>Ga0209943_1000223_pt1 | contig 39553 bp, 35 predicted proteins | sample SalPonR1_B_D2_MG_FD_185698 | JGI IMG/M metagenome (GOLD analysis project Ga0209943, IMG submission 185698) | Salt pond soil microbial communities from South San Francisco under conditions of wetland restoration - Salt Pond MetaG R1_B_D2_MG... ... | reverse complement strand
CGCCGGGTCCCGTCAATGGTGGTCCGCGTCGGTCCCCTCGCGACGGCCAGCCGTGAACCCCGTCAGGCCCGGAAGGGAGCAGCGGTAGCGGCGACGCCGGGCGCCGGGGTGTGGCTGGCGCGGACCGCCACCCCGATCCCCCGTGTCCCGCACATTGACGGCGGTCCTGCGCGCTTCCGGCGCCACGCCTTGACGGCGGTCCTGCGCGCTTCCGGCGCCACGCTGCGGTGTTACACTTTCGAGCCCGTCCCGGTATCCAGGTACAGCTGCCCGCCCCATGAGTTATCAAGCGCTTGCCCGCAAGTGGCGACCCCGTGCATTCGCCGACCTGGTCGGCCAGGAGCATGTCCTGCGGGCCCTGGTGCATGCGCTGGATAACGACCGCCTGCACCACGCCTATCTTTTCAGCGGCACGCGCGGCGTCGGCAAGACGACCATCGCCCGTATCCTCGCCAAGGCCCTGAACTGCGAGGCGGGCGTCTCCTCGGTGCCCTGCGGCGAGTGCGGGGCATGCCGCGACATCGACGACGGGCGTTTTGTCGACCTGATCGAGGTGGATGCCGCCTCGCCGAGTGCGGGGCATGCCGCGACATCGACGACGGGCGTTTTGTCGACCTGATCGAGGTGGATGCCGCCTCGCGCACCAAGATCGAGGACACGCGCGACCTGCTGGACAACGTGCAGTACGCGCCCGCGCGCGGCCGCTTCAAGGTCTACCTCATCGACGAGGTCCACATGTTGTCCCGCCACTCCTTCAACGCCTTGCTGAAGACGCTGGAGGAGCCCCCGCCGCACGTGAAGTTCCTGCTTGCCACCACGGACCCCCAGAACCTGCCGGTGACGGTGCTTTCCCGGTGCCTGCAGTTCAACCTGAAGCGCTTGCCGGTGAACATGATCCGCGACCGGCTGCGCCAGGTGGCGGACGACGAGAACCTGGTGTTCGAGGCGCCGGCGCTGGACCTGCTGGCGCGCGCCGCGGACGGCAGCCTGCGCGACGCGCTCAGCCTGCTGGACCAGGCCGCCTCTCACGGCGGCGGCCAGCTGGGCGAGCAGGACGTGGCGGCGATGCTGGGCACGGTGGATCGCGAGCACGCCGTGCGGCTGCTGGAGGCCGTGGTGAGCGGCGACGGACCCCGGGTGCTGGCGGAGATCGCCGCCCTGGACCAGCGCGCCCCGGACTATGAAGACGTGCTGGGCACCCTCCTATGAAGACGTGCTGGGCACCCTCGCTGCCCTCGTGCAGCGCGCGGCGGTGCTGCAGGCGGCCCCGGACATGGACGACGACGAGGACGGCCTGACGCCGCGGGCGCGTCCCATCGCCCACGCGGCCGCGCCCGAGGACTTGCAGCTGTGGTACCAGGTCGCGATCGCCGGCCGGCGCGACCTGCCGCTGGCGCCGTCCCCGCGCGCCGGCTGCGAGATGGTGTTGCTGCGCATGCTCGCCTTCCGCTATGCAGAGCCGTCGCCGGAGCCGGGTATCTCGTCCGGGAAGCCCGCGGCGACGCGAAAATCATCGGGGCCGTCGAACTCGGCGGCGGTGACGGCGCGGGCCGCGCCGGCGCCGAAGCCGGCGACACCGGCGCCCGCGGACGCAGCGTCCACGGCGGCGAGAGAGACTTCCGCCCCGGTGTCCGCGGCGACCGCGCCGGTCGAGACCGGGCAGTCGGGCGAATGGGAGGCCATGATCGAGACCATGGGCATCACCGGCGCCACCCGGCAGCTGGCGCGCAACTGTGATTTCCTCGGCTGCGAGGGCGGCGTGGCCAGGCTGGCGATGGACCCGGCCAACGAGATTTTTGCCACCGCGGGCCAGCAGGAGAGCCTGCGGGAGGCGCTGGCCCGGCATTTCGGCGAGCCCGTGAGGTTGCAGCTGGACCTGGCGCGCCCGGAACGGGAGACGCCGGCCGACCGTGAGCGGCGACTCGCGGCAGAGCGGCAGCGCGATGCGGAGCAGGCCATCGGTGAAGACCCGCTGGTGCGGGAAATGGAAAAAGCGCTCGGCGCCACCGTGGACCGCGACAGCATCCGGCCTGCCGATTGAACAGCACGAGAACAGGAGCACATTCATGAAAGGCCAGATGGGACAACTGATGCGCCAGGCGCAGCAGATGCAGGAGAACATGGAGAAGGCGCAGCGCGAGCTGGCGGCCCTCGAGGTCGTCGGAGAGTCGGGCGGCGGCATGGTCAAGGCCACCATGACCTGCAAGCACGAGATGCGCGGCATCGAGATCGACCCGGCGCTGCTGGGCGATGACAAGGACATGCTCGAAGACCTGGTCGCCGCGGCGGTGAACGACGCCGTGCGCAAGGTGGAGCAGACCGTGCAGGAGAAATACGCCGGCATGACTTCGGGCCTGGGCCTGCCGGCCGGCATGAAACTCCCTTTCTGAGGACCGGATGCGCTATCCGCCCCGACTGGCCGGCATGATCGAGGCCTTGCGGCGCCTGCCCGGCGTCGGCCCCCGGTCGGCGCAGCGCATGGCCTTCCACCTGCTGGAGAAAGACCCGGAGGGCGCCCGGGGGCTCGCGGCCGCCATCGGCGCGGCCATCGAGGAAATAGGCCGCTGCAAACGCTGCAGGATGTTCACCGAGACCGAGTTGTGCGAGGTGTGCCGCTCGCCGTCGCGGGACCCGGCGCAGCTGTGCGTGGTCGAGACGCCGGCCGACGTGGTCGCCGTCGAGACCGGCTCCGGTTACACGGGCCGTTACTTCGTGCTCATGGGACACCTGTCGCCGCTGGACGGCATCGGCCCGGACGAGCTCGGGCTGGATGCCCTCGAGTCCATACTCGACGAGGGCGAGGTGCGGGAAGTGATCCTGGCCACCAACCCCACGGTGGAGGGCGAGGCCACCGCGCATTACATCGCCGAGCTGTGCGCCAGGCGCAAGGTACGCGCCAGCCGCATCGCGCACGGCGTGCCCATGGGCGGGGAACTGGAATACGTTGACAGCGGCACGCTGTCCCACGCCTTCGCGGGGCGCCAGGACATCTAGCGACGCGGGCGGAGATCCTCCGTCAGGCGCAGCAGGCGCCGGTAGCTCTCGTAGCGACGCGCGCTGATCTGTCCCTGTTCGACACCGGCCTTCACGGCACAACCCGGTTCGCGCATGTGGCGGCAATTGCCGAAGCGGCAGTGGTCCGCAGCCGCCACGATCTCCCTGAAGCCGGCAGCCGCCATGCGCGGATCGTCCAGCGCCGGCGCATAGTCCCGCACGCCGGGCGAGTCCAGCAGCGTGCCCCCGCCCGGCAGGTGGTAGAGGGTGGTCGCGGTGGTGCGGTGCCGGCCCTCGCCGCTGGCCGAGGAAATTTCCATGGTGGCCAGCTCGACGCCCGGCACCAGGGCATTCAGCAGCGACGACTTGCCCACGCCGGATTGCCCGACCAGGATGCTGCAGCGGTCCGCCAGCTGGCGAAGCAAGGACTGCAGCCCGGTCCCCGCATGCGCGCTCACGCGCAGCACCGGGTATCCCACCCGGCTGAACTCCGCCAGCATGTCCAGGGCCGCCGTATCCGCCAGGTCGCTCTTGTTGCAGCCGATCGCGGCCTCCGCGCCCATCACCTCGGCGGCGGCCAGGTAGCGGTCGATGATAAACGGGTCCGGCACGGGCGTCGCGGCGCAGACCACCACCACCTGGTCGATGTTGGCCGCCAGCACCTCGCTGCGGCCGCGCGAGTCCGGCCGGGTCAGCTCGGTGCTGCGCGGCAGCCGCTCCAGCACGGCAAGGTCTCCGCCCGCGTCCTGGTGCCGCCAGAGCACCCGGTCGCCGCATACCAGCCGCAAGCCCCGCCGCGCCGCAAAGGCCGGCTGGCGTTGGCCTTGCGCATCCTCCACGAGCAGGCGCTTCCCATAGGCGGCCACCACCTTGCCCTCGCTGGCCGAGTCCCGGCCGGCGGCCGACGACGCTCTGCTAGAATCGCTGTATTGCACGAGGCCACCCGCGGAACCATGAAAGACCCCGACAACCTGATCTGGATCGACCTCGAGATGACCGGCCTGGACCCGGACGGGGACCGAATCATCGAGATTGCCACCCTGGTGACGGACAAGCAACTGGAGACCATCGCCGAAGGCCCCGTCATCGCGATTCACCAGGATGACGACGTGCTGGCGGGCATGGACGAGTGGAACACGCGCCAGCACGGCCAGTCGGGGCTCACCGAGCGCGTCCGGCAAAGCCGCGTGAGCGAGCGCGAAGCGGAGCTCGCGACGCTGAGTTTCCTCTCCAGGCACCTGGAGGCCGGCAGCTCCCCGATGTGCGGCAACAGCATCTGCCAGGACCGCCGCTTCATGGCCCGCTGCATGCCGGAGCTGGAGCGTTTTTTCCATTACCGCAACCTGGACGTCAGCACCCTGAAGGAACTGGCGCGGCGCTGGGCGCCGGACGTGGCATCCGGCTACCGCAAGGAGTCCAGCCACCTGGCCATGGAAGACATTCGCGACTCCATCGAGGAGTTGCGCTACTACCGCGAACACCTGTTCAAGTCCGGATGAACGGGCTGCCTTGCTCGGCGGCGTGCGAGCGCAACCGGGAGCCCATTTTTGCCTGCCTGCGGGACCTTCTTGCGGACTGCACGCGGGTCGTGGAAATCGGCAGCGGCACGGGCCAGCATGCCGCCTGTTTCGCGCCGCGGCTGCCGACGCTGCGCTGGATCGCCACGGACCTGCAGGACAATCACGCCGCGATCCGGGCCTGGATCGAACACAGCGGGGCAGAAAACATCGAGGGCCCGCTGACGCTGGACGCCCTGCAGGCACCCTGGCCCGAGCTCGGGGCCATCGACGGCGCCTTCAGCGCGAACACGGCGCACATCATGGCGGAACCGGCGGTGGCGGCCATGTTCGCCGGGCTGGGAGAACGGCTGCCGGCGGGCGCGCCGTTCTGCCTGTACGGTCCCTTTGCGGAGCAGGGCCGGCATACCAGCGAGGGAAACCGCCGCTTCGACGCCGACCTGCGGGCGCGCGGCCAGGGTATGGGCGTGCGCGACCTGGGCTGGCTGCTGCAGGTGGCGGCCGTGGCCGGCTTCGAGCTGGCAAGCGTGCAACCGATGCCGGCAAACAACCGGGTGCTCGTGTGGCGGCGGACCTAGGCGAGTTGCCGACCGCCGTGCAGGTCGAGGAAGCGGCCGTGCGGATCGGGCCCTTCGTGCGCCGCACGCCGGTGCTGACCTCGTCGAGCCTGGACGAGGCGCTCGGCGCGCGGCTGTTCTTCAAGTGCGAGAACTTCCAGCGCGGCGGCGCCTTCAAGGCGCGCGGCGCCTTCAACGCCGTGCTGTCGCTGGACGCGGAGCGCGCGGCGCGCGGCGTGGCCACGCACTCGTCCGGCAATCACGGCGCCGCGCTGGCACTGGCGGCAAGGCAGCGCGGGATCCCGGCGAGGGTCGTGGTGCCCGCGGATGCCTCCGCGTTCAAGCGCGCGGCGATCGCCCGCTATGGCGCCGAGGTGGTGGACTGCGCGGCCGGGCTGGCCAATCGCGAAGCGCGACTCGCAGCCCTGCTGGAGGAGACCGGCGCAACCCTGGTGCACCCCTACGACGACGCCGCGGTGATCGCCGGACAGGGGACCGCCGGCATGGAACTCGTGGAGCAGGCCGGCGCGCTCGACATGCTGGTCGTCCCGGTCGGCGGCGGCGGCCTGGTGTCGGGATGCGCGCTGGCGGCGCATGCGGCCCGGCCGGGGATCCGCGTGGTGGCGGCCGAGCCCGCGGGGGCCGACGACTGCTGGCAGTCGATGCGCAGCGGGCGACGCGTGCGCCTGGAAGAGGTGCACACGGTGGCCGACGGGCTGCGGGCCTCCATCGGCGAGCGCAACTGGACGCTGATTGCGCGGCTGGTCGATGAGGTGGTCAGGGTCGAGGAGGGCGAGATCGTCAGCGCCATGCGGGTCGCCTGGGAGCGGCTGAAGATCGTCATCGAGCCCTCGGCGGCCGTGCCGCTGGCGGCCATCCTGTCGGGCCGCCTGCCGGTGGCCGGCCGGCGCGTGGGGCTGGTGTTCTCCGGCGGCAACATCGACCTGGACACGCTGCCCGCGCTATTCTCGCGAGTTGCCTGAGCGGCCTTTCAGTTATCATGTCCGCCTGTCCAAATCCGGTTGACAACATGACCTGCAGACTCATCGTGCTCGCGTTGCTGTCGCTGGCGGCCTGGACCGCCGCGGCGGAGACGCGCTATGTCTCCGACCAGCTGGAGATCACCCTGCGCAGCGGAACATCGACCCAGCACTCCATCATCAGGATGCTCCCCAGCGGAACGCCCCTGGAAACGCTGGAAGTCGACGAGGCTGCCGGCTACACGCGCGTGCGCACCCCCGGCGGCGCGGAGGGCTGGGTCCTGAGCCGCTACCTGATGGAGCAGCCGGCCGCCCGGGACCGGCTGGCGGCGATCAGTCAACGCGCCGGCTCCCAGCAGAGCCGCGCGCTGGAGCTGGCCGATGAGGTCGAGCGGCTGGAGGCCGAACGCGCCAGCCTGGAGGCGCAACGCGCGGGACTGGAAGAAGAGCTGGCTGAAGTCCGCGCGGAACTGGAGCGCATTCGCCGCGTTTCCGCGTCGGCGCTCGAGTTGGACCAGGTCAACCGCGAGCTGCGCACGCGCCTGGCGGCCGCCGAGCAGAGCGGCGACCAGCTGCGCTCGAGAATCTCGGAGCTGGAGAGCAACACGCGGCGGGACTGGTTCCTGGCCGGCGCCGGCGTCCTGGTCCTGGGTCTCATCCTCGGCCTGGTGCTGCCGCGGATGCGCTTCCGACGGCGCTCGGGCTGGGGCGACCTCTAGCGCGGGCCGGGGCCCGGGGCCGGCCGGGGCAGGGGAGCCGGCTTAGCGCCGTTCTCAGCCGACCGTTTCGCCCGCGAGGAACATCCAGGTCTCCACCACGGTGTCCGGGTTGAGGGACATGCTCTCGATGCCTTCCTCCAGCAGCCACTGGGCCAGGTCGGGATGGTCGGAGGGCCCCTGGCCGCAGATGCCGATGTACTTGCCCTGCTTGCGGCAGGCGGCGATCGCCATGTGCAGCAGGGCTTTCACCGCGTCGTTGCGCTCGTCGAACAGGCTCGCGATGATGCTGGAGTCGCGGTCCAGGCCCAGCGCCAGCTGGGTCATGTCGTTGGAACCGATCGACATGCCGTCGAAATGCTCCAGGAACTGCTCGGCCAGCAGGGCGTTCGACGGAATCTCGCACATCATGATGAGCTTGAGCCCGTGCTCGCCGCGCTTCAGCCCGTTTGCGGCCAGCAGCTCCACCACTTCGCGCGCCTCGTCCACGGTGCGCACGAAAGGCACCATGACCTGCACGTTTTCCAGGCCCATGTCCTTGCGCACCCGGTTGAGCGCCCGGCATTCCAGCTCGAAACAGGCGCGGAAGTCCTCGGACACGTAGCGCGAGGCGCCGCGGAAGCCGAGCATCGGGTTCTCCTCGTGCGGCTCGTACTCGCGCCCGCCGATCAGGTTGGCGTACTCGTTGGACTTGAAGTCGGAAAGCCGCACGATCACGGGCTCCGGCGCGAAGGCCGCGCCGATGGTGCTGATGCCTTCCGCCAGTTTCCGGACGAAAAACTCCACGGGGTCGTCGTAGCCGGCCATCTGCGCCGAGATCGTCTGCTTCAGCTCGTTGGAGAGCGAGTCGAACTCGAGCAGGGCCCTGGGGTGCACGCCGATCATCCGGTTGATGATGAACTCCAGCCGCGCCAGTCCCACCCCGTGATGCGGGATGCCCGCGAAATCGAAGGCGCGGTCGGGATTACCGACGTTCATCATGATCTTCACCGGAATATCCGGCATCTGGTCGAGCTCGATGGTCTGCTCTTCGTAATCCAGCTCGCCGTCGAAGATGAAGCCCGTGTCGCCCTCGGCGCAGGAAACCGTGACGGGCTTGCCGTCGGGAACGGTGCGCGTGGCGTCGCCGCAACCCACCACGGCCGGGATCCCCAGCTCGCGCGCGATGATGGCGGCGTGGCAGGTGCGTCCGCCGCGATCCGTGACGATGGCCGCCGCGCGCTTCATCACCGGCTCCCAGTCGGGGTCGGTCATGTCCGCGATCAGCACGTCGCCCGCCTGCACGCGGTGCATCTCCTTCACGTCACGGATGATGCGCGCCTTGCCGGCGCCGATCCGCTGGCCGATGCTGCGACCCGAGGCGATGACCGTGGAGCGCGTATTCAGCTTGAAGCGCAGGATGGATCGTCCCTGCCGGCTCTGCACCGTTTCGGGCCTCGCCTGGAGGATGTACAGCTTGCCGTCCTGGCCGTCCTTGCCCCACTCGATGTCCATCGGGCAGCCGTAGTGTTTCTCGATCGCGACGGCGTGGTGCGCCAGCGTTTCCAGGTCCTCCTCGCTCAGGCAGAAGCGGGACTGGTCCTCCGCGGGCACGTCGACGATCCGGGTGCCCTGGTCGTCGTCGCCGTAGACCATCTTGATCGCCTTGCTGCCGAGCGTCTTGCGCAGCACGGCATGCTTGCCGGCCTCCAGCGAGGGCTTGTAGACATAGAACTCGTCCGGGTTGACGGCGCCCTGCACCACCATCTCTCCCAGGCCCCAGGAGGCGGTGATGAACACCACGTCGCGGAAGCCGGACTCGGTGTCCAGGGTGAACATCACTCCGCTGGCGCCCACGTCGCTGCGGGCCATGTGCTGGATACCCGCCGACAGCGCCACCTGCGAGTGATCGAAGTCGTGGTGCACGCGGTAAGCGATCGCGCGATCGTTGAACAGGGAGGCAAAGACATCGTGGATGCGCTCGATGACCTCCTCGATGCCGCGCACGTTCAGGAAAGTTTCCTGCTGGCCGGCGAAACTGGCTTCCGGCAGGTCCTCCGCGGTGGCCGACGAGCGCACGGCCACGGCAATGTCCTTGCCCGCCGACATTTCCTGCCAGGCCTTGCGAATTTCCTCGCTCAGCCTGGGCTGCAGCGGCGTTTCCTTGATCCACCGCCGGATGGCGGCGCCGGTTTCCACCAGTTTCTCGACATCGTCCACGTCGAGGTCCGCCAGCGCGGCGCGGATCCGTTCCGCCAGGCCCGTTTCCTTGATCCACCGCCGGATGGCGGCGCCGGTTTCCACCAGTTTCTCGACATCGTCCACGTCGAGGTCCGCCAGCGCGGCGCGGATCCGTTCCGCCAGGCCCTGCTGTTCCATGAAGTCGCGGTAGGCGGCCGCGGTGGTGGCAAAGCCGTCGGGGACGGTGACGCCCAGCCCCTCGAGGTTGGCCAGCATTTCGCCCAGCGAGGCGTTCTTGCCGCCGACGCGCTCGACGTCGCCCATGCCGAGCTCGTCGAGCTTCAGGATGTAATGTTCCAAGGTGTTACCCCTTGAGTTTCCATGGGCAGTGAACGGACAATGCGCGCTGCCCCGTCGAATGGATCATGAAATGAATTACCGGACTGTTTTCTTCGTGTCGGACCAGACGGGCATCACGGCGGAGACCCTGGGACACAGCCTGCTGACCCAGTTCGACGGGCTCAGGTTTCGCGCGCTGACTGTGCCATTTCTCAACACCCCTGACAAGGCGAGAGAATGCGTACGCCGCATCGACCTGACGGCGGAAGTGGAAGGGGTGCGGCCCATCGTGTTCGCCACCATGGTGCAGGACGATCTGCGCGAGATCATCTCGGGCAGCCGCGGACTTGTGCTCGATTTTTTCGGCGCCTTCATCGGGCCGATGGAGCGCGAACTCGGCATTTCCTCCACCCATGCCACCGGCATGGCGCACGGCGTCGCGGACCAGCGCAGCTACACGCGCCGCATCGACGCCATGAATTACGCGCTGGAGCACGACGACGGCTCGACCACACGCGATTATTCCAAGGCCGACATCATCCTGGTCGGGGTGTCGCGCTCCGGCAAGACGCCGACCTGCCTCTACATGGCCTTGCGCTACGGCGTCTACGCGGCCAACTATCCGCTGACCGAGGAGGAGTTCGAGCAGGGCAAGCTGCCGGCGCCGCTGGCGCGCCACAAGGAGCGCTTGTTCGGTCTCACCATCACCGCGCAGCGCCTGCAGCAGATCCGGCACGAGCGGCGCCCGCAAAGCAATTACGCTTCGCCGCGGCAGGTCACCTTCGAGCTGCGTTCCGCCGAAGCGCTGTTCACGCGCTACGGCATCAAGTACATCGACACCACGGAATCTTCCGTGGAGGAGATCGCCAGCACCGTGCTCGACAAGACGGGATTGCTCAATCGCCTGCAGGACGTCGAAGCCGACTAGATCACGCCGGCCGGCGCGCTCACCCCCGCCAGTTCGCGGATCCGGGCCAGCTGCGCGGCGGCGCGGCCGAGTTCGGCGGTCAGTTCTGGCCCGGTGCCCTGGTGCGCGGCATCCGGCGGGAGATAGCGCTCGAGGTAGACGCGCAGCGTGGCGCCCTCGGTGCCGGTGCCGGAGAGCCGGTAGACGATGCGCGAGCCGTCATCCATGAACATGCGTATGCCCTGGCCGCGGGACTCGGCCTGGTCGACTGGATCGTGGTAAGTGAAACTGTCGGCGCGCGCGATGCGGCCGTCCCCGGCGGGCGCGCCGGCAAAGCCCTCGAGGCCGCGTTCCAGCGCCTGCATGATCCCGGCGGCACGCTCGCCGTCGGGGATGTGCCAGTCGTGCCGGGCAAAGGCGTGGCGGCCGAAGCGCCGCCAGTGATCCTCCACCAGCCCCGCCACCGGGCGTCCCGTGACGGCGACCAGGTTGAGCCAGAAAAGCACCGCCCACAAGCCGTCTTTTTCGCGCGTGTGGCTGGAACTGGTGCCGAAACTCTCTTCCCCGCACAGGTCCACCAGCCCCTCGTCCAGCAGGTTGCAGAAATAGCGCCACCCGGTGGGCGTCTCGTAGGCCGGGATGCCGAGGGCCTCCGCCACCCGGTCCACCGCGCGGCTGGTGGGCATGGAACGGGCCACGCCGGCGAGCCCCTGGCGGTAGCCGGGCACCTCGCGCGCATGCTCGGCGAGCAGCGCCAGGCTGTCGCCCGGCGTGACGACCATGCCGCGGCCCACAATCATGTTGCGATCCCCGTCGCCGTCCGAGGCGGCGCCCAGGTCGCCCGCGTCCGGACCGGTCATCCAGGCCACGAGGTCGGCGGCGTCCACGGGGTTGGGATCGGGATGGATGCCGCCGAAATCCGGCAGCGGCTGCGCATTCACCACCGTCTGCGCCGGGGCGCCCAGCCGGCCCTCCAGGATCTCGGTGGCGTAGGGCCCGGTCACGGCATTCATGGCGTCGAAACGCATGCGAAAACGGCCGTTGGTGAGCAGTGCGCGGATACGGTCGAAATCGAACAGCCGTTCCATCAGTGCCGCGTAATCCGAGACTGCATCCACCACCTGGATGCACAGTTCGCCCGCCTGCTGCTCGCCCGGCTCGTCCAGCGCGATCTCGCCGATATCGGCCAGCCGGTAATGCTCCAGCCGCAAGGAAGCGCGCCACACCGCCTCGGTCAGCGATTCGGGCGCCTGGCCGCCGTTGGCGGTGTCGAATTTCACCCCGAAATCGCCCTCGGGGCCGCCGGGGTTGTGGCTGGCGGTGAGCAGGAAACCGCCGGCTGCGCCGTGCAGGCGTATCAGGTGGGAGGCCGCGGGGGTGGAGAGCAGCCCGTTCCGGCCGACGATGATCCGGGCGACGCCGTTGCCCGCAGCAACGCGGAACAGCACCTGCAGGGCTTCGCGGTTCCAGAAGCGGCCGTCACCGCCGGCGACCAGGGTGGCGCCCGTGAAATCCCCGGCGGCGTCGAAGACGGCCTGGAGGAAGTTCTCGAGGTAGTTCGGCTGGCGGAATATCCGCACTTTCTTGCGCAGCCCCGCCGTGCCTGGCCGCTGGTCGTCGAAGGGTCGGGTGGGGACGCTGCGCACTTCCATGATCGACTTCCTCGCTGCTCCCGAGTAGCAAATTTCCCTGTGCTATATTGCCGCGCATGATAGCAGACGGCTCCATCGCGCTGCCGCGCCCCACGCAGCCGGGCAGCTTTACCGCGCTCATGCACTTGTACGAGAGCAACTACCTGAGGCTGCACTGGTTGCTGGACGACCTGGTCGCTCCGCCGGCCGCCGGCTGTTCGCGGACGAAGTCGGACCTGCCCCTGCATCTCGAGTGCCTGGAAGTCAGCGCCTACACCACCACCCTGCGACTGACTTATTTTTTCGAGGAACAGGGCGCCAGGGTCGCCGATCCCGACCTCACCGTGCGCGTCTATCACGACGCCGGCCTGGCGGAGGCCATGGCCTGTCGGCGCGACCACCTGCACCACGCGCTCAAGGACTTCGACACGGCGCCCGGCGAGGAGCTCAGCCGGCGCTGGGTGCGCAACAACATGCTGAACAAGTGGCTGGAGTATTGCTACGATCACGGCCACCGGTTTTATGGCGGCCTGAGGCGCGCGGTAGGGGCGCCCTGACGGTCGCCGCGGCGGTGCTGAACGGGGGGATCACGTGGCGGAAAGTTCCGGGAACCTGGCCAGGCGCGCGCTGAAGCGCGCCGCGCGGGACGAGGAGGAGAGCGAGGACGAGCGGCTCCTGAACCTGTTCCGTAACCGTGCTGAACTGAAGAAGGCTTTTTCCGACCTGCAAAAGTCGCTGCGGCTGGCCGAGGAGAAGCTCGCCAGCCAGGAAGCCGCGACGCGGCGCGCCGAGGAGCGTTTCCAGGCCATCGAGCAGCTGCTTGCGCAGCCCGGCACGGGCTACACCGCACTGGTGTATTTCCAGCTGCGCGCCCTGTGGCGCGCCTGCCACGAACGCCTGCAGGCCATTTCGGACGACCTCAGGGGGCGTTTCGAGGAGCGCCAGACGCGCGAGGCGCTGATGCGCTTCAACCAGGACAAGCAGCGGCAGCTCGCGGCCCTGGACCAGCAGCTGGCGCAGGCGAAAGACGAGGTGGAAGAGCGCTTGCAGCGCCGCAATGCCCTGCGCAAGGAACTGGAGGGCGCCCAGCAGCCGTGGGCCTATTTCCGTCGCCGCCGCCTGAACGAACAGCTGGCGCGTCGCCGCGGCGAACTGGAAGCCTCCAGGCTCCGTCTCACGGAACTGCAGGACCGGCGCGCGGCCGTCAACGCGGAGCCGCCCCCGGAATTCGACGGGCTCGACGTGGCGGCGAAACGCGAGATCAACGTCACCCTGATCGCGGCCGCCCAGGAGCTCTACCTGTATTTCTCCACCGACGAGCTGGCCCGCAAGGCGCGCGACGCGAACCTGAACACGGTGCAGGAAATGCACTACGGCTCCGAGGACGACTGCAAGCTGCTCATCGGCAAGGTGCGCGCGGCGCTCGGCTCGCTGGGCTCGCACGTGCCGGAGCCGGCCAAGCTGGAGGAGCGGGTGAAACTCCTCGCTCAGCAGGTGCAGTTCCGGAGCGAGCGCGAGACGGTGCCGATGGCCGTTTCAGTCGCCCGGATCGACATGTCCGCCGCGGCCGGCCTGCGCCGGGTCCCGCTGGAGGTCAACGTGCTGAGCGACGAGTACTGGGACCTCTACGAGGTCTTCATCCCCTGACGCGGCTTTCCCCGGCGGAGGCGGGCGATGCGTCGCCGGGCCGGCCGGCGCGCGCCAGGCGGCTGACGCGGCGGCGCCATCGTCCCAGGTCGTCCAGCAGCGCGTAAGTCCAGGGCACCAGCAACAGGGAGGTGAGCGTCGAGAAGGCGAGCCCGCCGACGATGGCGCGCGCCATCGGAAAATAGGCGGGGGCCCCGACGTCGTCGCCGCCCACCTTGGTCGCGCTGAGCGCCAGCGGCAGCAACCCCAGGATCGTGGTCGCGACCGTCATCAGGATCGGTCGCAGCCGGTCGCGCCCGGCCTGCACCAGCGCCGCGTCGCGCGCCAGGCCGCCGCGCCGCAGGTTGTTGACATGGTCCACCAGCACGATGCCGTTGTTCACCACCACGCCCACCAGGATCATGATTCCGATGGTGGCCATGAAGGTGAAGGTGGTGCCGGTGAGCATGAAGAACCAGAAGACCCCGATGACCGAAAAGCCGATCGAGCCGATGATCGAGAGCGGGTAGACGGTGGACTCGAACAGGGCCGCCATCACGAGGAAGATCAGCGCGATCGCCAGCAGGATGTTCTGCGCCATGATCTGCTGAGTCTGGTCGGCCTGCTGGAAGCCGCGCCCGAAGCTCCACTGGTAGCCCGGCGGGAAGCGGTAGGCGTCGAGCAGTGCCTCGACCTCCGGGCGCACTTCCTCGAGGGACCTGTCGTCCAGGTTCGCGTTGATCGTCACGGCGGTGACGCGGTCCACCCGTCTTATTTCGTCGTGCGTGCGGCCTGTTTCCAGGCGCGCCAGCGAGCCCAGGGTCACGCGTTGCCCGTCGGGCGTGTAGACGGGCAGGTCGGCAAGCTGCTCGATGCTCTGCCGGTCGTCCTCCCGGAACGCCAGGCGCACCGTGACCTCGCCGTCCTTGCCGCGGAAATCGCGCAGTTGCTCGCCGCGCAGGGCGACCGATACGGAAGAGGCCACGGCCTGCGGGCTGAGGCCCAGGCTCGCGGCCCGTTCCCGGTCCACCCGGATGCGGATCTCCCGGTCGCCCGAGCCGATGTCGGCGCGCACGTCGCGCAGGCCCTCGACAGTGGAAAGAAGGCGCACGATCTCCGGCGCCTGGCGGCCGAGCACCTCGGTGGACTCGCCGGAGATCTGCAGGCTGAAGCCTTCGTCGCCGCCCTGCGCATTGAGTTCGAAGCTCGGCCGGCCGATCACGATCTCGGGAAGATCGGCCATGACGCGCTCGATGACTTCGCCGGTCGCCACGCTTTCCTCGTCGCCCTCGTTGAGCAGCAGGGTGCTCTGGGCGCGGCCTTCCTCGTAGTAGCTGTAGACCTGGCGCAGGTCGAAGCGCTCCTGGTTTTCGTACAGGTATTCCTCGATCAGATCGACCGCTTTCTTCATCTGCGGCAAGGGGTATTTTTCCTTGACGTTGTAACTGAGCAGCAGCTGCCGGCCGGCTTCCTGGGGGAAGGTGTCGAAGTTCACGAACTTGATGGGGATGGCTGCGCTGGCCACCAGCAGGACCGCGGCCAGCGCGGTCCACCAGCGGTGCCGCAGGGTCCACGCCAGCACCTTCCCGTAGCGCGCGCTGAGGCGGTTGGACCAGGACGCCGCATTGAAAGGGGGCGGCGCGGAGATGCGCGACGCAATCATCGGCACGACCGTCTGGGCCATCAGCAGCGAAGCCGTCATCGCGACCACGATGCTGACCGCGACGTGCTCGAGAAAGACCGTGATGTTGGTCTGCACGCCGAACAGGATCGGCACGAAAACAGGATCGGCACGAATACGATGACGGAGGTCAAGGTGCCCGCCGTGACGGCCATGCCGACCTCGCGCACGCCGCGCAGCGTGGCCTGCTGGGGGTTGTCCGGGTCCAGCTGCCGTTCCCGGAAGACGCTCTCCGTGACGACGACGGCATTGTCCACCAGCATGCCGACGGCCAGCATGAGCCCCATCATCGAGAGGATGTTCAGGCTCACGCCCAGGAAATACATGGCGCCCAGCGTGATGAGTATGGAGAAGGGCACGCACGCCACCACGATCAGCGTGGTCGCCACCTGGCGCAGGAACAGGTACAGCACGCCGAAGGCGAACAGGGCGCCGATCAGCCCCGAGGTGAGCAGGTCGGAGAGCGACGAGGTGACGCCCCTGGCCTGGTCGCCCAGCGCGAAGACCTGGACGCCCCGCATTTGCGGATTGCCTTCCACGCTGCGCACTTCGCGTTGCACGCGCCTGGAGACATCGACCAGGTTCGCGCCGGGTTGCTTGAAAACATCAAGACCGATGGAATAGCGCCGGTCCAGGTGGCGCGCGTTCTCTCTTTCCGGGCTGCGCAGCTCGATTTCGGCGATGTCGGCCAGCCGCAGATTCTCTCGCACGAGTATGTTGCGGAGTTCGTCCACGGAGGCGAGTTCGCCGATCGGGCGGACGCTGAAGCGCTGTTCGCCGTCGGTGAGGCGGCCCGCGCTGACCGAGAAGTTGGCCTTTTCGAGCAGGCCGCGAAGCTCGTTCAGGTCCACCCCGTGAGCCGCCACCCGGTCGGCGTCCAGGAGGATGCGAATCTCGTGCTGGTCCACGCCGTACAGGGCCACCCTCGACACGCCCTCCAGTCTCTCGATGCGGCGCTTGAGTTGCCGGTCGAGCATGATGTAGGCGTCCGACAAGTCGCGCTCGCTGCTGATGCGCAGCGTGAGGATAGGCTGGTCGCCCAGCGAGCCGGTGAAGACGAGAACCCGGCGCACGTCGTCCGGCAGCTGGTGGCGGATGGCATCCACCTTGGCGCGCGCCTCGATACCCTTGGCGGCCACGTCTTCGTCCCAGCCGAACTGCAGGAAAACCTGGGCGCTGTCCTGGCGCGAAGCGGACTGCATGCGCTCCACCCCGCTCAATGTCGCGAGGGCTTCCTCGACCGGCCGGGTAATGAGTTTCTCCACTTCTTCGGGGGTCGAGCCCTCGTAGGGGATGTTGATGAAGATGCCCGGGAACTGGATGTCCGGAAAGGTTTCCAGCGGCAGCAGGCGCGCCGAGACCACGCCGATCAGGGCCAGCGCGATGAAGATCATCACGGTGGTGACCGGCCGGGCGATGGCGGTGCGCGTGAGGATCATGCCGAAGTTTCCGGGGCGAGCGCGGCCGCGCGGGTCACGCGGACGCCGCGGTCGAGCAGCGAGTAGACCACCGGGATCACCACCAGGGTCAGCAGCGTGGAAACCACCAGCCCCCCGATCACGGTGATGGCCATCGGCGCGCGCACCTCCGAACCTTCGCCGAAGCCCAGCGCCATCGGCAGCAGTCCCAGCGTGGTGGTGGCAGTGGTCATCAGGATCGGCCGCAGGCGCGTGCGTCCCGCCTCCAGGATGGCCGCGCTGCGTTCCATCCCCGAGCGGCGCAGCTGGTTGACCAGGTCGACCAGCACGATGGCGTTGTTGACCACGATGCCGGCCAGCATGATCAGGCCGATGAAAGCGACCACGCTGACGGTGGTGCCGGTGAGCCACAGGCCCCAGACGGCGCCGACCAGCGCCAGCGGAATGGTGAACAGGATCACGAAGGGATGCACCAGTGATTCGAACTGCGAGGCCATGACCAGGTAGACCAGGAAAACCGCCATCGCCAGGGTGAACATCATGGAGTCGAAGGAAGCCTCCATTTCGGCGCTCTGGCCGGCCACGACCGCGGAGATGCCGGGTCCCAGCGGCAGTCGCGCGATCAGTTCGCGCGCTTCTTCGGTGGCCGCCGCCAGGTCGCCCGAGGCGATGTTGGCCGAGACGATGGCCACGCGCGACTGGTCCGCGCGGCGAATCTCCGCGGGGCCGACCGCCTGGCGGATTTCCGCCACGGCCTTCAGCGGCACCGGCCGTTCGCTTTCCGGGTTGATGATCAGGTTCTCGATCTCGGCGAGCGAGGCGTCCCGGGTATCGACGCTGCGGACCAGCACGTCGATCTTCTTGTCTCGCCAGGTGTAACGGGTCGCCACTTCGCCACGCACCTTGGCCACCACGATGTCGGCGATGTCGCGCACTACCAGGCCGAGCCGCGCGGCGCGTTCCTGGTCGAACAGGACCTGGATTTCGGGGTTACCGTCCTCCACGCTGCTGCGCACGTCCGCGAAGCGCGGCGAGGCGGCAAGCTGTTGCTGCAGCTGGCGCGCCACGGCCCCGATGCGCTCCAGGTCGAAGCCGGCGATCTCGATTTCCAGCGGCGTGCTGAAGGAGAACAGGGCAGGGCGGGCAAATTCGTAGGATACGCCGGCGGCATTGTCCAGCGATGCGCGCATGGCGGCGATGGCGGCGGACTCGGCCTCGCGGCCGGCGTCTTCCTCGAGCTGCACGCTGAGCTGACCCGTGTGCTCCCCGGCATCCACCGGGCTCGCGTCCAGCCGGTTGCCGGTCCCCGCCACCGAGTAGCTGAGGGCGACGCCCGGGAGGTCGGTGGTCAGCGCCTGCAGCCGCTGTATGGCGGCATCGGTCTCGACCAGCGGCGCCCCGGCGGGCAGGCGCACATCGACCGAGAACTCGCCCTGGGCGAGCTGCGGGAGCAGCTCGTAGCCGAGCCGGGGCACCAGCGCGACGGACGAGGCGAAAGCGGCGACCGCCACCAGCACGACGACCCAGCGCTGCCGCAGCGACGCCGCCAGCAGGGGCGCGTAGATTCGCGCCGCGAGCTCGTAGAAGCCCTGGAACAGCCACACCAGCGGCCGCATCGCGAGTCCCGCGAGCCATGCCAGACCGGAGATCCCCCGCCGGGCGGGCCGCAACAGGAATGCGAGAATGCGGGTGGCCAGGCGGGGACGCTGCTCGTCGGCCGGGTCGACGTCGGCATCCCCGTAACGCGGCGGCGCGCCGCGGGCGGCCAGCATGGGTATCAGGGTCAGCGCGACCAGCAGCGAAAACAACAGCGCGAAGGTCACCGTGAGCGCCTGGTCGCGGAACAGCTGCCCGGCGATCCCGGTGACGAACACCATGGGAAAGAACACCGCCACGGTGGTCAGGGTGGCTGCGATCACCGCGCCCGCCACTTCGCCGGCGCCATGACGGGCTGCCGCCGCCACGTCGAAGCCCTGCTCTTTCTTGCGCACGATGTTCTCGAGCACCACGATGCTGTTGTCCACCAGCATCCCGACGGCCAGCGCGATGCCCCCCAGCGACATGATGTTAAGGCTGACGTCCGCCGCGTACATCAGCAGGAAGGTGCCGATCACCGAGACCGGGATGGCGGCGCCGATGATGAAAGTGGCGCGGGCGTCGCGCAGGAAGGCGTACAGCACGAGGATGGCGAAAATGCCGCCCAGCAGGGCCGCGTTGCGCACCTGGCTGATGGCCTGCGAGATGAACCTGGACTGGTCGTAGACCACGTTGAGCCGGGTGTCCGGCGGCAGCTGGTCGCGGGCGGCCGAGACACGCTGCGCGAGCCGTTGGGCGGCCTGCACGGTGTTGGCGTCGCCTTCCTTGTAGATGGCCAGCTCGACGCTCTCGCGTCCGTTGACGCGCAGGATGGCCTCCCGCTCCTTGTGGCCGCGCTCGACCACGGCGATGTCGCGCAGATAGACCGGCCGCCCGCCGGGCGTGCCGATCACCGCGTCCGCGATTTCCTCCACGGTGGCGAACTCGTTGAGCGTGCGCACCAGGAAGCGTTGCGAGTACTGTTCCAGGCGGCCGCCGGACAGGTTGATATTCTCCGCGCGCAGGCGGGCCGCGACGCCGCGGACCGAGAGCCCGAGCTGCGACACCTTTTCCTGGTCCACCAGCACCTGGATCTGGTCTTCCAGCCCGCCGCTGACCTTCACGGCAGCGACGCCTTCCACGGACTCGAAATCGTTCTTCAGGCGGTCTTCCGCGAAGCGGCGCAGCGCCTGCAGCCGCAGCGGGTCGTCGGCGGGCCCGGCGGCGGTTTCATCCATGAAAGCGATGCGCTGGATGGGCTCGTTGCCCGGATCGAAGCGCAGCAGCAGCGGACGACTCGCCTCGAGTGGCAGCTGCAGAACGTCGAGCTTTTCGCGCAGCTCGACGCCGGCCATGTCCATCTCGGTGCCCCACAGGAACTCCAGTGTCACGTCGGACTGGCCGGGACGCGAGACCGAGCGCACCTGGCGGACATTGTTGATCGTGCCCACCGACTCCTCGATCGGCTTGGTGAGCAGGTTCTCGACTTCCAGCGGCGCGCTGCCGGGCAACTCCGTCCGCACGGTCAGCGTCGGATAGGCGAGATCGGGCAGCAGGTTCAGCTTCAGGCGCGCCAGCGAGACGAAGCCGAACAAAACGATGGCGACGGTGAACATGGCGACGGTCACCCGCCGCTCAGTGGCGATGTCGATGAGACGCATCGGCTTTCCCCCGCCGCTCAGGGCGCGTCGCTGGCGAGCCGGGAGCCTGCGCGCCGCACGATCTCGACCTTCGCCTGGTCGCGCAGGCCGGTCTGGCCCACGATCACGACCTCCTCGTCGCCCTCGAGGCCGTCGACGATTTCCACTTGCGGTCCGCGCGTATAGCCGGTTCGCACGGCGCGGCGTTCCGCCGAGCCGTCCACTACCACGAAGACGGAGTCAGAGACGTCGTCGTCGACCACCGCCACGCGCGGCACGAGCAACACGTCTTCGCGCGCGTCCCATATGATGTTGAAGCGGCCGAACATGCCGGGCTTGAGACGGGGGTCGTCGGCCGGCACTTCCATGGTGACCTTGAAGGTGCCCGTGGCAGGATCGACCACCGGGCTGATGCGCTTGATGAAGGCCTCGAAGACCTGGCCGGGGATGGCGTCGAGCGCGAGTTCGGCTTCCTGGCCGGGTTCCAGCCGGCGAAACTCACGCTCGGGAATGTGTATGTAGGCGATCAGCGGGTCCAGCGCCGTGACCCGGAAAGCGGGCTCATTGGCGGTGATGGTGTTGCCCAGTCTCAGGTGGCGGTGCGCCACCACGCCGTCGATGGGCGCGCGGATGCGGGTATAGCCGTATTCGAGCTCGCTCAGCCGGTAAACGGCGCGCAGGCTGGCCAGCTCGTACTTCAGGTCTTCGAAAGCGCCGGAACTGACCAGTCCCCGCTCGAACAGCTGCACGCTGCGGTCGTATTCCTGTTCGAGCTTGCGCAGGTTGGCCTGCGCGCGCTGCATCTCGAGCCGCAGGCGATCACCGTCCAGTCGCGCCAGCACGTCGCCCGCCTTGACCCGGTCGCCTTCCTCGACGAGCAGTTCCACCACTTCTCCGCCGACTTTCGCCGCCACCAGGGCATCGGCGTCGGTTTCCAGCGAGGCGGTGCCGGTGTACAGCGCAAAAACGTCCCCGCGCTCGGGCGAGACGACTTCGACCGGTATTCCCGGGCTGTCTGCCTCTTCAGCCGCGGTTTCCTCGCCGTTCCCGCCGCAGCCGCCCAGCAGCAGGGCGGAAGCCAGGCAGGCGGCAGTGAAGCGGGTCGTCAGCCCGGCTGCGCCGCCCGCTGCTCTCCGGGGAGCGGCGAAAGCGGGCGGGGCGGGATGCGTGGTCTGCTGGTTCATCTGGGTGCTCCGGCGAAGCCTGTCGAACTACAAGATTGGTGTTGTAGTTAAGTATAACACCAGATATGCGTCCCGCAAGCCCCGCACCTGAACTGCCCCCGTGTCATGTCACTTCCCGCGCTCGGCCGTCCCCCTGGCGAGCACCGTGCCGGGCACCCCGGCGAGGTCGGTGACCACGGCGGCGGCTTCCTGCAGGAGCACGTCCGGTGCGTCCTCTTCGTCGATTTCCTCCAGCGTCTCGGCCGGTTCCAGCCCCAGCGCGACCCGTCGCTCGTTTTCCAGGCGCAGGCGCTGTTCGTCGATGCGCCGATTCTCCTCGCGGCGTGCCTCGAGGTTGAGCGAGATCGACTTGCGTTCGCGCCGTTCCTCGATTGCCTCGATGTTGTCGAGCAGGTACTGGAAGTCGGGATCGTCGCTCCGGCGGGCACGGTGTTCGGTGGCCAGCGTCTCGATCACCGCCGAGAGCTCCCCCCGCGGGCTGAAGCTGGTGGGCCGGATCTGGTCCCAGGGGAGGGCGGTGTCGCGCGTGCTCTCGCCCACCATGTGGGTGTCCAGCGCGGAAGGCACCTCGATGTCGGGAATGACGCCGCGATGCTGAGTGCTCTCGCCGGTGACCCGATAGTACTTGCCGATGGTCAGGGTGAGCTGGCCGAAGCGCGGCTCGTCGCCGGGGGCATAGCGGTCGAGCGGATAAAGATTCTGCACGGTGCCCTTGCCGTAGGTCTGCTGGCCGATCACGACGCCCCGGCCGTAATCCTGGATCGCGGCGGCAAAGATCTCCGAAGCCGAGGCGCTGAAGCGATTCACCAGCACGGCCAGTGGGCCGTCATAGACCGGACCGGCCGCTTCCTCCTTGAGAACTTCCACCCGCCCGCTGGTGTCCCTGAGCTGCACGATGGGGCCGCCGGGAAGAAACAGGCCCGTCATCGCGGTCGCCTCGGAAAGATGCCCGCCGCCGTTGTTGCGCAAGTCGAGCACCAGGCCGTCTATGCCTTCTTCCATCAGCTCCGTGGTGAGCCGGCGCACGTCGGCCGTGGTGCTGGTGTACTCCCGATCCCCCGAAGTGCGCGCCCGGTAGTCCTGGTAGAAGGAGGGCACCGTGATCACGCCCACGCGACGGGTCTGGCCGTCGCGTTCGACTTCGATGACTTCCTTGCGGGCGGCCTGGGCCTCCAGCTTCACCTTGTCACGCACCAGCGGGATGACGACCGGCGAGCTGCCCGGCGCGGCGCCGCCCGGAAGGACCTGCAGCCTGACGGTCGAGCCGCCGGGACCCCGGATGAGATCCACCACGTCGTCCAGTCGCCAGCCGACCACGTCCACCACTTCGCCTGATTCGTCCTGGCCTACGCCGATGATGCGGTCCTTGGGCTTGAGCGTGCCGTCCACCGCCGCCGGACCGCCCTCGATGACGTTGATGATGGTGACGTACTCGTCCTGCAGCTGGAGCGTGGCGCCGATGCCGTCGTAATTGAGACTCATTTGGATGCGGTATTCCTCGGAATTCCGCGGCGAGAAATAGCTGGTATGCGGGTCCATCGTGTTGGCGAAGGCGTTCATGAAGCTCTCGAACACGTCGTCGCTCTTGACCTGCCCGAGGCGCGTGATCACCTGCTCGTAGCGGCCCTCCAGGATATCCCGGGCCTCCGGCCAGTCCTTGTCGGTCAGCATCAGGCCCAGCACGTCGTTCTTGACGCGTTTCCGCCAGAGATCGTCCAGCTCCGCGCGGCTTGCCGGCCACGCGGCGTCCGAGCGATCGAACATGAACTCCTCGTCCACGGTGAAATCCGGCTGTTGTTCAAGCTGCCCCAGCGCGTATTCCAGCTGCTCCACGGCGCGCTCCAGGTAGCGGTTATAGATATGGAATACCGGCTCCAGCCGACCGCGCTTGACGGCGTCATGCAGCCGGTAGCGCCAGGCCTCGAACTCCTCGATGTCCCGCGCCAGGAAGTACTGCCGGTTGCCGTCCAGCGCATCCAGGTAGGCGTCCAGGATCTCTGAAGACGCGGCCTCGTCGACCGTCTGGCGCCGGTAGTGGGAACGCTCGAACAGCGTGGTGACCAGCCGGCTGATCTTGCCGTGCCGATCGGTGGGCGCCAGCACCAGGTCGCCGGCGACAGCCTGCTCCGCGCCGGCGGCCGATGACGGCTGCGGCGTGGCGGTGGCGGCCAGCAGGGCTGCCAGCAGCAGTGCGGCTATCTTCAACCCGCTCGATGTCAGTAAAATACGCATCTTGACTCCGTGAACGACGGCGTGCCGAAAGAAACAGGAACGTTCCGTCGTTTAGGCTAGAGGCCCGCAACGCGCCAGGCAAGCGCGACCGGGGCCAGGACAAAATCCAATGCATCCACTCACCGTTGTCACCGGCATTCTACTTGGCTCAGCAGCCTCGATCGCGGCCGGCCTGGCCGTGGTGATGCTGCTGTTCTTCCTGTTGGCCGGGAAGCACCCGCAGCTTAGCGCCGAAATCGGCACCCTGGCGGTGAATACCCTGATCTTCCTCGGTATGACATTTATTTGCGCCGCCAGTTTCATCGGCCTGGTGAAACACCGCAGCTGGTGGTGGCTCCCCCAGGCCGGGATGTGGGCCGGCCTGGGGCTGACGGTGTTGTATTACCTGCCATGAAGCCCCTTTCGCCGCGTCATAGCGATTCGATGCACGAGACCGCGCCGCGCGTGGGCGGATGGCGCCGGTGGCTCCGGATCGTCGCGCCGCGCGACTGGCTTTCGCCCGCGGCGGTGCCCGGCTCCGGGCTGAAAGCCCCCCGTCCGTCCAGCGCGCGCATGGAGCTCTCGCCGGAGTCGCCGGCGAAATCCTGGGCAGCGTGGGAGGTCAGTCGTCGCGGCCGTCCCGCCTGGAAAAATGACCCGGACCCGCGGGACTCAGAGCAGCGAGAAGGGTGAGCGCCCGCGGGATCCGCCGCGCCGGCCCGCGCGCTCGCGGCGCCGCCGGTTGCGCATCCTGGACTGCAGCGCGTGGCGCCGCGCGGCCAGCCATGCCGGCCCGCGCGCTCGCGGCGCCGCCGGTTGCGCATCCTGGACTGCAGCGCGTGGCGCCGCGCGGCCAGCCATTCGGCCCGCGTGCGCTCGTCTTCACTGACCGAGTCGCGCGAGGCGCGGTAGGCGCAGAAGTCCTGGTAGGCCTCGATCTCGTGGCGCAGTTCCCGCACCACCAGTTCCACCATGATCGCGTCGTCCAGGAAGCCGACGCCGGGGACATCGTCCGGGATCAGGTCGTGCGGCTCGCAGAAATAGGCCAGCGAGTTCAGCACCCTGCCGCGTTCCGCGTCCGGCAGGTCCCACTCGGTGTCCCGCAGCATCTCGATCAGCGTGCGGATCCGTCGCAGGCGGTCAGCGACGAAATCCGGCACCTCCTCGGCGCGGATGTCCGTGAGCAGTGACTCTGTTCCGCCCATGATCTCTTCGGCGCTGCGGTTCTTGGCGACTTCGCGAGCCCCCCGCATGATCCTGCGGAAATGCTTCAGATCGGCATCAGCGAGCTCGAAAGTGACCTTCAAAGACATGGCGTGGTGGCTCCGGTGCAGGCGCAGCGGGAGAGTACGCCGCGGTCGGTGTAGCGTCAAATGGCGGCGCCGGGCGGTTTTTCCGTCTCGGCAGCCGGTTCTCCGGTGTCGCGGCGCATCAGCAGGCGCGCCGGCAGCCACAGCAGGCGCAGGAACTGGATGGTCAGCCACGGGCCCATGACCAGCAGCCAGGCCCAGGGGGACAGGGCGGCGAGCTGCCCGTAAAGGTCGCCGTAGAAGGTGCCGACGGACGCGCCCGGCCGGTATTCGCCGAGCAGCACCTGGCCGACCGCGTAAACCAGCGCCGGAAGCACGAGCAGGCCGAAACCCCCAAGGATGCTGAAAAGGAGCGCCTCGCGGCGTAAGGCGTGCAAGATGGATTCTCCAGGGCTGATGCGGGCGCGCGTGCCGATTCTCACAAACCCTCGCGTCGCCGACAACTCCCTGCGCCCGGCACGGGCAAACTGATATCCTTTCGGAAATCGTGGAGAGACCCGCTATGGACGCCATCCTCGCGTGGCTGAAGCGACAGCTTGCGGACCCCCAGGTGGTCGCCCTGACGCTCATCGTGTTGCTGCTGGCGGTCTCCGTCTGGCTGTTCGGGCAGATGCTCGCGCCGCTGCTCGCCTCGCTGGTGATCGCCTACCTGCTGGACAACGTCGCCATGCGCCTGCGGTCCCGGGGCGTGCCGGACCTGCTTGCGGTGCTGCTGGTGTTCACCTTGTTCCTGGCGATCCTGTGGGCCTGTTTTTTCTGGCTGGTGCCGCTGCTCACCCGGCAGATGGGACAGCTCTTCCAGCAGATCCCCTTCATGATCGCCGAGGTGCAGAAGGCGCTGCTGCAGCTCCCCCAGGAGTATCCGAACTTTATTTCGGAACAGCAGATACGCGAGGTCTTCTCCGGCTTCAACAGCGAGCTGATACGGCTGGGGCAACGGCTGCTCAGCTTTTCGGTCGCTTCGCTGATGACGCTGATCACCATCCTGGTGTACCTGATCCTGGTGCCGATCCTGGTTTTCTTCCTGCTCAAGGACAAGATCCAGATCAAGCGCTGGGTCAGCGGCTTCCTGCCGCGGGACCGGCGCCTGACGCACGAAGTCTGGGTCGAGGTGGACCAGCAGATCGGCAACTACGTGCAGGGCAAGCTGGTGGAGATCCTGATCGTGGGCCTGGTGGCATGGATCGCTTTCAGTTTCCTGGGGCTGGAATATGCCGTGCTGCTTGCCGCGGTGACCGGGGTCTCGGTGCTGATACCTTACGTTGGCGCAACCGTGGTCACCCTGCCGGTGGCGCTGGTGGCGTTTTTCCAGTTCGGCCTGGCGCCGCCCTTTTATTATGTCCTGGTCGCCTACGGGGTGATCCAGTTCCTGGACGGCAACCTGCTGGTGCCGCTGCTGTTCAGTGAAGCGGTCAATCTTCACCCGGTCGCCATCATCGCGGCGATCCTTTTTTTCGGCGGCCTGTGGGGCTTCTGGGGGGTGTTCTTCGCCATCCCCCTGGCCACGGTGATACAGGCCATACTGCAGGCCTGGCCGCGCGAGATCGCCGCGTCGCACGCGCCCCCCGGGGCGGCAGGCGAAGCGCAGGGCGGGGCTTAGCCGCGACCCGGCGCCGCCCCTATAATCAGCAACGGGCAAGAGTGGTCGCGCTACGGAGAGACGATGAAATACCTGCATACCATGGTCCGGGTGAGCGACCTGGACGCCTCTGTCGATTTTTACTGCAACAAGCTCGGGCTGCAGGAGCTCCGGCGTCACGAAAGCGAGGCCGGGCGCTTCACGCTGGTGTTCCTGGCGGCGCCCGGCGACGAGGACGCGCAGGTGGAACTGACCTGGAACTGGGACCCCGAGCGCTACGGGAATGCGCGAAACTTCGGCCACCTGGCCTACCAGGTGGATGACATTTACGCGGTCTGCCGCCGCCTGATGGACGGGGGGGTGACGATCAACCGTCCGCCGCGCGACGGGCGCATGGCTTTCGTGAGATCACCGGACCTGATCTCCATCGAGTTGCTGCAAAAAGGCGATCCGCTGCCGGCCAGCGAGCCGTGGGCGAGCATGCCCAACCAGGGCGAGTGGTGAGCCGCGGGGCAACGGAACTGGATTGCGCTGGCCAGTCAGGGAATACTGTACAGCTTGAACACTGACGACGCACTGCAGCATTTCGGCATGTACCGCAGTCCTTTCTGCCCCGGCAGCGAGGACACGGCCTTCTATGCCGGACCGCAACACCGGGACGCCTTCAGTTTCCTGGAGCGGGCGCTGCATTCCAACGACCTGATGCTGGCGCTCACCGGCGACCCGGGCGTGGGCAAGAGTTTCACCCTGGCTCGCGCGCTGGAGAAAACCCTGCCGGGGGCGCTGGTGGCGACGCTGGACAGCCTGAGCAGCGAGCCCGACGAGTTCCTCGCCGCGATGCTCCAGGCCTTCGGCTTCGAGCAGGTGGACGCGAAGCACGACGAGATGCGGGGCTTGCTGACGGTGTTCCTCGCCCACCAGCGCCAGAAAGGCGTGACCACCGTGATCGTCGCCGACAAGCTGGACACCGTCCCCGCCGGCGTGATCGAGGAAGTCGGCTGGCTGTCGCTGCTGGAGCCGGTACGGCTGGGCAAGTTGAAACTCGCCTTGCTCGGCGGGGAAAACCTGGAAAAACAGCTGACCGCGCCGAGGATGCACGCGCTTCGGCAAATGATCCGCTGGCAGCATCGGCTGGAGCCGCTGGGGGTGGATGAGACGCGCGATTATCTCGAGTTCCGGGCGCAGGGCGCGGGCTGCGCCGAGCCGGGCATCCTGTTCTCGCCCGAAGCCGTGGCGCGCATTCACGCGCACTCCGCGGGACTGCCCGCGCGCATCGACGTCATCGCCGAACGCGCGCTGGAGACGGCGTCGGAAAACGGCGAGCACGTGGTCGGCCGCGCCCACGTGGTGCAGGTCGCGGCGGGCGAGGGCGGCGCGGAAAGGCCTCGCCGGCGGCGGCTGGCCTCGCTGGACATCATGCTCGAAGATGTGCCGAAGGCGCGCATCAGGCTCAACCTGGCGAGGCTGTTGATCGGCCGTCATCCCTGGAACGACGTGCAGCTGGACCACGAGTCCGTCAGCCGCCACCACGCCATGCTGGTGCGCGAAGGCGGTCACTGGACGGTGGTAGACCTCAACAGCACCAACGGCATCCGGGTGAACGACCGCAACGTCAGGCAGGAAAGGCTGCGCAACGGCGACGTGGTGCACGTGGGCCGCTTTCGCCTGATTCTCAACGAGGGCGCCGCGCCGCCTCGCAACCTGCCGACGGCGGGGGACATGGGGGATACCGCGATCCTCGGCTGAGAACCCTCAGGGCGCCGCGTCCTCGTGGAGGGCCAGTTCTTCCGCTTCGGGCTCGACCGATTCCAGCTGTTCCATCAACGTGATGGCGACGCCCAGGAAATCAGAATCGGTGATGATTCCCCGCAGCTCGTCGTTCCTCAGGACGGGCAGGCAGCTGCGCTTGCGCCGGAACATGAGCATGGCGGCATGCCGCAGGTTGCTGCGCTCGTCAACGGTGTCGATCTCGCGCACCATGACTTCGCGCAGCGCGCGGTCGCCGCCATTGCCGGCCACCAGCACATCGGTCTGCGAGACCAGGCCCATCAGCGCGCCGCGCTCGTCGGTCACGGGCAGGTGGCGGATGCCGTGTGCCGCCATCGTGCGCCGTGCCTCGTCCACCGTGGCGCTGGGGCTGATCACGACGAGGCTTCGCCTGGGGGTCATAATTTCGCTGACGTCGAGCATCTTGTCTTTTCCGCTTGTCTTTTATCTACGTTCCATCAAACCGCAGCGCATTGATCTTCGTCAATACGGGTAATGCGCGGTACGTCTCAGTCTTCTTCCTCGGTCCCGGCCGCCTGCGCCAGTTCCTGCTGAACCTTCGCCGGCACCGCCTCGTAGCGGTCGAGCTGCATGGACCAGGCCCCCGAGCCGCCGGTGATCGACTTGAGCTGGTTGGCATAGTCCTGCAGCTCGGCGAGCGGCGCTTCGGCATTGATCTGGATGCGCTGGCCGGCCAGGGAAGTCGAGCCCAGCATGCGGCCCCGGTGCGACGACAGGTGGCCCGTCACCGCGCCCAAATCGTCGATCGGCACGGTGACCTGCAGAGCCACGATGGGCTCCAGCACAATCGCGCCGGCATTCTTGATGGCTTCCAGGAAGGCGCGGCGCCCGGCGCTGACGAAAGCGACCTCCTTGGAATCGACGGGGTGGGTCTTGCCGTCATAGACGGCCACCCGGATGTCGTGCAGCGGGACGGGAAGCCGGCGATCGCGCCGCTTTCCAGCGCCTGGCGAACGCCTTTTTCCACGGCCGGGATCAGTTGCTGGGGGATCGCGCCGCCGACGACCTCGCTCTTGAACTCGAAGCCGGATCCGCGCGGCAGCGGCTCGACGCGCAAAAAGACCTCGCCGAACTGTCCGGCGCCGCCGGTCTGCTTCTTGTGCCGGTAATGCCCCTCGGCCGCCCGCGTGATGGTCTCGCGGTAGGGAATCGTCGGCGGGTGGGTCTGCACTTCCACGTTGAAACGCTCTTTCATCGCCTCGACCACCAGCCGCAGGTGCAGCTCTCCGCTGCACATCACGACGGTCTCGTTGGTCGAGGGCCGATGCTCCACGCGGAGCGCCGGGTCTTCGGCGCACAGTTTCTGCAGCGCATCGGACAATTTCTGCTCGTTGCCGCGCTGCGCGGGCTCGATGGCGATCCCCATCATCGGCGGCGCCATCTCGGGCAGGCGCACGTGGAAGTGATCCTCGTCGTGCGAGTCGTGCAGTACGTCGTTGAAATCGAGGTTCTCGATGCGCGTCACCGCGACGATGTCGCCTGGCCCGGCCTGGTCCACCTCGATGGTCTTTTTGCCCTGCATGCGGTAGAGGTGATTGAGCTTGACCGGCTTGCGCGCTTCGCCCACGTAAAGCTGGCTGCCGGTCCTGATGGTGCCCTGGTGGACGCGCAGCACGGCGGTTCGGCCCACGTAGGGATCGACCATCACCTTGAAGACGTGCGCCACCACGTGCTGGTCCGGTTCGGAAGCGACCACCACCGGCTCGGCGGCCTCGCCTTCGCCGCGCATGAACGGCGGCGGGTTGGCTTCGCGCGGGCTGGGCAGCAGCCTGGTGATGTAATCCAGCAGCGCCTCCACGCCCGCGCCCGTCTCCGCCGAAACGAAAACCACCGGCACCAGGTGCCGCTCGCGCAGCGCTTTCTCGAAGGCCTCGTGCAGCTCGGCCGGGTCCAGATCCTGGCCGGACTCCAGGTAGGACTCCATGAGCGCCTCGTCCACCTCCACCACCTGGTCGATGATCTGGGTGTGCGCCTCCTCGACGCTCGAGAAGTCGCTGCTGCCTCCGCCATCCCGGAAAAAGCAGTCGACCACCTTGCCGCCGTGCTCGGTGGGCAGGTTCACCGGCAGACAACGCTTGCCGAAGGCATCCTGGATTTCCGCCAGCAGGGTGCCGAGCTGGTCGGGGTCGGTATCCATCTTGTTGACGATGATGATGCGGCTCAGTTCGGCGTCGCCCGCGGCTTTCATCATCCTGCGCACGCCGGTTTCGAGTCCCCCGGAGGCCGACACGACCAGCGCGGCGCATTCCACGGCAGGCAGTACCGCGATCGCCCGGGGCAGGAAATCGGTGAATCCCGGCGAGTCGATGAGATTGATCTGCAGGCCTTTCCATTCCAGGTGGCAGATGGCGGTGTCCAGCGAGTGCGACAGCTCGACCTCGCGCGGCTCGAAGTCGCAGACGGTATCGCCGCGCTCGATGCGACCGCGCTGCGGGATTGCGCCGGCGGCATGCAGCAGGGCTTCGGCCAGGGAGGTCTTGCCCGTGCCGGCCGGTCCGAGCAGGGCAAGGTTGCGGATGGCGTCGGTTCTGTCGTTGTTCATGGCTCAGCCTTTAGGTTTCTGCATCGAATGTGAAAAAGTTTTTTCAGGCGCGCACGCCGTCGCGCACGCTCACGGGGGCACCTTCAGCCAGGCCCAGCTCGGTCGCGGCGCTGGCGCCGTTCAGGGCGATCTCCACCAGCCCGAACGCGTTGATCAGCGCCAGCGGCGCGCGCTCGGGCGCTTCCGCGTAAGTGGCGAGCAGCGGCAGGTGTTTGCCCGCGACTTCGACCACCGGCTGCTGGTAGCCCCTCAGCAAAGCGCCGTCGATGTTGGTGCACAGGTTGCCGAAATGATCGGCCAGCAGAATGCGGCCGGCAATATGGGTTGTCCCCGAATCTGTCCCGGGGGTCGCGCGAGGCAGGGGCTCCGGATCCGCCGGCGCCGCGGGCGGGCCGAAGTCGGCGGGCGCCAGCTCGCCGGCGGCAAGCAGTGCCGCGAGCGGCGCGAAAAGGTCGCGCCCGTGGAAGGTTCGGGACAACTCGCCCAGCGTGAGGCGCGCGGGCAGGGCGGGGTCCATGGCGCGCCACGCGACGCCGTCGCGAGCACGCAGCGCCTCCGGCAGCAGGCCGTTGTCCGGCGCGAGCAGCAGCTGCCCGCCGGTCTCCGCCAGCACGACGCCGCGGGCGGTTCCGACACCGGGATCGACCACGGCCAGGTGCACCGTGCCGGCCGGGAACTCGTGCCAGGCGCGGCCCAGCCAGAAGCCGGCCAGGTCCGCCCGGCCGGCCGGAATGCCATGGCTGAGATCAATGCAGCGAGCGGCGGGAAAGCGGCTCAGGATGCGCGCCTTGACGATGCCCACGAACGGTTCGCGACCGCCGAAGTCGGTGGTGAGGGCAACGAGGCCGTTCGGCGCGAATGGCATCCCCGGCGCCGGTCGTTCAGCAGATCCGCGGCAGCGGGTCGTCCTCGAGTTCCTCGAGTAAGCGCCGTCCGCCGAGTTCGGTTTCTATGACCACCGGCCGACCCTCCGGGTCCACCTCGCCGATGATCGCGGCGTCTTCGCCGCCGGGCAGGGCGCGCCAGCGTGCCAGCGCCTCGTCCGCTTCACCCGGGGCGACGACCGCCACCACCCGCCCTTCGCAGGCGAGATAAAAGGGGTCGTAACCGAGCATTTCGCAGACGCTGCGCACGGCGTCGCGCACCGGGATGGCGGGTTCCGAGAGTCGCAGCGAGCAGCCGGTGGCGCGCGCGATCTCGTGGGCCACGGTGGCGAGGCCGCCGCGGGTGGGATCGCGCATGAAGCGCAGTCCCTCCAGGTCGAGCAGCGCCTGCGTCAGCGGCAGCACGCTGGCGGCGTCGGAAGCCAGGTCGCCGCTCAGGCCGAACTGCTCCCGCGCCAGCATCACGCAGATGCCGTGGTCGCCCACGCTGCCGCTGACCAGCAGCCGGTCACCCGGGCGGATCGCCGACATGGCCAGCTCCAGCCCGGGACGGCGCACGCCGATGCCGGTAGTCGCCAGGTAAAGGCCGCCGCCTTCGCCGCGTGGCAGGACCTTGGTGTCGCCGGCGGCCACCTGCACGCCGGTGTCGCGCGCGGCGCGGGCCAGGCTGGCGACGATCCGTTCCAGCAAGTCCACCTCGAGCCCTTCCTCGATAAATACGTTGAGCGAGAGATAGAGCGGGGTCGCGCCCGCCACGGCAAGGTCGTTGGTGGTGCCGTGCACCGCCAGCGAGCCGATGTCGCCGCCGGGAAATTCCAGCGGCTGGACGGTGAAGCCGTCGGTGGTGAACACCACTTCGCCGTCCGGCAGGGGCGGCAGCGGGCAGGCGTCCAGGTCGGTGTCGAGCACGCCGCCTCCCAGGTGCCTGGCGAAGATTTCCTGGATGAGTTCTCGCATGAAGCGCCCGCCGTTGCCGTGGGCCAGGCCGATTCTTGCCTCGTCAAGCGCCATGCGCGGGTCTCCTCCAGGAATTCGCTGCGGGCCGGGGTCTCAAGCCGGCATTCTACCCGCCTTGCGCCTCCAGTGCGGCCTGCTCGACCACCTGCCCGAAGGCGATGCAGGCGTCGTTGGCCGGCAGCCGGGCGGGCAGCGCCAGCGGGACGCCGCGGTCGGCGAAAATCGCCTGCATCCGGTCGGCCAGCCGGCGGTTCTGCAGCACCCCGCCGGTGGCGCCCACGGCGCCGATGGCATGGTGCTCCCGCAGGGCTGAGTAGACGGCCCAGGCGGTCAGTGCCAGCGTTTCATGGAACAGTTCCGCACGTTCGGCCACGGTCCTGCAGGCGTCCATCAGCGGCGCCACCAGCGGCGCCCAGTCGGCGCGCAGCATGCCGTCCGCATCGGCGCGCAGCGGAAGGGCGGTCGCCGTGACGCCGGCCCCGTCGGCCTCGTCCTGCAGCATGGCTTCCAGCCGCATCGGGCCTTCCCCCTCGTAGCTCGCGTGCAGGCACAGTCCGGCCAGCGCCGCGGCCGCGTCGAACAGTCGCCCGACGGCGCTGGTCGTGGGCGTGTTCAGGTCACGTTCCCACGCCCCTCGCGCCAGGCCGCGCAAGTCCGGGCAGTCCGGCCATTCGACCCCGCTTTCCCAGCAGAGCGCCGCGGCGCTGCGCCAGGGCTCGCGGCCGGCGCGCTCGCCCCCGGGCAGCCTGAAAGGCCTGAAGCTGGCGACCCGGCGCCAGCCGCCCGGCCGTCCCAGGAATGCTTCGCCGCCCCACAAGGTGCCGTCGCCGCCATAACCCACGCCGTCCCAGGCGAATACCAGCAGCGGGACGCCGCTCGGCATTTCCGCGGCCAGGGCGCTGGCATGCGCATGGTGATGCAGCACCTCGGTGACCGGCATCCCCCGGCCCCGGGCCCAGCGCGCCGTCGCGTAGCCGGGGTGCGCGTCGCAGGCCAGCGCCGCGGCGCGCACGCCGTAGAGCGCCTGGAGGTCGGCCACCACCTGTTCGAAAATTTCCATGCTGCGCTCCGAGCCCATCTCGCCGATGTGGGGCGACACCACGCAGCGGTCTTCCCAGGCGAGAGCGATGCTGTTCTTCATGTGTGCCCCGACCGCCAGGACCGGCCTCGCCACCGGCTCGGCGAGCTGGAGTTCGACGGGCGCGCAACCGCGGCCCATGCGCAGCGGCCGCGGCCGTCCCCCGGTGCTGCGCCAGACCGGATCGTCGGCAGGCCGCACGATCGGCCGGTCGTGATGCAGGCAGCCCTCGACCAGGTGCGAAAGGCGCGCCTCCACGTCGGCCGCTTCGGTCAGCACCGGCTCGCCGCTGATGTTGGCGGAGGTCGCCACCAGGGGGCGTTGCAGCGCATCCAGCAACAAGGCGTGCAGCGGGCTGTAGGGCAGCATCGCACCGAGTTCCGCGAGCCCGGGGGCCAGCTCCTCGGGCAGGACGCCCGGCTGCTTGCGGACCAGCACGATGGGCCGCTGCGGCGAGCGCAGCAGCGCCGCCTCGGCGGCGGTGGGCGCGGTCGCGCGACGCACGGCGGCCAGCCCGTCGTCCCCCGCCAGCGGGAACATCACCGCCAGCGGCTTGGGTCGCGCGACGCACGGCGGCCAGCCCGTCGTCCCCCGCCAGCGGGAACATCACCGCCAGCGGCTTGGTCGGGCGCGGCTTGAGCCGGCGCAGGCGCGCAATGGCCCGCTCGTCGGTCGCGTCGCACAGCAGGTGGTAGCCGCCAATGCCCTTCACTGCCACGAGCCGGCCGCCCCGCAGCGAGGCCACGCAGCGGTCCAGGCTCTCGGCGGTGTCGTCGGCCGGCGCCTGGCCCGGTGCGCGCCAGCTCAGCGCGGGCCCGCATCGCGGGCAGGCGACGGGCTCCGCATGAAAGCGGCGATCGGCCGGGTCGTCGTATTCCCGCTGGCAGGCCTCGCACAGCGGAAAACCCGCCATCGAAGTGTTCGGCCGATCGTAGGGCAGGGCGCGGATCAGCGTGTAGCGCGGACCGCACTGCGTGCAATTGATGAAGGGATAGCGGTAGCGACGATCATCGGGCCGGGCCATTTCCGCGAGGCAGGCTTCGCAGGTGAAATAGTCGGGCGGAATGAAGATGCGCGGCTGCGGCCCCGCCTCGCTTGCCAGGATCCGGAAGTCCTCCGGCACATCGCCGTGCCAGTCCTCGACGCCGCGGAGCCGCGGGGCGGAGATTTCCGGCGCCCGCGTGGTCAGCTCGCGCGTGAAGGCGTCCAGCGCGCCGGGCGCGCCGCACACCAGCACTTCCACTTCTCCGATCGTGTTCCTGGCCCAGCCTGACAGCCCGTGGCGGTGAGCAAGGCGAAACAGGAAGGGGCGGAAGCCGACCCCCTGGACCTGCCCGGCGATCCAGAGCCGGCGGCCGGCGTTCAGGCCACCTCCCGCGTGCGGACCCCGTTCGACCACCAGATTCGGCACGCGCCTTCGTCGGAGACCATGCAGGGCCCCACCGGCGTCCGCGGCGTACAGGCGGAACCGTAGATCCGGCACTGGTTCGGATAGATTTTGCCCAGCACCACGCGGGCGCAGTCGCAGCCCTTGGGCATCAGGCCGGCGCGCTTGCGGTCGTGCGCCCCGTAATCGGGGAAGTGCTGCCGGGCATCGCGCGCGGCGAGATGAGGCTTGAGCGTGTAGCCGGAGGCGGGGATGCTGCCGATGCCGCGCCAGGCGGCGTCGGTGACGTCCATCGTCTCTTCCAGGAAGCGACGCGCCGTGGCGTTGCCCCGCGAGCGCGCAACCTCGGGGTAGCAGTTATCGAGAAAAGGCTTGTCTTCCAGCAGTTGCCGCAATACCGAGTAGGTGGCCGCCAGCAGGCTTTCAGGATTGAAACCCGCGATCGCCGCCGGGAGGCCGTGCTGTTCCACCACGAAGCCCCATTCCTCCGGCCCCATGATGGTGGCCACGTGACCCGGCGCGATCAGCGCGTCGAAGCCCGGATCCTCGGACTCCAGCAGCAGGGCCACGGCGGGCCAGGTGCGGCGGCCGGAAAGCAGCACCAGCAGGTTCGCGGGCGGGTCGTCGGCGAGCATCGCCGCCACCGGCGCCGTGGTGGTTTCGAAGCCGGCCGCGAAGAACATCACCCGGCGGTCGGGATTCTCCGCCGCGATCCTGACCGCTTCCATCGGCGACGCCACCGGGCGCACGTCGCCGCCGGCGGCCTTGGCCTGCTCCAGGCTGCGTGTCTCTTTGAGCGGCAGGTTCACCGGCACGCGCAGCATGTCGCCGAAAGTGACGACGATCACCTCGGGCTCCTGCAGCGCGATCTGCATCGCGTGATAGACGTCTTCCTCGGGGCAGACGCACACCGGGCAGCCGGGCCCCGGGATCAGTTCCACCTGGGGCGGCAGGGCGCCGCGCAGCCCGGCCATCGAGATGGAGCGCTCGTGCCCGCCGCAGACGTTCATGACCCGCACGCGCTCGGGCAGCGGCAGCGCCCGGATCCGCTCGAGCCATTCGCGCGCGGCGGTGCTCACCGGCTCGTGTCCGCGGCCGGGGCGCCGGCGTGATCATGTCCGTGGTCATGCCCATGATCGTGGCTGTGTCCGTGGCTGTGTCCGTGGGCGCCGCCGGCAGCCTCCGAGGCATGCAGCCGGGCGCCCTCCGCCTGCACCGCCGGTCGCCGGGTCGTGCCGGCCTCGATGCGCGCGCGCTGCGCGACCAGTTCCCCCTCGATCCAGTCGATCCAGTGATCCACGCCGACGTTCCTGCGCGCAGAGGCGTGCAGCACCGGTGCCGCGGAGCCCACCAGTCGCAGCGCCCGCTCGGCCTTGTCGGTGTCGAAATCGTCGAGCACCGCGAGGAGGTCGGTCTTGGTCAGCAGCATCATGTCCGCGGCACGGAACATCACGGGGTACTTGGCCGGCTTGTCGTCTCCCTCGGTCACCGAAAGCAGGGTGACGTTCAGGTGCTGGCCCAGGTCGAAGCTGGCCGGGCACACCAGGTTGCCGACATTCTCGATGAACACGATGTCCACCCCGTCCAGGTCGATCCGGTGCAGGGCGTCGTGCACCATGTGGGCATCGAGGTGGCAAGCGCTTCCGGTAGCGATCTGCACGGCCTGCACGCCCTTGGCGCGGATACGGGCGGCGTCGTTCTCCGTCTCCAGGTCGCCCTCGATCACCACGATGCGGGCGGGGTCGCCGAGCGCGTCTATGGTCGCTTCCAGCAAGGCGGTCTTGCCCGCCCCGGGCGAGGACATGAGGTTCACGGCGAGCACGGCGAGGATGCCGCGGGCGTCGAAATGAGCGCGGTTGTGCTGCGCCTGGTGGTCGTTCTCCCCGAGCAGGCTCTTCAGCACGGTGATCGCCGTACGGCCGTCCTCGGTCTGCTCCAGGCGACCGCCCGGAGACACGAGGTGGCGGTTACCGTCAGTGATATTGCAGCCGCAGGTATCGCACATGAAAGCTCTCCGGGGCGCGTCTGGAATGAGTCTGAGACTTTATAACATCTGGGCGGCGGATGCCTCGGCGGAGGCCAGCTCGACGGATTCCAGCAACATTTCGTCGCCGGAGGCCAGGCGCACCCGGTAGCCGTTGCAGGCGCCGCACAGCATGCGGTTGGGCGCCGCCGCCGAGGTCGCACCGCAGTCGCTGCACCGGACCGTGACAGGGGCGACCTCGATCGCCAGTTCGGCCCTCTCGGCAACGGTGCCCGCCGAGGCGACGGGAAAGGCATGACGCAGCAGTTCGGCCTCCACGCCGGAGAGGGGACCGATGCGCAAGCGTACGAGTTCCACGCGGCCGCCGCCGTTGGCCGCGGAGACGTCTTCGAGTTGTTGCACCAGCGCCTGGCAGACCGCGAGCTCGTGCATGGCTCAGGCGCCCATCGCTCAGGCGCTGGCCTCGCTTCCCAGCATCTGGTCGTAGATCTCCCAGGCGGAGCGCGCCTCCTGCTCGGTCATCTTCTGGATCGCGTAGCCGACGTGCACCATGACGAACTCGCCGACGTCCACGGGCTCGTCCTGCATCATGAAAAGGCTGACGTCGCGCTGCACGCCCTTGGCCTCGCAGCGGGCCAGGAAGCCTTCCACCGAGACCACCTTCATCGGAATGCCAAGACACATAAGCTGGATGCTCCGCAAAAGAGACGTTTTCAGGTGACCAAGCTGCCACCGGCGGCGGCGCGGCGCAAGCTCGTAGATACCCTGATGCGTCTGGTTCTCATCCGGTTATCCTGCGCCGGCGCCCGCGGTGACGGGCGGGGAGCAGTCGAACATGAGTGAGCAAGAGCATGTGCAGAGCGGCACGCTGGTGCTGGGCGTGGGCAATACCATCCTGACCGACGAGGGCGTCGGACCCTGGGTGGTGGAACGGCTGCGCGCGCTGAATCCGGACGTGCCCGGCGTGACCTGGATGGACGGCGGCACGCTGAGCTTTTCCATCGCGGCCAGCGTGGAGGACGCGCAATACCTGATCGTGGTCGACGCCACGGAGCTCAAGTCAGAGCCCGGCACGGTGCGGGTCTTCGTGGACGAGGAAATGGACGAGATGCTCGGCGGACACGGGCGCAGCATCCACGAGGTGGGACTGATGGACCTGGTCAACATGGCGCGCCTGACCGAGCGCCTGCCGCAGCGCCGCGCGCTGGTGGGCATCCAGCCGGAAATCGTCGACTGGGGCACCGAGCCGACGGCCGCCGTGGGCGCGGCGATGCCGGAGGCCGCGCGCGCCGTGGCGACGCTGATCGAGGGCTGGACGGGGCAGCACATCGAGGCCGGCTGAAACGTATCAGCGATGTGTGAATTGCGTATTGCTGGCAAGGGGTCGAGCCAATATCTTGCTGGTAACGTGTTGAAACAGCGATGAAGACCGGCACGGCAGCGGCGGCCCGAGCGCGCCCGGCCGCAGTCGGTGGAGACACCATGAGCAGTCTCTCGGGGATCGGGGTCAAGGTGGAAGCGGATGACGGGCGAGCCCCGGAGTTCCGCGCCAACGCCTTGCCACTCCTGCACGAGATCCGGCACGCGCTGGCCCGCCTGGTCGACGAGGGCGAGCCCACAGTCATCGATATCCAGAGCATTCCCATGGGCCCCGGCGATCTCCAGCGTCTGCTGGACGAGCTCGGCGAGGGCGAGATCCGGGCGGAGCTCGAGGCCCTGGGTAAATCCGTGATCCGCGAGTCGCGCTATTCGGGCGTGTGGATCATCGAGCACTTGAACGGCAATGGTGGGGTCGCCAGCCGTTTCGTCGAGATCACCTGGGTGCCCAGCCTCCTGCAGGCGCAGGAAGAGGACGTCCGGGCCGGTCTCAAGGAACTCGCCGACGCACTCGCGTCGGCGGGTAATTGAAGCCAACCGAAGGGCCCCGCGCACACAAGCGACGGGGCAGTGCGGAGGAGCACAGCATGGCAGCAAGCAAAACGGTAGGCGACGCGCTCCGGTCAAACGGGGTCAGCCGTCGCGGATTCATGAAGTTCTGTGCGGCCACGGCGTCCATGATGGCGTTACCGCCCAGCATGGTGAGCGCCGTCGCCGCGGCCATCGAGAAGGCACGACGCCCCTCGGTGATCTGGCTTCCGTTCCAGGAGTGCACGGGTTGCACGGAATCGCTGACCCGCTCGCACGCCCCGACGGTGGAGAGCCTGATCTTCGACTCGATTTCGCTGGACTACCATCACACCCTGCAGGCGGCCGCTGGCCAGCGCGCAGAGGACGCCATGGAAGCGGCGATGGAAGAGAACTACGGCAGCTACCTGTTGCTGGTCGACGGTTCCGTCCCCACCGGTGATTACGAGGCCTATTCCTGCACCAACGGCCACACGCACCTGTCCATGCTGCAAAAGGCCGCGGCGGGCGCCGCGGCGATCGTCAGCGTCGGCACCTGCGCGGCCTACGGCGGCATCCCCAAGGCCAACCCGAACCCGACCCAGGCGGCGGCGATCCAGGACCTGGTCAAGGACAAGCCGATCATCAACGTGCCGGGCTGCCCGCCAATCCCCACCGTCATCACGGGCGTCCTGGCGCACTACCTCACCTTCGGCACGATTCCCGAGCTCGACGCCTACGGCCGGCCGATGGCGTTCTTCGGACAGAACATCCATGACCGCTGTTACCGGCGGCCGTTCTACGAGCGCGGCCTGTTCGCGGAGACCTTCGACGACGAGGGCGCGAAGAAGGGCTACTGCCTGTACAAGCTGGGCTGCAAGGGACCGATCACCTACAACGCCTGCGCCACGCTGAAGTGGAACGAGGGCACCAGCTGGCCGGTCCAGTCGGGCCACGGTTGCCTGGGCTGCTCCGAGCCGGATTTCTGGGACAAGGGCAGTTTCTACCGGCCGCTGTCGGCGGC
>Ga0209943_1000221_pt1 | contig 39779 bp, 33 predicted proteins | sample SalPonR1_B_D2_MG_FD_185698 | JGI IMG/M metagenome (GOLD analysis project Ga0209943, IMG submission 185698) | Salt pond soil microbial communities from South San Francisco under conditions of wetland restoration - Salt Pond MetaG R1_B_D2_MG... ... | reverse complement strand
CAGGACATCATCTTTCTCATCTTCATCGTGGGCGGCGTCATCGCGATCCTGCGGCGCACCGGCGCCATCGACGCGGTGCTGCACAAGTCAGTGGCCCGCCTCGGCGCCAGCCCGTGGATACTCATCGGCGGCTGCCTGGTGATGTTCAGCCTGGGCGCGTTCACCATCGGCATGGGCGAGGAATACGTGCCGCTGGTGCCCATCATCGTGACCATGAGCCTCGCCATGCGCATGGACGCCATCGTGGCCATGGGGATGGTGTGGATTCCCTATGGCATCGGCTGGGCGTGTGCCGGCACGAACCCCTTCGGCGTCATCATCGCGCAGAACATCGCAGGGCTCCCCATCACCTCGGGCTGGCAGTTCCGCCTCGTGATGATGGCCGCCTTCCTGGCCGTGGCCTTCCACCATCTCTACCGCTACGCGCGCCGGGTGCAGCGCGACCCCTCCACCAGCCTGGTGGCGCATGTGGACTACTCCACCGGCTTCGAGCCGCCCCACGACGTAGAGCTCTCACCCAGTCGCATCGCCGTGCTCGCGGTCTTCGTCGGCGGCATCGTCGGATTCGTCTGGGGCGTGCAGGCGCATGGCTGGTACATCCCCGAACTGAACGCCGTGTTCCTCGGTATCGGATTGCTGGCGGCGATCATCGGCCGCATCCCGGCCGGCGAGACGAGCCGCACCTTCATCAGCGGCGCCGCCGACATGACCGCGGCCGCGCTCATGGTGGGCTTCGCCCGCTCCATCGAGGTGGTGCTCTCCGACGGCCAGGTCATCGACACGGTGATCCACGCCATCGCCGGCGTGCTCACCGAACTCGGCCCGGAGGCCTCGGCGGTGGGCATGCTCGCCGTGCAGACCATCTGCAATTTCTTCATCCCGTCCGGCAGCGGCCAGGCCTTCGTGACCATGCCCATCATGTCGCCGCTGGCCACGCTCACCGACGTGCCCCAGCAGACCGCCGTGCTCGCCTACCAGTTCGGCGACGGCTTCACCAACATGGTCGTGCCCACCAGCGCGCTGGTGATGGGCGCGCTCGCCCTGGGGCGCATCCCCTACGGCGCCTGGGTGCGCTTCATCGTACCGCTGCTGGTCAAGCTGTTCGCGCTGGCGATTGTCTTCCTGGTGCTGACGATCCACGTCGGCGATGCCGTCGGCTTCAACCCGTGAACGGCGCCGGCTGATGCACCGGCGTGTTCTCTGGACGGTAATATCGCTGGCCGCCTGCGCAGCATTGGTGGTCTTCCAGCTGCAGGGCCTCGCCATCGCGGCGGCGCTCGCGAAGCTGACGGCCTCCACCGCCTTCATCGTCGTGGCCGTGTCGGCCGGCGCACCGGACAGCGGCTGGGGCCGTGCGCTGCTCGCCGGCCTCGGCCTGTCCTGGTTCGGCGACGCCTTCCTGCTCGGCACCACCGACACCTGGTTCCTGCTGGGGCTCAGCGCCTTCCTGCTGGCGCACCTCGCCTACCTGACCGCGTTCCTGCTGCGCGGGGTGAATCTCGGCTGGGTGGGGGGCGCCGCCGTGGCGGTGCTGCTGTTCTCCGGCGGGGTGGCGCTGTGGCTCATGCCCCATGTCGGCGCCGGGCTGCGCATCCCGGTGCTCGCCTACCTGGTCGTCATCAACCTCATGGTGATCGGCGCGCTCGGTGCCCGCGGCGCCGGCGCCACCTGGCTGCTGCCGGCCGGCGCGATGGCCTTCTACTTCTCGGACCTGGGCGTGGCCGCAAGGCAGTTCATGCAGCCGGAATTCCCGCCGTACGTCTGGAGCCTGCCGCTCTACTACGCCGGCCAGCTCATGCTGGCGTGGAGCCCGGCCGGACGCGGCCCGGTCAGCCGCCGACGATCTCCGCCCCGATGATCTCGCCGGGCCGGCGATGCCGAGCACCTTGCTGTCCGGATGCACGATGCTCGCCGCGATGACGTCGGGCGGCGTCGAGCCCATGGAGGAGAAGCCGTTCGGTATCAGGCAGGTGTCGGGCTCGTGGCAATGGTAGTGGCGGGCGATCCACATCCTGTGGGCGCCCACGTCGGAGAGCAGGATGTCGGTCGGGCCCATCATCCGGCTTCCCGGCAGCGTACCAGCCGGTCGGATGCGTTCATCGGCGGTGCTTCGGTTGCGGATGTGGGTGGGCGCACAGATCGTGCAAGAATAGATCCTGAGGCCTCAACCCGCTCCGCGAGGAAACTGTTGTCCAGCCTTTATCACAAGATCATGGTGCCCGTGGATCTGGCCCACCTCTCCGGCCTCGCCAAGGCGCTGCGCACGGCGGCCGACCTGGCGGCCGGGTACCGGATGCCGGTCTGCTATGTCAGCGTCGCACCCGGCCCGGCACCGCTGACGGCCGAGCGCGCGGACGAATTCCGCGAGGCGCTGATGCGCGCCCTGGAGGAGAGCGGCGCGGACCTGGTCGTGATGGCCTCCCACATCCCCAACGTCGACGAGCGCCTGTTCGCGTCGAACGCGGCCTTCGTGGCCGCGAGCGCCACCGTCACCGTCATGGTGGTGCGCTGAGGCAATCCGACCGGTCAGAAACTCCTATTAAGTAGAACCACTTAGACGTAGCGGCATACTCCCTCATTGGAGCGGGGGCGAGTCTCTCTACACTAGGTAAGCTCACGTCGGAGGTGCCGGGGGGGCAGCGACGCCGGCGTGAGGAGGACCTGGTGGCTGCGCTTCACATCGTCGGTATCGGCAACACCCTGCTGGGTGACGACGGCGTGGGTCCCCGGGTCATCGACATGCTCGCCCCGCACCTGGCGGATAACCCGGACGTCGCACTCGTCGACGGCGGTACCCTCGGATTCGCTCTCACCGGCTGGCTGGAAGATGCCGACTGCCTGATCGTGGTCGACGCCGCGAAACACGGCCGCGAGCCCGGCGAACTGGCCGTGTTCGAGGACGAGGCCATGGATGCCTTCGTTTGCCGCCGCGGCCGCAGCGTCCACGAGGTGGGCCTCGCCGACGCACTGGACATGGCCCGGCTGGGCGGCCGCCTGCCGGCCCGGCGCATCCTCATCGGCATCGAACCGGAAACCGTCGACTGGGGCGATCAGCTGAGCGCGCCGGTGGCCGCCGCCGCGGAGCAGGCCGTCGCGATCATCCTCGAGCACGCGGAGCAACCGGGCACCCGGCCGGCCGGACGGACGGACTCGCCCGGGACGGAGGCCATCGCATGAGCGGAATCGACGACATCGGCGTGCGCATCGAGCCGCCGGTTCCGGACGACCATTCCTACGGCAACGTGCAGCCCATCCTGCACGAGGTGCTGCACGCGCTGGACCGCCTGCTCGAGACCGGCGAGCCGACGACGATCGACCTGAGGTCCATGCCCTTCGGGCCGGGCGAGGAAGAGCGGCTGGAGGAGGCGCTGGGCACCGGCGAGATCACCGTGACACTGGACGCCATGGGCGAGAGCCGCATCGTCGAATGCGCCTTCCCCGGCGTCTGGCTGGTCACCCACTACAACAGCCACGAGGAGATCATGGCACGCATGATCGAGGTCACGGAGGTCCCGGAGATCGTCCGCGCCGAACGCCGGGAGCTGCGCTCCGGGGCGGAGCGTCTGCGGCAAGACCTGACGGGCCGACATTGAACGGAACACAGAGAGGAATCGGGGTAGCAGCAATGGCAACCAGACAGACACTCGGAGAGATACTGGAACAACAGGGCGTCTCCCGCCGCGGCTTCATGAAATTCTGTGCCACCATCACCTCGATGATGGCCCTGCCTCCGTCGATGGTGTCGGCAGTGGCCCAGTCGCTGGAGAACGCGAAGCGGCCCTCGGTCATCTGGCTGCCGTTCCAGGAATGCACGGGCTGCACCGAATCGTTCACCCGCTCGCACTCGCCGACGGTCGAGAGCCTGATCTTCAACAGCATCTCGCTCGACTATCACCACACCCTGCAGGCCGCCGCCGGCCACGCCGCCGAGGAGGCCAAGCACGAGGCGATGGAGGCCAACAAGGGTGAGTACCTGCTGCTGGTGGACGGCTCGATCCCCCTCGGCAACGCCGGGTACTCCTGCATCGCGGGAATCAGCAACGAGGAGCACCTGATGAATGCGGCGGAGCACGCAGCCGCCATCGTCTCCATCGGCACCTGTGCGGCGTACGGCGGCATCCCGAAGGCCCGGCCCAACCCCACGGGCGCGGTAGCCGTGCGGGATCTCATCAAGGACAAGCCCATTATCAACGTGCCGGGATGTCCGCCGATCCCGATGGTCATCACGGGTGTGCTGACCCACTTCCTGACTTTCGGCTCGCTGCCGGAGCTGGACCACGAGGGTCGTCCGGTGGCCTTCTTCGGCCAGACCATCCACGACCGCTGCTACCGGCGCACCTTCTACGACCGCGGCCTGTTCGCGGAGACCTTCGATGACGAGGGCGCGAAGAAGGGCTGGTGCCTGTACAAGCTGGGCTGCAAGGCGCCGACCACCTACAACGCCTGCGCCACGGTGAAGTGGAACCAGGGCACGAGCTTCCCCATCGAGTCGGGACATCCCTGCCTCGGCTGCTCCGAGCCGGATTTCTGGGACAAGGGCGGGTTCTACGAGCCGCTGTCGGCCACCGCGTTCGGTCCCAGCTCGGCCCTGCTCGCCGCCGGTGCGGCCGGCGCGGCACTGGGCGCCGCCTCGGCGTATGCGGCACGGCGCAAACAGAAGAAAGCGCAGGAGGCAAGCGAATGACACTGCTCGAATTTGCCCGCGGCCCCGGCTTCCAGATCGCCCTGGCGCTCCTGATCGTCGGGATCCTCTGGCGCATACTGGGCGCCGTCGCCATCCGCTTCGGCAAGGACTTCTCGAAACCGCGGGGCGGCAAGCAGAGCATCCGCGGCGGCCTGAAGGCGGTGCTCACCTACTCCGCGCCGCCCCACGAGCTGGAGAAGAACATCAAGTTCCAGCACTACACGGGCTATGCGTGGCACATCGGGCTGTTCGTGGTGATCTTCCTGTTCGGGCCGCACGTGTTCTTCTTCGAGAACATCCTTGGCTTCGGCTGGCCGCACCTGCCCAACGCAGTGGTCATGGTCACCGGCATCATCACCATGGCCATCCTCGTCACCCTGCTCGTACGCCGCATGATCCACCCCGTGCTCAAGGTGCTGAACAACGCGGACGACTACATCGCCTGGACGGTGACCTTCCTGCCGCTGCTGACCGGTACGCTCGCCTTCTATCACCTGGGCGCGCGCTACGAGACGCTGCTCGCCCTGCATATCCTCAGCGTCGAGCTGCTGATGATCTACATCCCCTTCAGCAAGCTGATGCACATGTTCATGGTCTGGCCGTCCCGCTTCCGCACGGGTACGGACTTCTCCCGCAGAGGTGTCGAAGCATGAATGCGACCACCGTCGAAACCCTCGAGACGATGAGGAAGAAAGCGAAGGACGCCGCCGAGCCGCGGCAGCTCTCCGACGAGGAACGGCTCGAGCGCGCCAAGGAGGCCTTCCTTGCCAACCTGGACAGCGAGATGGCCACCCACCTCGAGTCCTGCATCCACTGCGGCATGTGCGCGGAGGCGTGCCACTACCAGACCGGCACCCAGGATCCGCGCTACACGCCCATCCACAAGGTGGAACCGCTGAAGCGCTTCTACCGGCGCGAAGTGGATCCGCTGCGCGCGATCCGGCGGCTGTTCACGCCCAAGCTGACCTTCCAGGACCTGGAGGCCTGGAAGCCGCTGGTCTACGACGGCTGCAGCCAGTGCGGGCGCTGCAGCATCCTCTGTCCGATGGGCATCCACATCCAGCAGCTGATCTACGTCACCCGCGCGGGCCTGGCCGCCGCCGGCCTCGCGCCGGACGAGCTGCAGGGCCCGGCGGACGAGCAGCTGCGGGACAACACCCTGTTCGGGGCCGGCAGCGAGCAGCTGAAGGAGAAGGTGGAAGAGCTGCGCGGCAAGGGCTACGACGTACCGCTGGACAAGGACCAGGCGGACGTACTGGTGCTCTCCACGTCCCACGATTTCATCGGCGACTCGGGCACGCTCGAGGCCACGGTGAAGGTGCTGAACCATACCGGCGTCGACTGGACCATCCGCAGCGACGCCTTCGAGTCCTCCAACTTCGGCTTCCTGTCCGGCGACGAGGCGGCGAAGAAGAAGATCAGCGAGCGCATCGTGAACGCCGCCATCGACGTCGGCGCCAAGCGGGTGATCATCTCGGAATGCGGGCATGCCTACCCGACGCTGCGCTGGGAGGCGGCGAATCTGCACCAGAAGGCGCTGCCGTTCGACGTGCAGAGCATCTCCGAATTTCTCGCCGCCGAACTCGAGGAAGGCCGCCTGAAGGTGGAGAAGGACGACGGCGGCAACCGCACCTGGGCCTACCACGACTCCTGCAAGATGGGTCGGCTCGGCGGCGCCATCGAGGAGCCGCGCGCCGTACTCCGTGCCATGGGCATCGAGATCAAGGAGATGGAGTCCCACGGCCGCACCAACCTGTGCTGCGGCGGCGGCGGCGGCGTCATCCTGATGGAAAGCGCCCAGGGGCTCAGACGCAAGGCCTTCACGCTGAAACGCGAGGACGTGGACAACACGGGCGCCACCGACGTGGCCGTGAGCTGCGGCGGCTGCCGCACCACGCTCGAGACCGGCAAGGCCGAGACCAACTGGAACATCAATATCCACAGCCTGGTGGAGATGGTCGCCGACCGTCTCGCCAGTTAAGGGGACAGCAAGATGGCTGAAGAACGAGTCGTAGTCGATCCGATCACCCGCATCGAGGGCCACCTTCGTATCGAGGCGCAGATGTCCGGACAGGATATCGCCCAGGCCTATTCCTCCGGCACCATGGTGCGCGGCATCGAAATCATCCTGCAGGGACGTGACCCGCGGGACGCGTGGGCCTTCGCCCAGCGCATCTGCGGTGTCTGCACGCTGGTTCACGGCATGGCTTCGGTGCGCTCCGTGGAAGACGCCCTGAATTACGAGGTGCCGCGCAACGCCGAGCTGATCCGCAACATGATGATCGGCGCCCAGTACGTGCACGACCACATCATGCATTTCTACCACCTGCACGCGCTGGACTGGGTGGACGTGGTGTCGGCACTGCAGGCGGATCCCGCGAAGACGGCGGAACTGGCGCAGAGCATCAGCAACTACCCGAAGTCCTCCCGCGGCTATTTCTCGGACATGAAGAAACAGCTGCAGCGCTTCGTGGACCAGGGCCAGCTCGGCATATTCGCGAAAGCCTACTGGGGTCATCCGGCCTACAAGCTGCCGCCGGAGGCCAACCTCATGGCGGTCTCCCACTATCTGGAGGCGCTTGCATGGCAGCGCGACGTCGCCAAGCTGCACGCCATCTTCGGCGGCCGTAACCCGCATCCGAACTTCGTCGTCGGCGGCGCACCCTCCCCCATCGACCTGGATTCGGACTCTGCCATCAACAGCAAACGGCTGAACCAGATCCAGAGCATCATCGACCAGATGAAGATGTTCACGGACCAGGTGTATGTGCCGGACACGCTGGCCATCGCGGGTTTCTACAAGGACTGGGCGGAACGCGGCGAGGGCCTCGGCAACTTCCTGTGCTTCGGCGACCTGCCGGCGAAGAGCATGAACGACGTCGACAGTTTCTTCCTGCCCCGGGGCGTCATCCTCGACCGGGACATCTCGAAGCTCGAGGACATCCGCATGGACGACCCGGAGGGCATCCAGGAATTCGTCGCCCGCTCCTGGTACGACTATTCCGGCGGCAAGGAAGCGGGACTTCACCCCTGGGACGGCGAGACCGAGCTGAACTATACGGGGCCGGAACCGCCCTACGAGCACCTGAACGTGGAGGATTCCTACTCCTGGCTGAAGTCGCCCCGCTGGAAGGGCCACTCCATGGAGGTGGGACCGCTCGCCCGGGTGCTGATGCTATACGCGACCGGCCACGAGCAGACGAAGGAGCTGGTGCAGATGACGCTGAACCAGCTCGACGTGCCGGTGCAGGCGCTGTTCTCCACCCTCGGCCGCACGGCCGCACGAACACTGGAGACGAAGATCATCGCCGACCAGATGCAGGTGTGGTACGACGAACTGGTCACCAATATCGGCGCCGGCGACACCCGCACCTTCAACGAGCGGCTGTGGGACCCGGGCAGCTGGCCGCGTCAGGCCAGGGGCGTGGGCATCATGGAGGCGCCGCGCGGTGCGCTGTCACACTGGATCGTGATCGAGAACCAGAAGATCGCGAACTACCAGGCGGTGGTCCCCAGCACCTGGAACGCGGGTCCGCGGGATGCCAACGGTGTGCCGGGCGCCTACGAGGCCGCGCTGCAGGACAACCACCAGCTGCACGATCCGAAGCAGCCCATCGAGATCCTGCGCACCATCCACAGCTTCGACCCCTGCATCGCCTGCGCGGTGCACGTCACCGACCCGGACGGCGAGGAGCTGATCAAGGTGAAGGCGCTCTGAGGAGCGCCGCCGGCGCTAGGTCCGGCGGCGGTTGGCCGGCGGCTCGGCCTCGTCGCCGAGCTCCAGCCGGAGCTGCAGCAGTTCGCGCAGGTCGTCCACGGAGACGACTCCCAGCAGCTGTCCGTCCTCCACGACGAGGCGCTGGTGGCCGGCGCTGCCGCCGAACAGGCTCGAAGCCAGATCGGTGAGTTCCTCGTCGGGGCTCACCGTGTTCTCGTCGGAGCAGGAAGAGACGATATCGGCGATGGCCGTCTGCTCCCACTGCTCCTCCGGCACCTCCTTCACCCGCTCCACGGTGGCGCAGCCTTTCAGCTCGCCGCCCTGTACCACGGGAAACATCCGGGAACGGTAGCGGTAGACATAGTCGTCGACGAAGTCCCGCAGGCTCAGCGAGCGGTCCACCGTGACCGGGTCGGTATTCATCACGTCCCGGGCCGAGCGCCCCTCCAGCAGCTGCTGGATGATGAGCTGGCGGTAGGAGCCTTTCGCCGCGCCGCGCACGAACAGGCCGATCAGCACGTACCACATGCCGCCGACGAAGAAGCCCTGGATCAGCGACAGCACGCCCAGGAAGATCAGGATCAGGCCGAAGCCCGAGCCCATGTTGCTGGCGATCCGGGTCGCATCCCGGATGTCGTCGCGCCAGGCCCAGAGCGCCGCCCGCAGCATACGGCCGCCGTCCAGCGGATACGCCGGGATCAGGTTGAACACGGCCAGGGCCACGTTGATCACCGCCAGGTAGAACAGCACCCCGGTTACCGGCGTCGGCAGACCCGCGCCTTCGCCGCCGAGGTGAAGGACCCAGCAAATGCCGGCCAGCACCAGGCTCGACAGCGGGCCGGCACCGGCCATCAGCAGCTCCACCTTGGGCTCCTTCGGCTCGTGGCGCATCTCGGCCACGCCGCCGAAGACGAACAGCGTGATACCGCCCATGCGCAGGCCGTAGTAGCGGGCCACCAGGGAATGGGAGAGCTCGTGGAAGACGATGGAGAAGAGGATGCCCAGTGCGCCGGCGATACCCATCCACCAGCGCGTCTGGGTGCCCAGGTCCGGGTAGCGCTCCGGGAAGAAGCCCTCGGCCAGTGTCCAGGTGATGAGCAGCGCAAGCAGCAGCCAGGTGAGGTTCAGCTTCACCTCGAAGCCGAAGATGGTGAACAGCGGGAAGCCCCGCGCGATCAGGGGTTTTCTTTGCTTGTCGGCCATGCTCCGACGTTAACAGATCGAGCGGACCGGCTGCTGCCGTGGCACTTACATACCCGAATCCCGGTACGACCAGGGCACCGACGCCTCGAGCTCGTACGCCAGCTCCAGCAATCGTCTTTCCTCTCCCATCCCGGCGGCGAACTGCACGCCGATGGGCAGCCCCTCGATGCTCTGGCCGAGCGGCAGGGAGATGGCGGGGGTACCGGCCACGTTCTGCACCGGCGTGAACGCGGCATAGTGCATCAGCCGCTCCGCGGCCGTATCGAAGTCGATGTCCAGCGCCAGGTAGCCCAGCGGCACCGGCGGGCGCGCCAGCACCGGCGAGACGATGACGTCGCAGTCGGCGACACGGCGCCGGTGCTCCTCGCCGAAGCGGCGCAGGCGGCGGATGGCGCCGGGGCTGCGCCAGATACGCCGCAGATAATGGCGGCTCAGCTGGCGCGTGAGCGGTTCGAGTTCGTGCCGGTCGAAGCCGCGCCCGAACGCGAAACGCCCGAGATAGCGGATGGCCGTGGCCATCCGGGCCCAGTAGAGGAAGAAGTCCTCCGCCATGCGGGCATCGGCGAGTGCCGGGATTTCCTTCACCCGGTGCCCGAGCTGCCGACAGACGGCAGCGGCGTTCTCCACGGCGGCCACCACTTCCGGGTGGCAGGAGGCGCCCAGCGGATGGCGGGTGGTGTAACCGATCCTGAGCCGGGTGGTGGCCGGCCCCTGGACGTGACCGAGGGTCGGCAGACCCTCCGCCGCGTGATACTTCTCGGCCTCGGCGTAAAAGGCGGCCGTGTCGCGCACGCTGCGGGTCAGGACCCCTTCGGCGATGATGTCCACGGGCAGTTTCCCGGCGAGCTCCACCGTGAGCAGCCGTCCCCGGGACGGCTTCAGCCCGACCAGGCCGCAGCAGGACGCAGGGATGCGCGTGGAGCCGCCACCATCGTTGCCGTGGGCGATCGGCACCACGCCCGCCGCCACCAGCGCGGCCGAACCGCCCGAGGAGCCGCCCGTGGAGTGTCGGGTGTTCCACGGGTTGCGCGTGGGCGGTCCCCAGCTGCGCTCCGTGGTGGCGGTCAGGCCGAACTCCGGCAGCGAGGTCTTGGCGATGGTCATTAGCCCGGTGGCCCGGAACTGGACCGTGATGGGGCTGTCCGCCTCGCAGATACGCTCCGGCGTCGCGCGGGACCCGTAGCGGGTGGGCAGGTCGGCCAGATCCACGTTGTCCTTGATCGCCGACGGCACCCCGGCGAGGAGGCCGCCCGCAGCCGCCCTCGACAGGCTTTCCGCGTCTTTCCTGGCCTGATCGTAACGTCGGACGGCCACGGCATTCAGCACCGGCTCGACGGCGGCCAGCCTGGCGATGGCCGCCTCGACGGCCTGCGTTGCGCTGACGTCCCCGGCGGCTATGTGCTCGGCGATGCCGACGGCATCGAGGTTGCCGAGGACGTCATCCGTCGGCGCGTGTACCTGCGGTCGTGGACTCATGCAGCAGCTCCCGGACTTCCTCGTCGCTGGTCTGACCGAAGTTCCTGTACCAGTAACCGACGGCCATGTAGGGCGACGGGGTATCCAGGCAGACGATCTCGTCGGCCTCCCGGCCGAGGTCGGCCGCAGCCTCATCGGATGCCGTGGGTACCGCCACAATGATACGGCCGGCGCCCAGCTTGCGCACGGCCTTCACGGCCGCGAGCATGGTCGAGCCGGTCGCCATGCCGTCGTCGGCCAGGACCACGGTCCGGCCGTTCACATCCAGCGGCGGCCGGTCGCCGCGGTAGGCCTTCTCCCTGCGCTCGAGCTCCGCCTGCTCGCGTTCGACCACCGGCTGCAGGTCGTCCTCGTCGAGACCCGTCATGCCCATAACCCGCTCCGAGAGCACCTGTATGCCGCCCGAGGCGATGGCACCCGCGGCCAGCTCAGGCTGGCCCGGCACCCCGACCTTGCGAACGACCAGCACGTCCAGTTCGCCGTCGAGTTCCCGGGCGACCTCGGCGGCCACGGGTACGCCGCCCCGGGCCAGCCCGAGTACGAGCGGCGAAGTCATCTCCAGCCGCCGGGCGACCTCTTCGCCCAGCACCCGGCCGGCCTCCCTGCGATCTGCGAATACGGTCATGTCGCTCTCCTTGCTCCGTATGCCTCCAGTGTGGCGCCCCGTGCCGTCGGTGCAAATCCGTAACCGCCCCGATCCGGCCTATAATGGCACCGTGAACCCGCCACCGGACGACGAAGGCCCCCGCCGGCAGGACGCCCAGCAGCACCGGTCCGCGGAGACCGGGCGCAAGGTGCGCTTCCTCTCGGACCCCTCCAGCTATCCCGGATCGGTGTCTACCGTAGAGCCGGTGGAAACCCACTTCGCCTGGGTGTTCCTGACCGACGACCACGCCTGGAAGATGAAGAAGGCCATCCGCGCCCACGTACTCGACTACCGCCGCCTGGAAGACCGGGAGCACTACTGCCGGGAGGAGCTGCGGCTGAACCGCCGCCTGGCCGACTGGGTCTATCTCGACGTGGTGCCGCTCACCGCGGATGCCGACGGCCGCCTGCAGGTCGGCGGCGACGGCCGGGCGGTGGACTGGCTGGTGAAGATGCGCCGGCTGCCCGAGGGCGGGATGCTCGAGCGGCTGATCGCCCGCGGACCCGTCGCCGATGAGCAGCTGACCCGGCTGGCCCGTCACCTGGCGCCGTTCTATGCGGAACTGCCGCCGGAGCCGCTGGAGGCCGAGGCCTACGTGTCAAGGCTGCTGGCACAGAACGACACCCAGCGCCGGCACCTGGAGGAGATAGACGATGCCCTGGTCGACGACCCCTGGCGGGGCATCCTCGACGATCAGCGCCGCTACGTCCGGGCACACCGGTGCGCCGTCGGCGCCCGCGCGGAAGCCGGGCACGTGGTCGAGGCGCACGGCGACCTGCGCCCCGAGCACGTCTACCTGGGCGACCGATTCGCCGTCATCGACTGCCTGGAATTTTCCCGGGATCTGCGCGTGCAGGACAGCGCCGAAGAGGTCGCCTTCCTCGCCCTGGAATGCCAGCGGGCCGGTGGCCGGGAACTGCGCGACCGCCTGCTCGCGGCCTGGCAGGCGGCCGGCGGCGACATGCCGGAGCCCTCGCTGGTGGCTTGTTACTTCAGTCGGCGCGCGATGGTACGGGCGGTGCTTTCGGCCTGGCACCTGGACGATCCCTCCTTCGACCGGGACCACTACATCGCCGAGGCACGCCACTACATGGCTCTCGCCCGGGAGTTCATCGACGAGGCCCTGACGGAGCACTCGGGCGGCGGGCGTTAGTCTTCGTCCTCGCCCAGCAGCCGCACCAGCGAGCCGTGCTCGTTCAGGCAGCGGATGGCGTCGCCGATCAGCGGCGCCACGCTCAGGGTGGTGAGCCTGGCGGCGAAGGCATCCGGGATACGGCCGAGGGGTGCCACGCTGTCGGTGACGATCACGCCTTCGAGCTCCGGCACCGTCAGCTTCTCGCTTGCGGGATCCACCAGCAGCCCGTGGGTGGCGGCCGCGAACACGCGCCGCGCGCCGAGTTCCCGGCAGGCGCGGGCGGCCCGGGCGAGGGTGGTGCCCGTGCTGATCAGGTCGTCCAGGACGACGGCCACACGGTCGTCGACGTCGCCGATCACCGTCTCCCCGCTCACCACGTCACGGCTGCGTTTCTTGTTGATGAACGCGTCGCCGACCTCCCGGCCCAGGGCCTCCTCCAGCGCCTCCCGGAACGCCCGCGCCCGTTTCACCCCGCCCACGTCCGGCGAGACGACGGCCAGCGGCTCGTCGCCGACCCGCTCGCGGATGTAGTCCACGAACAGCCGCTTGGCCTCCAGGTGCTCGCTGCGGCAGCGGAAGGCGTTCTGGTAGGCGGCGAGGTTGTGTACGTCCAGCGTCACCACCCGGTCGAGGCCGGAGGACTCGAGCATGCCGGCCACGTAGCGGGTGGTGACCGGATCCCGGCTCTTGGTCTTGCGGTCCTTGCGCGCATAGGCGAGATAGGGGATGACCGCGGTGAGACGCGCGGCTCCCGCATCGCGCAGCGCGCCGAGCAGGAAGATCAGCCGGCAGAGCTTGTCGTTGACGCTGCGGCCGGGCTCGCCGTAGAGGGAGTGGATGACGTAGACGTCCTCGCCGCGCACCGGTTCCAGCGGCCGGATCTTGTGCTCGCCGTCGTCGAAGTCGCGCTCGCGCAGACGCGACGGCGCCCTGCCGATGCGGTCGCAGACCGCCTCGGCGAAGGCACGCGAGGTGGCGGGCGCGAATATCTTCACCCTTGAGATGCTAGTCGACCGGGCGCATTGTTACAGTAGGTAGATCAACGGATCGGAGTGGATATGACAACCCGAGAAGCCTTGCTGAAGCCCCGCCAGGGGGATGCACTCATACTGGTGGACCTGCAGAACGACTTCCTGCCCGGCGGAGCGCTGGGCGTGCCGGAGGGCGACCAGGTCATCCCGGTGCTGAACAAGTACTCGGAGGCATTCGAGGCACTCGGCCTGCCCATCGTGGCCACCCGGGACTGGCATCCGGAGAATCACTGCTCCTTCGAGGCTCAGGGCGGGCCCTGGCCGCCCCACTGTGTTGCCGGCACCGAGGGTGCGGCGTTCGCCACGGAGCTCGACCTGCACGGCGACACCAAGGTGATTTCCAAGGCGGAAACGGCCGAAGAGGAGGCCTACAGCGGCTTCCAGGGCACCGAACTCAACCGCTGGCTGAAGGAACGCGGCGTGAAGCGGGTATTCGTCGGCGGCCTCGCCACCGACTACTGCGTGCGCGAGACGGTTCGCGACGGGCTGGTGAACGGCTACGAGGTGGTGCTGCTCGAGGACGCCATACGGGCGGTCAACGTCAACCCGGACGACGGCGAGAAGGCCGTGGCCGAGATGGAGAAGGAAGGCGCGGTGAAAACCGACTTCGAGCATCTCGAAACCGCCTGAGCCACGAGGAAAACGCAACATGAGCGACACCCGCTGGCTCGAGCGCCTGGGCAGCCCGAACCTGACCGACCTGTATCAGCTCACCATGCTGCAGGCCTATCGGCACATCGGCATGGACGACACGGCCGTATTCGAGTTCTTCGTGCGCAAGCTGCCCGAGCACCGGAATTTCATGCTGGCGGCCGGCCTGGAGCAGCTGCTCGATTACCTGACCGACTTCCGGTTCGAAGCGGAGGACCTGGAGGCGCTGCGCCGCACGGACAAGCTCGACGGCGCGTTCATCGACTCGCTGGCGCACATGCGCTTCACCGGTGATGTGGACGCCATGCCCGAGGGCACGGTCTTCTTCGGCGACGAGCCCGTCGTCCGGGTGGTCGCGCCGCTGCCCGAGGCACAGCTGATCGAGACCCGGGTGGTGAATCTGCTGCAAATGCAGACGCTGATCGCCAGCAAGGCGGCACGCATGCGCCTGGCCGCCCACGGCCACCAGCGGCTGGTCGACTTCGGGCTGCGCCGGGCCCACGGGTCCGAGGCGGGCCTGTTCGCCGCGCGGGCGGCCTGGATCGGCGGTTTCGACGGCACGGCCACGGTGCTCGCCCACGAGCTCTACGGCATCCCGATCTTCGGCACCATGGCCCATTCGTTCATCCAGGCCCACGACTCCGAGATGCGGGCCTTCGAGGATTTCTGCCGCAGCCAGCCGGAGAATACCGTGCTCCTCATCGACACCTACGACACCGAGGAAGGCGCACGCAAGGTGGTCGAGCTCGCCCGCAAGCTCGAGCCGGAAGGCTTCACGATCCGCGGCGTGCGCATCGACAGCGGCGATCTCTGCGCCAGCGCGAAGGCGGTGCGCCGCATCCTCGACGAGAGCGGCTGCGGGGACATCGAGATCATGGTCAGCGGCGGGCTGAACGAGGACCGCATCGCCGACCTCGTGGCCGCCGGCATACCGGCGACCGGCTACGGGGTGGGTACCGACCTGGACGTCTCGGCCGACGCGCCGTATCTCGACTGCGTTTACAAAATCCAGGAATACGCCGGCATCCCGCGGCGCAAGAAGTCATCGGGCAAGGCCACCTGGCCGGGACGCAAGCAGGTGTTCCGCCACTACCGCGACGACGGCACCTTCGACCACGACGTGATCGGTCTGGTGGACGAGCCGCTGGACGGCGAGCCGCTGCTGCGCCCGGTCATGCGCGGCGGCAACCCGCCCGGCGGAGCCGAACCGCTGGCCGACATCCGCGAGCGCGCCGCCGCGCAGCTGGCCGCACTGCCCCGGGAACTGTCCCTGCTGCCCGTGGCTGCCGAGCCCTACCGGGTGGACATTTCGGAGGGACTGCGCGCCATGGCCGAACGGGTGGACGAGCGCGTGGAGGAAAAGGACTAACCCGTCCGGTTTGCAGGAAATTCACGGCGCCCGGGCAAGTTCTTCAAACCTCCCCGGCCGGCACAGCCGCTGCCTCGCGGGAAATCGGTGCCACGCGGCCTGAAATCCCGCAGATACGTTGAGCTGAGTACGTCCGCCTCTTTTCGGCACGGCACTTGCAGCCGTGAGCGTGAGGGATCACGCATGAATGAAAGGAGGCAGAAATGCAAAGCCACTCGGTACTGCTCGCCGTCGCCGCCGGCGCCCTGCTGACGGCCCCTGCCCTCGCCCAGTACGTCGACCCCTACGCCAAACCCGACGACAGCTGGATCAGCATCAGCGGGACCGTCGTCGCGCCGGACGAGGACTCGTTCTCGCTGGATTACGGCGACGGCGTAATCCTGGTGGAGATGGACGACTGGGATACCTACGGTGACGCCTACGGACTCATGGACGGCGATCGGGTCACCGTCTACGGCGAAATCGACGACGACCTGTTCGAGGCCACCTCCATCGAGGCGGGCAGCGTCTACGTGGAGAACCTGAACACCTACTTCTACGCCAGCAGTGCGGACGAGGAGAACGGCGACTACACGCCGCACTTCTGGACCGTCACGACGCCGCTGGAGCTCAACCGCGCCACGGTTCGCGGCACGATCACCGGCATCGACCGGCCCGAGCGGGAATTCACCATCGATACCGGCGACCAGAAGATGACCGTCGAGACGGAGTTCCTGGGTTACAACCCATTGGACGACCTCGGCTACCAGAAACTCGAGAAAGGCGACCGGGTCAGTGTCTCCGGCGCGCTCGACAACGACTTCCTCGAGGGCCGGGTGTTCGAGGCAGACAGCGTGATCACGCTGTCCGACGCCAGCCGCGAGGAGGGCTGATGATCGTCACCGAGATGCTGCTCGCGCTGGTCTTCGCCGCGCTGGTCGCGGCCGTGCTGGCCGCGACCCGGCGCAGCGAAGACGCCGGCATGGCACCCTTCTTCATTTTCTTCTTCCTGCTCCTGTTCCCGCTCATCTGGGCGGCAGGAGTCTGGCTGACGCCCGTCGGGCCGCCCCTGTGGGGTGTCCCCTGGCTCGGTTTCCTGCTGGTAAGCCTGTTCCTGCTGGTGCTGCTGCTGGCAGCGGCGGTACCGTCCGGGCCGCCCCGCCGGGCCGGCGGCGTTACCCCGGAGAACGCCGGTGACGAGGCCCTGAGGGGCACGGTGGTGTTCTTCGGCCTGTTCTTCTGGGTGCTGGTCATCGGCGCGGCAGTCGCCGTGATCACACGCTACGCGACGGTCTAGGCTGCACCGGCGGCGTTCGCGCCCGAAGCCTGCCCACACCCACCACGGCCGGGCCCGAGGCCAGTCGTGCAATCTCTCAGGAGGTCAAACATGCGACATCTGTTTTCGGTAACCGGTATGACCACGCTGGCCGCCCTGGCCGCCGCACTGCTGGCAGCACCGGCCCTCGCCCAGAGTTCGGCGGTGGACCAGATGATCCGCCTCTATTCGGATCCGGACGAGTACTACTTCTTCGAGGACGACCGCAAACAGGTGGTCGACTACCAGGAAGAGCGGATAGTCCGCATCTGCACCGGAGAAAGCCGGCACCTGGTACCGCTGAAGGTCAGCTATGACGACAGCTCCGCGATGCTGGACCCGGGCGACTGCATACGGGTGGAGGCCAAACAGGTCTCGCTCGAACCGGCGAAGATGCTGGAGCCCAACTGGTCCATCGTGGCCGAAGTCGACACCCTGAACTGACCGCCCGCGCGGAGGTGCGGCGCCGCGGATCTACCGCCTCGCGCCGGCGTCCTCCGCCGGCGGGCCCTTCAGTTCCACGGTATTGCCTTCGGGATCGGTGATGTAGATCGAAGGACCGTAACCCAGCGCGCCGTAACGCCGCACGACCTCGCCGGCCTCGACGCCGTGTACGCGCAGATGGACCAGAATGGCGTTGGCGTCCCACGGCTCCACCTGCACGCAGAAATGATCCATGTTCGGGGCATCGTCTGCCGGCGGCCGCGGGAAATTGCGGCCGAGCTCGCCATCGACGGCGACGATGTCGATCAGCGAAGCACCCGCCCGCAGCTGGTACAGCCCGATGCGCCCCTTCGCCTTCTCGAGCGCACAGCCGAGTACCTCCCGGTAGAAGGCCATCAGCGCGTCCGGATCCCGGGCGCGAACGACCACGTGGTCGATGAGGCGGATGTTGACGGGGTGTTGTGCGCTCATGTCTCCGTACTCCTCACTGGCATGGCAGTCAGTCTATCAGCGCCAGACGGTCGGCCCCGGGGGTTCTCCGGGCTGCCGTGTTATCGTGTGCCACGGCCGAGCTTCACCGACCCCGAAACACCATGAGACAGACTGCCCGCGCACTCACGCTGACGGTTGCCCTGCTGGCCGCCATGACCGGCCCGGCAGCGCTCGCCGCCGGGGATTCCGCCGTGGCCATCGCCATCCACGCCGGCGCCGGCACCATGAGCCGGGAGGAGACCACGCCGGAGCAGGAGGCCACGATCCGCGCCGAGCTGGAGCAGGCCGTCCGGGTGGGCCACCGGGTGCTCACCGCTGGCGGCAGCAGCCTCGAGGCGGTGCAGGCGGCCGTCAACCTGCTCGAGGACTCGCCGTACTTCAACGCGGGCAAGGGGGCCGTCTTCAATGCGCAAGGCGAGAACGAGCTGGACGCCTCCGTGATGGACGGCGCCACGCTGAACGCCGGCGCCGTGGCCGCCGTGCGCCGCATCGCCAACCCCATCGACCTGGCGCTCAAGGTGATGACCGACTCGCGCCACGTGATGCTGATCGGCGAGGGCGCCGAGACCTTTGCGATCGAGCAAGGCTTCGAACGGGTCGATCCGGCCTATTTCCACACCGAACGGCGCTGGCGCCAGCTGCAGGAAGCGAAGAAAGCGGCGACGGCGGCGCGCGCCGGCGGGGAGGCCGAACGCCGGTACTCCACCGTGGGTGCGGTCGCCCTCGACCGGGACGGCAATCTGGCGGCAGCCACCTCCACCGGCGGACTCACCAACAAACGCTGGGGCCGGGTGGGCGACACGCCGATCATCGGCGCCGGCACTTACGCGAACAACAACACCTGCGCCGTCAGCGCCACCGGCACCGGCGAGTACTTCATCCGTTTCGTCGTGGCCCACAGCATCTGCGAGCACGTAGGCGACGGCATGCGCATCGGCGAGGCCGCCGGACGGCTGATCCACGAGGTGCTGCCGGCCGCGGGCGGCGACGGCGGGGTCATCGCCATGGACGCCGCCGGCAACATCGCCATGCCCCACAACACACCGGGCATGTACCGCGCCAGTGTGGACACGGCCGGCCGGGTGACGGTGGCGATCTACGGCGAGCCCTGACGGGCCTCAGGCGGCGCGGGTGCCGGCCACCGTCTCCAGCTCGGTGAGCGCCTCCTCCAGGAAACCGAGCATGCGCTGCACCCGGGGCACCGAGCGCCGGCAGGCGACGATGCCGAAGTCCAGGTTGCCGGCGTAGCTCACCAGCGTGATGCTCATGGCCTGCCCGTGGACGACGATGTTCATGGGATAGATGCCGTCCAGCGCCGCCCCGTTCCAGTACATGGGCTGCTTCGGGCCCGGCACGTTGGAGATCACCAGATTATAGGCCGGGAACCAGTCCGCCGTGCCCAGGAAGTTGGTGAGCAGCATGGGCGAGAACGCGACCGCCGTGAACAGCGTGGCGGCCTCCGGCGACAGGCTGGCATAGAGGGCCTTGCCCGCCTGCATCGACGCCTGGATGGCCCGCAGGCGGCGCTCCGGGTCCGGCACGTCCGTGGCCAGGCTCGTGATGATGAAACCGATGGCATTGGCGGAGTCGATGTCGCCGCCGGTGCGCACCGAGATGGGCGCCAGTGCCTTCAGCGGCCGGTCCAGCGGTTCGCCCTGGGCCGCGTAATAACGGATGAGCGCGCCGGCGCACATCGCCAGCACGACGTCGTTCAGTGTCGCATCCAGCGCCTTGCTCACGGCGTGCACCCGCTCGAAGGGCCAGGAGTCGGCCACCAGCCGCCGGGAACCGGAGATCTTCTGCGTGAGCAGCCCGTGCGGCACCCGGTGCCAGGGGGCGGCCAGCCTGCCGCCCATGCCCAGCCACACCTGGCCGTAGCGCCGCAGCCCGCCCAGCACGTCCGCGGTGACGCCGAGCTGCTCGCGCAGGGCCTCGGCCACCGCCTTCAGGTCCTTCGGCGACGGGGCCTCGGCCTCCGACTCGTTGCCGATCTTGTGCTTGTACGTCTCCCAGGCCTGCAGCGAGAGCGGCGAATAGTCGACGTGGCCCTCGGGCGAGTCCGACAGCATGCTCTGCATGAGATGCACGCCCCGTGTACCGTCGATGGCGCAGTGATGCACCTTGAAATAGGTGGCGAACTGCCGTTTCTTCAGCCCCTCGATCACGTACATGACCCACAGCGGACGGTTACGGTCCAGCAGGGCGCTGTGCAGGCGCGAGGCCAGCGCGAAAAGCTCCCGGTAGCGGCCCGGCTCGGGCAGCGCCGCGTGACGCACGTGGTACTCCATGTCCATGTGCTCGTCCGGCATCCAGTGCTGTACCAGGCCCGTCTTCGCCAGCAGGCCGGGGGCCAGGCGCTCGCCGAACGGCGGCAGCAGGGGGTCGTCGCGGCGCAGGATGGACAGCAGCTCCTTCAGGTAGCGGCGCTGCGAGACGCCCTTCGGCAGGGTGTAGACGTTCAGTGCGCCCACGTGCATGGGCGTCTCCCGGTTCTCCGCCAGCAGGAAATTGCTGTCGGCGATGCTCAGCCTTCTCATGGCGCCCCCGTTCGCTGCTCTCGTCCCGGCGCGCGCTTGCAACGCCGTTTTCCATACTGTATTCCTCAGGGCAGCAACAGGAAAGCGTGATGCCTTCCGTTGCGCAGGCGGCCGATGGAGCCGCACACTGCCAGTTCGACTCTGCCGCCGCCGGCGGCCCCGGGAGACCCTGAATGCCGACAGCGCACCGGCGCCACATCCGGGCCCTGTTCGCCCTGACCCTCTGCTTCGCCGCCACCGCCGGCGCCAGCGAGCTGTTTCCGCGCCCGGCCGGCCTGGAGCGGGACATCGCCTTCTGGACCTACATCTATACCGGCGTCTCCAGCGACGGCGGCGTGCTGCACGACTCGCGCAACCTGGCCGTGCGCTACGAGACGCTGGACTTCGACGGCGTCGGCCGCAGCACGCGTTACCGCCAGATCCGCGAACGCCGCGAGCACTACCGCCGCATCCTCGAGCGGCTGGCGAGCGGCAAGCGCAAAGGGCTGTCGGCGGAGGAACGGCGGGTGCTCGCGCTGTGGCCCGCGGACGTCGGCAACGACCGGCTCGCCCGGGCCGCACGCCAGGTGCGCTTCCAGCTCGGCCAGTCCGACCGCTTCCTGGCCGGCCTGCGGCGCTCGGGCCGCTACCGGCCCTACATCGAGCGGGTGCTCGCCGAGCGGGGACTGCCGGAGGAACTGGTGGCCCTGCCCCATGTCGAGTCCTCCTTCAACCCGGCGGCCTACTCGAAGGTGGGCGCGGCCGGCATGTGGCAGTTCACCCGTTCCACCGGTCGGCGCTTCATGCGCATCGACCACGTGGTGGACGAACGCCGCGACCCGTTCATCTCCACCCTGGCAGCCGCCCGTCTGCTGGAGAACAACTTCGCCGTCACCGGCAGTTGGCCGCTGGCCCTGACCGGCTACAACCACGGCGTCGCCGGTATGCGGCGCGCGGCGCGCCAGCTCGGCACCACGGACATCGAGATCATTGCCCGCCAATACCGCGGGCGCACCTTCGGCTTCGCCTCCAGAAATTTCTACGTGGCCTTCCTGGCGGCCCTGCAGGTGGACCGGGAGCCGGAGCAGTACTTCGGCGAGGTGGCCTTCGAGGCGCCGGCGGAACACGAGTTGCTCACCGTCGAGCGATACACCAGCGCCCGCGGACTGGCGGGCGCACTCGGCATCGGCCTGGGCGAACTGCAGCGCCACAATCCCGCACTGCAGCACACCGTCTGGAGCGGCAACAAGCACATCCCGCGGGGCTTCACCCTGCGCGTGCCGGCCGGCTCGCTGGACGGCGGCGGCGCGACGCTGCTGGCGGCACTCGGTCCGGATACCGTGTTCGCCCGGCAGCTCCCGGACGTGACCCATACGGTGGGCCGGGGCGACACCCTGTCGGGTATCGCCAGCTACTACGAGGTCAGCATGTCGGATCTCGTCGCGCTGAACGGCCTGCGCAGCCGCCACCGCATCCGCGCCGGCCAGGTCCTGCGCCTGCCGACGGACGAGGACACAATCCGCCTCGCGGCCGCCGCACGCAGCTCACCGCCGCCGGAGTTGGTACCGGAGTCCGGCACCCCGGACTACGACACCACACTGGTGGCGGCGGCCCTGATGGGGCCCGGACCAGTCGGCGCACCGGAGGAGGAGGCCGGCAGCGGCCTCGCCGCGTCCCGGGCCGTGCTGGCGGCCGACCCCGCCGACTACTCGGTGGCCACGGACGGCACCATCGAAATCCAGGCCATGGAGACCCTCGGCCACTATGCCGACTGGCTCGGCATCCGCACCCAGCGGCTGCGCGACGCCAACGGCTACAGCTTCCGCCGGCCGGTGCGCATCGGCGACCGCCTGCGGCTCGTCTTCGACGGCGTCGACCGGCAGGCCTTCGGGGCGCGGCGCCTGACCTATCATCAGGACCTCCAGGAACGCTTCTTCCGCCAGTACCGCATCCTGGACTCGGTGGCGCACCGGGTGCGGCGCGGCGAGTCCGTCTGGCTGCTGGCCCGGCGGGATTACGACGTGCCGGTGTGGCTACTGCGCCAGTACAACCCGGACCTCAAGCTCGACCGGGTACGCCCGGGCATGCGCATTCAGTTCCCGGTCCTGGAACGGCTGGACGGCGCGGAAGAGTCTCTCCGCGTCGCCGACGCGGAGCAGTAATCAGGCCGAGTGGCGCTGCGGCTCGCGGCCGAGCAGGAAATCCCGCGCGCCGCGCATGCCGCGGCCGAAGTCCTCCTGCAGCATGTACAGGCAGGGCACCAGGAACAGCGTGATCACCGTTGCGAAGATGATGCCGAAACTGAGCGAGATGGCCATCGGGATCACGTACTGGGCCTGGGTGCTGGTCTCCGCCATGATGGGCGCGAGCCCGGCCGCCGTGGTCAGCGAGGTCAGGATGATGGGCCGGAAGCGCTGCTGCGCCGCCTCCAGCACCGCTCGCACCCGCTCGACACCCTCGCGGCGGGCCCGGTTCACGAAGTCGATCAGGATCAGGCTGTCGTTCACCACCACGCCGGACAGCGCGATGATGCCGAACAGCGAGAACATGCTGATGGCCTCCCCCATGACGATGTGCCCGATGACGGCACCGATCAGGCCGAACGGAATCACGGACATGATGATCAGCGGCTGGGAATACGACTTCAGCGGGATGGCGATCAGGGCGTAGATCAGGAACAGGGCCGCGATCGACGCGATCGAGATGTTACGGACGAAGTCGCGCTCCTCCTGGCTCGCGCCCTCGAGTCCGTAGGTCACACCGGGGTAGCGCGAGAGCAGGTCGGGGATGTACGCCCGGCTGATGTCCTCGATGATCGGACCCGGCTCCACGAGCTCGGCATCGATGTCGGCCGAGACCGTGATGGTGCGCTTCCTGTTCAGCCGCGTGATGCTGGAGTAGGCCTCGTCGAATTCGATCTCGGCCACCGAGTGGAACGGAACCTCGGCACCGTCCGGCGTGCGGATGCGCATGTTCTCGAGGTCGGCGACGGAACGCCGCTCTGACTCCGGATAGCGTACCATGACCTTCAGCTCGTCCGTGCCACGCTGGATGCGCTGCGCCTCCTCGCCGTAGAAGGCCTGGCGCACCTGACGGCCGAGCGAGGCCATCGTAAGCCCGAGCGCCTGAGCCTCCGGCCTGATGGACAGCCGGATCTCCTCGCCGCCGGAACTCGACGAATTGCGGATATCGAACACGCCCTCGTACTCGGCGAGCTTTACCTGCAGCTCCTTGGCGGCCGCCTCGAGCGTCTCGAAATCGTTGCCGGACAGACCGAAGCTGAGCGCCGCGCCGCCGCCCATGTGGTCGCCGGCCACGAAGTCCAGTTCCTTCATGCCGGGGATCTCGCCGACCTTCTCCCGCCACAGCTGCGCGAATTCCTCGCCCTCGATCGGCCGGTCGTCGCCGCGGTGCAACTCGACGATGGCCTGTCCGCCTACCTCGCCCCGGGTGAACATGCCGACCCGCTCGACGGGCTCGGGGTCGTCAGGGTTCGCCGCTGCATATTCATCGTTGATCTCGAAGACCGCGTTCTCCAGCCGGAATAGTGCGGCGTTGCGCACATCCGGAGAAGTGCCCTGCTGCATGTCCAGACTGGCCTGCACGAAGTCGCCCGGCACCTCGGGAAAAAGCACCGTGCGCACGATGCCGCTCTGCACCACCCCGAAGGTCAGGATGAGCACCGCAACGAACACGGTGGTGCTGATGCCCCGGTTGCGCACCGCGCGCTCCAGTGCCGGCAGGTACCGGGTGTCGATGAGCCAGCGCAAACCGTGCTGGGTGTGGCGCTGCAGCTTCTGGAAGAAGCGCGGCACCCGCTCCCGCCAGCGGATGTGGCGCTGGGGCCGGAACAGATCGTCCTCGTCGATGGGCTTGATATTCGCGTTCGCCAGATGTGCCGGCAGGATGAGCTTCGACTCCACCAGCGAGAACAGCAGGCAGAGAATCACCACGACGGACATGGCCTCGAAGAACGGCCCGGCGAAGCCGCCCACGAACAGCATCGGGGCGAATGCGGCAATGGTGGTCAGCACGCCGAAGGTCGCGGGCACGGCCACCCGCCGCGCGCCGGCAATGACATTGTCCAGCGTATGCCCGTCGGCTCGTGTCTTGGTATAGATGCTCTCGCCGATGATGATGGCGTCGTCCACCACGATGCCGAGTACCAGGATGAAGCCGAACAGGCTGATGACGTTCACGGTGACCGGCCAGGGCATGTGGGGCATCAGCCACAGCGCGCCGAAGAAGGTGACCGGGATGCCGACGATGACCCAGCCCGCGACCTTCATGCGCAGGAACAGGGACAGGATCAGACAGACCAGGATGGCACCCTGGAGCATGTTCGTCAGCATGAGATCGAGCCGGTCCTGCAGGTAGTAGGCCCGGTCCACCCAGACTTCCATGTCCACGCCGTCCGGCAGCGATGACTGCTTCCCGGCGACGTAGCGCTTCACCGCGGCAGCCGTCTCCAGCTCGTTGGGGTTGCCGCTGGCCAGCACGCGCAGTACCGCCGTGCGCTCGCCGTTGAAATGGGCGAAGCCGTCGGTCTCGACGAATCCGTCGTCGATGTTGGCGATGTCCCCCAGCGTCAGCCGGGTGCCGTCCGGATAGGTGCGCAGCACCAGCCGGGCGAACTCCTGGCCGGTGTAGACCTGCCCCTCGGTGCGCAGGAGGATGTCGCCGCCGTCGGAACGGATGGCGCCGCCGGGCATGTCCACGGAGGAATCGCGGATTGCCTGGGAGATCTCGCTCATGGTCAGCCCGTACTTGCGCAGCACGTGTTCGGAGACCTCGACGCTGATCTCGTAATCCCGGTCGCCGAGGATCTGGATCTGGTTGATCTCGGGCAGGCGCATCAGCTCGTCGCGGACCTCCTGCGCGATCTCTTTGCGCATGTAGGCGTCCAGGTCGCCGAAGATCGAGAGGAAGACCACGTGGATGGGAAACTCTTCCTTGTAGATGACCGGTTTCTCCGCGAGTGCCGGGAAGGTGGCGATGGCATCCACCTGGGTCTTCACCTCGCTGAGCACTTCGTTCAGGTCCTCGCCCTGGGCGACCTCCGCCCGCACGGTGCCCATACCCTCGGTGGCAGTGGAACGGACCTCGATGATGCCGTCGACATCCTGGATGGCCTCCTCGATCTTGATCACCACCCCCTCTTCCACTTCCTGGGGCGCGGCGCCGAGGTAGGGCACCCGTACGACGACCGTGTCCACCTCGAAGTCGGGCGTGGTCTGCTTGCGGATGGTGAAGGTCGAGACGACGCCGAAGGCGATGATCAGGAACATCAGCAGGTTCGCCGCAACGTGATTGCTGGCGAACCAGGCGATGAGGCCCTTCTGGTTCGTGGTGTGCTTCGGGTCGTTCATTGCGTGCCGCCCGGAGTTTCGTCGCCGGCCGCGAGCCGTTCTTCGTCACTGCCCCGGGCCGACTCCGCCCCGGTGCGCACACGCATCCCGTTGATGGGTGACTCCAGGGCCGTCAGGGTGATGCGCCCGCCCGGCACGGAGTCGCGGTGCAGGTAGGCATACTCGGCGTCGGCGCGAATGACGTCGACCGCGCGGATCCTGAGCCGGCTGTCCTCGTCGACGAACAGCAGCTGGTCGTTCGCCCGGAGCGCCCGCCGGGGCACCCGGACGATGTTCTCCAGGGTGACGCCGTCGATCTCCGCCGCCACGAAAGTGCCCATGGGCAGCGGCATGCGTTCGGCGCGCTCCGGCTCCAGGGCGTAGGGATCCTGGACGCGGGCCACGGCGTAGGTCACCCGGTTGGTCTCGTCCACCACGCCCTCGGTGCGCACGATGCGGGCCTGCCAGCGGCCGGCGCGGCCCTCACGCTCTGCGGTCAGGCGCACGGCCGGGCCCTCGACCGCCTCTCCCTCGGTCAGCGCACCGGGATCGGGAAGTTCGACGAAGGCGAGGTCCTGGTCGGTCAGCGGCAGCCGGATCTCCGCGTAATCCGTGGCGAAGGTGACCGCCAGGCGCGTGCCCGGTGTCACGTACTGACCGATGTCGGCCTCCTTGGCGCGCACCATGCCGTCGTAGGGCAGCGTGATGCGGGTGCGCTCCAGGTCGCGCTTCGCCCGGGTCAGCTCCGCCCGGGCGGTGGCCAGCGCGGCCGCCGCGGAGGCGAGGTCCGCCTCTGCCCGGTAACCGCTCAGGCGCAGCTTCTTCGAGCCTTCATATTCGATCTCACGCTGTTTCAACAGGGCCTCGGCCTGCTCCACCGCCACCCGGTAGTTGGTCGGATCGATGCGCAGCAGCTCCTCGCCCTTCTCGAATACGCCCCCGGCGACGAATTTCGGCGAGACCCATATGACGGGCCCGGACACCTCGGCGCTCAGCACTGTCTCGGTGCGCGGCCGCACGGTGCCCTGGGTGGTGACGCGGAAGTCCACCGCGGTCTCCTCCAGGGGCATCACCTCGACCAGTGGATGGAGCTGGGCCACCTCCCGGGTCTGGGGCGGCGGTTTCATCTGCGACATGAAGATCGTGCCTCCCACCGCCGAGGCGAGGATGAGGACGATCACGGTAAAGCGGAGTATCTTTCGTTTCATCGGCAACTGTCGGTTCGCGGCTGGCCGCTACATCAATGGCGGACAAGGTCAGTGGCGGCGAGGCCGCTGTTTACGGTGTTATAGTCAACTATATCACCCAATCAGTCAACCCTGTTCGGCCCGGAATTCGATCCTCGCCGAGGCCAATCGTTCATTACACCGCACCTGTCCCTGCCGGGGAAATCCGGGCAGGCCGCAAGACGGCTGCGTCCGGGCACGCCATAATCGGGGCGATCCGGCACAATTCCAGAGCCGGCGGAGCGGCCGGCAGGAGGGGGAGCACATGGACCGGTACCAGACGGACGTCATCGTGATCGGCGGGGGCATCGCGGGCATCGCCGCCGCATGGGAGGCCCTGGAGCGCGGCCGGCGGGTGCTGCTCCTGGACCGGGACGCCGAGGAGAACTTCGGCGGGCTCGCGAAGGAGAGTTTCGGCGGCATCTGGTTCGCGGACTCGCCCCTGCAGAGGAAGCACCGCATCCGCGACAGCCAGCACCTCGGCCTCGACGACTGGCTGGCCTTCGGCGAACTGGGCCCAGACGACCGCTGGCCACTGGCCTGGGCCGAGGCCTACGTGGAACGCTCGGTGCCGGACGTCTACGAGTGGCTCACCGGCCTGGGCGTGGATTTCATGCCGATGCCCCTGTGGGTGGAACGGGGGCTGTACGTGCCGGGCAACTCGGTGCCCCGCTGGCACATCGTCTGGGGCACGGGCCACGAGCTGGCCGTGGTGCTGGCAAGGCGGCTGCTCGAGCATCCGCGCAGGGAACTGCTCGACTGCCGTTTCGGCCAGCGGGTGGAAGCCCTGAGCGCGGCGGAGGGCCGCGTCACGGGGTGCCGCGGCAGCGCGGAAGACGGCGGCGCGGAATTCGAGGCGACGGCCGAGTCGGTGATCATCGCGGCCGGCGGCATCAACGGCGACCTGGAACGGGTGCGGCGGAACTGGCATGCGGACTGGAGCGACCCGCCGGAAGTCATCCTGAACGGCTCCCACAAGTATGCCGACGGCATGCTGCACGACGCGGCCGCCGCCCACGGCGCAGCCGTCACCCACCTGGACTGGCAGTGGAACTACGCGGCCGGCATCCCCCACTGGAAGCCCCGCAAACCGCACCACGGCCTGTCGCTGGTGCCGCCGAAGTCCGCCCTCTGGCTGAACTGGCGGGGTGAGCGTATCGGGCCCCAGCCGCTGGTGACCGGCTACGACACCCACGACCTGGTGGCGCAGGTCTGCCGTCAGGAGCGGGCCTATTCCTGGCAGCTCCTGAACCGGAAGATCGCGTTGAAGGAGCTCGCCATCTCCGGCGCCGAGTTCAATCCCGCCTTCCGTGACAAGAAGCGCCTCGCCGTGGCCCGGGATCTCGTGCGCGGCAATCGCTGGCTGTTCGGCGAGCTGGCCGCCCATTCCCCCGACTTCCTGGTGGCCGACACACTGCCGGCGCTGGTGGAGAAGATGAACGAACTGGTGGGCGACGGTTCGGTGGAACTCGATGCGGTCAGCGAGGCCGTCACCCGCTACGACCGGCGGATCGACCTGGGCCCCCGCTTCCACAACGACGACCAGCTGCGACGCATCGCTTTCGCCCGGCGCTGGACCGGCGACCGGCTGCGCACCTGCAACGCGCAGAAGATCGCCGACCCGAAGGCCGGACCGTTCGTGGTGATCCGGGAGTTCATCATCAGCAGGAAGAGCATGGGCGGCCTGCAGACCGACCTCGATTCCCGGGTGCTGGACGGGGCGGGACAGCCGATCCCCGGCCTCTTCGCAGCGGGCGAGGCCGCCGGCTTCGGCGGCGGCGGCATGAACGGCAAGCGCGGCCTGGAGGGCACGTTCCTCGGTGGCTGCCTGCTGGGCGGACGGCTGGCCGGGCGCGCTGCCTGAGCGCGCCCGCGGCCGGCGTCTGCGGCCGCAACCCGGAAGCGGAACCGGCCGATCTAGCCGATGGTATGGCGCTTCAGCGCCCGGCCGATGTAGCGCAGCTTCTGGCGGAACGGGAAGCGGCCCAGGTTGACCTTGACCACCCCCTCGGTGAACACGCTCTTGCGGGAATAGTCGATGTTCACGTCCACGATCACGGGCCGTCCGTCGCCGGCGACGGCCAGCGCCTCGCCGATGACCCGCTCCACGTCGCCGTCGTTCTGCATACGGAAATACGCCGCACCCGTCGCGCTCGCCACGCCCTCCACCTTCAGATCGCCGATCACCGTGCAGGTCTTCTCCTTCAGCGGCAGCGACTGGAACTGGGAGATCTGGGCCAGCTCACCGTCGTGGAAGACGAAGAACACGGCGCCGAGATCGTTGCTCGCCGCGGTCAGTATCTCCAGCGCGGTCATCATGAAAGCGCCGTCGCCGACGATGGCGCACACCTGCTTGTCCGGGTGGGCGAGCTTCACGCCGATGGTGCCGGGCACGCAGTAGCCCATGCAGTTGAAGTCGGTGGGCGAGATGAGGTGCTTCGACTCGTACACCGGGAACTGTTCCGCGGTAAGGAAGGTGTGGTTGCCGTCGTCCACCACCAGGTAGCAGTCCCGGTCCAGCTGCTCGCGCAGCGAGCGGAAGAAGATGCCCGGGCTCACCTTCTCGTCGCTCGTCTTCTCCCGCCAGCTCGCGAAGAACGCCTCCTTGTCTTCCCGGATGCCCTGGCGGAGCTCGTGGTTCGCCACCGGCGTCCCGCGCCGCTTCTTCAGCTCGTCGCGCAGCGCGCGCATGAACTTCGCGCCGTCGGCCTCCACGGCGATGGTGGCCGGGTAGTTCTTGTCGAACACCCGGGGGTCGATGTCGGCGTGAATCAGCTGCCCGGGTATCTCCATGCCGTAGCTGCCGGTGGCGAGTTCGGCGAAGCGCACGCCCACGGCCAGCAGGCAGTCCACCTTCGCGAAGGCGTGGCGGGCCGCCGGCACCGCGGAGGGGCCGAAACCCATCCCCGTGTGCAGGGCGTGGTCGTGGGGGAACACGCTGATGCCCTGCATGGTCGTGGAGACCGGCGCTCCCAGCAGGTCGGCGATCTCCACGCTGTATTCGGTGGCGTCCCGGGCGCCCCAGCCCAGGTAGAGGCCCGGCTGCCCGGCTGCCAGCAGCATCTGCGCCGCCTGCTCCACCAGGGCCGGATCGGGCGCCGGGGACACGTATGCGGGCCGGTAGGGCTGCGGCCCGGCGACGTCGGCCGTGAACATCTGCACGTTGCTGGCGATCTCCACGAACACCGGCCCGGGCAGCCCGGAGGTGGCGATCTCGGCCGCCTCGTAGATCCTCGGCACCACGTCCTCGTGGCGGTCCACCAGGAAGGCGGCCTTGGTGATGCCGTCCAGCACCTGCTGCTGGTTCAGCTCGTGCAGCTGGTAATGGCGGCCGGAATCCCTGCGGATGCCGCCGGAGATCACCAGCAGCGGCACACCGTCGAGGTAGGCCTCGCCGATGCCGCTCATGGCGTGGGTCATGCCGGCCGCCGGCACGATCACCAGGCAGCCGATGGAATCGGACACCCGGCTGAACGCTTCGGCCATGAAGCTGCCGCCCTGCTCGTGGGTAACCAGCACCGGCGTGATCCGGTCGCTGCGGTTCAGCTCGTCGTAGATCTCGGTGTTGTGCACACCCGGCACGCCGAAGGTATAGCGCACACCGACGTTCTCCAGGGCTCTCGCCGCCAGCCAGGCGCCGCTGCGTTTCATATTCGCTCTCCGTTGGTCACAGGCCGCCGTCCGGCGTCGGGCGCAGATGGTAGTCGAAACCGCGGCCATTCAGCCGCGCGTTCATCCAGAGTATCAGCATACCCTCGATCTCCCGTGCATAGCGTGCCGGCCCGACGTCCACGGCCTCGAGGCCAAGAGCCCGGACGAGTTCCGCGACCTGCTCCTTGGCACCTCGATCGTCGCCGGCGAGGGGAACGGTCACCGGGCCGCCGGCAATGGCGGGATCCGCCATGGTCTGGTAGGAGAGCGTGCTGAATGCCTTGACCACCCGCGCACCGGGAGCCGCCGCCTGGATGCGTTGGGTCATGGAATCGGCGATCGTGCGCACCGCGAGCCGGTCGTCGGTGAAACGGAAGGGATTGGTGGGATCCACGATCAGCTTCCCCTCCAGGTCGCCGAGGCTCTCCGTCACCTCGACGGCGACGGACGCGGGTACGGCGAGGATCACGATTTCCGCCGCCGCCGCGGCACGGGCCTGGGACGCTGCGGACGCCTGCCCGGGCGTACGTTGCACGAGTTCGCGGACCCGCCCGGCCTCCGGTGTCCTGGAACCGTAGACGACGGTATGGCCGAGCGCCGCGAGCCGAGGACCCAACGTTCCGCCCACGTCGCCCGTGCCGATGACGGCAATGGTTGCCGCCTGCAGCGGTACGCCCGTCAGCAGCAATATCGCCAATGTCGCAATGACCGATTTGAAAAGCTGTGGCATCGTCACCATCCTCCTGTTGTAGGAGGGCCTTCAGGCCCGATCGCGTCCCGGCGGCGCCGCACAGAATCGGGCCTGAAGGCCCTCGTACATGATAGCCCAGCCCTCCCGGCCGAGAGCCCCATGTTTCCTCTACGCGACGAGAACCCGCATTTCCTGACGCCCTACGCCACCTGGGGGCTCATCGGGCTGAACGTGCTCGCCTGGCTGCTGGTACAGGGACTCGGCACCGAACCGGCCCTGGCGCGCTCCATGTGCAACCTCGCGCTGATCCCGGGCGAGGTATTGCAGACGGCGGCGCCGGGCACCCGCGTGCCGCTGGCGCCGGGCATCACCTGTGTGCTCGGGGACAGCTCCACCTGGTACACCGCCTTCACGTCCATGTTCCTGCACGGCGGCTGGTTTCACCTGATCGGCAACATGTGGTTCCTCTACATCTTCGGCAACAACGTCGAGGACTCCATGGGGCATGGCCGCTTCGTGGTGTTCTACCTCCTGTGCGGCCTCGCCGCGGCGGCGCTGCAGACGGCGTTCGACCCCGATTCCACCATCCCCATGGTGGGCGCCTCCGGTGCCATCGGCGGTGTGATGGGCGCCTACGTCCTGCTGTATCCGAAGGTGCGGGTACACATGCTGATCATATTCGGCTTCTACATCACCACCATCGCCGTGCCCGCCATGTTCATGCTGGGTTACTGGTTCCTGATCCAGCTGATCAGCGGCTTCAGCACACTCGGCGCACAGGGCGGCGGCGTAGCCTTCTGGGCCCACGTGGGGGGCTTCGTGGCGGGCGGGCTGCTCGTACTGCTGTTCCGCGACCGCCGCCTGGTGGACCGCCATCCGAACCACGGCTGGAACCCACGAGGCTGAATACCGTCCGGTCGGATCAATCGGGGCCGGCCGCCGACAGCGAGCGCCTGGCGGGGATTGAAAGGCTGCCTCGTCGACACCATCTCTGCGTTCCACAGGCAACCACCGACACCGTATTGCAGTGAACGAAAGGAACGAACAAACCGAACCCCGCGGCGGCGAGGAAATCGCGGAATCACGCATCCCGGAGGATGTGCTCCTGGTCCTGCCCGTGCGCAACCTCATCGTCTTCCCGGGCGCCGTCACCCAGGTGGCGCTGGGCCGTGAGGTCTCCATCGCGGCGGCCCGGGAGGCCGTGAAGAACGACCGCAAGCTCGGCCTGGTGCTGCAGCGCGACTCTTCCGTGGACGAGCCCGGCCCCGACGACCTTTACCAGGTGGGCACGGTCGTCAGCGTGGTGCGCTACATCACCGCACCCAACGGCATGCATCACCTCATCTGCCAGGGCGAGGAACGCTTCCGCGTGCTCGACTTCGTCCCCGGCCTGCCGTTCCTGGCGGCCCGGTTCGACGCCATCCCCGAGCCGAAGGGCACCAGCCCGGAGGCCGAGGCCCTGGCGAACCACGTCAAGCAGAAGGCCGGCGAACTGATCGAGCTGCTGCCCCAGGTGCCGCCGGAGCTGCCGACGGCGCTCGCGAGCATCGAGTCCCCGGGCCTGCTGGCCGACCTGGTGGCCGGGCTCATCGACATCAAGCCGGCCGAGAAGCAGTTCATCCTCGAGACGGTGGAGGTTCGCCGGCGTCTCGAACGGCTCAGCGAGTTCCTGACCCACCGGCTGAAGGTGCTCAAGCTCTCGAAGGAGATCGACGAGCAGACCCAGGACACCATCGACGAGCGGCAGCGCGAGTACCTGCTGCGCGAACAGCTGAAGACCATCCAGAAGGAGCTCGGCGAGGACGAGGACGCGCCCGAGGGGGAGGAGATCGAGAAGGCCATCGGCGAGGCCGGGATGCCGCCCGAGGCCGACAAGCAGGCCCGCAAGGAACTCCGGCGCCTGAAGGCGATGCCGGAAGCGGCGGCCGAGCATTCCATGATCCGCACCTATCTGGACTGGCTGACCTCGGTGCCCTGGTCGAAGGAAAACGAGGAGAGCATCGACATCGCCCGGGCCCGCGAGATCCTGGACGCGGATCACTACGGCCTGGACAAGGTGAAACGGCGCATTCTCGAGTATCTGGCCGTGCGCAAGCTGAACCCTACCGGCCGCAGCCCCATTCTGTGCTTCGTGGGCCCGCCGGGCGTCGGCAAGACCTCCCTCGGCCAGAGCATCGCCCGCGCGCTCGACCTGGAATTCGTGCGCGCGAGCCTCGGCGGCGTGCACGACGAGGCCGAGATTCGTGGCCACCGGCGCACCTACATCGGCTCCATGCCGGGCTCGGTCATCCAGAGCATCGTCAAGGCGGGTACCCGCAACCCGGTGTTCATGCTCGACGAGATGGACAAGCTGGGCGTGGGCTTCCACGGCGACCCGTCGTCGGCTTTGCTGGAGGTGCTGGACCCGGAGCAGAACTCCACGTTCAAGGACCACTACCTGGACGTACCCTTCGATCTCAGCAAGGTGCTGTTCGTCGGCACGGCCAACGTGCCGGACAATATCCCCGGGCCGCTGCGCGACCGCATGGAGGTGATCGAGCTGCCGGGTTACACCCAGGAAGAGAAGCTCGAGATCGCCCGGCGCTACCTGGTGGCCCGCCAGCTCGAGGCCAACGGCCTCAAGGCCGAGCAGGCCTCCATCGACGACGAGGCGCTGCGACAGCTCATTGACGGCTACACCCGCGAGGCGGGCGTGCGTAACCTCGAGCGCCAGATCGGCGCCGTGCTGCGCCATGCCGCGATGCAGATCAGCGAGGGCACCGCCGAAACCGTGCACGTCTCCGCCGACGATCTGCAATCGATACTCGGCGCGCCGAAGTTCGAGAGCGAGGTCGCGCTGCGCACCAGCGTGCCCGGCGTGGCCACAGGCCTCGCCTGGACCCCGGTGGGCGGCGACATCCTGTTCATCGAGGCGACCCGCATCCCGGGCCAGGGCAAGCTGATCCTCACGGGCCAGCTCGGCGACGTGATGAAGGAGAGCGCCCAGGCGGCACTCAGCCTGAACAAGAGTCGGGTCGACCGGCTCGATGCGGCCGTGAAGGAACTCGAGGACAACGACGTGCACATCCACGTGCCAGCAGGCGCCATCCCGAAGGACGGGCCGAGTGCGGGTGTCGCGATGTTCGTCGCCGTCGCCTCGCTCCTGAGCGGGCGCAACGTGCGCAAGGACGTGGCGATGACCGGCGAGATCAGTCTGCGCGGACTGGTGCTGCCGGTGGGCGGCATCAAGGAGAAGGTACTGGCCGCTCTGCGGGCCGGTATCCGCACCGTGCTGCTGCCCGCGCGCAACCGGAAGGACCTCGAGGACGTGCCGGAATCCGCCCGCGAACAGATCGAGTTCGTCTGGTTGGAGAACGTGGATCAGGCGCTGGCGGCGGCGCTGGAACCGGAGGCGTCGGGAGACCGGTCCGAGGCTGCGTAGCCGGCCGGCCCGGCCGCCGCGTCCTCAGCCGGCGAGTTCCGCCGCCGTCTCCTCGATGGCGTCGAGCAGCCCCGCGAGCGTGTCGGTATCGGTCAGCGGATTGATCACGGTCAGCCGGAGATAACGCCTGCCATCCAGCAGCGTCGAGGTCATGTGGTAGCGGCCCTCGCGAAGGAGCCGCTCGCGGATGCGCACCTGCAGCGCGTCGTCGTCGCCATAGCGGAAACACAGGATGTTCGATTCTGGCTCCCAGGGGCACTCGAACCCGGGGCGGGCACGGATCACCTCGAAGAACCGCCGCGCCATGGTGTAGCGCCCTTCCACGTATCGCCCCAGTCCGTCCTCGCCCCGGAAGGCGAGGTTCAGCAGCACCTTCAGCCCCAGCCCGGCCTTGGTGCATTCCACGGCGCGCCAGACGAAATCGATGCCGTCCCGGTTGTCGCCGTAGAGCAGGTAGCTCGCCTCCTGGTGGAAGGTGGCCTGGAAGGCCGCCGCGTCGCGCACCAGCAGCGCCGCGCACAGCGTGGAGGTCTGCAGCATCTTGTGCGCATCCCAGACCACGGAGTCGGCGAACTCCAGGCCGTCCAGCAGGTGACGGTAGCGGGCGGTGAGCAGCGCCGAGGCGCCGTGGCAGGCATCCACGTGGAACCACAACCCGTGCTCGCGGCAGAACCCGCCCATCGCCCGCAGCGGGTCGTGCAAACCGGTGGCGGTGGCGCAGGCGTTGGCCACCACGGCCATGCAGCGCCGGCCGTCGGCCTGGACGCGCTTCCGGGCGGCCTGGAGCCGGTCGGCCCGCACCACGCCGCGCGCGTCGGTTTCCATCGGGTAGATGGCGCGGCTGCCGAGACCCATGATGGCAACGGCCCGGGCCACGGAGTAGTGGGAATTCTCGGGCACCAGTACCGCGAGGTCTCCTGGCACGCCCTCCTCCCAGGCCTGCGGTGCGACGGCTGCGCGGGCCGCCAGCAGGCCCGTGAGGTTGGCGAGCGACCCGCCGTGGGTCAGCACGCCGGCGGCATGTTCGCCCGGCGCCTCGGCCGGGGGCAGCGGCTGGGGCGTCCAGCCGACCCTGGCGATCATCCAGTTCAGCACGGCGAACTCGACGGCGACCGCGGAAGGCCCCATTTCGTAAATCGCCATGGGGTTGTTGATGGCCCCGTGGACCAGGTCGGCCACTGCGCCAGGCGGTTCCGGGGCCGGTGTCTGGTGGCCGACGATCGCCGGGTGATGGAGCCGGGTGGAGTACGCCAGATAGCGATCCAGGAAGGCGGCGAAGCTCCGCTCGTCCATGCCACCCGGACCGGTCCAGCGGTCCAGTTCCAGGGCAGCGTATACCTCAGCCAGCGGCGCGTGGCCGCCCACCGGTTCGCGGCCCGCGCGGGAATCGGCGATGTACCCGGTGAGGCGGGCGAGCGCGATGCCGGCCAGCGCCTCGTACTCGACGGCGACCGGATCACCCGGCAGTGACTGCTCGCTCAGCGGCGTTACTCCCGTGCGGCTACCCGCCGTCCTCGTCGAGGAACTGCTCCTCGAAGAAATCGTCCATGGGCGGATCGCCGTCGTAGATCAGATATTCCCGGCGCTGCAGATAAGAGCTGCGGACGAACAGATAGGGGTCGTTCGAGGCCTCGATCTGGGAGTCGGCGGCGAGCAGCCGCGCCCGCATGTCGATGATCTCCAGCACGAACAGCTTGTCCCGCAGCGACCTGTCGTCGATGTAGTAGAGACCGTTGAAGCCGATATCCGCCGGGCGGGAGACTGCGTCGCGCAGCGTCGCCGGCCCCAGGAACGGGATCACGACGTAGGGACCGGCGGGCACACCCCAGACGGCCAGCGTCTGGCCCAGGTCCTCCTTGTGCTCCTCCAGCCCGATGTCGGACGCGACGTCGATCAGCCCGCCGAGCCCTACGGTGGTATTCACGAGCAGGCGGCCCGTATCCGACACGGCCGCCCCCGGCTTGCCCTGGAGCAGGTTGTTGAAGATGACGAACGGGTAGCCGAGATTGCCGAAGAAATTGCCGACGCCCTGGCGCACCAGCGAGGGCGTCACCTTCTTGTAGCCCTTCGCCACCGGCTTCAGCAGAAAACGGTCGAAAGTATCATTGAACTGATAGGTCACCCGGTTAACCGGCTCCAGCGGGTCGGGGGTGGCGCCGGGGTATTCGGGTTGCGACGCACAGCCGCCCAGCAACGGGGCCAGCAGCATCGTCAGCAGGAACGGGCGGAGCAGGCTCTTGCGGCAGGGCTGCATACGATGCCTCTCAACGACTATTCAAGGACTATCGGATTCTGGCGATTCGCTGGACTCCCGGGTCGCGCACGCACGGGAGACATTGCCAAATCCACGGGATTCCGCGGCGTTTTGTCTCGACTATAAAAGGTCGACGGCGCGGATGTCGAGCACCACCATCAACACCGCCTCCTCGCCCTGCGGGGAGAGTACCTGCCCGAGCGCCGCGACCCGCCGTAAGTCTGCCCGAAGCCCCGGCCGCCAGGGCAGGCAGGAGGAGGGGTATGGTGGATTACCGGCATCGACAGCCATGCCGGCTTTGCCGATAATCGCCGCGGCCGCCGGAGTAGCCCATGTTCCATATCGTCGATACCGACATCTTCGACCGTCCTCTCCTGGACGAGCTCTGTGACCTCACCACCGCCATCCGCACCGTCGCGAAACCCGCCGACGGCGCCCGCTTCCTGCAGCATCTGCTGCCTACCCGCCGGGCGATGCTCTACTTCACCCAGCCGAGCACCCGCACCTTCCTGTCGATGAACAATGCCTGCCACGTCCTCGGCATCCGCACCAGCGAGATCCGCAACCCGGAGGTGTCCTCCGAGGTGAAGGGCGAGACCTTCGAGGACAGCATCCGCACCTTCAGCTCCTACGTTGACCTGATCATCATGCGCACACCGGAGGCAGGTTATGCGGGCCGTGCGGCGGCACTGATGGACAGCATCCCGCGCCCGATACCCATCATCAACGCCGGCAGCGGCAAAGACCAGCATCCCACCCAGGCGCTGCTCGACATCTACACACTGGAACGCAGCTTCGAGACCCGCGGCGGCATCGACGGCAAGACCATCGGCATGATGGGCGACCTGAAACGGGGACGCACCGTCCGCTCGCTGAGCCGGCTGATGCGCTTCTACGAGGGCGTGAAGCTCGTCTTCATCGCGCCGCCGGCCTACGAGATGGAAGCCGACATCAAGGAGTTTCTCACCGGCCACGGCGTCGAGTTCCACGAAACACGGCGCCTGGACGAGATACTGCCGGCGCTGGACGCCCTCTACGTGACCCGCATGCAGTTCGAGCACGACGTGGCCGACGAGTCCTCCGGCGTGAACCTGGCGCCATTCACCATCGGCGATCGGGAACTCGGCCTGATGAGGCCCGATACCGCCGTCATGCACCCACTGCCCCGCGGACCCGAGATCCAGCCCGAGGTCGACCGGGACCCCCGGGCGATGTACTGGCGCCAAGAGCGCAACGGCATGTGGATGCGGGTGGCGCTGATGGCGAAGATCTTCGGCGTGAGCGAACGCATTACCGAGGCGCTGCCGCAGTACGCCGACGGCTGAAGCGTCATTCCTCCCCGCAGACAGCCGCCACCGTTCCCGCGGCCGCGGAGGGCTGCGGCATATCCGACTTGCGCCGGCCAATCCCCTGCTTCACGCTGAAGCCATGGGCTCGGACAAGGACAGACTCGGCCCGTACCGCAGTAAACGGGACTTCGACGAGACGCCGGAGCCGGCACCCGGCAAGGGCGGCGATGACGGCGGGCGCCGCTTCGTCATCCAGAAGCACGACGCCTCCAGCGTCCACTACGACTTCCGCCTGGAGTTCGACGGCGTACTGAAGTCCTGGGCCGTGCCAAAGGGGCCCTCCACCGACCCGGGCGAGAAACGCCTCGCCATCCGCACCGAGGACCACCCGCTGGAGTACGCCGACTTCGAGGGCGTGATCCCGCAGGACGAGTACGGCGGCGGCACGGTCATGGTCTGGGACGCCGGCACCTACCGCAATCTGCGCGCGGACGAGGGCGAGAACTCGCTGGACATGCCCGGCTCTTTGCGCGGCGGACTCATCGAGGTGTGGCTGGAGGGCGAGAAGCTGAAAGGCGGCTATGCCCTGAAGCGCATCGAGCCCGGCGAGAAGTCACAGTGGCTGCTGATCAAGATGGACGACGACGAGGCCGATGCCCGCCGCAACCCCGTCAGCACCCAGAACCGCTCGGTGAAGACCGGCCGCACCATGCACCAGATCGCGAAGGCCGGCGAGGAGAAGGCGTGAAGGAGCCCTTCGCCTCGCTGCCGGAAGCCGCCCGGGACGAGCTGCAGCGCAAGGGCATGCCGGACTGGACGGCGCCGATGCTGGCCACGCTCACCGACGAGCGATTCTCCTCGGAGGACTGGATCTACGAGCGCAAGCTCGACGGCGAGCGCTGCCTGGTATTCCGCGACGGCCGTGGCCTGCGCATCCTGTCGCGTAACCGGAAGAAGCTGAACGACACTTATCCGGAACTGGCCGAGGCACTCGCCGATGCCGGCCCGCAGCGCTTCATCGCCGACGGCGAGATCGTGGCCTTCGAGGGCAAGGTCACCAGTTTCAGCCGCCTGCAGCAGCGCATCGGCATCAGCGACCCGGACGAGGCGCGGGCCACCGGCATCGGCGTGTGGCTGTATCTCTTCGACCTGATCTACCTCGACCGCTACCTCCTGGACGAACTGCCGCTGCGCCGCCGCAAGCAACTGCTGCGCGATGCCTTCGACTTCGGCGGCCGGC
>Ga0209943_1000220_pt1 | contig 39864 bp, 32 predicted proteins | sample SalPonR1_B_D2_MG_FD_185698 | JGI IMG/M metagenome (GOLD analysis project Ga0209943, IMG submission 185698) | Salt pond soil microbial communities from South San Francisco under conditions of wetland restoration - Salt Pond MetaG R1_B_D2_MG... ... | reverse complement strand
TTTTTTGTTTGTGGCCGGGTTGCCATGTGGATTTGGTGCAGTTTAGGTATACCTCCAACAGGTATCGCCGGGTTCCCCCGCAGGGATTCCCGTGGAAGAATCCCTCTCTCTCCGCTTAATGGATGAAATTAAAAGCACGGTTCCGGTGAGGAGCGGTGTTTTTTTGTTTTGTGTGAGATATAAAGCTCTTGAGGATTTTAGTTTCTGGTAATAGCGGCAATAATCTGTATTCGCTAATCAAGTGCTTTTTTTGATTCTGCCACATTAAATACGTGGTCACATAAATCCAATTCACGTGCCTGGTTTGATGCCAGAATCACCAAACCACCATTTTCACTGCTTTTCTTTATCATATGTCGAATAATATCATGGCCGGCTTCATCCAGATTCGTACCGGGCTCATCGAGGCAAAGAATATCAGGCAGATGAATGGCAGCGGCCGCTAATTTCACGCGCTGTTGCTGGCCGGACGATAACTCACCAAAGAGAGAATCTGAAAAATTTGTAAGACTGTATGTCTCGATCAAATCTGGTTGTGGCACACACCGCTGAGAAGCTCTCAGATTGCGAATAAAATTTAAGTTTTCTGTGGCGGTTAGCTCTTCATACATTTGTACATATGGAGCCGCATATCCAAGAACTTTTGAAACTGTTTTATTCGTATAATCAGTGCCGTTAACGTGCCATTTTACTGTGCCTGATGACGGAAGAGTCAGGCCCGAGATACACCGTAGAAGGGTGGACTTGCCTGAGCCATTAGGACCCGCAATACCGATAATTCCACCTTTGAATTGAAAAGACAGGTTTTTAAAAACGAGGGTAGACGCATACGATTTTGCCAGTGCATCAACTTTTAGTGTTACCATGGCTCAAAGATAATCAACCAATAGATAAAGCATAACTAATAAACATAGAAATATTTCACCGTTGTCAATGAAATATTGGAGAATTGTTTCGTTAGATGAGATTGAACCCATATATTCTAAAAAAATAGATTGCCGGAATGGAGCAGCTTATAAGAAATCTTACAACGTCTTTCACCGAAAAACTTTCCGATGATAAATCTTTTTATACTCCGGATGATTTAAGAGAGTATGATATTCCGGAATTTCTGGTGCAGCGGGTTGAGATTGAAATCTACAGAAACTTAAATGAGTCCATTGTGCCTCCTTACTCAGAGTGGGCGGATATGTCTGCAGATGAGGTTGAAGAGGCCTGGGAACAGTTCATTGATGCAATTTTAGCAGAAGTACGCATGCCTGTTTCTTTTGCGTATACAATATTTGAGACGGCAATTGCGGATGTCATGGACCTCATTTTAGAGCCGCGAAAGTCAATACCTGAAATGCTTTTCGGGCCTCAAAAAGAACTATCGGTTCACGATTTAGAAAAACAGCTGCCTGCTATTACAGTTAATTCTCATCTTGCGCAGGCTGTATATAAATACATGGTTCGCAAAGAAATAGAAGAAATCGAGATTAAAACTGCACGCCGTGTGGTAATTAAGGTTGATGAGCGTATCACAGCAAATTATAACTCCCTCAATTGGGCTCAGATGCTGCAGCCATTGTTTATACTTGCAGGCCCAAAAGTTGATACAGATTTATTCCGTATTTTTTTCAGGGACCGGGATATGGATCTTATTTCAACTCGCTTTGATTTGATAAACAGATCTCTGAATAAGAGAGAATTTATTGAAACACTAAGCTCACCCGATCTTTTGAATGAACAAGAAAATGACGAAGATCAGGTGTATCGGTATAATGCGAAGTATGTAGAAGAAACGGAATCTCAGAGCGATATTGATACTCCCCCCCTCAAAGATACGGATCAGCAAAATCTAGATACAGAAGACTCTGAGCAAACGGCACCGGATGATGGAGGTACGCCTGATGATGAAGAAGTTAACGAAAATGTACCGGACGCTGATTCTGAATTATCTAAAACGGATAGTGTCGGTCAGCAGGTCGATGAAATAGATAATACGGAAGAAGAAAAGGAGGACGACAAGTCAGATGATGAGTCAATTGCCGGAAATTTTCAGAATCAGGAAAAAGCTTTAAATGACTCCGTTTATGAAGCAGAAGATCTTCCTGAGGCCAAATTTGAAGAGACAGAAAATACAGAACCTGAAGATGAGTACGATGATGAGGATAAGCCGTTAAATAACCGCTTTGAAGATGATGAACAGAGTGATATACTGCCCGAAGATGAAAATGTAGGATATCGATTCGCAGATAAATTTATATATGATGTTGAAGGTCTGAGTGAGATAGACGAGCTGGATGAAATTGTAGAAATAGATGAAGATAATCAGGGGAAATCTGATGAGCCGGAATATAACGGCGCAGATGATTCACCCGAAGAATCAGATTCTTTTCCAAGTGAGGAAGAAGACGATGAAGAAGACAGCCCGATCTGGCAATCATTTTTAGGTGACGAAGAACATATTGAAGAGGATGATATTCCTCAATTTCCTGATTTTGAAGTTTCTGATACCGAAAATACAGATTCGGATTCAGATACTGATGTTAAAATTGATGCTGACATATTATTTAATGAAGATGACGAAGAAGTGCCGTTGATCGACCTGACGGTAACTGAGAGTGATGTAGAATCAGCGGAACTAATGATTGGATGGCTGAAAGATGATGAAGAGAGATTTGTATCACAAATTTTTGGCGGATCTGATAAAGCGTATGAAGAGGCTTTGATAGACTTGAATCAGCTTGAAAACTGGAAGCAGGCAAGTCGCTTCATTGAGAAAGAGATCTTTGCCCGAAATCTGGTGGATATGTATGATGAAGAGGCAGTAGATTTCACAGATAGACTACAAGCATATTTTGACGAATTTAAATCTTAAATAAAGTATCGAATGAGTAAACAGGATAAAATCGATCGGCTTAAGAAAATGCGTGAATCTGCCAAACTCGGCGGAGGCAAAGCACGGATAGAAAAACAGCATGAAAAGGGGAAGCTTACAGCCCGTGAACGAATTGACATTCTTTTGGACAGTGACTCATTTCAGGAAATAGATGCATTTGTTCAGCATCGCAGTAAGGCTTTTGGCCTTGATAAAAAGCAAATTCCCGGAGACGGTGTAGTAACCGGACATGGTAAAATAAACGGACGTCCGGTGTATGTGTTTAGCCAGGATTTTACTGTTTTTGGTGGTTCATTGTCTGAAACACATGCCGAAAAAATTTGCAAGGTGATGGACCTTGCTTTAAAAAATGGTGTACCAATTATAGGCTTGAATGATTCAGGGGGTGCCCGGATTCAGGAAGGAGTGAGCTCACTTGGCGGATATGCAGAAGTATTTTGGCGAAATTCGATGGCATCGGGTGTGGTACCTCAAATTTCGGCAGTTATGGGCCCCTGTGCAGGCGGAGCTGTTTATAGTCCGGCTCTTACAGACTTTGTTTATATGGTTCGTGACACAAGCTATATGTTTGTGACAGGTCCTAACGTAGTTAAAACTGTGACTCATGAGGAGGTAACATCGGAAGATCTTGGTGGCGCATCGGCACATGGTACTAAATCAGGTGTTGCTCATTTTGCTGCTGATAATGACGCTACTTGTCTGCATGATATCAGAACACTGATGGGGTATTTGCCACAGAACTGTGAGGAAAAAGCACCTGGCAAGCCATCAGCGAAACCAGATAAGTCAAAAGCTGAAAAACTTGACGATATTGTACCTGACAACCCCAATAAGCCCTATGATATCAAAGATGTGATAGAAGGCGTCATGGATCAGGATTCATTTTATGAAGTCCACGAAAATTATGCTGATAATATTGTGGTTGGGTTTGCACGTTTAGATGGGCGATCAGTGGGTATTGTAGCAAATCAGCCACTGTCACTGGCGGGTGTGCTGGACATTGATGCTTCTGTTAAAGGAGCCCGGTTTGTTCGGTTTTGTGATGCATTTAACATTCCTCTGGTCGTATTTGAAGACGTTCCGGGCTTTTTACCGGGTACGGATCAGGAGTGGGGCGGTATTATCAAGCATGGTGCTAAGCTATTATATGCGTTCTGTGAGGCAACGGTGCCTAAAATGACTGTCATCACCCGTAAAGCTTATGGTGGAGCCTATGATGTAATGAACAGTAAGCATATTCGCGCAGATTACAATGTAGCGTGGCCTTCTGCAGAAATTGCTGTAATGGGTACTAAAGGTGCAGTGGAAATTATTTTCAGAAAAGAAATTTCAAAAGCTGATAATCCTGAAGAGAAGCAAAAAGAGCTGGAAGATCAGTACAGTAAGGAATTTGCCCACCCTTACAAGGCCGCAGAACGTGGGTTTATTGATGATGTAATTCTTCCGCATGAAACACGAAAAAAACTTATCAGTGCATTTGATCTCTGCCAGAATAAAGTAGATTCAGTTCCGAAGAAGAAGCATGACAATTTACCATTATAAAAAGAAAAAGCCGGAATCATTCTATATGAAGGATTGCCGGCTTATTTCTGGTAATGTGCGAATAGTTTTCGCTTCAGCTTTCTTCTTCAGTTTGAGAACCTGCAATAAAAAATGCAGCTCCTGCTAAGGCCAGATCTTTTAACAATGAAGACATGGACATTTGCATTGCTTGTGGATTATCTGCTCCAAGCGTACCGGGCAGGTGGATTGAGAGCACGAAGATGATGAGCATGATACCAAGCAGTATTCCTGCAAGCCTTACTTTTTTGCGAATCACGAAACTGACGGCAGCAGCAATAAGGGCTACTCCTGTAAAATATACCCAAAAAACACCACCGGGTAATGGAACCATACCAGCCATGTTACTTGCATTCATGAAGTGAAAAAGCCCGAAAACTGCGAAAGGAAGAGCATAAAGATAGTGACCAAATGTACGTAATGAATTATCCATAATTTCTCTCATTTAGTTAAGTTTTAAATTGTATCACATGAAATAATAATAAACTTAATCGCAAAAGAAAATATTAATTCAGCGTTAAATATATGGGTTACAATAAATTAAGCAGGGTATCCACCGCCTGTTGCTATGTAATTTCGAAGCGAATCGATCTCATTTTTTTGACTCTCAATAACTGCTTTTACGACGTCTCCGATAGATATAACCCCGACAAGTGAATCATCGTCTAAAACAGGGAGATGTCTGATTTTTTTGTTCGTCATGAGCTGCATACAAAGATTGATATTATCTGAGGGCTGAACACAAATTACTTTGTCAACCATGATTTGAGAGACCGAAGTATCCTTTGATGTACGCCCTTTCAGAATCACTTTATTTCTGTAATCGCGCTCAGAGATGATTCCGACGAGAGTTTGTCCATCCATCACAACAAGTGCACCAATATTCAATTCAGCCATTTTTGAAATGGCATCTAAAACAGATTCATTCTGGTCTACAGAATAAATATCAGTCCCTTTCTTGTCTAATATGTCCTTTACTTTCATAATCCCTCAGTTTTATTTGCTGTGTTGACGTTAAAGAATCTGATCAGTCTCATGTTGGCAGACATGCATCACGAAGAATATAAAACCGATCAGATATGATTCTTCTTTCTTTAATAAACAAAAAAAGTGAAGATTTGCAATCTATTTCATGCGAAAATTATGGATACCGGCATCACAAGAGCGCAAAAAAGTCATCTTATCGAAGACAAAGTGCTTACTGCTGAGCGCTGGATTCAAAAATAGTTCTCATAAGATTTTTGTAGGCAGGAGAAAGCTTTATATCTCTGCGCTGCATCATTTTTTCCATCGCTTCAACAGCCTTTTCAAAATGGTAAGGCACTACATTATCCTGGCCGACCCAGCTGAAAGAAGGAACATGTTTTGGCTGATATCCTGTCGAAAACAAGTTACAGCAAACGCCGCAAACAGTGCCGGTGTTTAACATGGCGTTAATTCCTGTTTTGGAATGATCTCCCATGATGGTACCTAAAAACTGCTCTCCGGTATCAGTGGTTTCACCTGATTCCCAGTCTTGAATCCGTACTGTACTGTAATTATTCTTTAAATTTGATGTATTGGTGTCTGCTCCCAGATTACACCATTGGCCGAAAACTGAATTCCCTGTAAATCCATCATGAGATTTGTTACTGTAAGAGTGAAATACAACATTGGATATTTCACCACCAACTTTACATACAGGGCCTATTGTCGTTTCTTTGTCTATTTTGGCACCCATCTTAACAACGGAATCCCTGCAAATTGCAGAAGGCCCGCGGATAACTGAATTCGCCATGATCCGAGCTCCTTTTCCAACATAAATCGGCCCGTCATTCGCATACAAAATGACGCCGGGCTCCAATGTAACCCCGGCTTCTAAATAAATAGGATGCTTATCGAAAAACGTAACGTTTTGATATTCAGATTTCTCAACAAGCTTAAGATTTTTAATTCGTTCTAGATCACGTACGATTTCTCTTCCATTGTACTTAAAGATTTCCCAGGCTTTATCCAGCTTTTCAATGGGCCCTGAATATTTTTTTTCCTTCAGACCGGATATTTCCATGCCGTTGGTTATCCAGGAATTATGATTGTCAGCCGAGAGGTTTGTCGCTATTAATGTTTCATTGTTTATCAGCCGATAATTTAAGGGCAGACCATTTATTTCTTCTATAAGAGTTTCATTTGGGAACACTCTGGGGTTGATCCAGTATGAATTTTTCCCAGATTCAATGGATGATGGTTGAGCGAAAAGATCTTTTAAATTGTCCCTTTGCAAGCCACATGGCGGGGTATCCTGGTCAAAAGCATGTAACCATTTTTCAGACAATGATAATATTCCAATGCGCAGGTCGTATATTGGACGAGTCAGAGTAAGAGGATGAAAATATTTGAGGGAATTATCCTCAAAAAAAGTGATAATTTGAGTCATATTTATAGAAAGAAATAATTTTATATCGGACTATCTGATTTCTAAATTAGGTAAAAATCATCGAAGACAGTAAAACGATTAAAAAAAAGGCAATGTATGTGTGGAATTGTAGGTTACGTAGGCGATAAAAATGCCGGCGACATTCTGGTAAAAGGTCTCAAGCGTCTTGAATACCGAGGTTATGATTCAGCGGGAGTAGCTCTCATGAATGGGGTGATGAGAGTGCATAAGGGAAAAGGTAAGGTTGTAAATCTGGAAAACACGCTCAAAAAGAATAATGCGCTGGGTAATATTGGGATTGGTCATACACGCTGGGCTACACATGGAGAACCAAATGATGTCAATTCACATCCGCATCTGAGTGAGTCAGGCAATATTGCAGTTGTTCACAATGGAATCATTGAAAATTATAACACTCTTAAAAAGAAGCTTATAGAGCACGGCCGTACCTTTAAAAGTGACACTGATACAGAAATTGTTGCCCAGCTTTTAGAAGAAATATATACTACGTATGACGTTGATTTTGAACAGGCTATACGGTTGGCTCTGAAGCAGATTGTAGGTACATACGGGCTCGCAATTGCTAACATGGATGAGCCGGAAAGACTTTATGTTGCACGCAAGGGTTCACCGCTGCTCCTGGGTATTGGTGATGGTGAAATGTTTATTGCATCCGATGCATCACCCATTGTAGAATACACCAATAAGGTAATTTTCCTCGATGATGGGGAAATGGCAATTGTAACCAAAGACAGTTACGAAGTAAAAACAATCGATGACGTGCATCTCACCAAAGAGATTCACGAACTGGCTATGGGAATCGAGGAGATAGAGAAAGCAGGATATCCTCACTTTATGCTCAAAGAAATCTTTGAACAACCGAGATCCATAGCAGACTGTATGCGTGGACGAATTAACCCGGAAGACGGTACGGTTCAGCTGGGTGGATTAGTAGACGTGATGGACGATTTGATAAATGCGAAACGGATTGTAATTGCGGCTTGTGGTACAAGCTGGCATTCCGGCCTTGTGGGGGAATATCTCTTTGAATACCTCGCAAAAACCCCTGTTGAAGTAGAATATGCATCAGAATTTCGATACAGAGATCCGCTCATTGGGAAAGGTGATGTGTTACTTGTGATTTCTCAAAGCGGCGAAACAGCCGACACTCTTGCAGCGATGAGGGAAGCACGCCAAAAAGGAGCTAAAGTGCTTGGAATCTGTAATGTTGTCGGATCAACCATATCCCGTGAAACAGACGCGGGTGTATTTACACATGCAGGCCCTGAAATTGGGGTAGCTTCAACCAAAGCATTTACGGCACAGGTTGTGGTGCTTACCATGATGGCGATCCGTCTGGGCCGGGATAAAGGAGTCATTTCAGAAGAAAGAGCTAAGGAGCTCATTCGAGAACTGGATACGATTCCTTCAAAAGTGGAGAGGATACTGAATGAGAGTAATGAGATCATCAAAGAGATGGCTAAACTCTTTACGTACGCTCCTAATTTTCTGTATTTGGGCAGAACCTATAACTTCCCGGTTGCGCTCGAAGGAGCTCTGAAACTGAAAGAAATTTCTTATATCCATGCTGAAGGTTATCCTGCTGCAGAGATGAAGCATGGTCCGATAGCACTCATTGATGAGATGATGCCCGTAGTTGTTATTGCCGCAACAGATCATACAAATGATAAAATGGTATCCAATATCGAAGAGGTGAAAGCACGAAAAGGGCGAATTATTTCTATCATGAATGATGATAATGGTGAAGTAAAAGACCTGTCGGAATTTTCGATTCAAGTACCATCAACTGAAGATTGTTTCTCGCCACTTCTTACGGTTATTCCGCTCCAATTACTTTCCTATTACATTGCGGTTAATAGAAAATGCAATGTTGATCAGCCGAGAAATCTGGCCAAAAGCGTTACCGTTGAATAGGGGATAAAGTCTAACTTTATCGTACTAATGTTCATGTATGCTTTAGTCAGATGGGGGAGAACTTACTTTTTCCTTATCTTGTTGAAAAATATATGGAACGAGTTATAGAAAACATGGTATGTCTCCGCTGTGTGGAGTCAGTGTCTGAAGTTGCAAACAGCCTGCAACTTCCTGTGAAAGACGTTAAGATTGGAAAAATCAATTTTACAAGAGGACTCACGCAGAATGAGATAAGCAAACTGAGCGATGCGCTTGAAAAAAAAGGGTTCGAGCTTGTAAAAAATCGCAATCAGGAAATTGTGACAAGAATCAAGTCCGTGCTGATCGACTATCTTAAGCACATTGAGGCGACCGACAAACCTGAAAATTTATCGACATTCCTCTCCCGCAATATGCCCTACAACTATTCGTATTTAAGCCAGGTTTTTTCCAAAGAAAGAGAAATCACTATAGAGCACTATCTCATCCATCTGAAAATTGAGAGAGTAAAAGAACTCCTGGAACACCAAAAGTATACGCTCAGTGAAATTGCATGGAAATTGAACTATAGCAGCGTTCAATACCTTTCAAATCAGTTCAAATCCGTAATGGGCAAAACTGTGACAGAGTATTTACGGCAACCCGATACTGAACGAATTTCACTGGATCAGCTCTGATCCAAAAGTATTACACATTTAGATCGTTTGTCTACAACAACGATTTCGATGTCTATGTTTAACTTTGAGCCACTATATAAATATGTTCGCATATATGGTGACTAACTTCTCCTAAAAAAGTTTATTTAAAATGAAACAAACATTTCAAATTCATGGAATGATGTGTGCCGGATGTTCAGCTAGTGTTGAAAAAGCATTAAAAAGAGTGGATGGCGTTAAAGAGGCAGCAGTAAATTTAGCTGCAGAAAATGCAACGGTGTTCTATGATGACAAAAGTACTGGACCTGAGGCTTTAGCTTCTGCCGTTCAAGATGTGGGCTATGAGCTGGTTGTTCCCAGGAATAACGCAAAAGTAACCCTTCAAATAGCTGGAATGCATTGTGCAGGGTGTTTAAACAGTGTCGAGAAGGCGCTTGAAAAAGTAGAAGGTGTAACGTCCGTAAATGTCGTACTCGCATCCGAGAAAGCTTATATAACTTGGGATTCGGATAACAAATCCATTGAGGAGCTGATCAATGCAGTAGAATCTGCAGGATATAGCGTTGTTAACCAAACATCTGAGAAAAAAGATAAGCTACAGGAGAAGCGCGAGCGGGAAGATAAAGCCTTTAAGGAAGCACGACATAAAATGATGTTGAGCTGGGCAATCACCCTTCCTTTAATGATTTGGATGTTTGTGGACATGGTTCTGGGCTATACTATTGCCACCCAGGCAGTAAAGGAAGGAGTCATGACTTTGGGAGCAGCGGTCGTTATTTTCTATCCCGGTATGAAAACATTATCCGGAGCATGGAAATCTGCAAAAAACCTTACACCTAACATGGATGTTCTGATAGCGTTGGGTACCATTGCTTCACTTTTGACCGGGTTGATGTCACTGGCATATCATTTGGAACTAACCAACGTAATGCTATACAGTTTCTCCGGAATTGCTGCAATGATAATGGCTTTTCACCTTACAGGGCGGTATATAGAAATAAAGGCAAGAGGGCGGGCATCTGATGCTATCACTAAGCTTCTTACGTTAGAAGCCGAATATGCAAACGTCATTCGAAATGGTAAAGAGACTCAAGTTGAGGTATCAGAACTAAATGTAGGCGATACCGTCATTATCAGGCCCGGTGAAAAAATACCGGCAGATGGTACGGTCGTCGATGGAACATGTTCTGTAAACGAAGCAATGGTAACCGGAGAACCACTTCCGGATTTGAAAAAAGAGGGAGACGAAGTTATTGGGGGGACCATAAATACCGAAGGGTCAGTTCGTGTGCAGGTAAAAAGAGTCGGTGAAGATTCCTTTTTGAACCAGGTTGTGCGATTGGTTGAAGAGGCTCAGGGCTCGAAAATTCCGGTTCAAAATGTGGCCGACAGGGTAACCGCTGTATTTGTACCTGTAATTTTAGGTATCTCCTTATTGACTTTTCTTGGCTGGTGGGCCTTTCCATCATTTTTTGAGCCACTGCTTCTTTTTGGAGATCAGTTTCTTCCGTGGATTATTACTGACCTGCCGGTTGTAAGTCAGGCTTTTTATGCATCTCTGGCTGTTCTTGTAATTGCCTGCCCGTGCGCACTTGGCTTGGCTACGCCAACAGCATTAATGGTTGGTACAGGATTAGGAGCTGAAAACGGAATATTAGTCAGAAAAGGAGAAGCTATTCAGCTCTTACAGGATGTGACGACGTTCGTATTTGATAAAACCGGTACGCTCACTGTAGGGGAGCCGGAAGTGACGGATGTCAAAATTTTTAGTGAAGAGTATCAAGATGTGATGCAGCTGGTTGCTGCGGTCGAATCAAGGTCAGAACATCCATTAGGGAAAGCCATTGTTAAATACATAGATGATGATTCCGTTCTGGCAGATGTAAGTAGTTTTCAATCTTATACGGGGCAGGGAGTTCAGGGTGTGGTGAAGGGTAAAAATGTCGCCGCCGGAAATGTGTCACTTTTTGATAAGCTTCAGATTAAAATTCCCGGAGACGTTGAAACGGCTGCTGATAAACTTATGAAACAGGGAAAGACAGTTATCTATATTTCTGTGGATAACATGTTAATATCTATAGTAGGCCTTAGAGATACTGTGAAGGCCGATTCAAGGTCAACGATAGAGGCAATTCACGAGATGGGACATAGATGCGTGCTGGTAACAGGAGATCAGCAACGTGCGGCAGAAGCGATTGCTAATGAAATTGGCATAGATTCTGTACGAGCAAATATGAAGCCGGAAGAAAAAGTTTCTGTTATCAAGGAAATGCAGCAAGGGGGAGAAATTGTTGCAATGATTGGGGATGGCATTAATGATGCGCCGGCCCTATCGCAGGCAGATGTTGGAATTGCACTCGGTTCAGGCACCGACATAGCCATTGAATCAGGGTCTATCATTTTGATAAACGGAGATTTACAAGCCGTTTTAAAGGCGATCAATTTAAGCAGTATCACTATGAAAAAAATCCGTCAGAACCTGTTCTGGGCATTCTTTTATAATGTTCTTATGATCCCAGCTTCAGTGATTGGCTGGATGCACCCGGTGCTAGCTGAAATTGCCATGGCGATGAGCTCATTGAATGTAGTTGGAAATTCAAAAAGACTTGAAGGCAGGCAGCTTGATAAAAATTAATATTAAAATATTTTAATGCAAACTGTAACAAAATCGGCACTTGCCTCTCTTGTTAAATAGAGGGCGGAAAATTTATAAAAAATGTTATCCACAATATGGAATTAGTTTTGTGGATAACTTGATCTTAATGAGAACTTTTTATAAATACAGGCTCTTAAAAATTATCTAATAAAAAAGTTACTCGACGTAGAAATGAAAAACTGGAAATCATTGCTTTTTAAAATTGCTCTTCTTGTTGTGATCGCTATTGTAGTCACCACCGGATAGATAAATACCCGGAACTTCTCTTAGATTTAATGTCAGGAATTTAAAACCATCTGCAGATGTGGTATACCATCAATATCATATGCAGCACTTACTGATTTGAATCCGATATTCTCATAAAAGTTTATCAGATGGGCCTGAGCTTCAATTCTGATGTCTCGGGCACCTGATGACTGAACCGTTTCTATCCCTTTCTCAACAATCATTTTTCCTAAACCTTTACCTCTGTTATCACTTTTGATTGCAATTCTGCCAAGTGAATATTCATCAAACTTTATTTGTGGTGGAACAATTCTGAGATATCCAATCAGGCATTCATTTATGTTATGTAACAGAAGATGTTCAGATTCTCTATCCAATCCGTCTATATCATCATAGATACATTCTTGCTCAATAATGAAAATGTCTTGACGCAGTTTGAGAATTTCGTAAAGGTGGTGAGGAGTTAGTTCATCGAAAGAGCTATAATATGTCCATGTCATAGCTGATAACTTTTTGGTTTAATATTCGTATGAGTTTTAGAACTTGAATGTAATAATAGCTCGATGATAAAAACTTTACTATTAAACAGCATTGTAATTTTCGCAGGCTCTTATCTTGTGAGGGGAGTACAACTCAAAAACTACTGGACGGCTTTAGGAGTTGCAATTGTTCTGGCTATACTGAATTTACTTATTCGTCCATTTATAGTACTTCTTACACTTCCACTGAATATTTTAACACTGGGCCTTTTCACGCTGGTCATCAATGCATGGATACTGATGATCGCTGATAAGATGATTGACGGTTTCTCATTAGATGGATTTGGATGGGCCGTTTTATTTGGACTCATAATATCCGTGCTGAATAGCTTACTTCTTATCCTCTTTTAATGCCGGCTAGAGCAATTTACTTGGTGTGATGATTACAGCTTAAAATTGGGATCAGCTGTTTTAATTTAGCCGGGAAAGAATAGATAAAGAGGATCGGGTGTAGAAAAGAGTACCGCGTACGGGATTTGAACCCGTGTTACCGCCGTGAAAGGGCGGCGTCCTAAACCCCTAGACGAACGCGGCATTAAAGTCTGTTTGTAAGTATGTAAAGACAGAAGATGTGTTCGATATTCTGACCAAACATAGTTATAACTGATCGCATTAAAAAAAGAGGAAGCTCAATAGGGGTTCTGCCAAAGGCATCCCTTCGGGGGAACCCAACGGCCTCTGGAGGCCGTGACTCAAGTCTTCAAACAATACAATAAAACCAAACTATAAATAAAAAGAGGGAGCCCAATGGGGTTCTGCCAAAGGCATCCCTTCGGGGGAACCCAACGGCCTCTGGAGGCCGTGACTCAAGTCTTCAAACAATACAATAAAACCAAACTATAAATAAAAAGAGGGAGCCCAATGGGGTTCGAACCCACGGCCTCCAGGGCCACAACCTGGCGCTCTAACCGACTGAGCTATGGGCTCCATCATTTAGTACCGCGTACGGGATTTGAACCCGTGTTACCGCCGTGAAAGGGCGGCGTCCTAAACCCCTAGACGAACGCGGCAGGGTAATAAAGAAATCAGTGTGAGGCGACAGGCGGATTTGAACCGCCGTACGAGGTTTTGCAGACCTCTGCCTAACCACTCGGCCATGTCGCCTGTTATAAAATATGTCAAAACAAAAGCGCAGATAAAACTCGCTCAGTAAGCTACAATATGTCAAAAACTGTTTAGTACGCCCGACAGGAATCGAACCTGTAACCTACTGCTTAGAAGGCAGTTGCTCTATCCAGTTGAGCTACGGGCGCTCAATCAATTCTTGATTCTGAAACAGGAATCTTGAATTGTAATTCTATACAGCACCCGTAAACATCCAAAATCAAGAGTCAGTAAATTAAAGACCTTAAAAAGTATAAGTCGGGGAGACAGGATTTCTCCGAAGGAATCCCTTTGGGAGAACCGCAAAAGTACTGCTTTTCAACCCTGTAAAGCACTAATTTATCAAACTAGTAATTATCTATTTTGATTTGTAGGTGCTTCCCAACAATGTAAAGAACAAATAAAAGTCGGGGAGACAGGATTTGAACCTGCGACCCTTCGCTCCCAAAGCGAATGCGCTACCGGCCTGCGCCACTCCCCGATTTGAAAAAATCATTTCTCAAACAGAATCCAAAGATAAAATATTTAGATTCTGAATGCAATCTATAAAGAAAAAAATATTCCTCCCCTCTCTTTGATAATGGATCGTCTGGTTACTTATTTGACCGGAAAATTTCACTCAAAAATCCGAAACCATAAGCGGTGAGTTGAATAAATCCGGCACATACGGAATAGAGCCCTACGACTAAGCTATTTTCTTGTCTGAAGGAATCAATAAACAGTATGATTGCAAATGCAAGATATAGGATAGACAGTGAATGAGAGAGCGGGAAATCAATTGCTAGTCCTGTAATTGAATAAAGAAGCCCGAATGTGAAAAACAACGGGAACAGATGAATAGCCTTTAACTCTTTTGGATGAAAGCGCCAGATATTGATACGGGCCCGGCCAAAAAAGAAAAGTTGTTTATAAAATTGCAGCAAACTTGTTCGTCTTTTATGATAAACAAATGCCTCTTGAATGAAATGAGTTTTAAAGCCGCTTTTTTGAATTCGAATACTGAACTCAAGATCTTCTCCCATCCGCGTAATTTTGTAGCCGCCGGTGGTGGCGTAGACTTCTTTAGAAATTCCCATGTTGAAACTCCTTGGATGATACGTTCCAACATGACGTTCACTGCCTCTGGTGCCACCCGTTGTGAAAAGAGCTGTCATAGAGTAATTGATCGCTTTCTGAATGGGGGTAAAGCTTTTATGGGCCCTGTCAGGACCTCCCCAACAATCGATACCATCCTCAATTTCGATCACTTTGTTTACGGTTTCAAAATAATGCGGGGGTATTAAACAATCGGAATCAAAAACGACAAAATAGTCACCATGAGCTCTTTTAAAACCAAAATTTCTTGAAAATCCCTGGCCGGTGTTTTCTTTTTTGTAATACCTTATGTTTAAAGAATCAGTATACTTATCAATTACATGTTCACAGGTTCTGTCTGAGCCATCTTCTATGACGATTACTTCGAAACTTTTGTAAGTTACTTCTGTTAAACTTTTGAGAAGTTCGTTGATTTCCCCTGGGCGGTTATACACCGGGATAATTACAGAATAACGCATAGGGTGATTTTGATCACAAATTTTTGTTCTTTAATGCGTCGCAATATATAATAAATTTATTCTACTTGATGAAGCTCACTTTACTGTTGATATCCACATTTTATTTACTGCCTGCCTCACTTTTTGCACAAACCGTAACCGCTGAGTTTTATTCCGAGAATAAAGCTTCCACTATCTCTCAGTATCCTCTGCAAAACGGGGTGCTTTCAACTTCAGGGGATACATTTCAATTCGGTACAGAAAATCCGGTAACGATTATAAATCCAATCGAACTTTCATTATCCGGCAACCTGCAATTGGTAGGATCACTCCAGTTCGGGACCGGGCTTGAAGCAGCTGTATACAATGATGAGGGTGATGCTCTTCTAAATAAAGGGTTGGAAAATCTCAACTCATCTGATGAAACAATTGGGTTTAAACTACTGAATACGGGGGAATTTATAATCAGAGACAACGTTGCTAATTTTTCATTTTTTGATCCGGCAGGATCAAGGGTGTCTACCTATTCTAATATTGCAAGTACAACAGGCGGGGAGCAAACTTCTGAGATAGCAGTCACTAATGAGGGAACATTGAGCGTAGTGTACAATCCTGTAATACGATATCAAAACGGACAGGGATCCAGAATTGCTATCATAACTGGAGATAACGAAGGCAGCGAAATCTACAACTCGTTTGATCGGGTGATCATCAGATTGTCAGTATCGGAAATTGATCATACTATCTCCGTTATCACACAAAGTAGTGACGGATCAAGGAGCCTGCATTGGTTTGATCGATTTGGTAACCTGCTTTTCGAAATGGATTCCGACTTAGATGTTGAAGGGTTTACCATGAATAGTGAAGGAAGCTACATTACTGTATTCGCAGGAAGCAGGGTTCAGGTATATAATACTGAAACTCTGGAACGGCTTGGGAGTGCATCTTCTCGTTCCTCTATTGTACAAGCGGCGTACTTCCCCGAAAACAATTTGATTCTGATATTGGGTGGCGAAATCAATAATCAGCAAATTGGGAATCCTGACATAACCGCGGTTGACCTTCAACGGAGACAAATTGAGAGAGTGCGCTTAGATGAGTCAGTGATGTACATGACCCCTTCAGACGTAACAATTGAGAGTGAAAGCAATAATAGTTACAGGATTGATGGAATTAATCGTCCCATTCGAGTCACAACTCAATTTTAGACCGATATATGGCCTACTCGTTTTTTAAGGTATTTTATTCCATAAAAAAAGCCTCAAATCATATTCTGAATTGAGGCTTTTTTGTATAAAAATTAAAGTTAAGCTTTTGTCTGCTCTTCTTTAGATTCAGCCTCTTCATCAGCTGCAGAGTCAGATGATTTTTTTGATTCCTTCTCCTTCTCAGCTTCTGTCCAGTCGAACTCCAGTCCGTCTCTGGATTTGTTCATTTTAATTTTAATGACTGATCCTGAACCGTGATCTACACTCAGAATCTCTTCTGCGAGCGGATCCTCAATATATTTCTGCAGTGCACGCTTCAATGGTCTTGCACCATATTTTTGATCAAATCCCTGGTCTGTGATGAAGTCCTTGGCGCCTCTGGTAAGCTCGAGTTCGTAGCCTAGTTCCTTAATTCGATTGAAAAGGTCTTCAGCCAGAATATCGATAATCTTATAGACGTCTTCACGCTCAAGAGGCTTGAAGGTAAGTACGTCATCAATCCTATTTAAAAATTCAGGATTGAAGACTTTCTTCAATGCATCCTGGATAGTAGATTTCATTTTTGCATAATCGAAGGCATCATCGGAAGCTGAAAATCCAATGCCCTTGCCCATATTTCGGATATCACGTGCACCAATGTTTGATGTCATGATGATAATCGTATTTCTGAAATCGACTTTTCTGCCAAGACTATCCGTGAGGATTCCATCATCAAGAACCTGAAGCAGGATATTGAAAACATCCGGGTGTGCTTTTTCAATCTCATCAAGCAGTACGACACTGTATGGCTTGCGACGCACTTTCTCAGTGAGAATACCACCTTCTTCATAACCTACGTAACCGGGAGGGGCACCTACGAGTCGCGATACGCTAAACTTCTCCATGTATTCACTCATGTCAATCCGGATAAGAGCTTCGTCCTTATCGAATAAATACCTTGCGAGTACTTTAGCCATTTCGGTTTTACCAACACCTGTAGGCCCAAGGAAAATAAAGGAACCAATCGGGCGTGCAGGATCTTTCAATCCGGCGCGGGTCCGTTTGATTGCTTTCGTTAATTTTATGATTGCCTCATCTTGTCCTATGACTTGTGAACCCAGCTCTTCCTGCATCTTCAGCAGTTTTTGGCCTTCGTTTTGGCTTATTTTGTTCACCGGAACTCCACTCATCATGGCAACAACTGATGCAACATCATCTTCTTCAACATTGAAGACAATGTCTTCAGATTCTTTTTCCCACTTTTTCTGATCTTCCTCGAGTTGCTCGATAAGTCTTTTTTCAGTGTCTCTGAGACGGGCAGCTTCTTCGAAACGCTGCTTTTTCACCATTGCATTTTTCTCTTTGCTGGTGCTTTCTATTTCTTCTTCGAGGTCCAATATATGTTGCGGCACAGTGATATTGGACAGGTGAACCCGAGCGCCAACTTCATCAAGCGCATCAATAGCCTTGTCAGGAAGAAAGTGGTCGGTAACATAACGATCGGTAAGTTTCACACATGCGTCAAGAGCCTCAGGCGTATACTTTACGCTATGATGTTTTTCATACTTTCCTTTGATCTGATCCAGAATTTCGGTGGTTTCTTCTACTGTGGTTGGATCAACCATTATTTTCTGGAAACGTCGTTCCAGGGCACCGTCTTTTTCAATATACTGTCGATATTCGTTCAGTGTAGTGGCACCAATCGCCTGAACTTCACCCCGGGCAAGTGCTGGCTTTAACATATTTGATGCATCCAGGGAACCACTTGCACCTCCGGCTCCAACAATCGTATGAAGCTCATCAATAAACAGAATTACATTTTCTGTTTTCTCCAGTTCAGTCATAACGGCTTTCATCCGCTCCTCAAACTGGCCGCGGTACTTTGTACCTGCTACAAGTGAAGCAAGGTCGAGCGCTATCACTCGTTTATTATAAAGCACCCGCGATACTTTCTTTTCAATGATGCGTGAAGCAAGTCCTTCAGCTATTGCTGTTTTACCCACTCCGGGTTCTCCAATGAGAACAGGGTTATTTTTCTTACGTCGGCTGAGAACCTGAGCAACCCTTTCAATTTCTTTTTCCCGGCCGATGATTGGATCTAGTTTTCCGTCTTCAGCTAATTGGGTAAGATCGCGGCCAAAATTGTCGAGTACAGGTGTTTTTGATTTTTCCATTTTCTTTTCGCGTGAACTGCCTGATGATTGAGACCCTTTAGGAGAGGATGGTACACTGGCACTTGTTGACCGTGCTCCGCCCTGATCGATATCCCGTGCATTGCCGGAAATAATCATATCCAATTCCTCTCGTACAGCGTCATATGAAACACTAAACTGCTGCAAAATTTGTGCAGCAATATTTTCTTCATCTCTTAGGAGTGATAGCAAGAGATGCTCGGTACCTATCGTATCACTTTTATAGAGCTTCGCCTCGAGATATGTAATCCGCAAAACTTTTTCTGCTTGTTTGGTCAGCGGAATATTTCCAACAGTTACAGTACCGCCTGTACCTCTGACGGTATCTTCAACTGTTTTTTTGAGTTTGAACAAATCGCAGTCGAGATTTTTTAGTATGCGAATAGCAACACCATCTCCCAGCCTTACGATTCCTAAAATGAGATGTTCTGTACCAATATAATCATGACCAAGACGCAATGCTTCTTCGCGGCTAAACTGTATAACATCTCGGACTTTACTTGAAAAATTACCCTCCATATCGGGACCTGCTATTTTTACGTATTACGTATTCAATTTTCTATTTAAAGTAACGAGCGAAGATAATTATTAGTTCGTGCTCATTTCGAAAGTAGTATAGCACGCGTGCAATTGCAAACAAATAGCCTGCTAATAACTTTTCTTAATATAAGGAGATTAATGGCTAAAAAAGAGGAGAGCCTGTCATCTCTTTGGGAGGATCAATCCGCATCAACTTTAGCAGAGTGGGAGATACGTCTGCCAGAATACCTTTTTTCACATTTTCAATGTGCCGGTTGCCAATCACAATTACGGGTACTTTAGCTGTTGTGTGTGCAGTATGAGCAGAGCCATCGGGTTGTTTCATGCAGTCGGCATTGCCGTGATCAGCGATAATAACAATATTGTATTGATGAGTCCTTGCAGCAGTTACTACTTTTTTTAGCTGTTGATCAACAAATTCTATTGCCTTTACCGTGGCTTCCATATCACCGGTATGACCTACCATATCAGGATTGGCAAAATTAACAATTGCGAGCTGATAATTTTCTGTATTGAGATTATCTATAAGTTTGTCAGCTACTTTTTCAGCGCTCATTTCTGGCTGAAGGTCATACGTCGCTACTTTTGGGCTTGGCACCATAATTCGATCTTCACCCTGATTGGGTGTTTCCTCACCTCCATTAAAGAAATACGTTACGTGAGGGTATTTTTCGGTTTCGGCTATGCGAAGTTGTTTCAAATCTTTTGAACTCACATAAGCGCCAAGTGTATTTTTAAGCCTGACCGGTGGATATGCTACGTGTACGTGATTTTCGAACGTTTCATCATAAGCGGTGAAGGTCACATAATGGATGTCTTCTAATCCTGATTTAACAGGTACATTATCGAATTCTAATAGAGCCTTTGTTATTTGCCGGGCTCGATCGCCACGAATATTGAAGAATACGACGACATCATTGTCCTGGATTCGACTATTTTCATCTGATACAACATAGGGTTTGATGAATTCATCCGTAATGCCTTCAGCATAACTCTTATCAAAAACATCATCACTGCTATCCACATGAGTGCCTTTACCGTTTACCAAAAGCTGAAGAGCCTGGTCGGTGCGCTCCCACCGATTGTCACGATCCATAGCATAATAGCGCCCGATGATTGACGATATTTCTCCAACACCCAATTCATTGATTTTTTCCTGAAGAGCGCTGCAGTACTCTTTGCCACCATGAGGAGAGGTGTCTCGACCATCTGTAAATGCATGGATGTATGCGTTATCCACGCCTTCTCTATTTGCCATGTCTAGCAGAGCGTAGAGGTGTTCGTTATAGCTGTGAACACCACCATCCGAGAGGAGACCCATAAAGTGAATGCGACCATTATCCTTAGCTTTACTGAAAGCTTCTTTCAGCACGCTATTGTCAAAAAAGTCGCCATCGTCGATGGACTTATTTATACGTGTCAATTCCTGCCAGACAATTCGGCCGGCTCCAATATTGAGGTGTCCTACTTCTGAGTTCCCGAACTGCCCATCAGGTAAACCAACGTCCTTGCCACTCGCAGAAAGGTGTGCGTTGGGATATTCTTTAATCAATGAGTCGAAGAAAGGCGTATCTGCTTTGTCAACTGCACTGACGCTGGGATCTTCTGCGATACCCATTCCATCGAGGATGACAAGCAGTGATCGTTCAGGAGAGTTTGGCAATGTGATGGACCTTTAGAGGTTGTTTACGTACTGAGTCAATTTAGACTTTTGTCTGGCAGCAGTATTTTTATGAAGAATGCCTTTTGTTGTGATTCTGTCAATGTAGCTTACGGCTTTTTTTAAATTCTCTTCTGCTTCAGCTTTATTTTCAGATTCATAAACATTGTTTAGAAGCTTTCTCATCTTGGTCTTACGCCCTTTGTTATGCTGCTGGCGCTTTTTGCTTTGTCGCAGTCTTTTGATTGCTGATTTATGCTGTGGCATAGTATTTTTTATAGATTACGTTGGATTACTCGTTATATTCAGAGCTTTAGAAATTAAGGTTTCTAAAATTAAGGTACAAGAATGGATTGAATCTTTGGATCAAAAAAATTAACTTAATCAGGCTATAATGATTATAGTAATCGATGGACCCGCAGGATCTGGTAAAAGTTCCACTGCAAAAGCCCTATCTAAGCAACTGAACATTCATTTTTTAGATTCCGGGGCGCTTTATCGCGCAGTTACATACTACTGGATCAAAAAGGGAAAACCCGATAAAAAAAGTTTCTTTGACTTATTGCCCGACATAGATCTTAGCGTGGATTTAGCCGATAACAGTTTTTCTGTGAGATTGAATGGCGAAAATATCTCCGATGATATTCGCACATCTTATGTCGCAAATCACGTGAGTGATATTGCTTCATTTCCGGAAGTTCGCAAAAAAGTAAATGCGTTCATGCATAATTTAGTAGAAAAAAACACGTTTATTGCGGATGGACGCGATCTCGGAACTGCCGTTTTTCCCGATGCAGACCTTAAATTTTATATGGATGCATCTATAGAGGAGAGGGCAGAAAGAAGATTTCGTGAAATGGAAGTATCAGATTCCACAATTACACGTGAACACGTTATCGAAAATCTTAAACAAAGAGATCGAAAAGATCAAAATCGAAAAGCGGATCCGCTGAAAAAAGCTGAAGACGCAATCGTTATTGATACGACGGGCAAAACATTTGAAGAACAGGTTGCTGAAATGGCAGCTATTATTCGCGACAAATTACACATAAACCCTTAACTCTAATCCTCCCGTAAGTATTTCGGGACGGCAATTTTAACTGGAAACTTGAATGTCAGAAGAACAAAAAGATAAAATTCAAAACGAAGAAATCGAAGAAACAGCAGCTGTTGGTGAGCAGGTAGATACTGAAGTTGCAGAAGCCGTTACTGAAGAAGAAGAGACTTCAGAAAACGTGGAAAATGTAGCAGAGGCAGATGAAGAAGAAGAAGCATTTGAACTGCCAAACTATTCAGGAGATGTTGAAGGTGAGACCTACACATTTGATCAGCTTCAGGCTCAGTCAGAAGATTATACTGATGCAGAATTCGATGAATTCGCCGATATGTATGAAAATACTCTCAGCGAGATCGAAGAAAAAGAAATTGTTACCGGTATAGTAGTATCAGTTGACGATAAATATGTTATTGTCGATATCGGGTTTAAATCAGAAGGTATGGTTCCCGTTAATGAATTTAGCAATAAGGTATTAGACAACCTTCAGCCAGGTGATGAGGTAAATGTATTCCTCGACAGGGTAGAAGACAGAGAAGGACAGCTTATCCTATCACGCCGAAAAGCAGATATCCTGCAGGCATGGGAAAACCTTGAAAAAGCTTATGAGACCGGCGAAGTAATCGAAGGCCATATTAAGCGACGTATCAAAGGCGGAATGGTTGTGGATGTATTTGGCATCGACGCATTCCTTCCTGGCTCACAAATTGATGTACGCCCCGTTCGTGACTTCGACGCATATGTCGACCGAACAATGGAATTTCAGGTTGTGAAACTCAACATGCAGGCTGAAAATGTTGTTATTTCTCACAGAGCGCTTATCGAGTCTGATCTTGAAGAGCAGCGTGAAGAGATTCTTGAAACGATTGAAGCCGGTCAGGTTCTTGAGGGTATTGTCAAGAATATTACCGACTTCGGTGTCTTTATCGATCTTGGTGGTGTTGACGGCCTCCTCCACATTACAGACCTCTCATGGGGCCGTGTGGATCATCCGGAAGAGATTGTTAAGCTCGACCAGAAGATGAACGTTGCTGTTATTGACTTTGACGAAGATTCCAAGCGAGTATCACTTGGACTTAAGCAGCTACAGCCACATCCATGGAACGACATTGATATCAAATACCCAGACAATATGAGAGTTCAGGGCCGGGTCGTGTCTATCGCGGATTACGGTGCATTTATAGAACTTGAGAAAGGTGTTGAGGGACTTATTCACATTAGTGAAATGTCGTGGACACAGCATATCAAACACCCGTCACAGCTTGTACAGAAAGATGATATAATTGAATGTGTTGTTCTGAACATTAACGAGGAAGAGAAGAAAATTTCTCTTGGTGTCAAGCAGCTGGAGCAGGATCCCTGGGAAGATCTCCTGGAGCGATATCCTGTTGGATCCAAGCACAAAGGCGAAGTTCGAAACCTCACCAACTTTGGTGTATTTGTTGAACTCGAGCCCGGAATTGACGGTCTTGTACACGTATCAGACCTGAGCTGGACAGAAAATATCGAACATCCAAATGAGGCTGTAGAAAAAGGTCAGGAACTTGAAGTAGTTATTCTGGCTGTTGATTTTGACAACAGGCGAATCACTCTCGGCCACAAGCAAGTGGAAGACAATCCATGGGAGCAATATGCTGAAGAGTATGGTCTTGGAACGAAGGCTGAAGGTAAAGTAAGCAAGATCACCGATAAGGGACTTTTTGTAGAGTTACCACTTGGTGCTGAAGCATTTCTTCCTGCCAATAAACTTGAAGGTGACATAGAAGATCACAAAGAAGAGTTTAGCGAAGGTGACAAGGTTGAAGGTTTTGTTGTTAAGTTTGAGGAATCAAGCAAAACTATTGAACTCAATCAACTTGAAAGTGAGTCGAAACAAGAAGCATCGAAAGCTAAGAAAAAAGCTCCGAAGCCCTCTGAAAGCGTCGAGACCGGAACTCCTACTTTAGGTGAAGTTTCAGGACTTGCTGAGAAGCTCGCAGGAAAGAGTAAGGAAGAAGAATAAGACCGACTTCCAGTTCAAACTATATTAAAAAAGGCTGCTGAATATTATTCGGCAGCCTTTTTTTATTTTAAAAGACAGTTAAAAAAAGAGAAAAAATTATAAGTAAAACTATGATTTCAGTCTGAAAAGAATCAGCTATTTAACATAGAAATAAATAAGATTTTTATTCATATCCGCACTGCTGCGCACATTGCTGTCTGTTTCCCTGTTATATGTATAGATTACATTGCGGAGGGATGTTAACTCTTTTTCGTCAGAAAATTTAACCTGTATGGCATCACCGCCGGGCTTTAGTTTTGCAATTGCTTCTTTAAGTGGTCGGTACTTCGACTTACTTTTTCTTGATATTTTTATGTCTGATCTATCGACAAATCTAATTTTCATTGTATTTAACCTAAAGCGTTAATTTGTATCACGTAGTTTTATGATTTTTACCTAGTAATTTACCATTATGCAAAATCTTTCAATAAACATCATTTTTATATGTTTAAATAAATAATGATTAAAGAATTTTAATGATATTTATAGATCTCAGTTTAGGGTATATCATAAAATAATTTACAATTTGAATTGTGTATCAAGCGCTAATATTGATACTCAATCCTTTGCTAATATTAAAGAGTTACTATCATTATTGATACATGGATTTATTTGAAGAAGGTTCTAAATCAATTACTGACGATGGCGTGAATCAACCACTGGCCACCCGAATGAGGCCTGAGTCTCTTGATGAATTTGTGGGGCAGGAGGAGTTGGTAGGGGAAGGAAAAATGATTCGCCGGATGATTGAAAGCGGCATGATCGGATCGCTCATTTTTTACGGGCCACCCAGCTCCGGCAAAACAACTCTGGCTCATGTTATATCTAAAGAGATCGAAGCACGTTTCGAAATAATTAATGCTGTGCTGGATGGCTTAAAAGATTTAAGACTTGTAGTTAAGAAAGCGGATCATGAACGAAAAGCTTCAGGAAAGCGCACCATACTATTCGTGGATGAAATACATCGATGGAATAAGGCTCAGCAGGATGCGCTGTTGCCTCATCTCGAATCTGGCGTGATAACCCTCGTAGGGGCAACTACTGAAAATCCATTCTACTCTTTAGTAAACCCATTGTTATCAAGGTGCCAGCTATTTGAGCTCAAGCCTCTTACTAAACCGGACATCATGACTATGATAGAGCGTTCGGTGAAGGATGAAAAAAAAGGACTGGGATTCATGGATTTAGATCTCACGCAGAAAGCCAGGGAGCATTTTGCAGAGTACGCCGGAGGTGATGTGAGGAATGCACTAAACGCTATTGAGATGGCCGCGTTAACAACACCGAAAAATAAAGACGGAGTTGTTGAGATTGATATCGATATAGCCAGAGAGTCTATCCAAAAACGCAACGTAAGGTACGACAGGGGTGGCGACGAGCACTACCATTATGCATCAGCACTTATCAAGTCTATGAGGGGGTCAGACGTTGATGCATCACTTTACTGGATGAATGCCATGCTTGAAGCCGGAGAAGATCCCAGCTTCATATTCAGGCGATTTATGATCTTCGCCTCCGAGGACGTGGGAATGGCGGATCCATATGCTATTACGGTGGTAAATGCTGCTCACGAATCTTTTCAAAAAACAGGTATGCCTGAAGGGCTATACTTTTTGTCTCACTGTGCAATATTTCTTGCATTATCTGCAAAAAGTAATTCGACCAAAGCCATATTCGACATCAGCAGGACGATGAAACAAAGTGGTGTCGGGGACGTGCCTTCTCATCTAAAAGATAAAACAGCGAATAAGAAAAAATCTGTGTACCTGGGAGTGGAAAATGCATCAGAGAATTATAAGTATCCTCATCAGTTTCCCCATCACTGGGTAAAACAGCAGTATCTGCCAGATGAATTGAAGAATAAATCATGGTATGATCCGGGAGCTTCGGGCCGGGAAGCAAAACTTTGGGAAAGATTGCAGAAGATAAAAGACGGGTAATGAAAAATTTCTCGCCCGGAATTTTCCGTTCCGGGCGAGATGATTGGAGCTATTTCTCGATGTCTACCATAACACGAGTATCGCTTTCGTTTAAAAAATTAATATGTAATTGCATTAAAACAAAATAAAATATGGCGATTACTATAAAATGTGTTAACTATTTGTATTACAGCAGAAAACCGCTTTTATATTGTCTTTATAGTTTTTGTATCTAATTCCTGTATCCTCGGAATGCTTATGAAGGATAAATGTTTGTGCGAAGTGTGAACGGCTTAGTCGTAATAAAAGTTTAACATTAAACTAATTGCAACGAAAAACTTCTATCAAGCACTAATGAAAACAATTCACATCCTGTCATCTACAGATCGACCGGGTTCCAACGCTTTAAAGGTTGCCACCTATGCAAATGAATTCATGAAAGAAAAGGCAAACGTTGAGGTATTTTCTTTAAAAGATTTCCCGTACGCCGATGTTGTGGGTGGTAAGTACGGAGAGGATATTGAAAGCGTAGAAAAGTTTAATGACGCATTTCTGGATGCGGATGGTTTTTTATTTGTCGTGCCGGAGTATAATGGAGGATTTCCGGGCGTGCTTAAACTGTTTATAGACTACTTACCGTTTCCGGAAGCTATGTATAAAATACCGGTTTCGTTTATTGGAGAAGCGGCAGGATCATTTGGGGCCCTGCGTCCGGTAGAACACCTGCAACAGATACTATCCTACAGAAAAGCACTCATTTATTCAGAGCGGATGTTTATTCGTGGTGTAGATGACAATTTTGACGCAGAAAAAGGCCTGAAATCAGATATGCTTCAGGAGCTGTTGGAAGATCAGCTTAACGGATTTGTAACGTTTGTTGAGCAAGTATCCTGAATAAGCTGTTATAGTCTTAGTTAATTTTGAGCATATAGCCTACACCGTGTAACGTAACTAAATAATGAGGATCATCGGGATGCTCTTCTATTTTAGCACGTAATTTAGAGATATGAACGTCAACGGTTCTCGTGTTTGTACTATACTCATATCGCCAAACCTGTTCAAGCAGTTCATCGCGTGATACGGGTTGATTGGCTCTTTCAACGAGATATTGGATCATCTCTACTTCGCGAGTCGAAAGGGGATGGATGACATCCCCGGGTTTAATGACTTCGGATTCTTTCAGGTCAATTTTGACATTTCCAAGTTTCAGGACTTCCAGCGGCCCTGATTTGGAATAAGAACTTGCACGACGCAACCTTGCCTGAATTCTTGCCAGGAGCTCTTTCACACCAAAAGGTTTGGTGATATAATCATCAGCTCCAATATTTAAACCTGCAACTTTATCAACTTCCTGATCTCTTGCGGTAAGCATGATGATGGGGAATGTATATTTCAGTGCACGAATTTTTTTACAAATCTCGTACCCGCTCATTCCCGGCAGCATCAAATCCAGCAGCATCAGGTCCGGTTTGACCTCTTTGGTTTTTTCTATGGCTGCTTCACCGTCTGAAACGACCGTAACTGCATATCCTTCGCTCTCAAGAGTATCCTGAAGCGTAAAAACCAAACTTGGTTCATCCTCAACAATTAATATTTTCTTACTAGACATCTGTGCCAACTTTCTCCTTTTTTATAGAAACTTTTTTGGGGGCGGGGTCAGCTGTAATTTTAGCTGAATCGGATGACATTAATGTCGGGAATTTTACAATAAAAGTTGATCCTTTCCCATATTCGCTTTTTACATCGATAGTGCCCCCGTTTAGCTCAACCATATTCTTCACAATAGACAAGCCAAGGCCGTGCCCTTTAGTTTTTGCGGTGAGGCTGTCTTCAACCCTGTAAAACTTATCAAAGACATACCGGAGCGAACTTTTAGGGATACCAGTGCCCTTATCAGTAACTGAGATAGCAACATTGCCACCCTTTTTCTGAACTTTTATATTAATTTCTTTTTTTTCACGGCTATACTTCATAGCATTTTCCACGAGGTTGTTCAGGGTTGTTTCAACGTGGTCTGCATCAACCATTACAAGTGGCAGATTTTTATCATGCGTATATGTGAACTCAAATCCCTGATCTTCAATATATCCTCTGTTTGCTTCAACAAACTCAGCTGTGAGTTCCTGAAGGTAATGAGGGGCCTGCTCTGTGGATAGCTCTCCGGAATCTACTTTAGCCGCATCAAGAAGCTTTTCGATCATTCGCTTTAATCGTACTGACTCGTTATAAATATGATCACCGTACGTTTTTAAACGCTCTCCTTCAGTCACCCGGCCATCTGAAAGGTTTTCTCCAGCCGCTTGCATCACAGCAAGCGGGGTTTTCAGCTCGTGGGTTATATTGGCCAGGAATCCGGCTTGTCGCTCTGCAAGTTCGCGTTCACGCTGAGCGTTTATAAAAATGAACATAAGAGCACCTAAAAGAACAAATACCGCAACACCAAGCACAAGCAAGTTTCTTGTAAATGATGCATCTGAGGCAGCAATTGTTGGAGACTCGAGGATGGTGGCATGTATATTCCAGTCATCGAGGGAATCAGAAAAACGCTGGCGGATATCAATTGGGTATACATCCCTGTTATAGGTGTAGCTGGCATCATTGCTAAGCAGAATCTCGTCCTGAATCCAATCTCTGAGCCATACAACAACACCGGACTCTTCCGCACTGCCAAAGCTTTTTTCCAGTTCACCGGCGATATAATCGTTTAATAAATAATCTTTATCAATAAGCAGGTTCAAATGGCCTACCACCGAATTGTCCGTAAGATCCACAAGTGCGATAGTAATTGAACGATGAGAGTCGAAAGTGGTTCGGGTATTGAAGCGGTAGTCGTCAACAATGGCCCTGGCCCGTGATTTCGAAATACCAAATCCATCACAAACAAGGTTTGGCATATCATTAATAGCGATAAATTTGTTTTGTGATGCATCAAATTTGTAAACAGGCAGCTTGGGATCTACGCACCCATCTTCATTCTTATGTATAAAATGAATGCTGCTGTAAAGTGAGTCATCCGAAACCTTCTGAAGAATATCTATAAAAGGTTTTGGCAGGTTTTGATCGTTTTGCCATCCTTCCTCGACCGTGTTCATATCCAGCTTTCTGATGTCCCAGACGGATTCATAAAAATGGTATTGTATAGTATTGGCAAACTCTTCAATCTGCAGCTTTTTCACGTCTGTAGCTGATTCTATGGAAGAATTCCTAAGTTCGTAAAGTGAGTAAACGTTGAGCAAGGTAAGCGCAAGAATCGCAACAGTAGCGATACCGAAAAAGACAATTCTCAGGGTGTTTGCTTTTTTAAGTTTTTGAAAAAGCTTCATGCGTATGCTGAATTATATCTGGATAAATATCTCGTATAAAAAATATTTTTATCACTTTTTATCTGTCATTAACGACGTTGGCAATGTAATTATGACAGACAAAAACTGATAATCTAAAAAAATTGACTCAGAAGAAAGTTAACTGCCAATCTTAAATAGAATTTTACAACAGCAAAACAGATGGTTAACTACCTGAAAAGCTTCAAAAAAGAAATTAAATACCGTACAGAGTTAGTTTGATTGAGACTCTGATGCATTCCAGACGTTGTTTCTTCTGTTTACATCAGGAAAATACACTTCCGGATCTATCTCTGCACGGACCACAGGTGAATCTGTAGAAATTGAAAAATCAATTGTGCGCCGGCCGTCCAGCCAATCCTGTACGTCCAGCCGTGTATCAATCATGGATCCATTTTCAAGCGTTAGTTTCAGAAACACGGGCATGGGTACATTCCCAATGTCTTCTATAACAACGGTTGTGGATCCGTTTTCAGTATAAACATCAGCCAGTGACTGGTCGAAAACCCAAGTTTCGTAATACCAGCTTCTCCAGAACCAAGAAAGATCTCTCCCGGAAACATTCTCAATAGTATTAAAGAAATCCCAGGGGTAGGGATGCTTGTATTTCCAGCGGTGCATAAACTCTTTGTGAGCTTCCTGAAAAAGATCATTTCCAAGAATACCGCGAAGAGCGGTCAGAACAGAAGCCGGTTTCGGATAAGACGCTACTCCATATGCCGGACCAGGAATATGGAAATCACTCCAACGCATCATTTCACCTTCGAGGCCGGTTCCGGCAATCCGCAAGTAAGGCGCAAATAAATTCGTTCGGCTGAATCTTTCTTCGCCGTAACGATCTACATTTGCTTGCTGGGTGTGAAATGTAGTATGGCCTTCGTCAATCCATGTATACCTTCGCTCATTGGTACTCACAAGCATAGGAATCCACATGTGGGCAATCTCATGAGCTGTTACACCGTACAATCTGACGCCGCCCAGGTTATTGTAATCGCCAATTACAGTCATCATTGGAAATTCCATACCGCCACCTATGATTCCGGCACCCTCCACGGATGTCATATGAGGCCATGGATAAGGTATTTCGGTGTATTCAGATAAAAATGTGGTAGAATGCTGCGCGTACTCAGTTTGTGAGCTCCAGAAGATGGCAGGATTTCTATAAAAAGAGTTGATACGGGTATAGTCGGTCTGGCCATCTCCGTTGAGGTCACCTACCGCTGCCCGTGCTCCATCCCATCGAGAGTTTCGGGTTGCACTGAATGCCACATCAAGCACTTGTTCAGAACTGAAGTGCCAGGTCAGGCTGTCAGATTCAGACGGAGCTGTTGCTGAATTAACCTCATTAAAGTCGACAATAACAACAGTGCTATCACTATTACCGGCAAGGGTATAGCGTTCAAGTGTTGCCGGGCTCAGTGTTTCTTCGGGGTTAAGAAATTCACCAGTTCCCATTACAATCCAATTCCCGGGGGCTGTAACCGACAGCTCATAGTCCGAAAATTCATGGTAGAATTCGGCATTACCCAAAAATGAATCGTCCATCCAGCCGTAAACGTCATCATAAACAGCTATTTGTGGGTACCAGTAGGCGATCATGTACAGATTATCTCTGCTTCTCCCCATGCGGCCTGAGGCACCCTGTCGAGGAATTTTAAATGTCCATTCAATATCAATGTTAATTGATTCACCAACGCCTACACGTTTATCAGGGTAAATGTAAAGTCGGGTACCACTTATCCTATACCCTCCGGCACCGGTAGCTAGCCGAGCCTGCATTGTTGTCTCATCCAGTTCAATTCCATTTAAAGAAATTTTGCTGATCTTTTTTCCACCCGTTATCTCAGTAAAGTCTTTTTTGGGTGTTCCTTCTTTATGAAGGTTTTGTGCCAGTTCCATAACAATGGTATTCAGGCCTCTGGGCGAGTTATTTATGTAATCGATATCTGCCTCTCCATGAATCATGTGATTCAGTGTATCCAATTTAGCATGAAGCGTATAGCTTGCCTCGTTTTGCCAATAGTTTTCACCGGGATGCCCCGTGGTTGTTCGAGTTCCGTTCTCAACAGCCCAAAGGTATGTTTCAGGAATTTCAATGGGGTAGGGTATTGGGCGTTCTATGCTATCTATCCTCATCACCTCGTATGAAGGAGGTTCAGTTGCCTGCTGAGGTGTTGTACATGATGAGAGCAGGATCAATAACAATAAAGAAATGAAACTAACAATTCTTGAGAAGTGCATGAATGAAGATTAAACTCAGATTACAATGTGTTTTATGTGTCAGGTCAAACCGATTTCAGAAATTGTTTCCTTAAGGTCTTCAAATTCAACCGGTTTAATCAGATAGTACGAGTTGGATGTGGCTTCTGCCTTCTCTCGATGCTCTTTGTCAGAATTACCCGTGATGAAAATGATCGGAACATCAGAAAATCCCCTGATTTTTTGAGCTGCTTCAATACCACTCATATCGCCTTCAAGGGTAATATCCATTAAAATGAGGTCCGGTCTGTTTTTTCTCGTCATATCAACGGCAGTTTTGCCGTATACGAGCTCTCCATGAGTTTCGAAACCAATTTTCTCCATAAAACTTTCGTAGAGGAGATTAAGAATTAAATCATCTTCTACTATTAAAACAGTCTTTGTATCTGTGCTCATAATTATCTTTGAATTCACCGTAAGCGTGGCAGCAAGTTAAGATATCTTAGGGAAATTGAGCTAAAAGTAAAAAATTTTTTTCATACAAGAACTTAAGCCATTCTGGTGACGTAAACTTTAGCCTGCTTGTAGCTTGATTGATGGTTTGAAGGGGAGTTGTCTGGTTCAACTTTATTCAACACATCTATCGACAGATTGCAAGAAGACGGTGAAGCGTCGAATTGATTCTTCAGATTCTGGATAAACTGTCCCAGCTTGAGCCAGATAAATGGTTGATTTGATGTACTAACAATATGATAAACTGAGTTTGTTTCATCGTCTGAGGCAAGCGATTCATCCGGAACAATAGCCAGATCGTAGTTCTTTGCAAGAACACGAATACCGGCATCAGAAAGGGGCGTGCGACGAATCTCTTTCGGTGTCTCTAATTTCATTCCTTCTTCAAATCCCGGCCAATAAACGGTAGCAGCAAGCCTGTTTTCAGATAAGTTTGGAAATAATTGAATTTGTGGCTTAGAACCCGATTGTTCAGCCATTGTTTCAATTCGTGAAATGACCCTTCCGATCTGAACAACTCCCAGCCGATATTTTGCCGGTTCCCGGTCTATGGTTGGTTTAACTCTAAGCTCCAGAACTTTCCCTGATTTGGTAATATCCCAATAAGGAGTGGGCAGAATACTATCTTTAATTGATAAATTACTCCTGATTTTGTCCATTGCGTGGAAGCTCTAAATTGTTCAGGTTCGCAATGATTTCAAAGTGAACTACGAGTTCATCGTTTACTCTCACTAATCCAAGCAGAGCACTTGGGGGATCTACATTATAGGCGGTCATCTTCAAAATCGTGCTGCCAACTGCCCGAATAGTGTTTTCATCTTTAAGGACAGCCGTGAGCGGAAACTTAATTCGATTGGTATGCCCTGCTACCGTGAGTTTTCCCGCCACCGACATGTTGTATGTATCGGTCTCTTCTGAGTACGTCATCGATTCAGTACTGTCGTATTCAAAACTGATAAAAGGATGCTTGTTGGCTAATAGTGTTTCGTATAGATCGCGATTCATTCGCCGTTTGCCACAATCAAATCCTTTTACATCTACATCTAATTTAACTTTTGCGGTTGTATCTGTTGTAGGAGGGTCCACATCCGTATTATAGCGGCCAGCCCTGCACTGGAATCGATTGACGTTTGAACTTCCTTCAATCCACAGACGGCTGCTTTCCTTGTCAATTGTAATATCCTGTGCGGATGCCGTACCAAAAACCAAGCCGGTTACGAGAAGTAAAAGGGTTATATGGAGACGGAGCAGTAACAAGGTTTCAATAATTTATTTTGAGCGGTAAAGATGTGTAGTGTAGAATAAAAATAACCACCCGGAGCTCATAAAACCATCAAAGACAAAACATATTTGAAAGATAGGTTCAGAGCCGGCCGGGTGATTGCGCCTCACTAAATTGACGCATTATCCGAAAATGTTAGTGAATAAATGATATCTATTTCATCGCGTGCACGAATTGTGCCGAACAGTGCTGTTGGAGGGTCGATACCGAAATCGGTCATCAAAAGTGGTTGAGTACCTGAGAATGTAACTTTTCCATTTTCGAATGTGGCTTGCACAGTCATTGATGTTTCATGATCAACCCCTGCAGCATTAATAATACCGGTCGCATTAATCGTAGCCGTGTTGCCATCAACGGACATAGAATCAATGGAAGAGAGGTTGAAAGTGATGACTGGATGATCATCTCCCTTCAAATATTTATGCATATTTTTGGTCAATTTGCCTGATTCTGACTCAATATCTTCGACGGGTATAGAGAGTTCAAGTGTTTCGAAGTGATCTGCAGTTAACGATGACAAATCACTAATGTCGAATTCATTCATAACAAAGGTAGTATTGATGGTATTGACCTGGGCATCCCAGTCTCTAATATTTGATGTTCCGTCAATCATCATTTCGTGCCCTTGATCGAGAGTAAGCTGCATTTCGCCATTTTGAGCAGTTGAGAGCTGGGCGAAGGATAACATTAGCGAAATAAGAGTGATAAATGTGGTAATACGTTTCATGATAGTTTGTTATTTAATGTGAAAAAGTGGGTTGAAAGATGCGGCTCCGTATCAGGGAGCCGCACATGAAATAATTGAGTAGTGTTTAATTCAATCTTATTCGTTTAGAAGCTGATTACGGCTTCAAGGTTAATTCCGTTGAACTCAGCACCAGCGAACGGGCTGCCATCGAATCCTTCTCCGTCGTAAGACTGAGTGACGTACTCCAGTTTTGCAAGAACGTTGTCAGTCAGGAACCAGCCACCACCGATGTTGAATCGTGTAATTTCGATGTCGCCATTACTTTGCTCACCATCTACCAGGTTATATCGGGCTCCAAGATAAATATCTTCGCTGGCTCCGAATCTGTAAAGTACTTCTCCGGCAAGCTGAGTAAAGCTTCTTGAATCTGGCTCTGTAAACCCTGGGTCAACTGATGCAGTTTGGTTGCCACTTACACTTTCAAAGACTCCGAAGAATTCAAGACCGTTGAATTTTACGAAAGGATTGATCATAAAGGCCGTCATTTCACCAACGCCTGCAGGCGCACCGCGTCCAGGTGTAAAGCTTGGAGCATATCGTCCAGATCGGAAGTTACCAGGAGTAATTACGTTGTAGTAACGTGATCCTGCACGATCCCCTGAGTACAGGTAGATAGATGTTGACTGAGAAACTCTCAGAACCGATCCCGTTAATCTGAATCGGAGATCTTCGTTAATCTGCTTATCATAACCCAGTTTACCATAAATAGTGGCGTGAGTTTTAAAATCGCCGGGTGCTGTGCTTTGATTTAATTTACCGTTGCTGAGTCCCAGCATTCCAAATACAGGTCCGCTGTAATAGTAAACTTCACCGGCTACTTCTGTTGTGAAGGAGTCCATGATGTAGTTTCCTACAAAAGGGTTATGTATGGCTGCACCGTTATCAGTACGTCTGAAGTGGGTGTCACCATAGTTTAACTGCATGTGACCAACTTTAAAGCGAAGATTGTCCATAAGTCCTGCTGCAAAATCTTCAGCGATAAAGTCCAGACGATCTATTTGAATATACCCGCCTTTAACCCATGCTTCGGGGTGGTGCTGAGAAGAGAGGTACGTTCGCAGGTGCATTCTTAAACCATTGGCAAGTGCAACATCAAAATCCAGGTTGGATGTTGCAAGGTTGAAGTTGTTTTCCAATTCCGGAAGATCATCTGCATCGTTTTCATGGCTGATGCCTTGAAACTGCAGTGTATTGGCTCCGCCGATGCGAACATTTAAACCATCAAATTCGATATCAGTCATAAAAGGTGCTTCAAACTGATTTAATCCGGTTTTGTCAGGAGATACAAAATATTGCAGCTCCCTGTCTTGTTGTGCATAAGCTCCGGCCGTTACAAAGAGTAAGGCAAAAACGGTTAGTATTGTTTTAGTCAAGAGTGTTTTCATGTCTATATGTATTAAGTTGAAAAAAATTCATGCACGCGTTGTTTCTTTCGTGCATAGATAAGATCAAAATAATTACGTCATGGCCATGAACGTGAAAACCTGAACATTGACTCGGGCGGAACCCTACGCCAATGTAGGGTACTGTACTACAAGGATACTATTCACTGTTGGAGGCAGCAAAATAATGATGTGTAAATCCCTGTTATTACTTTTCAAGAAAGGCTATATAGCTTCACCTTCAACCCATTGTACTGCCCGCCTCATAAGTTCGTTGGCGGTTTTTAGATGCATCTTCTCTTTAATGCGGGCTCTGTAGGTATCAATTGTTTTAACGGAAACATGCAACCGCTGGGCAATCTCCTTGGTAGACTCTCCCTTTCCGGTTAGTTCAAATACCTCGAGCTCTCTGTCGCTTAACAATTCGAGAGGGTTGTCTCCGGCTGACTGACCAGAAGCTATTTTCATAATAAGCTGCGACCCGATCTTATCACTTAAATAAATACCGCCATTCATAACCTGCCGAACAGCACTTACCAATACTTCCCCCGCCTCCAGTTTCATAAGATAGCCTTTTGCCCCGGCGCGGATGGCGCGTTCGGCATAAAGTTCCTCATCATGCCGGGATACAACCAGAATTTTCAGGTCCGGCATCTGTGCCAGAAGGTTCTTAACGAGTTCAATACCGTTCATGCCGGGAAGAGAAATATCCACCACACAGGCATCTGGTTTGAGTGAAAGAATTTCACTTATTCCTTCTTCTGCTGATTCGGACTGGCCACAAACAGTGAATTCAACACTATTCTCAAGCGTCATAGCCATTCCTTTTCTCATCAGCGGATGATCGTCTACGATGTATATTTTTTTCTTTTCTGGCATTGCGTAAGTCGATTATTGATTAATAACGGGAATCGTGCATGTGATAATGGCTCCTTTATCGGGGATATCACTCACTTCGAGATTACCTCCAATCAAACGTGCACGAAATTGCATGATACGTACACCGAGCCCTCCTTTAGTATCCCAATTTTCGGCAAAGCCTGATCCGTTATCTGCTACCCTTAACCGTATATGCTTTTCTGTTGATGCCAGATGGACTGCGACCTTGGTGGACGAACCGTGTTTCACGGCGTTACTGACACCTTCCTGAGCAATTCGGTAAAGATGAATAGCCTGCGTGGCATCATCAAAATCAAGCTTGCCTGAAACATCAAGTGTAAATTCAATATCAAAAAGTTTTTCAGCATTCTGTTTGAGCCGTTCAAGTGCAGCTTCCAGTCCTTTTTCCTCGAACTCAACTGGTACGAGGCCCCGGGCCAGTGTTCTGGCATGTTCGTCAGCTTCTTTAATTAGCGAACTGATTTCATCAGCTTCTTTCGCTAACTCATGCCCGTTACTGGCAAGCTGGTGCGATAAATTTTTGGTGATCAGACCAATTCCTGTAAGCATCTGCCCCAATCCGTCGTGGAGATCCTGGCCAATACGCTGGCGTTCGTGCTCGCTAATACGCAGGACTTCTTGTTCCAGCCGGCGCTGTTCGGAAATGTCACGAACAATGCCGGTAAAAATATGCTGATCGGGAAGTTTTACTTCACTCACAGCCAAATACATTGGAAATGTTGACCCATCTTTTTTGCGTCCGGTAACCTCACGGCCAATTCCTATAATCTTACGCTCTCCGGTTTCGAGGTAGTGATCCATGTAATCATCATGTTCTGATTTATAGGGATCAGGCATAAGCACTTTTACATTTTTTCCTACAACCTCTGTTGAAGAATATAGAAACAGTTTTTCAGCAGCTTTATTAAAAGACTTAATAGTTCCGCGCGTATCAATAGTAATCACCGCATCAACAGTTGTTTCCAATATACTCCGTGCCCTGGCTTCACTCTCCCGAAGTTGCTGTTCGGTGATTTGCCACTGTACTTTTTCCTGCGCCATTTTTTCTGCGAAAGCGAGTCTGACATGGAGTCGTTTTTCATCAAAAATTGATTCAATGATGCACTGATCAGCCCCTGCATCTACAATGTCATCCAGCTGCTCCGGCTTGTTGGGGTCAACAACCGTGACAACAGCCATTCGTTTTCCTGTCGGTTTAAGACGTAATTCACGACAGAATTGAACTGAATCTTCAGAAACAGATGAGATAACGGTCAGTGAATACTTAGAATAGTCTAAATTTTCTGGTATTTCCCCGACACTGTCAAAAACAGTTACTTTATGCTTACGCTTGGTCAGCGCATTAAGCATTATATCTTTAATAGATGTCGGTTCTCCAATCAACAAGGTCTGAAGCATAGAAACTTATACCTATTTTATCTGAACCTTAATTTAAGAAAGTGGTAAGTGATGAAAATACATCGCTCTGATAACGGAACCAAATCTTGAAAATCACTACTAACGAATGGGTTTACAATCTCTTATTTTGTATTGACTTATCGAAACAGTAATTAATTTTATCACGTGCCATCATCTGATAGATCACTCATCGAAAAACTGCCATCTGATAATTTTCTTTCCCGATATAAAGGAAAAGTTGTAGTTATCAAGTATGGTGGGAATGCGATGACGGAAAAGAATGTGCAAATCAGTGTGCTCAATCAGGTAGCAGAATTGAAGAAAGCTGGTGTTTTACCTGTAATTGTACATGGCGGAGGTCCATTCATTAAAGCTCAGTTTGAGATCTCCGGAATCGAGTCTGAATTTGTAGACGGTCATCGGATCACGCTGAAAAATTCGATGGAGGTGGTGGAGCAAGCCCTGTCGGGTAAAGTAAACGGCATGCTTGTGAACCAGTTAAACAGGCTTGGAGCAAATGCGGTAGGCCTGTCGGGAAAAGATGGCGGGATGGTAACTGCGCTAAAGCGAACGCATCACAAAAAAAGTGAAAACGGGACTGAAGAGATTGACCTGGGATTTGTTGGGGATGTGGAGCTTATCAACACAGATTTGCCAAAACTATTAATAGATAATGGATATCTGCCGGTTATTTCCCCGGTGTCGTCCGGTGCAGATGGAGAAGATTATAATATAAATGCCGACATGTTTGCCGGGCATATGGCAGGCGCACTAAATGCAGCGGCGTTCGTGGCTATTACAAACGTAGACGGATTGATGGAAGATCCCGTAAAACCGGAAAGCAAGATTGAATTGATTACTGCTGATGAAGCTAAAGCACTGTTTGGAACCGTGATTCAGGGAGGAATGATTCCGAAAGTGGAAGCCTGCCTGATTGCGCTTGAAAAAGGCGTGCCGGCTGCCCACATTATCAGTGGCTCCACAGAGAATTCTATTTTGAGGCAGCTGCTGACAAATCAAAAAGTAGGAACTGTTATAAACTGAACTGATAATATGACGCAAGGAAGTACAAAAAAAGATGTTGAACGCCGGAAGAAATCAAAATTTAAAGTTGGGGTAATTGGCGCAACGGGCTACACAGGCGTGGAGCTGTTGCGGCTGCTGATATTGCATACGGATGTTCAGCTCGAAGTGATTACATCTGAGTCGAAAGCCGGTAAGAGAATCTCACAGCTTCATCCGTCACTGGATGGTATTGCGGATATTGAGCTTCAGAAAATGGAGACCATTAAAGAGCATGAGCTCGACCTGGTGTTTCTCGCGCTGCCGCACCGCGTGTCGATGGATTTTGTGAAGGAGCATGGGCTCGAAGATTTCAGGATTGTGGATCTGTCGGGTGATTTCAGGTTAAATGATGCGGCGCTCTATGAGAAATGGTACGAGAAAAAGCACGTTTGTCCACAGTATATTGATCAATCAGTATATGGGCTTCCTGAACTGAACCGGGACGATATTCGAAATGCAGACCTGGTGGCCAATCCCGGCTGCTACCCCACCTCCACTATTCTCGCACTGCTTCCGTTGATTCAGCAGAAAATGATTGACCCTAAATCAATCATTGTTGATTCTAAATCTGGCGTGACCGGGGCAGGCTCGTCGCCCAAGACGTTCACTCATTTCCCAAATCAGTTTGGCAATTTCTTTGCATACGGACTGAAAAGCCATCGGCATACACCGGAAATCGAAACGATCCTGGGCACTTTGGATGGTGATGAGCTTACCGTTCAGTTTACGCCGCACCTGCTGCCGATTGACCGGGGAATTCTGACCACAACCTACTCCTCACCAACCAAAGCAGTTAACGAGGAGCTGGTACGCGACGCCTATCTGAACTACTACGAGAAAGAGCATTTTGTACGTGTTGTGGATCAGCCGCCAAGCGTGAAGAATGTGCGCGGATCTAATTTTTGTGATCTCTATGCGACGTATGATGAGCGCACGAACCGGGTCATAACCATTTCAGCG
>Ga0209943_1000215_pt1 | contig 40183 bp, 37 predicted proteins | sample SalPonR1_B_D2_MG_FD_185698 | JGI IMG/M metagenome (GOLD analysis project Ga0209943, IMG submission 185698) | Salt pond soil microbial communities from South San Francisco under conditions of wetland restoration - Salt Pond MetaG R1_B_D2_MG... ... | reverse complement strand
GGAATCTTGATTGTTAAAGATTTCTCGCTACCGCTCGAAATGACAATGCGGACGCTTTTCAGAGTTACTTTCTGCAAAAATGGGGCGCCAGCGCAATAAATCGCTTTTTGCGGAGCCATCAACCCATCGCCGGCAGATAAACATAAACCGTCGTGCCTTTTCCTTCTTCAGACTCAATTCTTATCCGGCCGTCATGGCCGTTAATAATGGCCTGGGCAATGGTCAATCCCAGGCCCATGCCTTTTGCCGATCCGCGCTCTTTGATGGAAAAATAGGGCTCGAAGACCATTGGCTGGTCTTCCTTTGCAATACCATGGCCGGTATCGGCGATCTGAATCCCTACGTATTTACCGGGGGGCAGGCCATAATTACTGCCCGTGAGCACCAGGTTCTCTGCGGAAATATTTAAATAACCGCCCTCAGGCATGGCCTCTTGCGCGTTATCCAGCAGATTCTGAAGCGCATGCTGCAGCTGGTCCCAGTCGCAGGCCACCGGCCAAAGCTCGGGCACTATATCAAAGACCACCTCGGGCATGCGGCTTTCCTGTGTCCCCGGTTGGGCCAGGCTTTTGAGCCCTGCCTGAATATTTTGGGATTTCATGTGCTTCCCGCTTTTTTTGGTAAATTCGATGAACTGCCGGGTCAGGGATTTGGCGCTTCGGCAGGCGGCCTCGGATTCCTCCAAATGTTTGAAAGCCGGGTGTTCAGGCGGAATTTGATCCTTGGCCAGCTCGATGTAGCCGGCGATGATGGTATGGAGGTTATTAAAATCATGGGCGATTCCGCCGGCCAAACGGGCAATGGATTCCCATTTCCGCGCATTGATAAGCTCGGTTTCCACCCGCTTTCGTTCAATGGCATACCGGATCTCGCGCATCAGGGCGGGCCCGTCAAATTGTCCCTTGACCAGGTAATCCTGGGCGCCTTCCTGTACGGCCGCCACCCCGATCTGGTCATCATCCAGACCGGTCATGACGATAATGGGTACCGGCCCGGCCGCCGGCAGCATATTCCTGATCGTATCCAGGCCACGGGTGTCCGGCAAGCCCAAATCCAGCAGCACCACATCAAATGCTTCCGTCTCTATGCAGGTGCGGGCATCCGCAAGCGCCTCTGCATGTTTTATATAATATTCGGCCTGTGCAGCGCCGAGCATCTCGTCAATAAGATCCGTATCCCCGGGATTGTCTTCAACCAGTAAAATATGAATTTCTGTCATCATGATTCCTTGCCGCCCCCGTGTTTAGATGAACCTTACTTATTCTTTTTTCCGTTGGGCGGCAGCACCACAATGGAAAACCAGAAATCCTGTATCGACTGCACCACCCGGATGAACTGTTCCAGATCGATGGGCTTGGTGATATAGCAGTTGGCGTGCAGGTTGTATGATTTTAAAATATCCTGCTCATCGCTGGATGTGGTCAATACGACCACTGGCACCCGTCTGAGGTCATCATCCGCCTTAATCTCCGCCAAAACTTCCCGGCCGTCCTTTTTGGGCAGGTTTAAATCCAAAAGAATCAGGTCCGGATGGGGCGCATCAGCGTATTTCCCCTGGTTTTGGAGGTACGCCATGGCTTCCTCGCCGTCTCCCACCACATGGAGGCTGTTATAGAGTTTGCTGGTTTCCAGGGCCTCGCGGGCCAGGTCCGCATCCCCGGGGTTATCTTCGATCAGCAGAATTTCTATCGGCCGGACGTTGTCATTGGCTGCCATCTTTTTGGTATCCTTTCTTCTGGGGTAATGTAAAATAAAAGATTGCGCCCTTGCCGGGCTCGGATTCGACCCACATATCGCCGCCATGGCGTTCCACGATTCGCTTGCACATGGAAAGCCCCATGCCGGTGCCGGTATATTCCTGCTGGGAATGGAGACGCTGGAAGATGGTAAAGATGCGCTCCTGGTGTTTCGGGTCAATCCCCATGCTGTTGTCCGTAACGGAAAAGACCCATTCATTCCCTCGTTCATAAGCGGAAACGTGAATTCGCGGATCATCCGGTCCGCGGTATTTGATGGCGTTTGAAAGCAGGTTTTGAAACACGCGGGCAAGCTGAGACGCATCCGCGCTGACTTCCGGCAGTTCATCATTTGTGATTTCCGCCCGGGTCTCCGTGGTCGCGGTCCTCAGGTTGGTAAGTGCCTGTGCCAGCGCCCTGCTGCTGTCAATATCCGTAAATTCGCCGCCGCGGGTGGTGACCCGGGAATAGGCCAGCAGGTCATTAATCAGCCCCTGCATGCGAACCGCCCCGTCCACCGCATAGTCGATAAATTTTTTCGCTTTGTCGTCAAGCTGGTTCCGATATCGCTGGCCCAGCAGCTGGGTATAGGAGGAGACCATGCGAAGCGGCTCCTGCAGATCGTGCGAGGCCACATAGGCAAATTGCTCAAGATCCTGGTTAGAGCGCTTAAGTTCGGCCTCAAGCTTTTTCCGGCGCTCGATTTCCGCGGCCAGTTCGTCACGGGAGGCCATCGTTTTCTTTAGGTTGTCCGTCATCTCGTCAAAGGCCCGGGACAGTTCGCCGATCTCGTCATTGCGGTTCATGCCCACTTTGTGGTCCAGGTTTCCATGGCCGACATGCAGTACGCCATTTTTAAGCTCCCGAACAGGGGCGGCGATCCATTTGGATAAGCCGAGGGCGGTTAAAATCACCCCAACAACCGCCAAAAAACCAATGACCAGTGCCCACTTTCGGATATGCGTGATGAGCGAATAGGCCTCGGCCGTATCGATTTTAACCACCATGCCGAGATTAATCCCGGAAATATGCCGCCACGCGGCAATGACCCTTCGATCCCGGTAGTCTTTACACGTTCCTGTACCGCTTTTGCCTTGAACCGCATTTTGCACGGGAAGGGCGATTTCAGCGCTAAAGGCGACCTGCCGATTGAAAGCCGCATCCGGGTCATGCCGAAGCGGGGCGACAAACAGGGCATTTTTACCGGATTGGGCGGCCAAAACCATTTCCCCTGTTTCTCCCAGCCCCGTATAGTCACGGGCCAGCTCAAAAATCGCTTTATTGCTGATCTGTAGAACCAGCACCCCGATAAACCGCTGATTTTGATAAACCGGGGCTGCCACAAAAGCGGCCGGTCCTTTGGACGGAGGGTAGAACCGAAAACAGGAGAATTCGGTCTGCCGGCTGGTTTTGGCCCTGGCAAAGACATTGGCCAGGACGGTTTCATTATAGGGGCCGTTAATCAGGTTTGTCCCGAAATCCGGTTCACGGAGGACGCTGAAAACAACATCGCCCGCGCTGGAGATGAGGAAAAGATCATAATACCCGTATTTTTTATGGGAGTTGCTTAAGAAGTCTTTATACCGGGAATTAATTGCTGCAGCCGGCGGCAGAGACGTCTGGCCCGGATTCAAATGGGCCGTGTAGGCCTGCATGGCTTTGCCGATAATTGGGTTGTCGGCCAGAATCTCGACATCCCGCTTCCGCTCATTAAAAAAGGTCTGGATATCTTCGGCTTTTTCAGTGGAGATGGCTTTTAAATCGGTGAGTTTTTCCTGAAGGACTGAATCGGCGGCATTTATATGCGTGATAATACTGACCAGCACCAGGGGCAGCACCCCCATGGACAAAAACGCCATAAGAAGCACTTTGGCAATTGAACGTTTGCGGAAAAGCTGATCAATGAATCCGGCCATATCCCATTCGTCTTTTATTTTTCACCTGAATTAAGTGTTTCAGGGGGTTTCGGGTTTTCTGATGGTTCCCTGGCGGATTCGGGTAATAGTGTTCGTAAGTGTTTCTAAATCTTCTGATTTATCAAAAAAATAATCCGCCCCCCATTCCATGCACTTCCGCCGGTATTGGGGGTAGGGGTAATTCGTGAACACGATGACAATCGGCGGCTCCGGATACGCTTTTACGGTTTTGAGCACATCCGTGCCGCTGCCGTCCGGCATCCGGAGATCTAAAATGATCACACCGGGTGTATGAGCCTCAATTCGCTTCATGGTGTCTTCAATGGTGCTGGCTTCATGGATTCTATCTGTGTCTAATACTTGATAGAGTGCATCTTTTACCCGATCCCGGATCAAAGCGGAATCATCAGCAATCAGTATATCCATTAATTTTATCTCTCTTTTTAAGGTGTTACAAATGGCGGGCACGGTGGCCCAGCCTACGTTAGTTTACAAGCGGACACGGTGGCCCGGCCCGGCATTGCGGCATTTTACGCCACATTGCGTGTTAAATGGCGCCTGCTTTAGCCGTCCAATTTAATAACCGGAAACACCCATCGTAGGGTCGGCCACCGTGCCGACCGGCGCCACTGATCGGCAACTATGCCGAACCTGCCCACCGGAACCCATTTTAATTTAACATGGCACTGGACCACGTCATATCAGCAGTAGATGATTATTTTGTAAGATATGGATGTTTTTTTTGTCTGAAATGTCCTACAGAGCGGAAGGGTATTTTTTATGCAACCAAAAGCCAAGGGCGGGTTCCCTCCTTTAGTCGGAAGTATCCACCAACCCCTGATTTATAGCATATCGGATAAGGTCCGTAGTCGTTTCCATTTTCATTTTTTCAAGTATTCTTGATCGGTAGGTGCTGACCGTTTTCGGGCTGATGTAGAGCGCCTCGGCAATCTCGCTGTGGGTGCTTCCCCTGACAACCATATCGAATACCGTATATTCCCTGTCCGAAAGTTTATTGTGCAAGGGTTGATTATGATCCTGGTTCAGATTGGCAGCCATATGCTCGGCCAGTTCGGCACTGATATATTTACCACCGGCCACCACTTTTCGGATGGCTGAGATAATTTCCTCAGAGAGTTTGTCTTTGGTCAGATAGCCGCTGGCTCCGGCCTGTAAGGCCCGTATGGCATACTGCTTTTCGGAAAAAACCGTCAGCATCAGGACCGGAAGCTTTGGGTGCTGGGCCTTTATTTCTTTCAACAGATCAAGGCCCCGGGGACCGGGCATGGAAATGTCCAGGATGACGGCATCATAGGGCTTGTTCGCAATTTGGGCCATTGCTGCATGGCCGTCTTCAGCCTCACCCGTTACAGCCATATCAGCGGCTTCATGGATGATTTTTTTCAACCCTTCCCGGACAATAAAATGATCGTCGGCAATTAATATATTTATCATTTGAAAAAACTGATCTTCAGATGCGCGGTCGGGATTGGCTCTCAACAGGTACTTGCAGCTTAACAGATGTGCCCGCGGACTGGTCTCTATCTACAGCTAATATGCCGCCCAGTGCCCGTGCCCGCTCCCGCATACCCATGAGTCCGAAGGAGTCGGGGCTGTCAATAGCCCGGGGGTCAATGCCAATGCCGTCATCCCGAATTTCCAGGGCGAGCTGATCACTGCCGGCAGTCAGCTCGACTTCCACCAGATTTGCGGCGGCATGACGATAGACATTGGAAAGCGCCTCCTGGCAGATCCGGTAAATACCGGTGGCGGTTTCATCAGCAAGGTCCTGTTCGGGGGTATTGGTGCTGAAATTAGACTGAATGCCGGTTCGCTGCATAAAATTGTCGATATGCCATTCAAGCGCCGGAATCAACCCGAGATCATCCAGCATACCCGGCCTTAAGTCAGACACAATTTCTTTGGCTTTATCGTTTATATAGTCAAGCAGGTCAAGCATGGGGCTAATGCTTTCAGCAAGCTCCGAATTGGCAAACTTTAATTTTTTCTCAAGCTGCAGGATGTCGATACGAAGACCGGTCAGGGCCTGGCCGAGCTCATCATGAAGAATCCGGGCGATCTCGATCCTTTCTTTTTCTCTGACTTCCTCCAGATGGCCGGAGAGGCGTCGCAGCTTTTCTCTGGATTCGATTAACTCGGCTTCTGCTTCTTTATATTCAGTAATATCCCTGAGTATGGCGACAACGCCTTTTATTTGGTTGCTGTCGCGTAAGGGATAATAACTGATCGCCATATAGAGCCCTCCAATATTCGGATAATACCGGCGGCTCTCATAATTTACGGTTTCTCCGGCAAGGCATTGTTCAAGATACGGTTTGATGGTGTTATGAGTCATTTCCGAGCCCAAAATGGCTTCCAATGGCTGACCGATAATTTGTTCTTTCGGCAGCCCAAGCATGTTTGCATAGGCTGTATTCACCATTCGATAAATATCATTATTGTCGACCACCGCCATCAGCTCGCCCGAATTTTCCACGGCCATCTGATATTCCAAAAGCTCCTGCTCATATTGTTTGCGGCGGGTGATATCCAAGGCAAAGCCTTCAATGATGAATTTATTGGCTGACGAATATTCGCTGATTCGGGCGTTCATGGCAATCCAGATCTTTTTACCGTCCCGGCAATAAGCCTGGTATTCGAAATTGTCCACATAGCCGGATTGCCGCATTTGCCGGACAAATTCCGCGCGGCGGGCAGGGTCGACATAGAGTTGGACGGCCATATTGGTATAGTAGGCCGCGGCTTCTTCCTTGTTGTCAAAACCTACGATTCTGGCCATTTCGGGATTTACATCCAGGACATTGCCCGATGCGGTGGTGCGGAAAATACCCACCGGCGCGTTTTCAAAAAGGTGCCGGTATTTGGCTTCGCTCTGCTTAAGCGCCTGCTCCGTTTTTCGCTGCTGGGTGATATCCCGCTGGGAGGCCATATATCCCGTGATTTCGCCTTGTGAACTTTTTAAGGGCGAGGCCTTCATTTCGCAGATAAAGGTTTCGCCGTTTCTGCGCTTGTTTAATAATTCCACGAAATACGTTTTTCCGGCAGAAAGGGCCGCATAGATGTCCTGCTGAATCGTTTCGGCATCGGGTTCGGCATTCAGAACACCGGGAGTCTGGCCCTGAAGCTCTGCCAGCGGGTAGCCGAACAACTCTTCCGCGGCCCGGTTCATGTAGGTTATTTTAAAATCCGTATCTGTATGTATAATGGCGTCGATTGACTGCTCGACCATGGTTGAGAGCGATTGCAGCCTTTCTTCCGCCTGCATTCGTTCATCCATCTGCTGCTGAACGGATTGGCGCATGGCTTTTTCATGGGTTAGTGAAGATTCAAGGCCCTTAAGCGCCATGGAAAGGGGCACAGCGGCCAATGCGTTTAACATGATGAAATTTAGGGAGGTAACCACCCATGGTGCCAGGGAAAGCGCAGCCGGCTGTAACCACGGAGCAGCGTCCAGTTTGATCATCACGCCGATAAAGATGAGTGACAGGGCATTCACTCCCAGCGCGGTAAATGCGGCACGAACCCCCAATATAACGCCCGCTATTATCGGAAAGGCGAACAACCAAGACGGCCCCGAGGCAGCGGGCCCGATAAGCATGATGATAACCATGCCCAGAATATAGATAGCCCCGATAATACTATAGGCCCTAAACTTCAATGGAAGCTGACGGCCCCAAAAAATATACAACCAGAATGCGTAAATCGCGGTATCAAGGGCTACCACCAGCCATTTTCCCTCTTTAATCAAAAGCTGCACGCTCGGGATATAGGCCGCTAAACCGAGAATGACGCCTGTCAGCAGGATGCTGAAAATCATCCGTTCCTGCCAATAGATAAGGCCGTCCTGCGGGGTATGGTCTTTTGGCCGGGTCCATCTGTCCAGCTTTTCAAGAAAAGCTTGAAAAACCCGGGCCACTTGTTTTAAGGATGCCATGCAGTTCAGCTTTCCGGTTCCGTGGGTTTTGGGCGTTGGTTCGCATGAATGCTAAGTACAAGGAATTTTTGATACAAATACATAAGTGCCAGAATGATTAAATTTGTCCGATTGGTCAACTATAAAAACAAATTTCTGCGCAAAATTCGTTCCGGCGGTAAAATCCGTAACCATGGGGCTGTTCGTAGGCAGGTCGGCACGGTGGCCGACCCTACAAAAAGCTTTTGTCCCAAACCGTAGGGTGGATAAGCGTCAGCGCATCCACCACGAACAAAACATGTTAACGGATTATTTCCGCGCCCAATCGATCTATTTTTAAGTTCCGTAGGGCAGGCCGCCGTGCCTGCCTTAAAAATAAATATCAGAGGCATTTCATTGCATCGGGGACCCAATGGCATCAAAACCGACATATGAAGAATTAGAACAGCGAATCCAGGCGCTGGCGGCAGAAAACGAATCCCTCAGACAGAAAGAAGCGCAATATCAGGCAGGGGAGGCGTTTCTTAGCTCAGCACTCGATTCCTTATCAGCCAATATCGCCATCATCAATGAAACCGGCGATATCGTTTTTGTCAACCAAACCTGGCGTGAATTTGCCGAGCAGAATGGCGTGACTGCCGCAGCCGTATCAGAAGGTACAAATTATTTCAGTGCATGCAGGCAAAGCGCCGGTAGTGATGCCTTTGATGCGGATCGCTTTGCCAATGGAATTGAGCAGGTTCTCACCGGCGAAAAGCCCTCTTTCTCCATGGTTTACCCATGTCATTCACCCGAAAAGGCGAGATGGTTTATCGGCCAGGTCCTGCCGATTGCGGAAAATCAGGGGCGGCATGCCCTGGTCGTGCATACCGATATTACCGAGCAGAAACAGGCAGAGGCCAAACAGGACGAATATGAAAGACTTTTAAACAGCACATTGGAATCGGTGGATAGCCTGCTCATGGTAATCGATGAAAACCATCGCATTGTGCTCTGCAATTGGAAGGACCATGAATGGGTGCCGGACTCGGAACGTCAGAAACGGCCTTTCTGCTACAAGGCCATGAAAAATTTTGACGCGCCGTGCAGCTACTGTCCGCCGCTGAAGACCTTTGCTGACGGACAGGTCCGGTGCTATGAGGATCAAAATCCCATAGACGGCAGCTATAAAGAAATCAGCGTGATTCCCATCCTCAACGAAGCCGGCGATGTGGCGTATGTGCTGGAAAATGTCAGGGATTTAACAGTGCGCAAACATTCGGAAAATGCCCTTCGGGAAAGCGAAGCCAAGCTGCGGGCAATCGTCGATGCCTCGCCCATGGCCATTGTTTTGATAGATCGGCAGGGGCGTGTACTTGATTGCAACCATGAACATGCGGCCCGTTTCCAAATGAACCCCAGTCAGATGATGGGAAAATGCATTTGGGATATTTTGCCGGAAACAGTGCGCGTGCACAGAAAAAGTCAGGTTAAGCAGGTTTTTGAAACAGGTGTACCGATTAACGGGGAGGATGAGCGCGACGGGACCTGGAATGAATACACTGTCCATCCGGCGATTTGGGATGAAACGGGTCAGATAGAAGCGGTGGTCGTTGAAGCCATGAACATCACCCCGCGCAAACAGGCAGAGGCCGCTTTACGCAGAAGTGAACAAAAATTCAGGGATATTTTCGACAACGCCAGTGATGCCATATTCATCCATAATATGGGCAGACGGTTCCTGGAAGTCAATACGGTTGCATGCCGCAGGCTGGGATACGACCGTGAAAAACTCCTGCAAATGGGGCCAAGAGACATTGCAGCGCCCGATTATGTCGATTTGCCCCCAAAAATGATTGAAAAGATTAAGCAAAACGGCCAGGCGGTATTTGAGGCGGTGCATCAGCGAAGCAACGGCACGGTTTACCCGGTTGAAATCAGCAGCCGCAAAATTGAATTTGAAGGGAATGAATGCATTTTGAACGTGGTGCGCGATATTACCGAGCGCAAACAGGCCGAAGCGGAGAAGGCCCGGCTGGAAACCCAGATCAACCAGACCCAGAAGCTTGAATCCGTCGGCCGCCTGGCGGGCGGAGTGGCCCATGATTTAAACAATCTGTTGACACCGGTTTTGGGCTACAGTGAAATGCTGCTTGACGAAACCAGCCCTGAAAGTCCGCAGAAACGACCTCTTAAGGAGATCGAAAACGCGGCATACCGGGCGCGAAATCTGGTCAGGCAGCTTCTGGCATTCAGCCGCAAGCAGCTGCTTGAATTTCAAAGCATCAATTTAAATGATTTTTTAACGGGTTTCAGACAATTTCTTGAGCGCACCCTTCGGGAAAATATTGCCATATACCTGGAACTGGCGCCAAACCTTCCCTCAGTCGAAGGCGATCGCACTCAACTGGAGCAGGTGATTATCAATCTGGCAATCAATGCCCAGGATGCCATGCCGGATGGCGGGCAGCTGACAATCGAGACAAACCGGGTGGAACTGGATGAAAGTTATGCATCCACCCATCAGGGGGTAACGCCCGGGCCGTATGTGATGATCGCGGTATCTGATACCGGATGCGGCATGGATGCAGAAACCCGTGAAAATCTGTTTGAGCCTTTTTTTACCACAAAAGAAGTCGATAAAGGCACCGGCCTGGGCCTGGCCACGGTTTACGGCATTGTCAAGCAGCACGGGGGAAACATCTGGGTCTACAGCGAGCCCGGCCTCGGATCGGTCTTTAAGATTTATCTGCCTGCATCCGAAAACCCCGCCGAACATACCCGGGCGGAAACGGCGGAAAGCACTGCACCCGTATCGAATCCGCAGGGTTCTGAAACCATTTTGTTGGTGGAGGATCACCCGCAGGTCAAAAATTTGGCGCGGGCTACCCTTGAAAAACGGGGCTATACCGTACTTGCAGCAGAAAACGGCGGGCAGGCCTTATCGATGCTGAAGACACACGAGGGGGCCCTGGATTTGCTGCTCACCGATGTGGTGATGCCGGAAATGGATGGCAAAGAACTGTATGAAAAGGTCTCCGGCATATACCCAAATGTCCGGGTGCTCTACATGTCCGGGTATTCGGAAAATGTGATCGCGAATCACGGCGTGATCGATGAAGGGGTCAACTTCATCCAGAAGCCGTTTTCCATTAAAACCCTGTCCGCCAAAGTCAGGGAAGTGCTGGATAAACCCTGGGATTGATTAAACAAAATCGTTATTCGCATGCAGGCAGGGTCGGCACGGTGGCCGACACTGCTAAAAAAGGCTTTTGCCCCAAACCGTAGGGTGGATGTAGATGTAGGGTGGATAAGCGCCAGCGCATCCACCAAATGACCGATTCCTGATATCAGCCTGCAGAGCAGGCCGCCGCGCCTGCCTTAAAAAAATAAAGGGGAAAAATCCCCTTGACAAAACAAAGTCAACCCAATAGTTTTTAATTCAACTAAAATTAACTTTATACAATTTTATGCAATCTAATGATATTAAAAGCACCAAGGTCTTTCACCATGACAACAGCCATTACTAATAATCCAGCGGCATTATACCCGGAAGACCTGTTTGATTCACCAGTGCAACATAAACCATGGCTGGTGGCCCATGTCAAGAGCCGGCGGGAAAAAACTTTGGCGGGTTATCTGGCGGATGCTGATATCGGCTACTATCTTCCCATGTACCAGCGACGTCAGGCCAGCACCAAAAGGGTGCGCTACAGCCTGCTGCCCTTGTCTAACGGGTATCTGTTTTTCCGGGGCGACGATGTTGACCGGCATTATGCAATGCGCTCCAACCAGATCGCCCGGGTAATTGATGTGCGGGATCAGGACCGACTCAGCAATGAACTTCAGAGCATTCGCAGAGTTCTGGCCAATGAGCTGCCGGTGTACCCCTATCATTATATCGCAGAGGGCGAGCGTGTACGGGTAAAAAAAGGGCTCCTTAAGGACATAGAGGGCATTGTGGAGCGGAAAGCTAAAAATTACCGGCTAGTTATTTCGGTTGAAGCCATCAATCAGTCCATGGCCGTAACGATTGACGCGGACATGGTCGAGCCCGTCCGGTGAAAGCGGTTTGGCTTCGCCGGGCAGCCGTTATAAATAAAAATTAAAAAAACAGTAAATTATGTAAGGAGCGCCGCTGCCCCTGAGGGGGACGGAGTGCGTCTTGCCGACGGTCGGCGGATGCGCTAACGCTTATCCGCCCTACAAAAACCTTTTGCCCACACCGTAGGGTGGATAAGCTTGCAAAGCCTTCTTTCGAATGCACCGAACCGGGAATTAACCTATTGGCTCCGGCAAGGCCGGTCTTCCAACGCCGAGCTTGACTTTGTTGTCCAGACCGGCGGTCATATGGTCCCCATAGAAGTAAAGGCAGGCGCGGCAGGAACACTCAGTCGCTGCACCAGTTTATATGAAGCAAAGATGCCCCCTGGCTGTTCGATTCGATGCGTCTTTACCGTCCCTGACCCGGATCGATACCAGAATCAACACGGGCAAAACCCGCAAGCAGGTTCAATACCCGCTTGTCTCCCTTCCGTTGTATCTGATCGAACGCCTGGAAACGATTGCGGCGTATTACTGCGAAAACCCGGCACAAGCGCATGAATCCTGAACCCCGAAGCATCATCATCTGCAGCCACGGCACGGACAAACGGTTCAGCCGCCACAACACCAATGTGGTAAAATGCTACCAGGCCCTTGAATTCTCAAATAACCAGAAAGGCTTTTACAATCCCGGCTTGGACACGTACGCCCCGGCCGGAAAAACCGGCAGCAAAACGTCCACCCCGACCCCGCAGCCGAAAATGCCCTTCAAAGCTCCGGGAAAGGGTTCTGGAAACTTCGGGAAACTGACCCCACATGACAATTAATACTTGATTATGGCTATAAAAATAGCTATTTTATATATAAAAAAATATCGGTTTTCACCATGAAGCCTGAAGAAACCGAGGTGAAGTTATGGCAAAACAATTTACCATAAGTGATGCAAAAAACAGATTGCCGGCTCTTGTGCATGCCATAGAACATGGTCCTGAAGTTCAACTTACCAGGCACGGCAAGCCGGTAGCGGTTTTAATATCAATGTCACAATACAAAAGACTTATCCAACGTCCGAAAAATTTTTGGGCGGAACTGAATTCTTTCAGGGAAGCAGCTGATACAGACACATTGCTCTCTTCTGATGATAATGTTTTTGAGAATAGATCAAAATCTCCCGGCAGACCCGTTAGATTTGAAAAATGAACTATCTGCTTGATACCAATGTACTATCGGAACCATTGAAAATCCAGCCGGATTGTATGGTAATGGAACGGTTGAAGGAACACCAAGATCATATCGTCACCGCAACAGTAATTCTGCATGAACTCTATTTCGGCTGTTATCAGCTGCCCTCATCTCGCAAAAAAGAAACGATTAAAACATATATTAACGAAGTTGTGACTGCGAATCTACCATTGTATCCATACAATGAAGATGCAGCAGAATGGCATGCTCGTGAACGTGCCCGCCTGCAATCCACAGGTCGGACGCCGCCGTTTGTTGATGGGCAAATCGCAGCCATCGCTTTCATTAATGATTTAATTCTGGTCACAAGGAACACTTCGGATTTTCAGTTATTTTCCGATTTACAAATTCAAAACTGGCACTCTTTTTAAAAACCGCATGCCTAAAACCAAAACCCCTGTTTTATGGTCTAAATGCTCGGTTTAAACAAAAAAAACAGCCCATTTTTTAACACATTGCCTGCAATTCAAGCCGGTTACGCCGGTCCGACCCCAAAACACCCCAAAACCAGCTCCGTAGGGTGGATAAGCGACAGCGCATCCACCAATTGAGCTATTGAAATGAAAATGGGATACTTTTCCCTTGTGAATTAAAGCGCATTCACCAATTATTATAATTTTGACAGTGCTTTTATTCTCATATAAGATTTATTTTATAAGCATTTCGAAAATCTGGAATTATCCGGAGGATAATATGGGAACAAAATTTGATAGAATTACTTTAGACCCTGAAGTAATGAACGGTCGTCCGTGTATCCGCAACCTTCGCCTGACCGTCCAAAGAGTGCTGGAAACTGTTGCGTTGTACCCGGACTGGGAAGAATTGAAAACCGAATATCCCGAACTGGAGAGAGAAGATATACGCCAGGCATTAGAGTTTGCCGCCAAAAATCTCGATAGCCAAATATTCTCTCTGGAGGCGGCTTGATCCGTATATTACTGGATCAGGGGCTGCCGCGAGGCACTGCGAAAATTCTATGCCGTGAACAATGGGATGTTGTGCATACCGGTGATATTGGGCTTGCCCAGGCAAGTGACAGAGAAATTATTGATTTTGCGCAAAGGGAAGATCGAATCATTATTACATTAGATGCCGATTTCCATGTTATTCTTGCAGTGGAGAACGCATCGTCTCCGTCTGTTATCCGTATCCGGCAGGAAGGCCTGAAGGCCGTGCAATTGTCAGATTTAATCAAAAGTATCTGGGCGACAGTTCAGTCACAGTTAGAGGCAGGGGCGTTGGTAACTGTAACTGAAAAATCCATCCGAGTTAAAAGCATTCCTTTGATTAGGGAAGAATAACCCAAACGCTTCCACAAAAAACAAATGAAATAAAAACGGGATACCGTCTCTTGAATCATTCGTGAATTTATAGGGGACTTGTGTGGGATTATCATCCTTTCTTGAACACGGTTAATTGTTATTTGTTATTCGTGTAACTAATAACCATTAACCCCCAAACCTCCATCAGCGACAACGCCCGGATCGAGTATATACCTATAAAAGGGCGGCAAATACAATCGGAGGGCCAACAATGAAAAATATAAAATACGTCGTGTACAAAGAAAATAAGTATTATGTTTCTCAATGCCTTAATGTGGATGTTTCCAGTTTTGGAGAATCAATAGACGAGGCCATTTCAGCCTTGAAGGAAGCGGTTTCTTTATATTTCGAAAATGAAAGCGATAACGCTGAATATCAGGTGATAGGAGAAACGCTTCTCGGGGAAGATATCATCCATGCCTGAGTTGCTTTCCTCCAACGAAATTATCCGGGTTTTGTAGAAACACGGGTTTGTTCATGTTTCTCAGAGGGGAAGCCATAAAAAGTTTAAGAAGGACGGGCGTATTGTTATTGTTCCTGACCCGAAAAAAGAAATTCCAAAAGGAACATTTGCATCCATATTAAGGCAATCCGGTTTGAATAAAGAGGATTTTGAAACATAGGACTGAAACGCAAGAGCCGGTTGTGCTCCTTACGCGAAACAGATAGCCGGCACCGCCTGATAGAGGCAATCGATCAGTTTTTCGGCGGATGCGCTAACGCTTATCCGCCCTACAAAAGGCTACAAAAGGCATATGCCCCACACTGTAGGGTGGATAAGCGACAGCGCATCCACCAATAGAACTGAGATTAAAGATATAGAAAATACCATCTATGTCAGCTCAGCTTCAGCCTGGGAAATTTCAGCCAAATTCCGTATCGGAAAATTGCCGGAAGCTTCTTCCGTGGCGACAAACGTTTCGGAATGGATAATAAAGGCCGGTTTTCAACCTTTGCCAATCACCGCTGAACATGCACGGTTGGCGGGAAATTGAGAAATCGGGCACCGCGACCCATTTGACCGGATGCTGGCAGCGCAGGCAAAGTTGGAGAATTTAAGATTGGCCAACACAGACAAAGTCTTGTCATTATTTCCCATTCAGTTGTTTAACCTATTACCGGCGCCCTTATCCGCCTGCTGCACATAACCTCGAAAAAACAATTCAAATGAAAACGGCCTATTGTCCCTTGAATTACGCACACCGGCTTTCAAATATCAGCTTATTGATTTTTCCAAATATTCCATTGAGGTCATCAAGCACAGGCTCTTTGATCTGGCCTCAGTCAAGAGGGCCCTTTTGGTTCTCAAATATATCTCCAATCCCGAAGCGCTCGAAAAATCCCTTAAGGAATTTTTCGAGGTCGGCAGGATTTATTTTGAAGATGATAGGGGCTTGATATTTCTTGAGACTGTAATAAAATATGTTTATCAATTCACAGAAATCGACACCGGTAAGGAATAATCATTATCGGGGATTTAAACCATGAAATTAAAAACCTCAAAACAGAAAATTGGCTTAATACACCGTAACGGTCTAATATCAAGCAGGAAAATCAAATGAAGCGAGAACAGGTTTTGACACTGCTGGCCAGCAGCATGGATATTAAAAATCGGTTTGCAGTCAAAAACTTCTACCTATTTGGTTCGGTCGGCCGGGAGGAAGAAGTGGAAAACAGTGATGTGGATATTCTTGTAGAATTTGAACCCGCTGCACAGGTGGGCCTTTTCCAGTTTGCAAGATTGCAAAGAGAGTTGAGTAACCTTTTGAATTGCCGGGTTGATTTGGCAACTCCCGATTCACTGCACGAAGAACTCAGGGAGGATATTCTAAGGGAGGCTGTTCTTGCCGCATAGAAAATGGGATTTGAGAATAAAGGACATGATAGCCTCCATTGAACGTATAATGGCCTATACTTCAGGCTTGGATTTTGAGCAGTTCCAGTCAGATCGAAAAACATTAGATGCTGTTGTCAGGAATTTTGAAATTATTGGCGAAGCCGCTTCGCATGTACCCGCAGAAATTGTTGCTGATTACTCCAAAATACCATGGCAGGACATTCGCGATATGAGGAATTTAATGATTCATGAATATTTTGGTATTAATGAAAAAATTATCTGGCATACCATTCAAAAAGACTTGCCACCTCTAATCGCCCGGCTTAAAGAAATACTTAAAAATCGGAAATCGTCCCGATCTTAGTCAATCGGCGGATGCGCTATCGCTTATCCGCCCTACAAAACTGTAACCCGTAGTAACCCGTAGGGTGGATAAGCGCCAGCGCATCCACCACCACCCATTAACCGAACCGCATCCACCAAAACCCTTTTGCCGCTGCCATTTCCATAAGAAAACAATTATGCACCGGCGCCCTTTACCGCCTGCTGCCCATAACCTCAAAAAAACAATTCAAATGAAAACGGGATACTGTCCATGGAATTACAGGGAGCTTGTGGGGATTATCATCCGTTCTTGGGTACAGTTATTCGTTATTCGTTATCCGTTATTTGTTAATTGTTATTGGTTATTGGTTATTGGTTATACGAATAACGATTAACCATTAACAATTAACCAATAACCACTTATCTCTTTATTAAAGACAAGAATTCATTGATTTATCTTCACAACAAAGATAAATTTTAATTATGCAGACCATTCTGGACCAACTGATCGCCGATTTTCAGGAAAGGAGCCTGCCGTCTTTGACGCCGCGCCAGGCACGCCTGCCGTGGCTGCCGGGAAAGATCGATACCGTTATCGGCATGCGGCGCTCCGGCAAGACCTGGTTTTTGTATCAGAATATGCACCGCTTGATCAGCCAGGGGATACCGCGAGAATGTCTGCTGTATCTGAATTTTGAAGACGAACGGTTGCTTCCAATGACAACCGGCGACCTGCAACAGATCCCGGAAGTTTTTTATCGCCGTTTCCCCCACCTGAAAAACGAGACCTGTTATTATTTTTTTGATGAAATTCAGAATGTGCCGGGATGGGAGCTTTTTCTGCGCCGCCTGCTGGACACGGAAAACGCACACTTTTGCATCACCGGCTCTTCTGCCAAACTGCTCAGTGCTGAAATTGCCACCAGCCTGCGGGGCCGCTCGCTGGCCGCGGAAATTTTTCCTTTCAGCTTTGCCGAAGCCCTGGCCCATGCCGGCGCCGCCCAAAAGGACACGAAAATACCGGGTGCCAAGCGCCGGGCCTTGCTGGAAAATCGCTTCCAGGTCTATCTAACCGCCGGCGGTTTCCCGGAGGTCCAGGGCATGGATGATCATCATCGCGTAAGCGTTTTGCAGAATTACCTGGATGTGGTGGTATTGCGGGATCTGGTGGAACGCCATCAAATATCCAATGTGGTCCCCCTGCGACACATGATCCGGCACCTGATCAATTCGCCGGCCGGCCTGTTCAGTATCCAGAAATTTTACAATGATATGAAGTCTCAGGGCACCGCCTGCGGTAAAAACACCCTTCACCAGTACCTGGACTACCTGACGGATGCCTATCTTTTTTTTCCGGTGTATATCCACACAGATTCCGAGCGCGCCCGCATGGTTAACCCCAGAAAAATATATACCATTGATACCGGTCTGATCCGGGCTTGTTCCCGCAAAGTATCTCCGGCCTGGGGGCATCTGCTGGAAAATTTCGTATTCCTGGAGCTACGCCGCCAAACTGACCGGATTGAATACTATCGCACGCAAAAGGGCCGGGAAGTGGATTTTTACCTCACCGACGCCGAGGGCACACCCCGCCTGATCCAGGTGGCGGCCGAAATAACCGGCGGCAATACCCGCCGCCGTGAAGTCACCGCTCTGACCGAAGCCATGGCCGAATGCCGTCTGGCGCAATCAACCATCATCACCTTTGACATCGAAGACACCGTGAAAACCGAAGCCGGCCGTATCCATGTGACGCCCGCCTGGAAATGGGCCCTGAATATTGGCAGCCATTGACAAGGACCAACTATCCCCGAAACTCAAACAAACATCAGCCATATCTGGATACCAATATTGTCATCTACACCATGAAAAACCGCAGCCCACGACGAAGGCCTGATAACAGACACCCAGCTAAACCAGGGAAAAGAGCTTGCCCACAAAGCCATCAAGCGACTAAACGGCTACATGAACTATCTATCCAAAGCCAGCAAACGAAACCCAAATTCAGTCAAAGAAACCCTCACTGCTCACTGAATACAACGCACACACCCCAAATAACGATTAACGAATAACAATTAACCAATAACCATTCACCATTCACCATCAACGAATAACCAATAACCAGTAACCAATAACCAGTAACCAGTAACCACTAACGGAGTTTATTTTTGCCCCAAATCAGAACTTTCGAAGACCTTGACTGCTGGAAAGCCTGCCGCGAGCTGCGTCTTTTTGCTGCAAAGGAAATATTGCCTTCTTTGTCAAAATACGAAAAATATCGATTAGGAGATCAATTGCTTAGAGCTGCACGCTCAACGACCGCCAATTTGGCGGAAGGATACGGCCGCTTCCATTACCTGGACAATGCAAAATTCTGCAGTAACTCACGAGGATCCTGCTGGGAAACCCTTGATCACCTGATCACAGCCCACGACGAAGGCCTGATAACAGATACCCAGCTAAACCAGGGAAAAGAGCTTGCCTACAAAGCTATCAAGCTGCTAAACGGCTACATGAACTATCTATCCAAAGCCGGCAAAAGAAATTCAAATTCAGTCAAGGAAAACCAAGCTGAATATGGCGACGACATAACCATTAACCATTAACCATTAACGAATAACCATTAACCAATAACGATCCACGAATAACGATTCACCAATAACTCTTAACCAAATACCGATTAACCATTAACGAATAACCAATCACCAATAACGCTCCACAAATAACCATTAACCATTAACCATTAACCATTAACGAATAACCATTAACCAATAACTTCATGAAAAAAACATCCTTCATATTCGGCACCCGGCCCGAAGCCATCAAACTGGCGCCGGTGATCCTGGCCATGCAAAACCACCCGGCTCTGGCCGCCCACATCTGCGTTACCGGCCAACACCGGGAAATGCTTCAACAGGTGCTCGATGTTTTCAACATAAAACCGGACGTGGATCTGGCGCTGATGCAGCCGGACCAAAGCCTGGGAGAATTTGCCTCGCGCTCCCTGGCCGCCCTGGACGGCTACATGGCCGAATACAAGCCGGACATGGTGCTTGTCCAGGGTGATACCACCACGGTGTTCTGCGCGGCCCTGGCCGCTTTCTATCACCGCATCCCGGTGGGACACGTGGAAGCCGGCCTGCGCACCGGCAACCGGTTTTCGCCCTACCCGGAAGAAATCAACCGGGTGCTGGCAAGCCGGCTGGCGGATCTGCATTTTGCCCCCACCCAAACCGCCAAACAGAACCTGATGAAAGAGCAGATACCCGAAGATGCCATCCATGTCACCGGCAACACGGTTATTGACGCCCTGTTTATCGCCCGGCAGAAAGTGCTGGCAGCCCCGCCGGTCATTCCGTCACTGCCGGACTTTCTTCAGCCCGGCAGCCGGAACAGCCAGGCAGAAAAACCGCGCATGGTACTGATCACCGGCCACCGCCGGGAAAATTTCGGCAAAGGTTTTGAAAACATCTGCCACGCCATCCGCGAATTGGCGGAAACCTTTCCGGATATCCATTTTGTATATCCGGTCCACTTAAACCCCAATGTCACCGAACCGGTAAAGCGCATTCTCGGTGTCAACGAAAAAGGCGGAATCCATCCTGCCGGGCCGGCCAACGTATACCTCATCGAGCCGGTCGGCTATCTCCAGTTCGTGTGGCTCATGGACCGTTCCTACATGATACTCACGGATTCCGGCGGCGTACAGGAAGAAGCCCCCAGCCTGGGCAAGCCCGTGCTGGTAATGCGCGATACCACCGAACGGCCCGAAGCCGTGGAAATGGGCACTGTCAAGCTGATGGGCACGGACAGAACCACCATCGTGGAAAACGTCAAAACCCTTATTTCCGATAGCACCGCCTACCAGAAAATGGCCAATGCCGTAAATCCCTATGGCGACGGCCGGGCAGCCGGGAGGATATTGTCCGCCTTGGCCGGCCCATAAAAAAGGTCGGTGAAAAGGTTTCAGGTCTTGGCATTTGATATATCAACTCCTGTCAAGAGCTTCGCACCGCATACTTCATCACTTTCATTTTGCAAATTTTAATATTCGATTTTAATCCTATATTTTTTTATTTGTTTGTTTTATTGCCTTCAATTGGCACCAACTATAGCAAAAGAAAATAGAAATTTTAACCATGCCTAACGAAGATTCTAACCCCTCCGAAGCTTTAACCTCTAGCCCGTCAGGTGCCAAAGCAAGTACGTCGTCTCTAAATAAACGCGTATTTAAAAGTGCTGGTTGGGTGCTGGGCGGCAAGATTGTCGGGCGGGGATTTGACCTGATCAAGGTCCTTATCCTGGCCCGGTTGCTCACCCCCGATGATTTCGGGTTACTGGGCATTGCTATGCTGGCGCTGGGGGCAATGGAAACCTTTACGCAAACAGGCTTCAAAAAAGCGCTCATCCAGCGCAAAGGAAGCATAGAAGACAGCTTAAACACTGCCTGGACGATTCAGCTTTTACGTGGCCTTTTGCTGGCTGCGATTTTATTTTTTTCTGCGCCGTTAGTCGCCTGGTTTTTTAACGAACCGAGAGCGATTCCAGTATTGCAAGTGCTATCTCTGATAGAAATTCTAAGGGGCGGCATAAATATCGGAATCGTTTATTTTCACAAACACCTTGAATTCCACAAGCAAGTTATTTATGAAACTGCCAGCCAGGCGATCTCATTGCTTATCGGCATAATCCTCGCCTACCAGTTACGCAACGTCTGGGCTTTGGTCTGGGCCAGTCTCGCCGGGGAGTTTGTTAAGGTTCTCCTTAGTTATGTATTACATCCATTTCGACCCGTACCAGCTATGAACTGGCAACATGCCCGTCAACTATTCGTGTTTGGCAAGTGGATATTGGGGATGAGCATACTGAACTTTCTGGCAAACAGATTTAATCGCATAATTTTAGGCCGTCTTTTGGGCACAGCGGCGCTGGGCTTTTTCAATATTGCCGACCGAATCGGCCAACAAATACCGGGGCAAATCAAACGAATGACGGATACCGTCATGGTACCCGCATATGCCAGCGTACAGGATGAAAAAAGCCGTTTGGAACGCGGGTTTCTTAAAGCTTTCGATGCAACGTTATGCATGACCGCGCCCATTGCGGTTTTTTTAATAGTGGTCGCACCTGAATTCGTTAGAACTGTCCTCGGAGACGATTGGGGTCCTGCCATCATTCCGCTGCAGATTCTGGCCTTTGGGGGTTTTATACAAGGTATAAATGCGACGACCGCTGCTTTAAATCTCGGAATCGGATATCCGAATATCAGTTTCTGGCGGGCTTTGGTTGGCAGCGCCACTGTTTTAGTGCTTATATACCCCTTAACCCATTATTATGGTATTCCCGGTGCAGCCATGGCCACTGTATTCGCTGCTTTGACCAAATTGCCTTTTTTCTTTGGTGTGATCAAAATTGCCGGCATATCCTTGAAAAAAGTTGGGACTTCGTCAATTACCGGCGTTGCCTTGACAATATCAACGGGGCTTGGTGCGCTGGCAGTCAAGCCGATATCAGATATTTCCTTTCTGTCCTTGACATTACAAGCCTTCGGCAGCAGTCTTTTTGCCCTTTTAACTATTTACATTTTGGGCCGCTATGGTCGGGGCCCATGGCCCTACGCTATTCGGTATTGGCATGGCTTGCGATCAGTTAAATCAAAAATGTCCATTTTCGGCTGATTTTAATTCTCAGGTAACCCTTGATTCAGATTCATAGATTTATTTACTATTTGAGAGCTATAACAAACGAAGGAGAAATTCCGTGACAGATTTAATAGTACATATAGGCCTGCCGAAAGCAGCCAGTACTACATTGCAAAGAAACTTGTTTTCCGGCACTGCGGGATACTTGGGCAAATCATTTGGCGCCAACAATGACCTTGGCTGGCAATTTAGAAACATAACCCCGACCGAAGATCTTTCTTTTTGGACCTCAGAAGCGCGATCGTGGGTTGCGCGTGCCATAGAATGCAAAAAACATCTCTGGCCCGAAACACAACGTCTTATCGTAAGCCATGAAGATTTATCGCAAAGACAGACAAATACCTATAGACAAAAACGGCCGATAGGAAGCAGCCAAGACGTATCAGGCCAACAAGGAGACCTTCAACGGCATTTTACAACAACACTGCTAAAAGGGTTTAAAGATTACATATGGAAGTCTGGTAATGTAAAAGCCTTGATTGTGCTCAGGAACCAACCAGAATGGTTAGCCTCTTTATATGTAACCTTGTCAAATACATTTAAAAGTGCGTCGCAAAAAGACTTTGAAGCCCAGGTACAAAAGCTTATTCAACATGGTGAAGATTATATCGACTGGTCCCGCTGGGTAGACGATTTACAGCAGGCTCTTGGCCAAGAAAATGTTTGTACGTTGCTTATGGAAGACATGAAACAAGAAAAATTTTGGAAGGAACTTGCAACGTTCATGGAACTCGATGATGTTGATCCCTTTCAATTTGCCAAATTGAATGCCACGAAATATAATGTAAGACGCTTTAAAGATAATTCTTGGAAAATTAGCCCGTTAAAAAAAAGAAAGCCGCTTGCGGCACGCCTTATTCGGAAGTATCGGGATTATAAACGTTTACCCAATACCCGCCTGGTTTTGAATGATCTAACAAGACGTATGTTTTCCTCTTTCACTCCCTCAATAGCAGCAATTAATGGAGCTAATAAACGTTATACGGAGATTGAAATGACCGCTTCCCTGCGGGAAAGTATACTCGAGTATTGCCGCCCATTCAACGACCGCCTTGCCAAGCAGCTCAATCGAAATGATCTCCGGGAGATAGGGTACTGACAGACAGCGACTAAGGCACGTATGTACAACAATTAAAAACTCGTGGAGGCAGTAAATTTTTTGAAATTCAAAACAGACATGTCAAATTTGCAGACCGCCTCAACTGATATCAACAAAGCAAAACCAGCTTTAAATGAGAACAACTGCGCCATACATAAAGTGGGCATTATCACGAACTATGCCAATACGAATTACGGGTCTGCTCTACAGTCCTGCGCACTTCAAAAAATACTTAAACGGATGGGCATCTTTTGCGAAAATATACGATGGCGTTCAAATGCTGAGAAAAAACGTTCCTGGCTATACGGTACTGCCCGTTTGGGATATCATACTATGGCTTCCCCCTTCTCAGCCAAACGCAGGCGCCTGCAACAATTTAGGCGTTTCAGAGGGCGTTATATAAAGGAATCCAAAAAAAATTACACATTTTGTAATGATCCACGCTCACTAAACCAAATATACGACGCCTTTATCTGCGGCAGCGACCAAATATGGGCGCCAAACCAATTCCACGAACGCTATTACCTCAAATTTGTCAATGACAGTAAACGGAAAATTGCGTATGCACCTAGCATCGGATTACCTTATATACCGAAGGACCTTGAACCAAAAATGGCAAAGCTCCTTAAACGAATAGACTACCTTTCCATAAGGGAACAAGCCGGGGCGATGATCGTAAAGGAATTAACCGGGCGTGATGCCGAAGTCGTGCTGGATCCAACCATGCTCCTGGATCGAGAGGAATGGCTGAATATGGCATCAGGAGATGCGCCTTCGGGGGACTATATATTATGTTATTTTCTTGGCAACAATGTCGAGCACCGTCAGGCTGCAATAGACTTAAAAACAAAAACAGGCTGGCGCCTCGTCGTGCTACCGTTTCAAGATACTGATTATAAATGGGGCGATCTTCAAATTGGCAGTGCTGGCCCGGACAGATTTTTAACCCTTGTTGACAGGGCCCGGTGGGTGCTCACCGATTCTTACCATGGCATGATCTTTTCCATTCTGATGAACAAACCTTTCTCGGCTTTTATGCGTTTTACTAAAGACCACCCCATCTGTCAGAATTCGCGGATTGAGCATTTGCTTGGCCAATTTGGTCTTGAACAGCGTATTGTGAGTCCGCCACCCATGGCCGAGCCCTTGTCCGATTCGATCGATTACGAATTTGTAAACAAAAAAGTTGCGGCTGCCCGCCGCAAATCGATTCGTTACCTGGAGAACGCTTTGGGCAAAAGATATCAGCCGAGTACACCCGACCATGCTTGAGTTTATAGACAAAAAAAAAGATTGCACAGGATGCGGAGCCTGCCTCAATGTATGCCCGGTCGATGCCATAACGATGCATAAAGATGAGGAAGGTTTTTTTTATCCTTATGCGGATGAGAATTGTATCGACTGCGGAGAGTGCCGACAAGCCTGTCCTTTAGCCTCCGAAAAAAGTTTTGCATTTCCTGATTTTGAGCAACAAGCATTTGCTGCAGTTACAAAGAGTAAGGAGACATGGAAAGCCAGTTCATCAGGGGGCGTCTTTACTGAAATCTGCAAGGCGTTTGGTGATGATGATACAGTTATCTTCGGCGCGGCGTTTGATGGGTTAAAAGTGCGCCACAGCTATGTCACAGGCCGGCAGCATATCGGCATTTTCCGAAAGTCTAAATATGTTCAAAGTGATATAGGCACATGTTACCGTGATGTTAGCAAGCATCTGAAAAAAAACAGGTATGTTATTTTTTCCGGCACACCTTGCCAGGTCGCCGGATTGAAAAATTATCTTGGCCGTGACTATGACCGACTGCTTTCCATCGATTTTATCTGTCATGGCGTTGGCAGCCCGGGCGTATTTAATTCGTTTCTCGATTACTTAGAAGCCAAGTACAATTCGCGTATCGTTTCTTATACCTTTCGCGTCAAAAAAGTCTTACTGGGAAATTTTGCACTCCACACCTCACGTTATGTTTTTGAAAACCAAAAACCGGTTTATGCGGAAGTTGATGAATACAATCGGTTATTTTTAAATCAGCTCTGCTTACGACCGAGTTGCGCTGAAAATTGTCAGTTCAGAAGCAGTAACAGATTCTCCGACCTGACCATGGCAGACTTTAAGCGCCGGGATAAAATATTCCCGAAAGTGTCTGACTATAGAAATTATTCAACCCTTATTGTAAACAGCAAAAAAGGAAATAAGGTTTTAAAAGGCATTGAAAGCAACATGGCCATACGCCCCTGCCCTATGGAGCATGTAAAGCGGTTCAATCCCCTATTCGACAGCACTAGGCCAGGAAATCCCCTGCGGGATGAATTTTTTAAGGATTTTGCTGACGGCATGACATTTCAGGAACTTGTAAAAACCTATACTACACCCGCAATAAAACCCAATGCTCTACGCTGGCTAAAACGAATGATACCATACAAATTTAAAAGGTGGATAAACCGCATAGGAGAAACGAGTTAAACGACGAAAAAGGACAGAAGGATTGTAATTTGCTTATGTACCAAATTCAAATATGGGTATGGTTGCATCGAAATTAAAAAGAGATAAGGCAATGAATCATGTTAGCAAAATATATATTAAATCAGCTGAAAAAATAAAAAAAAACGGATTAAGGCTGTTTTTCAAAGATTGTGTAGAAAAGATCTTTAATTTTAGAAGGACCCGAATCATTCAAGACCTGATCAATTTGAATAATGCCAGGACTTATATAGAAATCGGCGTTAGAGAAGGAGATGTTTTTAAAAATATAGATGTGAGCCGCAAAATAGCAGTGGATGTTGAGAGAAGGGCCGGTATGAAAGAACTGGCTGACAATGAAGTTTTTTATGAAATGACTTCTGATCAATTTTTCGAAAATGAAGCCCCGCAATTATTTGATACAGATAAAATTGATATTGCTTTCATTGATGGGTATCATGAATTTTTTCAAGTTTTGCGAGATTTTCAGAATACGGAAAAATTTATCTCTGAAAAGGGAATCATAGTAATGCACGATTGCAATCCGGTTGCGAAAAAAACAGAAGCTACGAGGGGCGGCCTCTGGAGCGGTGATGCCTGGAAGGCCGCTTACTACATTAATCATCATCGAAGTGATTTAAACTTTTTTACATTGAATTGTGATTATGGTCTTGGAGTTGTATATGGTTTTGATAAGCGGATGCAACCAAGCCAGAATGCCGAACAAACAGAATTGTTAAGAAAAATAAAGGAGCTAAACTACAACTTTTTGGAAAAAAACAGAAAAGCAAGCACAAATCTTAAATCCCCTTTTGCTCGCCGTTTATTGTTCACCGGTATTGAAAAGCACATTCATTCACAATAGCTCAAACAATATAGCAGTTTTTGGTGAACAAGTTTTTTCAAAAATTGGTGCCGTTTTTCAGCCAGACAAGTTTTGTTGCCGCAAGCAAGCATAATTCATACACAGGATCGTAGTTTAATGGGTATATATTCAGTTGCAAAAAATTATTATGAAACTGTTCGCGGAATAACAACCAACATCGCGGACAGCGCGATCCTACGGATTTACAATAAAAGGTATCACAATACTGAAAAGTCAAAATATCCAAATGTCAGCGATTTTTTGTTGAACCGTCCGAACTTATTAGATCATGGGCCGAGATGTGTTCTTGTGAACTGCAACAAAGAGAAAACTGTATCGGCTTATAAAGAAACGGTGATTTATGCCGGCTCGCCCCCCTTTGAAGAATATCATGATGCGGTGTATTTCCCCTCAAAGAAAAAACACTGGCCGGTTCTTGATAGCGCGCTATACAAGCGAAAAGGGCACTTAATTAAAAGTTCGTGTACATTTAGAGGTATTAACAAGAAAAAAGTAACCAAAGTTCATGAATTTAGAGCAATTCCTGCCGGAATTGGACTAATGCCAGGCAATTATGTGTACCTTGGCGCGCTGGTCGATCATTTTGGGCACTTTATGACCGAAGCGTTGGCCAGAATATGGTATCTGGCGGAGAACCCCGACTTGAAATGCCGGCTTGTTTTTCACGGAGACAGTAAACAGCAAAAAGCATATATGCGCGATTTCTTTTCTCTTTTTGGCATAGATGAAAGAAGGATTTTTATTTTCGATCGGCCGGTCAGATTAGAACATGTTATTGTACCATTTCCAAGTATGAGTAACATGGCCTGGATTTATGAAGCGCATAAAAAGGCAATGGAATATATAACGGATACAATATTTAAAAACAGCGACGCAGAGCAAAGCTCACAGCCGGTTTATTTGTCCAGAACAAAGTTGTCTCCCCGACAGCGACTTATTTATAATGAAAAAAAAATTGAAAGCTATATGGCCCGGAAGAATGCAAAAATTGTTTATCCGGAACAGCTTACTCTGCAACAACAAATTCAGTTATGGAACACGCATCCAATTTTTATCGGGCCAATAGGATCAGCCCACCACGGCACATTATTTGCCCTGCAACCGAAGACCAATGTATATTTGTGTGAAAATCCACTGCGCAACTTTATGATGATTGATGCCTTAAAGGAAAATAAAAGTTATTATTTATCCTGCTTGGACTATTTTGCACCTTTCCAACCAAAAACCACCGGCAAAAACAGCAATATGATTATTGACTGTGAACTTGTTTTTTCGGCTTTCAAAGATCTTTCAATTGTATAATTTATCAAAATCATTAAACTTACTTCAGCCATCCGGTATTGATGACAGGCCACCGGCCTTTATTGTATATCAGGACTTCCGAATGGATACGCGGTAAAATGAACAGTTCAACCCAGCCAGCAAAAATAGATCTCTTATACCTCGTCAGCGCCCCGTACTCCGGCTCTACGCTGGTCTCCTTTCTCCTGGGCAGTCATCGCAAAATCGCATCTGTTGGCGAGTTAAGCGGTCCGGACCCCAAAATCAAGCCGGAAGCGCATCAGTGCTCCTGCGGCATGCCCACGGCACAATGCCCGTTCTGGCATGAAATCCAGCAGCGGCTGGCCCGAAAAGATGTGGCCTTTTCCATCCTGAAGCAGGATAAAAGCTGGAAATGCGCAAACAACCGATACATTCATTATGCATTGACCCGTGCCCCGGGACTGCTCTTTTTGGATGGTTTGCAAGGCTTTGCCGCAACCCGAATGTGGCCTTTTAAAAAGCAGATAGCGGAGTTTCTTAATACCAATGTTGCCGTCATGCAGGAAATAACGGCTTATTACGGCGCTTCCGTATTTCTTGACACATCCAAGGATATTGGTCGCCTTCAGCTTTTGCGGCGCTCGCCGGCCGTGGATGTAAAGGTGCTGCATCTGGTGCGCGACGGCCGGGGCCAGACAGCCTCCAGGGTCAGACGGAGCGCTTCCATGGTCGAAGCAGCCAAAAGCCTGGTCCGATTCGATACCCAGGCCCAAAATTTAAAACATCTCGTGGGAAGCAGCCGATATTTGCGCATCCGCTACGAGGATATCTGCCGTGATCCGGAAACCCATCTGGGCCGCGCCGCCTCCTTTGCCGGCCTGGAGCCTCTTGATTTTCCAAAAGGGTTTCAAAAGCCGGATGTTCATCAGCTGGGCAATCCCATGCGCTATGATTTCAACGGGCAGATAAAACTCGATGAACGCTGGAAAACCGGGCTGGACAACCGGCAGCTGGAAATTTTTTACCGGATTGCCGGCAACAGGAACAGGCAATTCGGCTACAGCAAAGATTGATTAAAAACAAGGACGCTTTGAAAATACTGGACAGGTACTGGAACGGTTTTAAACGACGGACCCGGCAAAATCATTGCCGGTGGAAATACCTGCGCTCGCCCAAACCGCCGGCTTTAATGAATACGGTGCATCTTACCGTGTTTTTCGACTATGAAGGAAAGTATTCCAGGCCGGAACAGGAAAAAAATTCCGCAAAAGGCATGGAATATATCCTGGACTGCCTGGAGCGGGCTGGCATAACAGCCACCTTTAACTGCGTCGGCCGCCTTATCGATGACCAATGGGATACGCTGGAGCAGATCAAACGATCCGGCCATGAAATCGCAAGCCATACCGTGGCCCACACCCCTGTGAGAAAGTGGTCTGAACGCCAGATAGCAGATGATATAGAAGAATTTAAACGCCTGCTGCAGCCGATTGCAAACCCTGTCGCGGGGTTCCGGCCGCCGCAGTCAAAATGGTGCTTTCAGACGCTTCAGGGGCTTTTAAAATCCGGCATTCTCTGGGATGCCGCCGATGACCCGGCCCCGTTTCCCTATGTGATTTTACATAAAGGCAGCCAAAGGCTCTGGCGGATGCCCACCAGAATGGATGACTGGAATTTTGAAAAAAACAATACCGGTTCTGCCGTCATGCTTGATTCCTGGTGCGCAACGGTGCGATCGGCCATACAAAAGCGTCACTATGCGGCCGTTGGCTTCCACCCCTGGGTGCTGGGCAAAGACAACGCCCGCCTGGCGGCATTTTCCGGGTTTATCGATTGGCTTTCCAAACTTGACAACGTTGTTATTTCGCCGTTTGGTGAGATTGCGCAGCGTTGCGAATCTGAAGTGGTGGGGCAAAAATTTTCGTGACGGCAAACCGCGAAATCATCGTCCGGCAGGCAACACCTGAAGATGAACCGGCTTTGCGGCAATTTTACCAGGCAGCCTATGACAGCGGACGGTATCCATACAAATACCCTTTGCGCTGGAACTGGCTGTATCGGAAAAACCCCTTTATCCCCAATGGATTTGGCCTGCCCATATGGGTGGCCTTTCATAAAGAAATGATTGTGGGCCATACCGGCGCCATGTTTGTGCCCTGCAAAATCATCGAGAATCGCCTGACTGCTGCATGGAGCGTGGATACCGTTGTACTGCCCGCTTACCGGAAAACCGGGCTGGGAAAGCGGCTGCAAAAGGCCAACCAGGATGCCCATTCCGTATTTATAAGCCTTTCCATGTCTGCAGCCAACCGGGCCATCAAACAAAAACTGGGGGCTGTTGCGGGCCCTGCTGCCAGACTGTATGTTTACACGCACAGAATCGATCCGGCATGTTTATTTAAAGGCGTCAGACTCGAGCTGCAAAACCGCCTGGGTCATTTATGGGGCAAAAAGGCCTGGCAGGTGCTTTGGGCAACCGGATTCCCGCGGGTTTTTTCAAAATATATCGAAGCCCGGCTGCATCTTCGGCAAAAAAAACAAATTTCGTCAATGCAGGGGCCGCCACTGGATTTTATCCCGGTTACGGACAGATTCGGCCAGCAAGCAGGCCAGCTTTGGACGGCATGCCGCGATGACTATAATTTTTCGGTTGAACGAACCCGCACTTACCTGAACTGGAAGTATGTGGATCAGCCCCATATCTGTTATGAACGATTTTATGCCTACAGCAAAGATCGGCTTGCCGGCCTTATTGTTTTTCGCTGCTGCCGGCCGCCGGAGCCGGGCCTCGGGGTGATTTCGGACCTGCTATGCGCCAGGGGCTTTGAAAATTGTGCCCCCCGCATGCTCGGCTTTGCACTTGAAAAACTCCATCAGCAAAATGTAGCGGGCATATACATGGCCACGGCATCGCCGGATATTGAAAACATTTTACAACAATACGGGTTCTTATATTTCTCTAATGAAGTGATGTGCCTGTTTGACCGCTCGCAAACGGCAGGCACGTCAAATCATGCATGGCGTGCCCTGCTGGCCAAAGGCGACCACGACTGGGACCAATACCCGCTGACCCGGCAAATGTCGGTATCGGAAATCCGAAAAACACTGAAAGGCAGGAAAGCAGATATTTCATGAACATCGCAATTGTTACCGCATGGTTTGAAGGCGGCGCGGGTTACGTTTCCCGGGCATACATGGATGCCCTGATGCAGCAGGGCCATGACGTAAAAATCTATGTGCGGGGCGGCCGCTATTATGCAACCGGAAATCCCAAATGGGAGCTGCCCAATGTGACATGGGCGCCCCGCTATGAGCCGTTGGCAAAATTTACCCGCTTTAACCGCCAGTATATCAATATGGGCCATTTTGAACGATGGCTTCAAAAGCACAATATTCAAACCATTATCACCAATGAGGACCATGTGTTTGACATGCCTGGAAGGGCGCAGAAGCTGGGCTATATTGTAGGCACCTATATTGATTATTACCGGGAGGACACGATTTCTGAATTTAAAAAATATGATTTTCTGCTCTGCAACACCAAGCGCCATCACAGCGTATTTCAGGATATGCCCACTGCTTTTTATATTCCCTGGGGCACGGATATTGATGTGTTCCACCCCCAGCCCCACAAAAAACCAGCGGACAATGACACCCTGGTCTTTTTCCACAGCGCCAATTTCGGCGGCCGAAACTGCCGCAAAGGCACTGACCGGCTTTTGCAGGCGTTTCAGCAAATCAGGGGAAAAACAAAGCTGGTGATTCATTCCCAGGCGCCCCTTTCAAAATTCGGCGATGAAGCCGCTGAAATTGTTAAAAATGACGATCGTATAGAGTTTATTCACAAGACCGTGCCCGCGCCGGGGCTTTACCACAGAGGCGATGTGTTTGTGTATCCCTCGCGTTTGGAAGGCATCGGCCTGTGCGTGCCAGAAGCCCTGGCCTGCGGCCTGCCGGTGATCACCACAGACAACGCGCCCATGAATGAATTTGTCCGGCACAATGAAAACGGCCTGCTCGTTACGGTGGCAGAAACCCGCAAACGGGAGGACAACTATTACTGGCCGGAAAAAATACCGGATATAGACGACCTGGCAGAAAAAATGCAGGTTTATGTGGACGACCGCGATCTCGTGGCATTGCATAAAAAAATGGCGCGAAAGAGCGCGGAAGAACGGCTTGACTGGATGAAAAACGCCGCCAGCCTGGGCGGCCGGTTAACCGACCTGGCCAATCAGCTTGGCAGAACCCCCCGGCGCCCGACCCCAACCGAACGCCTCTGCTGGGGGGCGGAAGCCGGGTATGTGGCATTGCTGACCCATGTCCACAAATTTGCCAAAAAACTGCTGAGACGCTCATAACCCGCCTGCATCCCTTTAGGTGAATAACCGCAATATGTATCCTCAAAACCAATTTGATCCCAAGGCAGACGCCCTTGAAATCCGGCGCGATACCGTGCTCCTGATTTTTGTGGCGGCAATGATGTTTTTGTGGAGCAACGGGTTTAACCTTCGGGTGTTTGATATCAGTGATCGCTTCAAGCTGCTTCAGCTTGCCGGCATGTTTGTCATTTTTTCTATTGGCATGCATCGGCTGCTGTCCAGGCCCCTTGCCCGGTATCTGCAGTACAATTACTTTCGATTTATTGGCGGCATGCTCGCAGCGATGCTTTTTCCGACTTTTGTATACATGGTCCTGATCAACGGATTGAGCCCCATAGATGTATTTCACGCCGGGCTGCTTTATCCCGGTCTTTTTATATTTATCACATTGATGTCCTATAAAACGGATGCGTCTTTTGTGCCCAGGCTGAACAGGCTGATATTTGCGGCAATGTCCGGCTATATCCTGTTTTTGATTTTTCTTGCCCAAACCCCGGCCCTTGCAGACGCGCTGCTGGTCAAAACTTCTGATCGATTTGATCTGGTGCGCATTGTTATTTCCCACGGCATGGGGCCGTTTGCCATATATGCATTCTGTTATACCCTGGTGCAAACAACAAAAGGCGGCCATTCTCTGAAGGAAAAGACCTTCTATTTTTCCATATTGCTGGCCTATATATGGTATTTTTTTACCATCGCGCTGGGCCGCAGAACCATGTTTGTTCTGCTTTTCATTCTCGGCTATTACTGGTTCTTTCATCTGCGCCCGGTCCGCAAGGTGCAGACCGCATTTGCCGCCGTATTTCTGGTGATCGTATTGCCTTTTGTATTCCCCCAATCCACACAAGTGGCCTACAGTGTTTATTCCGCCTATGAATCCTCTGTTGTGGGTTTTGATGAATACGAAGGCGGGGCAAAAACACGCATAGAGGGCATGCAATATAACCTGAACCTGTTTCAGGACACGGCTTACATCGGACTGGGGCTTTTGTCCAACAGGCTGCCGGTAACGGATCCGTATCGTTACGGCAGGGTGCACTACCGGTATCATGCCGGCGACCATGGATTGGTGGCGGTTTTGTATCGGTTTGGGTTTCCCGGCCTCATACTGACTTTATTTATTCTGTACCAAATGTTTACGGATCTGAATGCAATATACCGGTACGGCAGAGAAGAATACCGGAGCATCGCCCTGAGCCTGCATTTATACATCGTTTTCTGTTTGGCGGGGCTTTTACAAATTTTCTGGAAGGATAACATGTCCTTGTGGGTAGGGCTGATGTTTTTCATGGTCTGGCGCATGCGGATGGAAACAGGTAAAAACGGCAAGGAAGATTCAGGCACTAATCAAGCAATGTCATTCACTTAAAATTCCGTTTTCTCCTTCTCCCTCTGGGAGAAGGCTGGGATGAGGGTTAAAATGGATTAAGTTAATGGCATTGAGTACCCAGGGGACAGCCCGAAAACAGGAGGTGTTCAGGCTTGATCGAAAATATCTCGTTTATTGTCATTGCCAGAAATGAAGAGTTCGGCGTCAACAAGTGCCTTGAATCCATTGCGGCCATGAAACCTTTCAACTGCGAGGTAATTTGCGTGGATTCGGATTCATCGGACAATACGCTTGAGGTCATGAAAAGCTATACCGGCAAAATAGACAACCTTCGGGTTGTTCAGATTTCGGGTAATGTAAAACCCCCGGCAGCAAGAAATGCAGGCATGAAGTATGCCACCAAACCCTATATTTTCTTCGTTGACGGCGATATCGCAATTTATCCCGAGTTCATACATAAAAGCATAGAAAAAATAAATGCCGGAAAAGCGGATGCAGTTACCGGCAAGCTGTTTGAGATCCAATACAGCCCTGATTACCAAAAAAAGATACGGGAGCATGTCCGGCGAAAACATTTTATGGAAGAAAAAAAAGCGCCAATGACCGGGGGTATCTTTTTAGCCAAAAAATCAATTTTGGATAAAGCCGGTGCATGGGACGAAAGTTTAAGATATGAAGATTTTGATTACACAATAAGAATTTCAAGACACGGCATTTTGCTGCAAGTGCCTGAATTTATCGGCACCCATCATACGCAGGTATATCGCGATCGAAGCTGGGAACGCCTGCGTGCTGGCTATTACAGGTATTATGGCCAGTTGTTCAGAAAAAATGCTGATTCCCCTAAAATTTTATTACAATTGTTGCGGGGCAACAGAGGCCTTGCAACATTTATTTGTTTTCTTTTTGCAATAGTCATTTGTTTAACCGGTCTGATTGCTTCTTCTGAGGCTGGGAATTGGATGTTAATGGCCCTGCCCATTTTCGTATTTACTGATTTTTTGTATTCCACCCGTCGGAAAAAAGAAAAACTGATCCAATGGGTATTAAACAACTATCTCATCCCTCCGCAGATTCTTGCCGGTATTTTTTCCAAGATAAGAAAAAAGAGGATGGCAACAACAATGAAAATAATCGTCTAAACTGTTCTAAACTATCGCCTGTTGGTGCCAGAGTGTAGGGCGGATAAGCGATAGCGCATCCGCCAAATGCCTGTTTGGGGGGATTAAGTTTATGAAATTAATTTGAGAGAAAAGGGCAAGCATGACGAATCGTTTTTTTAAAGACAAACGCATTGCAGTGACTGGATGCTGCGGCACTGTTGGTTCTGAACTGGTGAGGCAGTTGCTGGAAGAATACTGTACCGCCGAACTTATTGGACTAGATAACAACGAAAGCGAACTGTTTTTTATAGAACAAAGATTTTCTTCCCGGCCCGAAGCAAATTTTTTTCTTGCCGATGTCCGGGACCGGGACAAGCTCGTTCGTAAACTCAAAGGAATTGATATTGTTTTTCACACAGCCGCTTTCAAGCATGTTATTCTGTGCGAAAGATCCCCCTATGAGGCGATTCAGACAAATATCATGGGTATACATAATCTGATTTACGCTGCGTTTGAAGCCGGCGTTGAAATGGTTGTATTCACCAGCTCGGATAAGGCGGTAAATCCGACCAACGTAATGGGCACTTCCAAGCTCATGGGAGAGCGGTTAATGACCGCGGCAAACAGCAACCAGCGGGGAACCGGCCCGGTTTTCACCTCTACCCGGTTTGGCAATGTACTGGGTTCCCGGGGGTCGGTTATTCCCATTTTTTATGAACAGATCAAAAAAGGGGGCCCCATTACCCTGACAGATCCGGCCATGACCCGATTTATTATGAGCATCCGGGAAGCCGTACAACTGGTTATTGATTCGGCTGCCCTGGCCCGGGGTGGCGAGGTTTTTGTCACGAAAATGCCTGTCATTCGAATAAAGGACCTGGCAGGGGTAATGGTAGAAGAACTGGCCCCCTTATACGGCCATGATCCGAACCAGATCGGTATTGAAAACATTGGTTCCAAGCCCGGAGAAAAACTCTATGAAGAGCTCATGACAGGGGAGGAGACCCGCCGTTCCATTGAATTGCCACGCTATTTTTCAATATGCCCGGCTTTTTCTTCACTGTACAAAAACATCAGTTATGAGTATCCGGAAATTCTAAGCCATACAATTTCGAACCCTTATAACTCCCAAAATGAAAAAGTATTAAGCAAAGAAGAGCTTAGGCGCTTTCTCCATGCAAACAAATTGCTGGCAGGGGAAGCTTTTGAGCAGTTTAAGCCCGCAGAGCGCTTTTAACAGGAGACAGAATTGTAAAGGATTGGGGAGCTTGTTATGCAACACATTTTGATTCTGGGGGGAGACGGTTACCTGGGCTGGCCGACTGCCATGTATTTTTCTGGACGTGGTTACGCGGTAACCGTAGTGGACAATTATTTCCGTAGAAATGCCTGTACGGAACTCGATGTGGGGATGCTATACCCGGTGCCGACCCTCCAGGAACGGGCAAAAATCTGGTACCAGAAAACCGGTAAAGAGATCAAAGTTGCACTGGGTGATTTGAGCGGACCCGAACTGATGCGCGGATTATTCGAAGGACGAATACAATATGCCTGGGCTGTAGACGAACAATTTACCGGCGTGCCGGATACAGTGATTCACTATGCGGAGCAGCCGTCAGCCCCCTATTCGCTTATTAACTACAGATATGCAAATATCACATTGACTAACAATCTTCTCATCACGAACAACCTGATGTTTGCCATCAAAGACCTCGCCCCCCAAACGCATGTAATTCACATAGGGACAATGGGTGAATACGGTACGCCAAACATTGATATAGAAGAAGGCTGGATAGAGGTGGAGCATAAAGGACGAAAAGACAAATTCCTTTTTCCCCGGCAAGCCAGTTCCCTTTATCATACAACCAAGATAATGGATACCGATCTGATGTGGTTTTGCGTTCGTATGTGGAGTTTGCGGATCACGGATTTAATGCAGGGGCCGGTTTACGGGATTGAAACAGAAGAATCGCTGATTGATGAACGACTGAAAACGCTATTTAACTATGATGAAATATTCGGGACTGTCATCAACCGATTCATTACCCAGGCCGTAATCGGCTACCCGTTGACCGTGTATGGGAAAGGGGGCCAAACCCGGGGGTATTTGAACATAAAAGATACCCTTCAATGCGTTCATAAGGCGGAACGCGCCCCGGCACAGCCGGGAGAACTGCGGATATTTAACCAGATAATGGAAACATTTTCCGTTAATGAATTGGCGGAGATGACCAAGCGGGTAGGAAAAAGCCTTGGATATAGCACTCGAATCGAGTGCATAGAAAACCCCCGCAAGGAAGCTGAAGAACATTATTATAATCCGACTTATCATGGCCTGATTGATCTTGGCGTGACCCCTCATTATTTAACTGATGAAGTGATGAAAAGTATATTTGATGTTGTATCGAACTATAAAAAGAATATACGCAAAGACGTTATCTTCAAAGGCATAAAGTGGTAAGTACACGGAAAACCAACCATGGGTGCGTGAAGTTTTATCGCTCTATCTAAATTCAAGTATTTGAAATGATCATTATTTCCGCAAGCATGCCCCGATCCGCAAGCCTCTGGTATCGAAACCTGACGGTTGATATCTTAAAGGCCGGCGGGCATGCAAACCCTGATATGAAAACGATTTTAGACGCTATGGGCCGCTCTGTGCCGCGCAATGTGAATCAACTGGGGTACCGGGCAATGAAGCAGCTTTGTATACATGGGGGAAAATATTCGTTTCCGGTAAAAACCCATGCCTCCCCTTCCTGGCATGTTAAGCGACAATTCGAAAACAAAACACTTAAAGGGACATATATCTATCGGGATCCAAGGGATGTGATTGTTTCGGCGCTCGAACTCGGTCAAAAAAACCGGGAGCACGGGGATGCCAAAAGATATTTTTTAGCTGGTCCATATAAAAGTTTTGCCAGGTTTTATACCCTGGAAGGTGCGATTAAATGGGTTAACTGGCAGCTTTTCCCCCGATGGAAAAAATGGATGGGCTGCAAAAATATCTTAACGACAAAATATGAAGATCTGGTTTTGAATACAGCCAATGAAATTCATCGGTTGGCAGCCTATTTGGAGATTGCTTTATCCGAAAAGCAAATAGAGAAAATTTTAGCGAAATACACCACGGATAACACTGGCAAAATCAAAGATGACTTCTGGCGGCCGGGCAGAGGATATTTGAAAAATAAAGGCAAGATCGGGCGATATAAAGAAAAATTAAGTGATGCCGAGCAGGCCCTTTGTAATCAAAGGCTTCATAAAGGTTTAACCATGATGGGATACAAATAACCCCCCACAATTTGTGTAGAGTCAAATATATGTCGCAGAATGTTAAAAGCAGAAAAGCTTCAGCGGGCAGTTCAATCCGATTTACCAGCCTGTTTAGAAACTGGGCACATCAGGCAATAACCTACATGGACCGCGGCGAGTTCTTTTTGCGCATTACTTTTGAACTGGCCGAAATTCTAATTGTTTTTTTCGTTTTGAACTGGCTGTTGGGCAGTATTTTCTTGTCGGTTATAATAAGCACCCTTGGGGTTCATACCTTCAACTGGATTACCAACGGCAATATCTGGGCTTTGTGGATTTTTTCCTTCCCCGGGTTAAAAAATCCCGGAGAGGAAAAAACCTGTGCATACCTTGATGTCATGACGGATCGGCTAAAACGCTGCCCGGCGGTTGCAGGGGTAGCGATTTTCGGCAGCGTATCCCGCAATGTATGGCATGACAAAAGCGATATTGATATTCGTATATTAAGGAAACCGGGGACACTCAATTTGTTTCGGGCTTTTTTGCATACCATGCGGGAAAGATGGCTGGCCATGGTGCATCGGCAGCCACTGGATCTGTTTCTGGCGGACAGTATTGCATTTTTGCAAAGGATGCGCCCGGATGAAAAACCGGTATTTCTCATTAAACGGGATAATCGGCTTGAAGAGGCTTATCCGGGTATTTCTGAAACCAGATTAAACCAACTGTAAACCGTTTCCACCATAATATTATAGGAACCTTGCATGGCCGAAAATAGTAGAATATTCAGCCTCGTCTGGGGTTTTTCCGGGGGGGTGGCAAGATATGCCGCCATGATGTCAACCCTTGATCAGGGGGCGGGTATTGACTTTCAAACGGCTGTGATCAACTGCCCCAAGTGGGCATGCAACAGAGATGATCTGGAAGCATACGGGCTTGATGAAATCACGATTCGCGGGCGGTGGGACTTTTCATGGATTGGACCCTGTGTTGAAAAAATCAGCCGTTTTGCCCCGGATTTACTGTTTGTCCACGGAGGCTTTGTGGAAAGTGGTATCGTATGGATATTACAGCGGAAATTAAAGCGAAATATTCCCTATGTCGTCTCCAATCATGGTTATGCCACCAATCCCTGGAAGCTTGTGCTTCCAATTCGTGAAAGACTTGCACCGCTGAATCCATTGACTTATCAGCATCGGGCCCTTGCAGTGGTTACGGTGGCCCATGCCTGCAAGGAGAATCTGGTGGCGCATGGTGTGAGCCCGGAGAAGATCACTGTGGTGCATAACGGAATTGATCCTGAACCGCCCCGGGTTAACTCTGTTTCCCGCTCATCGCTGGGGATAAAAGAAAATGAAACTATAATTGGCGTCTTGTCCCGGCTGACACCGTTAAAGGGTGTATCGTATCTTATTAACGCCCTTAGAACTGTTTTAAAAACACATCCGACATTGCATTTAGTGGTGGCCGGAGACGGCAGCGAGGCCGATCAATTAAAGCGGCTGGCCCGAAACAGCGGGATTGATTCAAATGTTCACTTTGTGGGGTATCAAACCAATGCCCAGGCATGGCTTGAACTTTTTGATATCTATGCCCTGCCTTCGCTGGCAGAGTTTCACTCGATCGCGCTGCTGGAAGCGATGCGGGCGCAAAAGCCGATTGTCGCAACGGAAGTGGGCGGAAACACCGAATCTGTCCGGCATGGAAAGGATGCGCTTATTGTGCCGCCCAAAAATGCTGAGGCAATCGCTGAAGCGATCAATCAGCTTATTGAAGATCAAGCACTTGCTGATAATTTGGCAAAATCCGCAAAACAACGGTTTTTAAGAAAATTTACTATTGATCGCATGTTGAGTGAAACTGAATCCTGGCTATACGATTGTGGGCGCTTGGCCCAATCAAAGTGAACTGATAAAAAAATCTCAAAGCACCAAACTTTAAAGCACAAGGTTTAAAAGATATGGAAGGAAACACTGCACAGAGGTTGGCAAGAGTTGGGGCTTATCTTGCAACTCATCCCTATATGCTGCCCACTTACCTGAAAGAAAGTATTAACAGATCCGTTTCACCGATTAGTCTCGAATTGCCATGGATTGCTTATTCAGCCATTTCCTTTCTCAAAACATATCTGCAGCCCCATCATGAAATCGCTGAATTCGGGGGCGGAGGCTCTACGCTATTTTTTGCAAAACAGGCAGCCGCGGTACACTGTATTGAAAGCAGCGATTTATGGGCCAATAAGCTGAAAGAAAAAATTGCGGAAAAAAATATTCACCTAATCTGAGCGATTTTTGACAAAAAAAAGTCCTACACCCGCGGGTAATGTGTTATAATGCTTGCTAAAACCAGCGAAAGTAATAGCAACAATAACACA
>Ga0209943_1000214_pt1 | contig 40280 bp, 31 predicted proteins | sample SalPonR1_B_D2_MG_FD_185698 | JGI IMG/M metagenome (GOLD analysis project Ga0209943, IMG submission 185698) | Salt pond soil microbial communities from South San Francisco under conditions of wetland restoration - Salt Pond MetaG R1_B_D2_MG... ... | reverse complement strand
GGGCCGACCCGGAAGGCGCTGAGCCCCGAGCAAAGAGAAATTGACGACGAGGCCCGCGCGACCCTGACCGCGGAGCTGGGCCACAGCCGCCTCGCCGTCACCAACAGCTACCTCGGCCGATGACGAGGCCGGCCAGGATATCCGCGCTGCTACCTCGCCTGGTCCGCTTCCGGGATGCGCCTGCCTACCTCGGTATGGACCGCAACCGTTTCAACACCGAGGTCCGCCCCGGCCTCACCGAGATTCCCATCGGCCGCCAGGGCATCGCCTTCGACCGCCTTGAACTGGATGCCTGGGTGGACGACTATAAGTCGCGCAACGGGCGTCCCGCCGAAAGGAGTAAGACATGGGACGCAATAAATCACCGGGCCTCCAGAAAAGAGGCCGCATCTGGTGGATCGACAAGAAGATCAGGGGATACGGAAGATTGGCAGAGAGTTGCGGCACGGCTGATCTCGAAGAGGCGGAACGCTACCTAGCGCACCGCCTCAACGAGATCCGCGAGGCAACGATCTACGGCATCCGCCCCACGAGGACGTTCGAACAGGCCGTGGTCAAATACCTGACCGACTATCAGCACAAGAAGAGCCTGGAACGGGACGTGTACGCGTTCAAGCGCATCATGCCGCACATCGGCGATCTGCGCCTGGACCGCATCCACAACGATACGCTGGCGAAGTACCGGCAGGCCCGTCGCGCGGACGGGGTCACCGCCGGGACCATCAACAAGGAGCTGAGCTGCATCCGGCGCGTGCTGAATCTCGCCGCCCGCGTCTGGCGCCACGACAACGGCATGTCCTGGCTGGACTCCCCGCCGCTCCTCGAGATGGAGAAGGGACCGGTTCGCAGGCCCTATCCGCTGAGCTGGGAGGAGCAGGACCGCCTGTTCCGGGAACTGCCCGCCCACCTGCAGCGCATGGCGCTGTACAAGGTGAATACGGGCTGCCGGGAGCAGGAAGTCTGCCAGCTGCGCTGGCACTGGGAAGTGCAGGTGCCGGAGCTGGGGACGAGCGTGTTCGTGCTGCCAAGCGATGACGAGTTCAGCACCAAGAACCAGCAGGAGCGAATCGTCGTCCTGAACTCCATTGCACGGCGGATAGTGGACGAGCAAAGGGGCAAGCACGGAGAGTTCGTGTTCAGTCTCCGCGGCAAGCGCCTCTGCAACATGCTCAACACCGCCTGGAGGCGGGCGCGGGTGCGGGCCGGTTTACCGGGCGTTCGCGTGCACGACCTTCGCCACACCTTCGGTCATCGGCTGCGTGCAGCCGGCGTCAGTTTCGAGGATCGTCAGGATCTGCTCGGCCACAAGTCCGAGCGGATCACGACGCATTACTCGGCGCCGGACGTCGCGAGGCTGATCGAGGCGGCGGAGAAAGTGTGTGCGAGACGGGCGAATACTGTCCTTCGTGTTGCGGGTCACGCAAATCTCACACGATCGGGCACGCAAAAGGACAGTGGCCGCAATCACGCGATACAAGGAGTTGAAAAGTAAGGGAATCTTTGGTCGGGGTGAGAGGATTTGAACCTCCGGCCCCTGCCTCCCGAAGACAGTGCTCTACCAGGCTGAGCTACACCCCGATTCCGCTTGGATCGTCGGCCGCGGAAAGCCGACGGTGCCGTGCGGAGCGCCCGTAAATGCCGGTTCGGGAAGAGACTTTCCGGTCTCCATACCGGCGGACAGCTGCCGCAGAGGGCGGGTAGTGTACTTGAGCGGCCCCGCCGACTCAATCGGCGCGAGCGCCTTTCAATTCTGCTCCTGCAGATCGCGGATGGCGCCGCGAAGGCCGTCCAGGATGCGGTCGCGATCGGTCTCGCCGTCGCCGCGGTCGTGGAGGGCCTGCACGCTGATCCCCTCGCCGTAGCGGACGACGATGCGTGCCGGGCGCGGCAGACGCTGTCCCCTCGGCCAGGCGTCGAACGCACCCTCGATGGAGACGGGCAGCACCGTGACGTCCGGCGCGTGTTCCAGCAGCACGCCGATGCCGGGGCGCAGCGGCTGCAGCTCGCCGTCGCGGGAGCGCTCGCCCTCGGGGAACCAGACCAGCATGCGGTCCCGGTCCAGCGCCGCCTTGGCGAAGGCGAGGCTGGAGACCACCGTGCGGCGCGGGTCGATGGGGATGACGCGGCCCAGTCGGCTGAAGCCGCGGAAGACGGCATTGCGATACGCCCAGCCGGTCCAGCCGCCCCAGAATGTGTCCACCCGCAGGTCTGGCGGAAGGGTGGCCGCCAGCACGAAGGGATCGAGGAAGCTCGTGTGGTTGGGGGCGATCAGCAGCGGGCCGGACTCCGGCGGCTGCTTGCCGGTGGCGCGCACGCGGAACGCCGCTCGCATCAGGCCGGTGTTGACGGCGTAGGCGGCCCGCGCCGTGACGGCGCTGGCCCGGGAGCGTGGTTCGAGCCACTCTTTCTGCTCGTCGGTGAGTACGGAGTCCGGCTGCTCGAGCGGCGTGTGCAGTTCCTCGGCGGATTCCTCCTTCTCCGCGACGGCGGCGAGCATGTCCCGCACGGTCTCGATGTCGGCGATGTCGTCCTCGCGCAGCTCGGCGCCGGTGCGCCGGGCGATGTCCATGCTGAGGTCGAGCCAGCCGAGGGAGTCGACGCCGAGTTCGAGCTGGAAGCTTGTGTCGGGTGTCAGGCGCGTCTGCCGGTAGCGCTCCGCCAGCAGTTGCCAGGCCTTGCGGGCGCGCTCGTTGCGCAGCAGCTCCCGGTCTTCGGCAGACATGTCGTCGACGGCCATGGGCTCGCCGCCGTCCGGGTCCTCGCCGTCGGCGAGCGACTCGTAGCGCTCCTCCAGCTTGTTGCGCCGGATCTTGTCCAGCCGCGTGCGATCGAGCGGCTCGTGGGTGACGCGGTAGCGGTCGAGGCGCTGGTAGGAGGGGAGGGAACGCGAGCGCTCGCGTACGGCCGCGGCGATGGCGTCTTCGGCGGAGCGGGATTCCCGGCGCAGCGCCTCGAGGTCCGGGAAGATGACGGCGGCCAGCTGCTCGCCGTCCTTCAGTATGCCGATCTCGGCGATCAGCGGGTGTTCCGCGTACGCCTCCTCCAGGGCCTCGGTGCGTATGTTCTCGCCGGAAGCGGTGACGAGCATGGTGCTCTTGCGGCCGAGCACGTGCAGGAAGCCGTCGTCGTCGATGCGGCCGAGGTCGCCGGTGCGGAACCAGCCGTCCGTGAAGGACTCCCGGGTCTCTTCCTCCCGGTCCAGGTAGCCCTCGAAGACGCCGGGGCCGCGGGCGAGGATCTCGCCCGCGTCGGCGTCGCTGGCGGTCTGCACCGACTCGTCGATGGAGAGCTCGATACCGTCGACGACCCGGCCCACCGTATCGAGATGGCCACGGCCGGGCATCTTGATGGTGAGCAGTGGCGCCGTCTCCGTGAGGCCGTAGCCGATCGCCACGTCCCAGCCGATGCCTTCCAGCCGGTGGGCGGTGGCGGCGTCCAGCGGCGAGCCCCCCGAGGCGAGCATGCGCAGCGTCGGGCCGAGCTGACGATGCAGGGGTCGCAGCAGGAAGTGGCCCGCATTCAGGCCCGTGGATCGGCGCAGCGCGGTGCAGCCGCGTATGAGCCCGCGCATCAACACCCCCACCGGCGCCGGCAACCCGTCGATGCGGGCATCCACGCCGGCGAGCAGGGCGGCATAGAGACGGGGCACGCCCAGGATGATGGTGACGTCGTGGCCGCGAATGGCGCGGATGATGTCCGGGCCGGTCAGGCTCGCCGGGATGACGATGGGAATGCCGAGGGACAGCGGCGCCAGCGTGCCGATGACCAGGGGATAGACGTGGTGCAGCGGGAGCGGCTGGAGCATGCAGTCGTCGGCGGCAACGAGGCCCGTCTCCTCCACCGTGCGCACCTGGAACGCCAGGTTGCGGTGCTTCAGCGGCACGCCTTTCGGCGGGCCGGTGGTCCCGCTAGTGAACAGCAGCAGGGCGGTGTCCTCCGCCCCCGGCAGATCCGGCGCTTCGCCGTCGATGTCCAGCCAGCGCTGCCAGCTGCGGGCGCCGCCGTCGCGGTCGAGCCGGAGCACGGTGCCGTCGTAGTCCACCTCCTCCAGTATCTCGGCGCGCGTCTCGTCCGCGACCACGCAGGGGATGTCGGTGTCGGCGAAGATGCCACGGAGTTGTTCTCGCTCCATCTGGGTGTCGATCGGCACCGCCGTGATCCCCGCCCGGAGCAGCCCGAGGAAGACGCTGATCCAGTCGGCATCCGGGGGGGCGAACAGCGCGACGCGATCGTACCCGTCCGCATCCGCGCCGACGGCTATGGCATCGACCCGGTCCGCGAGTTGCCGGTAGGTGAGGACGGGGTTGTCGCCGCCGTCCGCCTCGACCACGGCCGGCTGCCGGCCATGGCCGCCCAGGCCCTCGAACAGCGATGACAGTGTCAGCGACTCGTTCATCCGGTCTCCTTGCCGGTCTCCGTCCGGCGATGAATGAGCTTGGCGATCTCGTCGACGAACAGCAGTGAGACGGCGATCGGCAGCAGCGTCAGCCACACACCGGCGGAGACGGGCCCGATGCCGAGGACGTCGCTCAGACCGGGCACGAACATGGCGCCGATGTGGACGCCGTGCGCCGCGACCACCGCCGCCACCAGCAGCAGGTTCGCCGTGAGCGGCACCCGGAACGCCGAGCGCCGCTCCGAGCGGCAGCTGAACGCATGCACGTTCTCGAAGAGTACCATCAGGAGCAGCAGGAGGTTGCGGGCCTCGTGCTCGCCGTAACCGGCCTGGAGCAGATAGTAGTACACGGCGAAGGCGACGCCGCCGATGTAGAGGCCGGAAGTCAGGGTATGGCGGATCATCAGCCGATCGAAGATGGGCTGATCCGGAGACCGCGGTTTGCGCTTGAGGACGCCGGGTTCGGTCTTCTCGAACGCGAGCGCCACGTCCTGGATGCCGTTCGTGACCAGATTCAGCCACAGCAGCTGGATGGGATTCAGCGGCAGGGGCAGGCCCGCGAAGATAGAGAGGAAGAACAGCAGCACCTCGCCGGCACCGGTGGCCAGCAGCAGCCAGGTGACCTTGCGCACGTTGTCGTAGGCGCCGCGGCCTTCCTCGATGCCATGCACGATGGAGGCGAAGTTGTCGTCGGTGAGGATCAGCGCGGCCGCGCCCCGCGCCACGTCGGTACCGCCTTCGCCCATGGCCACGCCGATGTGCGCACCCTTGAGCGCCGGCGCGTCGTTGACGCCGTCGCCGGTGACCGCGACGAAGTGGCCGGATTCCTGCAGCCGCGCGACGATATCCGTCTTCTGGGTGGGCTCGACCCGGGCGAAGACCTTGGCACGGCCGATCCGCCGGCCGTATTCCTCCGGGTCGTCCTCGAGATCCTTCAGCTCCCGGCCGGTCACCGCCTCGTCGTCCTCGCCGGCGATGCCCAGCTCCCGCGCGATGGCGAGACCGGTGCGGGGATGGTCGCCGGTGATCATGCGCACCTCGACGCCGGCCGAGTGACATTGCTCGATCGCCTCCGGCACCTCCGGGCGCACCGGGTCGATGAGGGCGACGAGGCCGAGGAAGTCGAGTTCTGCGAGATCGTCCTCGCCGGGGTCGTTGCTGTCGCTACGCCCGGCGGCCACGGCCAGCACCCGGTAACCCCGCTCGGCGAGGTCGGCCTCCCGTTCGGCGACATCCTCCGCGTCGATGCCGCTGCACATCTTCGTGACCACCTCGGCGGCCCCTTTCACGTACACGCGTGTGCCGTCTTCATCCTCGTGGAAGCTGGCGGCGTAGCGGCGGCTGGACTCGAACGGGATATCGCCGGTCTGCCGTCGGTCTTCGAGCAACTCCTCGCGATCGAGATTCAGTTTCGCGCCGAGCACCAGGAAGGCGATGTCGACGCTGTCGCCTTCCACCTCCGGCTCGCCGTCCCCGTCCTCGCCGGAGCGCAGCTCGCCCTCGTTGCACAGGACGCCGGCCGTGGCGAGCCCGAGCAGCGCCTCCCGGTCGTCGCCGTCCGGCTCGTTGCCGTCGCTGTCCGTGATGGTGCCCTGCGGTCGGTAACCTTCTCCCTCGACCTCGAGCTCCGCGCCACCTGGCAGCACGATGCGCTTGGCCGTGAGCACGTTGGCGGTGAGCGTGCCGGTCTTGTCGCTGGCCACCAGCGTGCAGGCGCCCAGGCCCTCGACCGCCTGCAGCTGGCGGACGATGACGTGGCGCCGTGCCATGCGGCTGGAGGCGATGGAGAGAGCGACGGTGATGGCCACCGGCAGCCCGGCCGGGATGGCGGAGACGGCCAGCGCCACGCCCAGATAGAAGATCTGCAGGAATTCGGTGCCGCGCCAGAACTGGACCACCGAGAGTATTGCCACCGCGGCGAGGACCAGGATGGCGATGCGACGCGTGAAGCGGCGCAGTCGCAGCACCAGTGGCGGCGCCTGGTCTTCCTCGCTGAGCGACTCGGCGATGCGGCCCACCTCGCTCGCGGCACCGGTGCGGCAGACCACGCCCTCGCCCTTGCCGTCGACAATGGCACTGCCCGCGTGGACGAGGGTCTCGCGTTCGCCCAGCGGCGTGTCCTCGTCCAGCGAGGCGTCCGCATTCTTCGGCACGGCCAGCGACTCGCCGGTGAGCATGGATTCGTCCGCGTGCACGTTGTTGCCGTGCAGCAGGCGGATGTCGGCAGGCACGGAATCGCCGGCCTCCAGCAGCACCACGTCGCCGGGTACCAGCTCGCCGCTGGGCACTTCCTGCTCCCGGCCGGCCCGTCGCACCCGCACGCGGATGGCGAGGGCCTCGCGCAGTGCCGCGGCGCTGGTCTCCGCCCGGAACTCCTGCCAGGCGCCGATGCCGGCGTTCAGCGCCAGCACGGCGAAGATGAAGAGAGCGTTGTTGACGCTGCCGATGGCCAGCGAGACGCTGCCGGCGATCAGCAGGATGTAGATCAGGGGGTCGCGGAACTGGCGCAGGATGACCAGCGCGAGCCCCGCGCGACCCTCCCGGGGCAGCTCGTTGGGGCCGAACTCTTCCTGCCGTTTCCCGGCTTCGTCTTCGCCCAGACCCTCCCTGTCGCTCGCCAGCCGGTCGAGCGCCTCGTCCGCCGGCAGCGAATGCCAGGGTGTCCCGGTTATGGTGTCGGCATCGATCACCGGCTCGGTCGTTCTACTCCTTTTCGGGACGGCGCCATTCCAGCGCCGTTACCGTCAGCGCGGGCAGCATGGTCAGTGATACCACGGCGGCGCCGAGGATGCCGAACAAAACGATGGCGCCGACGCCGCGGTAGAGCTCCGTGCCCTCGCCGGGCATGAATACGAGCGGCGACAGACCGCAGATGGTGGTCAGCGTGGACATCGCGATGGGCCGCAACCGCGCCCGCACCGCCTCGCGCACGGCCTCCAGCGCCGAGGCGGAGGTTTCCCGGATCTGCCGCATGGCCCGGTCGACGATCAGGATGGGGTTGTTGACGACGGTGCCCATGAGGATCAGGAAGCCCAGCATGGAGATCATGTCGAAGGGCTGGCGGATGGGGTTCAGGCCGACGAGCGGCAGGGCGGCGCCCACCAGGTTCAGCAGCACCAGGCCGACGATGCCGCCCGCGATGCCGAGCGGGATGGTGGTCATGATGAGCAGCGGGTAACCCCAGTGGCGGAAGATCGCCACCAGCAGCAGGAAGACGATGACCAGGGCGACGGGGTAGTTGTCCGCCAGGGCGGCCTGGGTGGCGGCAAGCTGGTCGCTGGCGCCGGAAATGTCCACGTTCACGCCGGCGGGCAGCGCGCCGGTCTCGCGCAGCTGGCCGATGACCTGCGTTCGCATCATCTCTACGCCGGTCTCGAGCGCGATGCTCTCCGGCGGGATGACGTTCAGCGTCACCGTCCTCTGGCCGTTCACGCGCCTGACGGTGCTGGTATCCACCGTCTCCTCGATGCGGACCAGCGACGAGAGCGGCAGCACCGTGCCGCGGGGCGTCCATACCGGCAGATCGCCGATGTCGTCCAGCCGGGACTCGGTGCCGCGTCGTCCGAACAGGTAGATGTCGATCTTGTCGTCGTTCTGGAAGAACTCGTCCACGAAGGCGCCGTCGGTGAGAGCCGCTACCGTCAGGCCCACGTCCGCGGCGCTCATGCCCAGTTCCGAGGCACGGTCCCAGTCGGGCCGCACTTCCACCAGCGGCTGCGACAGCGCGAGCGAGGAGGGATTCGACTGGATGCGGGGGTTGCCGAACACTTCCTCGGAGCGCCGGTACGCCGCCAGCGCCGCCTCGTAGATCACCGTCAGGTTCGGCCCCGAAATATCCAGGTTGATGGAGCGGGTGCCGCCGTCGTTGCTGGTGATGATGGAGCCCCGGGAGGCGAACGCCCGCATGCCCGGGTAGCTCTCGTACCTGTCGGTGAGCACCTCCATCAACGCGTCGACGTGGTCCGGGTCCACGGGCTCGGTGATGATGCGCATGCCGTTCGCCTCGATGCCGAGGTTGAGATAACGAAGCGCGGGCACGGGCGCCTCGCCGGCGTCGAAACGGCCGGGGTCGTCGCCGACGAAGTCGAGGAAGTAATCCTGTATCTCCAGGCCGATCTCGGCCATGGTTTCCAGGTTGTAGCCCGGCGGCGCGCTCATGCGCGCGAATATCTTGGGCTCCTCGCCCTCCGGCAGGTATTCCGCCGGCGGGGTGAGGATGAAGATCACGGCCAGACTGGCGGCGACCGTGGCGCCAATGGTGCCCAGCCTTCGCCCGCGGGTTGCGATCAGAGCCTCGACGCCGGCGAGCAGGCGGTCACGCAGGTGTTGTCCCCCCGGCTGTCGCTCGCTGGTGCCGAACTCCAGCCGCGCGCTGGCCGTGGGGATGAGGGTGACGGCCACCAGCATGGAGGCGAGGATGGAGGCCGAGATGGCGATGGCGATATCGGAGTAGAGCTGGCCCGCCTCCTCCTCGATGAACACGATTGGCGTGAACACCAGGATCGTGGTCAGCGTGGAGGCGAGCACGGCGGGCCAGACGTTACGCACGCCGGCGACAGCCGCCTTGAAGCGGTCGAGGCCCCGGCGGCGCTCGAGTTCGATGCTCTCGATCACGACGATGCTGTTGTCCAGCGTCATGCCGATGGCGAAGGCGACGCCGGCCAGCGAGATCACGTTGATGGTGCGCCCGGTCACGAGCAGGCCGATGAACGCGGCGATGGTACAGATGGGGATGCCGATGACGCCGACCAGGGTGGCGCGGCCGGAGCGGAGAAAGAGGTACATCACCAGCGTGGCGAACAGGGCGCCGAGGCCCAGGTTGACCCAGACGTTGGCCACGGAGGCCTCCACGTAGCCGGCGTCCTCCGCAGTGAGTTCGAGTTCCATGCCGGCCGGATTCAGGAGGTCGGCGTTGATGTCCTCCGCCGCATCCAGCATGGCGTACTTGATGTCGATGACGTTGGAGCCGGTCTCCCGGCGCACGTACAGGCTGATCACCGGATCGCCGTCCACGAACGAGAGGTCGCGGATCTCGAAATGGTCCAGCTCCACTCGGGCCACGTCTTCCAGCCGGATGATCGTGTCGCCGCGCCGCTCGATGATCAGCGCCTCGAGGTCGGAGACGTCGCCGAAGCGCCCGACGGTGCGCAGCAGGTAGCGGCGCTTGCCGCTCTCCACTTCGCCGGCGGAGATATCCTGATTGCGGGTGCGCACCGCGTTGCGGACGTTGCTGATGGTGAGCCCCCGGTCCGCCAGCCGCGAGGGGTCCAGCAGGATGCGGATCTGGCGCTCCGCGCCGCCGCCGACGCCCACCTGGGCCACGCCCGGCACGCTGGACATGCGCGGGCGCACGTTGTCCTCGATGAAGTCCCGCATCATGTCCATGTCGAGCGAGCGGGGATTGCCCGGCAGCGGCGAGACGCGGAAGAACATGAAGGCGTTGGAGGAGAAAGAGGTGGCGTCCACCCGCGGCTCGTCCACGTTCAGGGGGTAGGAGGGCACCTGGTTCAGCGCGTTGTTGACCCGGATCAGCGTCTGGGTGATGTCCACGCCGAACGGGAAGTCCAGCTCGATGCGGGCCTGGCCGCTGGAGGCCGTGGCCTCGAGCCGCTGCAGGTTCGGGATGTTGCGGAGATACTCCTCCTGTTCGATCAGGATTTCCTTCTCGATGTCCTGCGGCGTTGCGCCCGGCCAGGAGGTGCGCACCGAGATGGTCCGCACCTCCAGGTCGGGGATCATCTGCACCGGGATGCGCAACGCGGCCACGAGTCCGATGACCGCGATGATGAGTGCGGCGACGGTGGTCAGTATGCCGTTGCGGACGATGGCCTCGAACACGGCCCTAGTCCCGGGTCACGGTGACGGCCTGTCCGTTCTGCAGCGCCTCGTTGCCCCGGGTGACCACACGCTCGCCCGCCTCGACGCCGCTAACGATCTCCACCAGGCCGTCGAATTCCAGGCCGGTTTCCACACGCTGCTCCGCCACCGTTGTTTCCTCGCCCGGGTCCTGCAGTACCCAGACGGTGATGCGGCCGTCGGGATAGCGGATGAGCGCGTCGCGCGGCACCACCACGGCTTCGCGGCCGGTGTCCAGATGCAGCGCGCCGCGGGCGGACATGCCCGGCGTCACCGCCAGGCCGTGTCCCTCGGCGGCCACGGCGCGCAGCAGGAAGGTGCGCGCGGCGGGGTCGTTCACCGGCACGATGGCGATGATGTCGCCCGGGATGGACTCTTCCGGCGCGGCATCGGGGCTGATGTCGATGAGAGTGTCGGCGGAGATGTGGGGGTAGTAGTTCTGCGGCACGCGGAAGTCGTAGCGCAGCCCGTCGATGGCCACCAGCTCCAGCAGCCCGTCGCCCGGGTTCACCCACTCGCCCATCTCGGCCAGCCGGCGGGCGACGGCGCCCGCGAACGGCGCACGGATCTCGTGGCGCCGCAGCACCGCCTGCTGCTGACGGAACGCCGCGCTCGCCGCCTGCAGTGCTGCCTCGTCGGTGGCCACTTCCGACCGGCGGGACTCGATTTCGCTCTCCGGGATGCCTCGCTCGCTGCCGAGCCGCTCCGCCTCGGCCAGCCGCCGCCGGGCATCGGCCAGCCCGGCGTCTGCCTCCGCAAGGGCGGCCCGGGCGCGCTCCAGAGCGAGTTCCTCGAGTTCGGCATCCAGACTGACCAGGATGTCCCCCGCCGCGACGGTATCGCCGGCGTCGACGGCGAAGTCGTCGATCAGGCCGCCGACGGAGGGAGAGAGCAGCGCGGAGCGGGGAGACGTCACCGTGCCGCTCACCGGGAGGATTCGCACCACCGGCTGCATGCGGGCTTCGCTCGCGGTGACCGGCGGCCCTTCTGCGGCTGCCGCCGGCGGGCAGCAAGTGAGAGCGCCACCCATGAAGAGTGCCGTACTCGCAATCGTGGCCCTGATCGTGGCGCGCTTTGCCCCGCGGGACTCGGAGGTGTGGGTCATCACCGCCTCGCGACGTCAGGAACGACGGTTGACGGCGAATTCGGCGACGGCGATCAGCGAGTCCTTGTAATCCGACGGCGGCAGGTCGGCCAGCGCTGCGATGGCGTCGTCGGCGGCACGCTTGGCCCGCTCGGTGGTGTATTCCAGGGCGCCGGTCGACTCGATGGCGGCCTGCACCGGCGCCAGATTGTCCAGTCCGCCGTTCTCGATGGCCGCGCGGATCAGCCGGCGCTGCTCCGGCGTGCCCTTGCTCATGGCGTGGATGAGAGGCAGGGTCGGCTTGCCCTCGGCGAGGTCGTCGCCGAGATCCTTGCCCAGCTCGTCGGGCGACGCCTTGTAGTCCAGCGCGTCGTCCACCAGCTGGAAGGCGGCACCGAGGCAGCGCCCGTACTCCGCCATGCGTTCGCGGACCTCTGCCGGCCGGCCTGCCAGTACGGCGGCGATGGCCGCGCCGGCCTCGAACAGTTTGGCGGTCTTGCGGTAGATGACTTCGAGATAGCGCTCTTCCGTGGTGTCCGGGTCGTGCACGTTCATCAGCTGCATGACCTCGCCGGCGGCGATGGTGTTGGTGGCGTCGGCGAGGATATCCATGACCTGCATGTCGCCGATGCGCACCATCATCTGGAAGGAGCGGGAGTAGAGGAAGTCGCCCACCAGCACGCTGGCCTGGTTGCCGAAGACGTGGTTGGCCGTGTGCCGGCCGCGCCGGCGGTCCGAGGCGTCGACCACGTCGTCATGCAGCAGCGTGGCGGTGTGGATGAATTCGATGATGGCGGCGGCCCGGATGTGCTCGTCGCCGTCGTAGGCGAGCGCCCGGGCGCCCAGCAGGACCAGCAGGGGACGCAGGCGCTTGCCGCCGCTGCCGATGATGTATTCCGCCACCTGGGAGACGAGCAGCACGTCGCTCTGCAGCGACTCGCGGATGAGCGCATCCACGCGGTCCATGTCGGAACGCGTCAGGCGTCGCAGCGCATCCAGCGTCGCGACACGGCGGGTGTCTTCTGCAGCGTACATATCGGCGAAAGATAATGCCTGAAACGGCGCCGCTTGGCGAGCCGGGGACTTTTGTCAGAGGCTGTCCAAGCCCCTGAATCCGGGGGTTATTCGCGGGTCGGCCCCGTTGACCGCCCGGGACGCAGGCCGTACAATGCCCGGTCTTTTGGGGACCCGCCGGCCGCACCGGCCTGTGTCGGGTCCGTTCTCTCCGTTCTCAACGGGTAATGACAGACAGGCGAAGGGGCGGCCGGGTTGGCCGGAGCCCGCTTCCGGAGTTCGAGATGTACGCGGTTTTTCGTAGTGGCGGCAAGCAGTATCGGGCCAGCACGGGCGACAAGCTCCGGCTGGAGCGTCTCCCTGCCGAGGAAGGGGCTTCCATCGAGTTCGACGAGGTATTGCTGATAGGCGCCGGCGGCGAGCTCAGTGTCGGCAAGCCTCTTATCGATGGCGGTAAGGTCGAGGCGAAGGTGCTGGCGCAGGGCAAGGGCCGCAAGATCGACGTGGTGAAGTTCAAGCGGCGCCAGAACTACAAGCGCCTGGGCGGCCATCGCCAGGCCTTTACCGAGGTGGAGATCACCGGCATCAGCGGTGCCGGCATGACGGCGGGGCCGGCGGAGAAGGCCGAGGCCGCGCCGCAGAACAAAGCCACCAGGAAGAAGGCGGCCAAGAAGACCGCGACCGGGAAAACGGCTGCGAAGAAGAAGACCGCCAAGAAGACGGCGGCGAAGAAGGCGACCGCCGGCAAGGAAGCGGCCGGCAGCGACGAGTAGAGTAATACGGGTAATGACGTGCGCCGCCGCGCGGCGCCAGCGGACCAGCAGGTAGAAGACAATGGCACACAAGAAAGCAGGCGGCAGCAGTAAGAACGGCCGCGATTCAGAATCCAAACGACTGGGCGTGAAGCTCTTCGGCGGCCAGTCCGTGGTGGCAGGCAACATCCTCGTGCGCCAGCGGGGCACCCGCTTCCATGCCGGCACCAACGTGGGCCTCGGCCGGGACCACACGCTGTTCGCCAAGGCCGACGGCAAGGTCCTGTTCGAGAAGAAGGGACCGCAGGGCCGCAAGTACGTGAGCGTCGTCGACGCCTGATCGACGGAGCCGGAGCCGTGCCCTCGTGCCAGATCGCGGCACTCCGGTCTCCTGAGAAAACCCCGCTGCGGCGGGGTTTTTTTGTCTCTTCGCTGAAATTCCGATGAAATTTGTCGACGAAGCGACCATCCGAGTGCAGGCCGGCAACGGCGGCCACGGCTGCCTGAGTTTCCGCCGCGAAAAATACATCCCGCGGGGCGGGCCGGACGGCGGCGACGGCGGTCACGGCGGCACCGTCTGGCTGCTGGCCGACCAGGGCATCAACACGCTGGCCGACTTCCGCGTGCAGCGCAAGTTCCGCGCCGAAAGCGGCGAGGCCGGCGCCGGCCGGAACAAAACCGGCCGCTCGGGCGACGACCTGACCGTGCGGGTGCCGGTGGGCACCATCGTCGCCGACGTGGACACCGGCGAGGTGCTGGGCGATCTCGCCGACGACGGGTCGCGGCTGAAGGTGGCCGAAGGCGGCCGCGGCGGCCTCGGCAACACGCGCTTCAAGAGTTCCACCAACCGGGCGCCGCGCAGGACCACCAACGGGACGCCGGGCGAGGCGCGGCATCTGAAGCTGGAGCTGAAGCTGTTGGCCGACGTCGGGCTGCTTGGCCTGCCGAATGCCGGCAAATCCACACTGATCCGGGCCATGAGCGCGGCCCGGCCGAAGGTGGCGGACTACCCGTTCACGACGCTGCATCCGAACCTCGGCGTCGTGCGGGTGGGCCCGGAGCAGAGTTTCGTGATGGCGGATATCCCGGGACTGATCGAGGGCGCGGCCGAAGGCGCCGGCCTGGGCATCCGCTTCCTGAAGCACCTGGAGCGGACCCGGCTGCTGCTGCACGTCGTCGACGTCGCGCCCGTCGACGGTCACGACGTGGCGGCGGCGTTCGCCGCCATCGAGGGCGAGGTGCAGAAATTCGGTGCCGGGCTTGCGGAGCGTCCCCGCTGGCTGGTGCTGAACAAGATCGATCTGCTCGAGGACGCGGCGCTGGATGATCTGCGTGCGGATCTGCTCGCGGAGATCGGCTGGAACGGGCCCGTGTTCGCGGTCAGTGCCGTGACGGGGGCCGGTACCGAGGCGCTCGCCCGTGCCGTGATGGCGCATCTGGAACGCGAGCGCCAGGCATAGAAGAGGCACAAAAAAACCGGCCGACGGCCGGTTTTTTCTGCGGCTGCGGTCCTGAGTCAGCCGAGGGCGTTGATCCGCTTGTTCAGACGGCTCTTGTGGCGCGCCGCCTTGTTGCGATGGATGATGCCCTTGTTGGTCATCGAGTCGATCACCGGGACTGCCTCCTGATAGCTGGCCTGGGCCGCTTCCTTGTCGCCGGACTCGATCGCCTTGATCACATTCTTGATGCGCGTGCGCAGGCGGGAGCGCAGCGCCATGTTGTGCTTGCGGCGCTCTTCGCCCTGCCGGGCCCGTTTCTCTGCTGATTTGATGTTAGCCACTCGAATTCTCTCTGCGGAGTGTGCGGGAAAGCCGGGTATTCTGGCACGCGTGCCGCTATTGTCAAGCCTGACAGCGGCTTAGGGCGCCGGAGCCGGCGGCCGCGGAAACCGGCGTGGCTTCGGGCTACACTTCGCCATTGTCCGCTATTGTCCGCCACGGGCGGCCATTGCCCGGCAGACGGAGGAATCTTGGGCCAGCAGCGTAATTCGGAGTCAGCCGGGGACGGCGGAGCCGGGCAGGGCGGCGCGGGGAAGCTGCTCCGCTCCACGTCAACCGTCAGCGGGATGACCCTGCTCTCGCGCATCCTCGGACTGGTGCGCGACATCGTCTTCGCCCGCTTCTTCGGCGCCGGGGTGACGATGGACGCCTTCTTCGTCGCCAACAAGATCCCGAACATGCTCCGCCGCTTCTTCGCCGAGGGCGCCTTCTCGCAGGCGTTCGTGCCGGTGATCTCGGAGTACCGCTCCACCCGCAGCCACGAGGAGGTGCAGGCGCTGGTGGACCGGGTCGCGGGCACGCTGGGAGCCCTGCTGTTCGCCATTACGGCCATTGGCGTCGTGGCATCGCCCGTGCTGGTGCTGATATTCGCGCCCGGCTTCATCGGCGACGACGGGCGTTTCGACCTCACAGCGGCCATGCTGCGGCTGACTTTCCCCTACCTCCTGTTTATCTCCCTCACGGCGCTGGCCGGCGGCATCCTCAATACCTTCGGGCGTTTCGGCGTGCCCGCCTTCACGCCGGTGCTGCTGAACGTGGTGCTGATCGGTTTCGCGGTATTCGTCGCGCCCCGGGTGGCGGAGCCGGGCATGGCGCTCGCCGCCGGCGTCTTCGTGGCCGGGCTGGTGCAGCTCGTCTTCCAGCTGCCCTTCCTCGCCCGCATCCGCGCGCTGCCGCGGCCCCGCTGGGGCAGGCACGACGAGGGGGTGCTCCGGGTCGGTCGCCTCATGCTGCCGGCGCTGTTCGGCTCGTCGGTAGCCCAGATCAACATCCTCATCGACAACCAGATCGCCTCGTTCCTGGGCGCGGGCAGGATCAGCTGGCTGTACTACTCGGACCGGCTGATGGAATTCCCCCTGGGCGTGTTCGGCATCGCGCTGGCGACGGTGATCCTGCCCGGTCTGTCGGCCCACCATGCGCGCAGCGAGACCGGCGCCTTCTCCGCGACGGTGGACTGGGCGCTCAGGCTGGTGCTGCTCATCGGATTGCCCGCCGCACTGGCACTGGCCGTGCTGGCAGGGCCGCTGATCGTCACCATCTTCTACGGCGGCGAATTCACCGAATTCGACGTGCGCATGGCTCGGCTGAGCCTGATTGCCTTCTCGTTCGGACTGCTGGGATTCATCCTCGTGAAGGTGCTGGCGCCGGCCTACTTCTCCCGCCAGGACACCAAGACCCCGGTGCGCATCGCGGTGGTGGCGTTGCTGTGCAACCTGGTGCTGAACCTGATCTTCGTGGTCACTCTCGTGCGGCTCGGCGCGGAGGGCACCCACGCGGGTCTGGCGCTGGCCACCTCGATCGCCGCCTTCGTGAATGCGGGCTTGCTCTACCGCGGCCTCCGGACACGGGGCATCGTGACCCATGGCCCCGGCTGGCCGCTGCTGCTGGCTCGTATCGCGGCCGCCTGTGCCGTGATGACGGTGGTGCTCGTCTGGCTGGACCGGCCCGCGGACTGGTGGCTGGCGGCCGGCATCGGTGCCCGAGTCGGCTGGCTGTCGCTGCTGGTCGGAGGCGGCCTCGGTGCCTATGGGCTCGCGCTGGCGGCGACCGGGCTGCGGCCGCGCCACCTGCGCCTCGGCGAGGCCCGCTAGGGGCGCCTCCGAGCGGCGCCCGCCGCCACGATCCGCGCGCCATCGTGCTACCCTTTCGCCTGCACCGGCGCGGTGACGGCCGCGGTGCCCGGACCAGAGGTTTCCATGAAGCTCAGCAGGACGAGAGATTCTTTGCCGCGTCTCGCGGGCCCCGCCGGCAGCGTGCTGACGATCGGCGCCTACGACGGTCTGCACCTCGGCCACCGGCGCATACTCGACCGCGTCCTGGCGGAGGCACGCGCCCTGGGCGCCGACCCGGTCGTCATGAGCTTCGAGCCCACGCCCAAGGAGTTCTTCTCCGGGGAGCGGCCGCCGGCCCGTCTCATGCGCTTCCGGGAGAAGTTCCAGGCATTGCGTGACTACGGCATCCGGGCTTTCTTCTGTCCCCGCTTCGATCGTCGCATGGCCGACATCGGTGTCAAGGAATTCGTGGACACGCTGCTCGTCGACGGCCTGCGCGTCCGCCATTTGGTGGTCGGCGACGACTTCCGCTTCGCCAGGCGCCGCAGCGGCGGCGTCGAGGATCTGGTCCGGGCCGGAGAGCGCGCCGGCTTCAACGTGGAGCAGGTACCGAGCGTGGTGGTGGACGGCGTCCGCGTTAGCAGCAGCGCGGTGCGCGAGGCGCTGGCTGCGGGCGATATGGAACAGGCGAGGCGTTTCCTCGGCCGCTACTATCGGATGTGCGGCCGGGTCATCCGCGGCCAGCGGCTGGGCCGCTCGCTCGGGTATCCCACCGCCAACGTGAATCTCTGCCGGCGCCAGAGCCCGGTGATGGGTATCTTCGCCGTGCGCGTGGACGGTCTGGGCGACACCTTGCTGGACGGCGTCGCCAGCGTGGGGACGCGGCCGACGGTGGACGGGACGAAGCCGTTGCTCGAGGTCCATCTTTTCGATTTCGACGACGAAATCTACGGCCGCTACATCGGCGTCGAGTTCATCGCCAAGCTGCGCGACGAGGCCCGCTTCCCGGACCTCGGAGCACTGACCGAGCAGATGCACGTGGACGCGGCCCAGGCACGGGAGATACTGGCAGCATGACGGAGGAAGCCGGAGTGAGCGAATCCCCCAGCGAAGGGCCGAAGGAGAGTGCCGCCAGGTCCGATGTCGGCACGGCAGACGGCGGTACGGCAGATGGCGGCACTGCAGTTTACTGGCTGTGGTTGTCGCTCGGCGTCCTGGCGGCCGATCAGGCGAGCAAGTGGGTGGTCACCCGGCAGTTCGAACTCTTCGAATCGGTGGCGGTGAATCCGTATCTGGACCTGACGCTGCTGCACAACAGGGGCGCCGCGTTCAGCTTCCTGGCCGATGCCGGCGGCTGGCAGCGCTGGCTGTTCATCGGCCTGGGCATCGTCGTCAGCGTCGTGATCCTGTTCTGGCTGCGGCGTCTGCCGGCGCGGGGCCAGTCGTGGCTGGCCATCGGCCTGTCACTGGTCATGGGCGGCGCGCTCGGCAACGTCATCGACCGCGTGCACTACGGCTACGTGATCGACTTCATCCACGTCCACTACCAGGACGCCTACTTCCCGGCCTTCAACGTTGCCGATTCGGCCATCACGGTGGGTGCGGCCTGCCTCATCATCGACGCGCTGTTCTTTTCGGGTCGTGAGGACGCCGGAGAGGAGGGGGGCGGGAAAGAAGCCTGACGGGCTGCCCGGCACGGAACCGGGCGGCCCGTCAGGTGTCGATCATCGCGGTGGTTACCGGGCCCAGCACTCGTCGGGGCCCATCGGGCCCGAGGTGCGGGTGCCGCGGGCGTCCAGCTCGAACCAGCTGCATTTGCCGGCCTCGGCATCGGCGTTCTGATAATCCGCACGGACCGTGAAGTCTGCTGCGTCCCCGGCAGTGATGGAGATCTCGTACTTGCCCGTATCGGTTGGCACGGCGTTGCTGGCGTAGCCGAACTCGGTAAGCGTGCTGGCGTACTCGGATCTCTGCAGGTAGAACTTCTCCTGGTCCGCGGCGATGCGCAGCAGCATGGAACGCGCTTCGGTCCTTTGCGCCCGTGAGGAGTACTCCCGGTAGTTGGGGTAGGCCAGTACCGCCAGTGTGCCGATGATGACGACGACGATCATCAGTTCCAGCAGCGTGATGCCTTGCATGGTCTTACGCATGATTCCTCTCTCGTGCGGGACGGGCAGGACAGGCGCCGATTACTCGACGCCGTCCTCCGTCCAGAAGGTCCTCACGGGCACGTTTTCGAAGCCCGGGTCGAAGCACTCGACGCCCACACAGCCTACCGGATCCGGCGAGCATTCCTTGCCCACGCAGTTCTGCGGATCGTCGGGGCTCGGGAACAGGAATACCGTCTCCGGCGCGATGCCTTCCTGCTTGAGCTCCTCCGAGCGCGGGTCGGGATCCGATATCTCACCGTCTTCCGGCGGCGGCGGATCGCCGTTGACCACGCTGATCTCGTAGAGACGGTTGGTGCCGCCGCCCGGATTACAGGCGGCCAGGTCGGCGATCTTGGGCTGGAAGCTCACAACGAAAACCGTGTCGTTGAACGTACGCGATTCGGAGAGGATCTTCTCGCCGTCGCGCAGCGTCAGCATCCAGCCGTCGTCGCTCGGTCCGATGACGGTCCCCGTCGGTTCGTTGGTCACGTCCACCAGCGTGGCCTCGGTGACGATCTGCCCGGCGCCCAGGCCGTCGTACCAGGCCTGGGGCTGCTGCTGGAAGATGTACGGGTCGCGGATCGAGTAGAAACGCTCGTCCGTATCGGTATCCAGCGGGTGCGAGCGATAACCGGTGCCGATGCTGATGGACAGGTAGCGCTTGTCCTGGACCGGGTCGCGGAAGATCGCGATGTCCGGCGCCACGAAGAAGCGGCGCTCGTTGGCCGCGCCCGTCAGGCCGCTCTCGATGCCGAAGGTGCCGATGACGCCGCCGGCCACGAGATCCGAGGGCGGCTGGCCGTCAAAGATGTCGAAGCGCCAGAGCTGGCCGCCCATATCGCCAACGTACATGCGGTCGGCGCGGCCGTTGCCGTTCATGTCGGCCACCGTCACGTCAGATGGGATGGCGCGTTTCATCTTCGGCAGTATCAGATCATGGGACGCGTCGTTGCCGGCGGACCAGAGCAGTTCGCCGTCGTCGACGTCCACCATGAAGATGGCGTTGCCGAAGGAGTCCTCCGCGCTCGAGAACGCGCCGGGCTCGTCGTGGGCGACGTCATAGCCGCCGGCGAAGATCAGCACGGTCTTGTGGTCCGCCTGGCTGGCGCCGTCCACTGCGACTCTCGCCGGGACGGGCGTCGACCAACTCTGCCCGACGGCCGGGTTGGAGAACTTCCACGCCAGCTCCGGCGACTCGGGATCGGTGATGTCGACGGCGTAATAGCTGCCGCCGCCCCGGCGCATGCCGAACACGAGGTAGACGTTATCGATACCTGTGTCGATGAGGCCGTTGTTGTTCTTGTCGATGATGACGGCCTGCATGTTGCCATCGACGCCGTAGTGCTTGTTCGCGGACTTCGGGTTCTCGAACAGGCGGGCCAGATCGGAGAGCTTCTCCCGCGGGACGAAAGCCCACAGTTCTCTGCCGTCCTCGGCGTCGATGGCGTGAACGTAGCCCTCGTTGGTGCCCACGAAGACGACGCTGCGGACGTTGGCCTCGGTGGTGCCGTAGACCACCACCGCGGGGCGCGAATGCAGAGGGTCGCCCATCTGGTCGCGCTGGGTGGTCAGCGGATCGCCGTCCTCGTCCTGGATGTCTTCGCCCAGCGCCCACGCGATGAGGTCGGACTTCGACGGCTCGGTGGAGGCGCCGGTCAGGCCCAGGTCGGCCAGCGAGAAGTTGCCGGCGTTGGCCAGCGAGACCGCGTTGGCCGGAGCCTTGAGGTCCACGCCACTGTTGCCGGTCAGGTTGGTGTACAGATTGCGCGAACCGGGAGCCGGCAGCTCGTTGGCGGCGCCGCCCAGTTCGACTACCCGACCGTCGTCGACGTCGGACCAGAAGCTGCGGGCCGTCTCGGTCTGGCCCGAGTTCGGGTCGGCCTGCTTGAAGAAGCCCGTGGCCGGGTCCACGGCCTCGATGCCGTTCGCGTCCACGATCTTGCCGCCGACCAGTTTGTATTTCTTCAGATTGCCCGGCCAGCGCAGCTTGCGGTCAGCACGGAACACCGTCACGTACAGCTCGTTCAGGTTCTGGGCCCGGTTGAAAGCGTTCACCGGCACCGCCGGCGCCGTGAAGGTCACTTCCTGCTGGCTGATCGTATTGAGGATCTGTGTCAGCGCGTCGGTCAGGCCCTGGGTGTTGTCGGCCGTGAAGTACTGGCCGCCGCCGGCCTCGGCCGTCTCCTTCAGGAGCGGGAAGTCGGTACGGAAACCGATGGTGTAGGTATTCACGTGAGGGGTGCCGAGCTCATCCCCGTTGATGTCGCCCTTGAAGAGGTATTCCGCGATGTCGTCCAGGCAGGCGCCATCTCCGGACCCGGTGCAGCCGTTGCGGCCGGTCACCACGGAATAGTCCGGCAGCCAGCTGGTCAGGTTGTAATACTGGACATCCCGATCGCTGACCGGCAGACCGTCGGTGAGCAGGACGATGAAGTTACGCGAGCAGGAGAAGTTGACCGGGTTCACGTAGGTGTCGGGACTCGTCGAGGTGTCCACTGCGGCCAGGTCCTGGTCGGTCCGCCAGTGCCAGTAGTGGTACTCCGGGCTCATGCCGCGGTAGTAGCGGGCCGCCTCCCAGAGGGTCTCGGCCAGCGGCGTCACACCGCTGGCAGGAAGGGCGTCGATCACGTCAAACAGTTCCGCCCGACTGTCCTCGATGCGCTCCATGGCCTTGATCACCTGACCGCCGTCGTCGAAGTTGAAGCGCATCATGCCGACGTTCACGTCGTTGACCGTGCCGAGCACGTTCTTGGCCACCTCCTTCAGGATGTCGGTGCGGCGCTTGTAGACGGTGGGCGGGTTGGCGGCCCAGTTCATATAGTTGCCGTCGACGACCTTGTAAGTCGTATCGGCGAGACCCGCGCCCCAGACCAGAGCCTGGTCGGGATCCGACGTCCAGGGCAGGTTGTCGAGGCCCCGCTGGGCGAACACGGCAGTGCTGGTTGCCGTCTCGCCGTGCAGGCCGGAGTCACGCGCACACTCGACGGGACTCGAGTTGTCACTCGGGTCCAGCCGTGCCCACTGGTTGGTGTCGTCCTCGTCCGGGTACTCCCGGTACTGGGCGAACTTGTCGGTATAGGCGCCGGTAGTCCGCAACTCGGCCGTGGCGCGGTCGCAGAAAAACGAGGCCTTGTCGATCTGGGCGAGAGAGACGGAGCAGTCCGGAGTGGCGGACGTATTCGTGGTCCAGTACAGCTTGGAGCTGTCACAGGAGCCGCTGTAGTCCCGGTCCGGATCGTAGTCTTCCTGCACCAGTTCCTGGGTCTGCATACTGCCGGAGGAATCCATGATGAACAGAATGTTCGGCCGGTCCTCGGGCAGTGTCGTCGGGTTCAGCACCAGCAGTTCGGTATCGTCGGCGAAGGCGCCGCCGCCTGCCGCCAGCGCGAGCAGCGCGCCTGCCGCCAGCACTCGAATGTTCTGCGTGTTCCGAGTCATATCCCTATCCTCGTGTCTCGAACGACCGCTTGCCGGAGGTCTCCGGCGGCGTGCTCACGTTGATCTGCCGTACACGGTTGTCTTCGAGCCGGTAGACGACCGTGCCCACTGCCTCGTCGCGTCCGTTCATATTCAGGACCGCCTCGCGGAATGCCCGCAGCGTCATGGCGCGGCCGTCGAAGACATAGCGGGTCTCGCCCTCGACCCGCAGCGTCACCCGGTCGCAGTCGTTGCATTCCTGCAGGATCACGCTGCCGAACTCGTTGGCAGGGAGCGTCAGATGCTTGACCCACACCTCGTAGGCCTCCTGGACGGCCGGCGGCGCTGCCGCCGCCATCTGGGCGAGACCGGCGAGCGCCAGCAATGTCAGTGTCATCCGTAATCTCATGTCGCTGTCTCCCTCGGTGATCCTTCCGCCTCAGGGGCAGACGTCGGTAATGCCCTTCGGCCCGACAATGTAGAAGTTCTGGGTATGCTCGGCGGTCGCGCCCCGGGTCGATTCCGCGGTCGCGATCGTCTGGAAATGGAATGCCGCGATCCCCTTGCCCGCGCCGATGCTGAAGGCGGCGTCCGGCACCAGCGTGTTGCATTGGTAGGTGGTGGTCGACTCGACCGTGTCCGCACCGTTGATCGCGTGCGGCGCGATGATGTTCGGCGCCGCCGTCTGGAAGGTGCCCTGGGCCAGCGCCTCGTCCACGCCGGATTCGGCGGCCTGGAAGGCGCTCTCCAGGAACTGATTGTTACCGGCCATGGTGAGTCCGGTCGTCGCCGTATTCATACCGGAGATGGCCAGCAGGGTCAGGACCATCAGCAGGACCAGACCCACCACCAGCGCAGCACCGCGCTGGCGCTGCCGCATTGCATTGAATTTTTCGCTCGTCTGCCTCATGTGCGCACGTTCCTCAGCAGTATTGTCTTGGTCTTCACCATGCGGCGGAAATCGTCGTTGAAAGCGCCCAGGTCGACGTCGGCAAGCCGGTAGTTCGTGTTGTCGGCGATGCCCGGCTCGCGCTCCACCGAACGGACCAGGAGCCAGAGCCGGACGGCCATGACCTGGACTTCAGGGTCGAATGCTCCGGACGCCGGGTCGATGATCGGGCTGTCCGGATTGACGTAACGATCCACCGTGGCGTTCCCGTCCATGTCGAGGCCGAACTGCACCTGCATGTTCTCGACGCCGGGCACCACTTCCTCGTCGCGGATCACTGGTGCGCCGCCCACCGTTGCGAGTGACCGCCGTCGCAGGGAAGGCACATTCGGGAATATGTCCGAGCTCGGCGAGACGTAGTAACCGTTGACCACCAGGTTGTTGGTCTGGGTGCCGCCGCCCACGAAGCCGCCGGGAGCCGCACCGTCCGAATAGAGCTGGCCCTGCAGGCGCGTCGTCTCCAGCTGTATGACGCCCGCGGTGGGCGCGCTCGGCGTGATGCGTGCATGGCGGACCACGAAACTGTCGGAGTTCGGCATGAAGTTGCCGGCGCCCACGCAGGGCCAGTCGGTCGTGTTGTTCGCGCCCTCGATCGGCCGCAGCAGATCCGTCACGAAGTCCGCGCCGCAGCCGACCGGGGGATTGATGTTCAGCGGATCGGGGTCCGCCGTGGTGGCGCGGCCCTCGACGAGGTCCGGCCGGCTCAGCAGGCCCCAGTAGCTCGCCATGCGCAGATCGGGCTCGATGACGTCGAAGGCGAACTCTCCGTTCTCCTGCACTCGCGCGATATTCTCGTTGACGATATAGGCGCTGCGGCTCTGCATATAGACCTGCACCGCGCCGATGATCAGGAAAGAGCCGATCACCAGGGCGACCATCAGCTCGATCAGGGTGACGCCCTGCTGGCGCTCGGCCGGATTCGGCGAACCGCTACGATTATGCTTTGTGTTCATCGCATCCATCAGTTCATCGCCTGTACCTGGATGGTGTACGAGGGCTGCTCAGGCAGGCCCGCCTCGTCCCACTGGACCCTGACCGTGTACGTCCACGGCACCGTCGCCTGATCCAGCAACACCTCGACGTCGCCGTCCGGCAGCGTCTGCTGGGCCTGCTGACTCCACAGCAAAATGTCGTGCTGTGCCATCTGGTCGGCGTCGCAGTCGATCAGGCCGGTATCGCAGTCGTTGTCCGCGCCGGCGCCCGTGTATGCGATGCCGGCGGTGCGATTGGCGCGGATCCGGTCGGCGACGTCGCCCGCCAGCGTCACCGCCTGGGTGCGGAACTGGGAGGTACGGCCGGCCTGCAGCGTCTGCAGGTACAGCCCGGCGATGCCGAGCATGCCCACCGACATCACGACCATGGCAATCAGCGCCTCGATCAGGGTGAAGCCCCGTATTCTCTCCATCAGGTTCGCGTTCATGCTCTCGCTCATTCGTTCTTTCCGCGCTTTCCGGTCCGGCTTCAGGGACAGCCCGCGCCGACCAGTAAGTCGGCGACGTTCTGCACGAGGGCCACTTCCCGCACGACCTGGGGCCGGCCGGGGCCGTCCATGCGCAGGGCGCGAGCCGCGGACAGTCCGCCGGCGGCGGCCACGTTGCCCCTGCTGTCGCACATGAGGGCGCCTCGCAGGGCGGGCCCGGCGCCGCCGACGTTGCCGAACCCGAAGCCGGTGGCGGCATAGGAGAAGTAGTTGGAGCCGCCGTTGGTCTGCAGCGTAATGCCGTCCGGGACTGGCCCCATGCTGCGGATGATCTCTTCGCCGGCGTCTATCTGCACGTTCGGGGTCGGGCCCGAGTCGTCCGCGAATACCACCCAGCCATCGGCGAAGGTGCCGCCGCAGGCCGGGTTGGCTGCCTCGGCGTTCAGGCTGGAGCAGACCGTGACCGGTGCCTTGCGCTTGACCGCCTCGCTGCGGGCCAGCGTGAAGGCCGAAAGCAGGTCGTTAGAGGTGGCGGCCATGCGATTGTTGCGCGTGAACTCGAGGAAGTTGGGCACGCCCAGGGACAGGATGATCCCCATGATCACGACCGTGACCAGCAGCTCGTACAGCGTAAAGCCGTGTTGTGCGGTTCTTTCCATGGGGCGGACACTATCCCGCGTGATCCTGCAGGGGAAATATTCCCGACGAGCGGTCGCTCACGCCGGACGAGCGGTAGGTTCCGGCCGGGTGTTCACGCGCCAGGACAGGTCAGGCTTGCCGGGGCGTCGTCCCCCGGCGCACTCCGCGGGCGGCCGGTGTAGCTTACGATCAGCGCGCGGGCAGGGACGCGGCCGGCACCGTCGCAGACCAGGAAGGTGCCATTCGTGTTGCGCCTGCGAACGCCGCGCAGGGTATAGCGGTGCCGGTTCGTGATTATGTTCACTTTGGCGGCGGCCCGGTGGCGGCGCAGCACGGCCTCGCCGGGATCCGTCCGGCCGTCGTCGTCGTCGTCCACGAACAGCATCCAGCCACCGCCCCAGTCGGCAGCGCCGGTGCAGCGGCTGCCGTCGGCGGACTGGCACAGGACGAGGTTCAGCCGGCGCTTGATGGCCTCCTGACGACCGAGGTGCAGCGCGTGGTGCAGGGCGTTGACCTCGGTCGTCAGGCGATTGCGCGCGATCAGGCTGCCGAGCGGCGGCGCGCCGATCACGATCAGGATGGTTGCCACGCTCAGCGTGACCAGCAACTCGTACAGCGAATAGCCGCGGTGTCGGGACATGGCCCAGTTCCCTCCGGTGCCGTTGACCGCAGGGGGTATTGTCGGCGGCGGGCATCCGCCGAGCGAGCCCGATTCCCGCGCGAACCGCCCTGAAATCAGGCTTGTGCGCCATTTTGAGAATCACTATCATCTTTTCAGGAACATTGGACTCGGACCAAGCCTATACTTGGTCTAAACCTGAAGCGGTCGGTATCCCTTGAACAGACAGGAAGTCGAAAAGCGCCTCGAATCCCACGGCGTCATGCCCACGCCCCAGCGCGTCGACGTGGCCAGCATCCTGCTGGAGCGTCCTCAGCATCTGTCCGCCGAACAGATACTGGAGCGTCTGCGCGAGCGCGGCAGCCGGGTGTCGAAGGCCACCATCTACAACACGCTGAAGCTGTTCAGCGACAAGGGCCTGGCCAGGGAAGTCAACGTGGATCCCAGCCGGCTGTTCTACGATTCGACCACGCATCCGCACCACCACTTCTACAATGTGGACACGGGAGAGTTGTCGGACATCCCGTCCGGACAGGTGGCCATCATGGACGTGCCCGATCTGCCGGCCGGCACCGAGCAGGAGAGCGTCGAGCTCATCATACGGGTGCGGGACAAGCGCTGAGGCACCACGGCGGGCGGTGGATTGCCTGCCTATCCCGCATTATCTATACTCGCCGCCCACCCGGGGCCGAAGTAGCTCAGTCGGTAGAGCAACGCATTCGTAATGCGTAGGTCGTCAGTTCGAGTCTGACCTTCGGCACCAGCCCACCACGGGTTTCCCCACCGTTTCCCCGATCTCCGGTCGCCCGGGCAAGTGGCGCCCTGTCGCCGCCGTGAAGCCGCGCAGGCGATCCCTCATCGCGCTCGACCGACCTTCGGTCTATAACCCAAGTCATTCCGGTTACTTAGCTTGTATTCTTAGAATATCGTGTCAGAATGCGTCCCTAACACGGCGTGCGCGGGGGATACCGGAAGTGAGAACGCTGTCAATCCAACGGTCCGCCCGGGCTTCCTAGAATGTCCCGACTGACTGCCGACGGGTGCAAAGCCTCGAGATGATCAGCGAGAAGGATCTGCGGGCCGGCATCGCCGGCGACACACTCGCCTTGCGGCGCGGTTCCGGGCAATACCCCGCCATCGCGGTGGATGCCGTCTATACCAAGCTCGCGATCAATCTCCTCACCCTCGAGAAGGGTACGGCAGGCGCGGTCATCGAGTCCGTGGTGGAGGATCTCCGTGACGCGGCGGGGGTCGACGTGGCCTTCGTCTGCCTGGCCGACGAACGCGCCGCCAGCATCGAGACGGTGATCGCGGCGACGTCCCCCTACAGTATCTGCCGGCCCCAGGTGCTACAGCACCAGGACCTGGCCGACTGGCGCTGGCTGGCCCGGGGCATGAGCGGCCAGCGTCTGCTGGAGATCGGCGACTGCGGCCAGCCGCCGGCGGGTGCGGAGGCGGAGGCGGCGCGCCTCTCGGAGATCGGTCTGGGCGCCTGCCTGCTGATCGGCGTCGGCACCGCCGAGGGCCCGGCCGGCTTCATCGCGCTGGCCAACGAGGCGCCGGTGGACGGCTGGGACGCCAACCTCAAACTGCTGCTGAAGCTGCTCGGTTCCAGCTTCGGCGCCGGCGTAGAGCGCGTACGCACCCGCGCCGAGCTGGCACACATCCGCGAGCGCGACGAACTGCTGTCCGAGACCGCAAACGACGGCATCTGGGATTTCGACGGCCGTGCCAAGGCCGTCTGGTTCTCCCGCCGCTGGAAGACCATGCTCGGTTACGACGAGGACGAGGAGGACATCTCCCCGGACTGGTACCGCCTGGTGCACCCCGACGACATGACCCGGGTGCAGTCCAAGATGCGCGAGCACCTGGAAGGTCGGGCGGACTACTTCGAGAGCGTCCACCGCATGCGCCACTCCAGCGGCGACTGGCGCTGGATGATCAGCCGGGCGAAGGCGCTGCAGGACGACAACGGACGGCTGCGGCGGCTGGTTGGCGTCGAAGTGGATATCACGGAGCGCAAGCTTTACGAGGAGGCGCTGTTCCGCGAGAAGGAGAGTGCCCAGATCACCCTGCAGTCCATCGGTGACGGCGTGGTCACGACGGACGCCGACTGCAACGTGGAATACGTCAACCCGGTAGCCGAGGAGCTCACCGGCTGGAAGGTGGACAGCGCCACGGGGCGCGCGGTGGACGAGATTTTTCGCGCCTACCACGAGGAGACCTGCGAGCCGCTCGAAAATCCGGTGGCCGTGGCCATCCGCCGCAACCGCTCGATCAAGTCGGTGCGCCCGACGCTGCTGATCACGCGGGACGGCAACGAGCTGTACGTGGAATCGACGGCCTCGCCGATCCGCGACGGTTCGGGCAACGTAACGGGCGGCGTGCTGATCTTCCACGACGTGAGCGAGGCCAGGGAGTTGAACCGCAAGCTCGCCTACCACGCCAGCCACGACATGCTCACCCAGCTGGTGAACCGGCGCGAGTTCGAGAGCCGGCTGGAGCGTGCACTGAAGAGCGCGAGAGCGAGAGAGACCTCCTACGCGCTCTGCTACATGGACTTGGACCAGTTCAAGATCGTCAACGACAGCTGCGGCCACAGCGCCGGCGACGCGTTGCTGGCCCAGCTCGGCGCGCTGCTGAAGTCGAAGATCCGCTGGCGGGACACGCTGGCCCGCCTCGGCGGCGACGAATTCGGCGTGCTGCTGGAGAGCTGCAACCTCGACGAGGCCATGCGCACGGCCGAGGAGCTGCGCGAGACGGTGGCGGATTACAAGTTCGTCTGGGACGAACGCAGTTTCCGGCTGGGCGCGAGCATCGGCGTCGTGCCCATCACCGCGGACAACGACGACGTGGCGGCGCTGCTGTCGGCCGCCGACAGCGCCTGCGCGGCGGCGAAGGAGGCGGGCCGCAACCGCATCCACAGCTATCACGAGAACGACATCGATCTCATGCGCCGGCGCCGGGAGATGCAGTGGGCGGCGCGCATCAACAACGCGCTGGAGGAGTCGCGCTTCGAACTCTTCCGCCAGACCATCCTGCCGCTGCAGGGCGAGGACCGGGGCGCCCATTACGAGCTGCTGCTGCGCATGCGCGACGAGGCCGGCGCCATGGTCTCGCCGGAGCTGTTCATCAACGCGGCCGAGCGCTACGGCATCACGCCGAACATCGATCGCTGGGTGATCTCCAACGCCTTCCGCTGGCTGGTCTCCGAGGCCGACGAGCGCGAGCGGCTGGATCTCTGCTCCATCAACCTGTCGGGTCAGAGCCTCGGCGACGAGAAGTTCCTGCCTTTCGTCATCGAGCAGTTCCAGGTGAGCGGTCTCGATGCCACCAAGATCTGTTTCGAGATCACCGAGACGGCCGCCATCGCCAGCTACTCACAGGCGAACCGGTTCATCAACGCGCTGAAGGAGCTCGGTTGCAAGTTCGCCCTGGACGACTTCGGCACGGGCCTGTCGTCTTTCGGCTATCTGAAGCACTTCCCGGTGGATTTCCTGAAGATCGACGGCAGTTTCGTGAAGGAGATCCTGCACGACCCCATCGACCGGGAGATGGTGCGCTCGATCAACGAGATCGGCCATCTCACCGGCAAGCAGACCATCGCCGAGTTCGCCGAGAACGAGGAGATCATCACCATGCTGCGCGGCATGGGCATCGACTATGCCCAGGGCTACGGCGTCTCCGAGCCGAAGCGCGTGCAGCAGAACTTCGCCGCCGAGTCGCTGGAGCCCCTCTAGCGCCCGCCGGTGCGCCCCTGGCCGCCGGTCGCCGCGTCGAACCGCATGGAGTAATCCACGGCCCGCAGGTGCTTGGTGAGCGCGCCCACCGAGATGAAGTCCACGCCGGTCTCCGCGACGGCCGCCATATCGTCCATCTCGAGCCCGCCGGATGCCTCCAGCGTGGCGCCCGTGCCGGCATCCCGGGTGACGCGCACGGCTTCGCGCAGCGCACCGAGCGGGAAGTTGTCCAGCAGCAGGCGGTCGGCCCCGGCGGCCAGTGCCTCGCGCAGCTCGTCGATGTTCTCCACTTCCACCTCGACCGGCAGCACCGGGTTCTCGGCTCGCGCGCGGGCCACGGCTGCCCGGATACCGCCGCAGGCGAAGATGTGGTTCTCCTTGACGAGCACGGCGTCGAACAGGCCAAGGCGGTGGTTGACCGCGCCGCCGCAGCGCACGGCGTATTTCTGGGCGAGCCGCAAGCCCGGTATCGTCTTGCGGGTATCGAGTATGCGGCAGCCGGTGTGGGCGACGGCGGCCGCGTAGCGGGCGGCGGCCGTGGCGGTCCCGGACAGCGTCTGCAGGAAATTCAGCGCAGTGCGCTCGCCGGTCAGGATCGGCCGGGCCGGGCCATCCAGGGAGCAGACCGTCTCGCCCGGCGCCAGCCGCTCGCCGTCGTCGGCCCGCCACTCGATGCGGACAGTCCCGTCCAGTACGGCGAAGACCCGGTCGAACCAGGCGCGGCCGCACAGTATCGCGTCCTCGCGGCAGACCACCGTGGCGCGGGAGCGGGCCCCGGCGTCGATCAGCGCCGCCGTCACGTCGCCGGCGCCGACGTCCTCCGCCAGGGCGGCGTCCACGCTCGCCCGGATGTGTGCCGAGAGCCTCTCTTCCTGCATTTCCGCTACCTCCGCGCCGCGCCGGGACGATACGCCAGAGCGTCTCTGGTCACAAGCGCCAACATACGTATAATCCACTATAAATGCATAGCGACCGGCAGCCGCCAGGATTGGACCAGACAGTGATGAAGAAGCCGCCGCTGAGACGCCCGGCCTCGCCCTGCGTGAATATCTGCACGCTGGACGAACGCGACGTCTGCACGGGCTGTCTGCGCACCCTCGACGAGATCGGCGCGTGGTCCACGCTCAGCCCGGAAGAGCAATGGCGCGTGGTGGATGCGCTCGCCGGTCGCGCCGCAATGCGGAGGGCCGGCCCCTGAGGTCTCATGAACGCCGCACGCTCCGCCACCCTATTGTTCCCGCTCCTGCTGGCCGGCTTCGGCCTGGCCGGCTGCACCGCCATGCTGATCGGCGACGGCCAGGGGAGTGGCCGGGTGAACGGCAATGGCGACATCGCGGGCGACATGGCGGGCGAGTCTGCAGCGGGGACCGGCACCGCGCGATCGGGCAGCGATGCCGAGCTCACCGCCGCCGTGCGTTCGAGGCTGGTGGCGGATACGTCGGTGGAGGCGACGGGCATCGACGTGACGACGGCCGGCGGGCGAGTGACGCTGAGCGGTTTCGTGGCGAGTTTCGCCGAGCGGGACAGGGCCGGCCGGCTGGCCGCCGCCGTCCCGGGAGTCATGGCGGTGGACAACCGCCTCGCCGTCAAGGCGCGCCCTCGGTAAATCGATAAGGGCAAGTCAATAAGGGCAACTGAACCAGAGCAAAGGAGGTAGACGGGCAATGGACGTAATCGAAAGGATCAAGCAGCAGATTGGCGAGAATCCGATCCTGCTGTACATGAAAGGAACGCCGGATTTCCCGCAGTGCGGTTTCTCCGCCCAGTCGGTGGCGGCGCTGAAGGCCTGCGGCAAGGAATTCGCCTACGTGAATATCCTGGAGGACCCGGAGCTGCGCGAGGCGCTGAAGAGTTACTCGAACTGGCCGACCTACCCTCAGCTCTACATCCGCGGTGAGCTCATCGGCGGCTCGGATATCGCCGTGGAGATGTATCACTCCGGCGAGCTGAAGCAGATGCTCGACGACGTCGCCGCCTGAGGGCGGCGGCGCTCAGCCGCCGGCCAGCGCCTCCCGGTATACGCCCTGCACCCGGTTGACGATCTCGCAGAAGAGATCGGCTGTCCGTTCCGCGTCGTAGGCCGCGGAATGGGCCCGGGATTCGTCCCAGTCCAGCCCCGCCGCAGTGACCGCGCGCGCCAGCACCGTCTGTCCGAAGACCACGCCGCCCAGCGTCGCCGTATCGAAGCTGGAGAAGGGGTGGAACGGGTTGCGCTTCAGCCCGGTCCGCCGGACGGCGGCATTCAGGAAACTCAGGTCGAAGAAGGCGTTGTGGCCCACCAGCACGGCCCGGGTGCAGCCGGTCTCGCGAATGGCCCGCCGCACTTCCCGGAACACCCGCTGCAGGGCGTCCCGCTCGTCGATGGCCGGGCGCAGCGGATGCCAGGGGTCGATGCCGTTGACGGCCAGCGACGCCGCTTCCAGGTTGGCGCCGTCGAAGGGCTTCACGTGATAACGGTGAGTCTCGCTGCGCCCCAGGCGGCCGCCGTCGTCCATCTCCAGCAGCACGGCAGCGATCTCGAGCAGCGCGTCGGTGTCCGCGTTGAAACCGCCCGTCTCGACGTCGACCACGACGGGCAGGAAGCCGCGGAAGCGGTTTGCCACCGGTGCCGGTTCGATCTGTTCGTTCGTTTTCCCCATGCGGTTCAGGCGGCGGGGCGGCCGGGCGTCTCGGCGAGATCCAGCAGCAGCCCGAGGGTGTAGCGGACGCCGAATCCGGTGACTTTCGTGGGCGCGTGGGCGAGCCCGCCCTCGTGGCTGGAGGCGCTGAGGTCGATGTGGATCCAGGTGCTCTGCCGGGGCACGAACTCGCGCAGCAGCGCCGCGGCCATGATGTGGTCGCCGGCGCCGGCGGGCAGGCATTGCTTCAGGTCCGCCACGTCGCTCTTCAGCTCGTCGCGGAACTCGTCGGTGACCGGGAACGGCCAGACCCGCTCGCCGCTCGCCTCGCCGGCGCGTTTCAGCAGCGGATGCAGGGACGGGCGATTCGTGAATACGCCGCTATAGCGGGTGGTGAGGGCGCTGATGCAGGTTCCGGTGAGCGTCGCATAATCGATGATCGTGGCCGGTCCCGCTTCGCCGGCCAGCGCCAGGGTGTCGGCGAGCACCATCCTGCCCTCGGCGTCGGTGTGGATCACCTGTATCGTCTTGCCGTTGACGGCCGTGACCACATCCTGCTGTTTGTAGGCCCGGGGGCCCGTCCGGTTCTCGGTGAGTGCCAGCCAGCAGTCGACGGCGAACGGCGCCTCCAGCAGCGTCAGGGCGAGCAGGCTGCCGAGGGCGACGGCGGCGCCCTGCATGTCCCCGTGCATGTCCAGCATGCCGCCGGCGGGTTTCAGGTTGGTGCCGCCGGTATCGAAGACGATGCCCTTGCCGACCAGGGCGACGGCGGGCGAGTCGCCGGCCCCCTCCGGACGCCAGGACAGGCGGACGATGCCCGCGTCGTCGTTGTCGTTGCCGCGGGCCACGGCAAGGAACGCGCCGGCTCCCCGATCCTCGAGTTGAGTCGTGTCGAGGAACTCGTAGTGCCAGCCGTGGCGTTCGGCGAGCTCCGCGGCGGCGACCCGAAGGGCCCGGGCGTCACCCACGTTCGGCGGTAGCGCAGTCAGCCAGCGGGCGAGGTTGTTGCCCGCGGCTTCGGCCCGAACCCGGTCGGCGTCGATGCGCTCGGGCAGGCCCGCCAGTCTGATGGTGGAGAGCCGCCGCGGCTTCGGGTTCTTCTGCCGGAATACCGGCAGCCGGAACGCCGCGAGCAGCAGGGCCAGCAGCTGGTCGCGCACTATTGCGGCCGTGGATTCTTCGGGGAAGCCGGTTGCGAGCACCGCGAGCCGGGAGGGGTCCTCTGCCAGCGCAGCTTCCGCGAGTCGGCGGGCGGCGGTGCCGCGCTCGAAAGCGCTGGCGTCGGACGGCACCATGGCCACCAGCACGGCGGTCTGCGCCTTGTTGTCCAGACGGCTCGTGACCAGCGGCACGTCCGAGGCATCGCGACGGCGGGCGATCCTGCTCAGCCGGGTGCCCCTCGGCACGGCGGACCAGGCGCTCTCGTCCGCACCGCTCGGCAGCAGCACGAGCAGCTGGTCGAGATTTTCGTAGTCCTTCAGCAGCGGCTTCTTCGTCGACTGGATGACGCGTATCGAAGAGTCCGGCGGCAGCACTGTGGCCATTCGAGGTTCCTCCGGGGCGCCTTGACCTGTCTCCGGCAAAGGTCGAACATACCCCCCAACCTCTGGCGGGCGGAGCGGGTGACGAAGAAGCGCCATCCTAGCAGGTGACCTCCGCTAATTCATCACGGCCGCGGCGGCGGCGGATAAACGGCATCAGGCAAGGAACGGCATCAGGCATGAGTGCAAACAGTCCTTTCGACGATACCGACCCGACAGAGACCCGGGAGTGGCTCGAGTCCATCGACTCGGTGCTGAATGTTCACGGTCCCGAGCGAGCCCATTTCCTGCTGAACCGGATGATCGACTTCGCACGCCGCTCCGGTGCCTATCTCCCCTACAGCCCTAACACCGCCTACCTGAACACCATCGCGCCGGGCCAGCAGCCGGAGTACCCCGGCGACCGTTCGGTCGAACGGCGCATCGAGGCTTACATCCGCTGGAACGCAATGGCCATGGTCGTGCTGGCGAACCGGGCCAGCAGCGAATACGGCGGCCATATCGCCTCCTACGCGTCCTCGGCCACCCTCTACGAGGTGGGCTTCAATCATTTCTGGCGCGCGCCCTCGGAGCACAACGGCGGCGACCTGGTCTTCATCCAGGGCCATTCCGCGCCGGGCATCTACTCGCGGGCCTATCTCGAGGGGCGTCTCACCGGCGCGCAGCTGCAGCGCTTCCGCATGGAGGTGGGCGGCGGCGGCCTGTCGTCATATCCGCACCCCTGGCTCATGCCGGAGTTCTGGCAGTTCCCGACGGTGTCCATGGGCCTCGGCCCGATGCTGGCGCTGTACCAGGCCCGCTTCATGCGCTACCTCGAGCACCGCGGCCTGATCCCGGAAAGCGACCGCAAGGTGTGGTGCTTCCTCGGCGACGGCGAGATGGACGAGCCGGAGGCCATGGGCGCCATCACGATGGCCGTGCGCGAGGGGCTGGACAACCTCATATTCGTCATCAACTGCAACCTGCAGCGCCTCGACGGGCCAGTGCGCGGCAACGGCAAGATCATCCAGGAGCTGGAGGCGGCGTTCGGCGGCGCCGGCTGGGACGTGATCAAGGTGATCTGGGGTTCGCGCTGGGACCCGCTGCTGGCCAAGGACACCGACGGACTGCTTCGCCGCGTCATGGACGAGACGGTGGACGGCGAATATCAGGCCTACAAGAACAAGGGCGGCGCCTACACGCGCGAACACTTCTTCGGCAAGTATCCCGAGCTGAAGGAGATGGTGGCCAATATGTCCGACGAGGAAGTCTGGCGCCTGAACCGTGGCGGCCACGACTCCATCAAGGTCTACTCGGCCTACGAGAAGGCCGTGCGCAGCAAGGGCCGTCCGACCGTCATCCTGGCCAAGACCGTGAAGGGCTATGGCATGGGCGAGTCCGGCGGCGAGAGCGCGAACCCGGCGCATCAGCAGAAGAAGCTGGACGACGACGCGCTGAAGGAGTTCCGCGACCGCTTCAACATCCCGGTTTCCGACGAAGACATCCCGAAGGTGCCGTTCTGCCGGCCGCCGGAGGACAGCGACGAGATCGAGTACCTGCACGAGCGGCGGCGCAAGCTGGGCGGCTACCTGCCGCAGCGGCGCACCCGTTCCGAGTCGTTGCAGGTGCCTCAGCTGGAGGCCTTCTCGAGTCAGCTGGAGGGCACCGGCGAGCGCGAGGCGTCCACCACCATGGCGTTCATCCGCCTGCTGACGGCGCTCACCCGGGACAAGAATATCGGCAAGTACGTCGTGCCCATCGTGCCCGACGAGGCGCGCACCTTCGGCATGGAAGGCATGTTCCGGCAGGTGGGCATCTATTCCTCCAAGGGCCAGCTGTACACGCCCCAGGACGCCGATCAGCTCATGTACTACAAGGAAGACAAGAAGGGGCAGATCCTGGAGGAGGGCATCAACGAGGCGGGCTCGTTCTGCTCCTGGGCGGCCGCGGGCACGGCCTACAGCAATCACGACCGGCCGATGATCCCCTTCTACATCTTCTATTCGATGTTCGGCTTCCAGCGTATCGGCGACTTCATCTGGGCCGGCGGCGACATGCAGTCGCGGGGCTTCCTGATGGGCGGCACGGCCGGGCGCACGACGCTGGCCGGCGAGGGCCTGCAGCACCAGGACGGCCACAGCCTGGTGCTGTCCTCCACCGTGCCGAACTGCCTGTCGTATGATCCCACCTATGCCTACGAGCTGGCGGTGATCATCCAGGACGGTATGCGGCGCATGCTGCACGAGCAGGAGAATATCTTCTACTACATCACCTGCATGAACGAGAACTACGTCCATCCGCCCATGCCGAAGGGCGTGGAGGACGGCATCCTGAAGGGGTTGTACCTGCTGAAGATCGGCGGACGGGGCAAGGTGCGCGTGCAGCTGATGGGCGCGGGCACGATCCTGCGCGAGGTCATCGCCGCCGCCGAACTGCTGGAGGAGGACTATTCCATCCCGGCGGACATCTGGAGCGCCACCAGCTTCAACCAGCTGCGCCGCGACTGCCTGGAGGTGGAGCGCTGGAATCAGCTCCACCCGGCCGAGGAGCCGCGGCGGAGTTATCTCGACCAGTGTCTGGCCGACAAGGACGGCCCCTTCATCGCGGCCACGGACTACATGAAGATCGTGCCGGACCAGATCCAGCGCTGGATGCCGGGCCAGTACGTGACGCTCGGCACCGACGGCTACGGCCGCAGCGACCGCCGCTCCGCGCTGCGCCAGCACTTCGAGGTGGACCGGCGCTACATCGCGGTGACGGCGCTGAAGGCGCTGGCCGACGAGGGCGCGCTGGACATGGAGACCGTCTCCGACGCCATCCGGCGCTACGACATCGATCCGGACAAACCGGATCCTGTGACCCTCTGAGGGCGTCGCGATGGCTGAACGCAAGGAAATACGCGTCCCCGATCTCGGCGACTTCTCCGACGTCGACGTCATCGAGGTGCTGGTCTCCGTCGGCGACACCGTGGAAGTGGAAGACGGCCTGATCGCGCTCGAGACCGACAAGGCGTCCATGGACGTGCCGAGCACCGCTGCCGGCAAAGTGGTCGAGATCGGCGTCTCCGCGGGCGATACCGTGAACGAGGGCGACCTCATCGCCGTGGTCGAGACGAGCGGCAGCGGGGAGGAGGACTCCGCCGGCGACGGGGAAACGCGTGCCGAGGATGACGAGGCCGGCGGCGGCGATGACGGAGCCGATGAGGAAACCGGTGCCGGAGAAGACGAGGCCGATGCCGACGAAGATCGGTCCGGTGGCGGCGAGTCGGACGAGAAGACGGACGAAGGATCGGACGAAAAGCGGGACGAGAAACCGGACGAGAAACCGGACGAGAAATCGGGCGGCGAATCGGCTGGCGATACGGTGGCCGAGCCGGGTCGGCGCAAGGTCGAGGTGCCGGACCTCGGCGACTTCGAGGAGGTGGACGTGATCGAGGTCCACGTCGCCGAGGGCGACGAGGTGGCCGAAGAAGATCCGCTGCTGACCCTCGAGACCGACAAGGCGTCCATGGACGTGCCGTCGCCAGCGGCGGGCCGCGTGGCCGAGGTGGTGGTGAGCGTCGGCGACAAGGTGAGTTCCGGCGACGAGATCCTGACGCTGCTGACCGGAGAGAGCGACGGCGGCGAGCCCGCGGAGACCGACGAGGCCGACGAGACCGACGAGGCCGACGAGACGGACGACCGCGAACGCGGCGCCGAGGCCGGCACGAAGCGCCAAGACAAGGAGCCGGAAGCCTCCTCCCGGCAGCAGGCCGGTGGCGGCCGCCGCGAGCGGGCGGACTCCGCCGACGAACGGCGGGAGGTGCCTTCCGGATTCCCGGCCATCGACGAGGCGGGCTTCTCCCGGGCCCATGCCAGCCCGTCCGTGCGCAAGCTGGCACGGGAGCTGGGCGTCGACCTCGTGAGGGTGGACGGCACCGGGCGCAAAGGCCGGGTTCTCGCAGAGGACGTGAAGTCCTGGGTCAAAAAGACGCTGCAGGGTGGCGGCGAGGAAGCCGCGGGCGCCGCGCTGCCGTCGGTCCCCGAAGTGGATTTCGCGAAGTACGGCGACGTGGTGACGCAGCCGCTGGGCCGCATCCGCAAGATATCCGCGCGCCGGCTGCAGGCGTCGTGGCTGAACCTGCCCCACGTTACCCAGCACGACCTCGCCGACATCACGGAGATGGAGGAACGGCGCCAGGAGCTGAAGGGCGCGGCGGCGGAGCGCGGCATCAAGCTGACGCCGCTCGCGTTCATCGTCAAGGCTTGCGTGCAGGCGCTGAAGGAGTTTCCCCGCTTCAACAGCTCGCTGCACCCGGACGGCGAACATCTGGTGCTGAAACACTACTTCCATATCGGTTTCGCTGCCGATACGCCGAACGGCCTGATGGTGCCCGTTATCCGCGACGCCGACCGCAAGGACGTCTACGAGCTCGCCGCCGATCTGGCCGAGCTGTCCGCCGCGGCGCGGGAAGGCAAGCTCAGCGCCGAGCAGATGCAGGGCGGTACCTTCACGGTGTCCAGCCTCGGCGGCATCGGTGGCACCGCCTTCACGCCGATCATCAACGCCCCGGAGGTCGCCATACTCGGCGTTTCGCGCTCGAGCATGCAGCCGGTCTGGAACGGGCGGGAGTTCAAGCCGCGCCTGATGCTGCCGCTGTCGCTGTCGTACGATCACCGCGTGATCGACGGCGCGGACGCGGCCCGCTTCACCACCTGGCTGGCCGGCGCCCTGAGCGACGTCGGCGGCCTGCTCGAGGCCATCCCCTGAATATGACTGCCATCATTGCCATGATCGTCATGATCGTGACTCCGGCGCCGTGAGCGAAGACGGCCGCATCATCCGCGTGCCGGATATCGGCGACTTCGACGAGGTCGACGTGATCGAGGTGCACGTGGCCGAAGGCGACGAGATTGCCGCCGAGGACCCCATCGTCACGCTGGAGACGGACAAGGCGAGCATGGATCTGCCGGCGCCCCGGGGCGGCCGGGTGGAGTCCGTGCTGGTGAAGACCGGCGACAAGGTTTCCGAGGGCAGCGAACTCCTGCGCCTGGCCGACTCGGGTGACGAGACGCAAGACACGATCCCCGACGACGACGAGAGCGGAGGGGCCGACACCGACGAGGCCGATGAGACCAGCGAGGCCGACACCGACGAGGCCGACAGCGACGAGAAGGCCGCCGCGGGCGAAGACGAAGCAGAAGCAGGAGAACGGAACGGGCAGGAGTCCGATTCCGCGGAGCGTTCGTCCCGCCGGCGCGAGGCCCCGCGGGCGGCCCGCGACGAGGCCGACGCGGACCTGGAGACGGATGTCGTCGTGCTGGGTGCGGGGCCGGGCGGTTACGCCGCCGCGTTCCGGGCTGCCGACCTCGGCCTGCGGGTGACGCTGGTCGAGCGCTGGCCGGTCCTGGGCGGCGTCTGTCTGAACGTGGGCTGCATCCCCTCCAAGGCGCTGCTGCATGCCGCCCGGGTGATCGAGGAGGCGGCCGAGATGGGCGAGAACGGCATCCGCTTCGGCGAGCCGGAGATCGACGCCGCGCGGCTCGGCGAATGGAAGTCGGGGGTCGTCAAGCGCCTCACAGACGGGCTCGAGGGCCTGGCGAAGCAGCGCAAGGTGCAGGTGGTCCACGGCAGCGGCCGCTTCCTGTCGCCCCACCGGCTGGCCGTCGAGAACGACGACGGCTCCCGGGTGATCGCATTCGAGCAGTGCATCATCGCTGCGGGCTCCGAGCCCAGCCGCATCCCCGGGTTGCCGGACGACGAGCGCATCGTCGACTCGACCGGCGCGCTGGAACTGGCGCCCCTGCCGGAGCGCCTGCTGGTGGTGGGCGGCGGCATCATCGGCCTGGAGATGGCCTGCGTCTACGATGCTCTCGGCGTGAAGGTGACCGTCGTCGAGTTGATGAAGCAGCTGATGCCCGGCGCCGACGCAGACCTGGTGCGGCCGCTGGCGAAGCGCATGAAGAGCCGCTACGAGGGCATCCTGCTGGGCGTGAGCGTGTCCGGCATGGAGAGCCGGGAGGATGGCGTCCGGGTGAGCTTCGAAGGCGACGACGCGCCGGAGCCGGGCCTGTGGGACCGGGTGCTGGTGGCCGTGGGCCGGCGGGCCAACGGCGACCGGCTGGATGCGGACAAGGCGGGCGTCGAGGTGGACGAGCGCGGCATCATCCCGGTGGACAAGCAGATGCGCACGAACGTGGCGCACATCTACGCCATCGGCGATATCGTCGGCGAGCCCATGCTGGCCCACAAGGCCACCCACGAAGGCAAGGTGGCGGCCGAGGCGGCGGCCGGCGAGAAGAGTGCCTTCGATGCCCGGGTGATCCCGTCGGTGGCCTATACCGATCCCGAAGTGGCTTGGGTGGGACTCACCGAGAGCGATGCGAAAGAGCAGGGCATCGATTACGGCAAGGCCCGGTTCCCCTGGGCCGCCAGCGGGCGCTCACTGGCTATGGGGCGGGACGAGGGCTTCACCAAGCTGCTGTTCGACAAGTCGACCAACCGCCTGCTGGGCGCCGGCATCGTGGGCACCAACGCCGGCGACCTGATCTCGGAGACCGCGCTGGCCATCGAGATG
>Ga0209943_1000213_pt1 | contig 40514 bp, 35 predicted proteins | sample SalPonR1_B_D2_MG_FD_185698 | JGI IMG/M metagenome (GOLD analysis project Ga0209943, IMG submission 185698) | Salt pond soil microbial communities from South San Francisco under conditions of wetland restoration - Salt Pond MetaG R1_B_D2_MG... ... | reverse complement strand
GACTACGAAAACGTTCTAAATTATGGCCGTGCCATTATTTTTGGATCAGGTGGTGCAAGCCTTGCCGTACAGTATGCATTAATGGAACTGAACTTTGAAGAGGTCATCATTGTATCTCGATCACCCAGAACGGTAACACCTCTTCGGGAATCGCTCTACACAAGGGTTGTAGATTATACGCAATGGCAGAGTTTTGCAGATGAAACAGAATTATATGTCAACACCACACCTCTGGGTATGGGGAAATGGATTGGCAAAAGCCCGGTTGAGATTCATGATGCAGAATTCTTGGAAGATAGAATTTGCTATGATCTAGTTTATAATCCTTTGAAAACTAAATTTTTATCAATTTCTGAATCTGCAGGTGCCGAAACAATCGGAGGTCTGGATATGCTCATTCATCAGGGAAGCCGGTCGTTTGAGATATGGACCGGCTTTACATTTCCATTTGAAAAAGTAAAATCTCAGCTCATCAATCATCTTGTCAGTTAATGATCTTTTATTCACCTAATATCATAAATGAAATTAAAGGGGTAGAAGCCGGTTTTACCTACGCGTTAAGAGATAAATTTAATGTGAATGCATCTATACCGGGGCTTAATTTTGGAGAAAATACAGATGTTGCGCAGACGGTCGTTGCAGATAATTTTAGCAGACTCAATAACGAAATTCGACATACCGGCAAAATGGCGCTGGCAGAACAAGTTCATGAGTCTGATACCCATGTAGTTAGTGAATCCGGGTTTTATAAAGGCATTGATGGACTTATTACTACAGAGCAAAATCTCTTAATAGGAATTAAAGCGGCAGACTGTGCAGCTTTACTTATGGCAGATAGAGAAAAAAGCGTTATTGCAGCGATACATGCGGGCTGGCGGGGTGCAGCTTCCGATATTTTGCCTAAAGCTATTGAAGAAATGAAAGCTCAGGGAGCAAATACAAAAAATATTTACTGCTACATTTCAGCCTGTATATCGCTGAATAATTTTGAAATAGGCGAGGAAGTTGCCGAACAGTTTCCCTCTTCCTTCATTGATCGGACAATTGGTAAAAAGCCACATCTGGATTTAAAAAAGTTTCTTGAACAACAACTTTTAGATAAAGGCATTCAACGGTCCAATATTGAGATTGATCCCCGGTGTACAATTAATGATTTGTCATTTTATTCTTTCAGAAGAGAACGCGATAAAGCCGGACGCATGTTAGCATTTATTAAACAAACCAGAATTTAATTCATAAAACGTGCGCATTAGTTTTTCCCAGGGCTATGATGCTGATTTGCCAGAGGGACACATCTTTCCCATGAAAAAGTTTGTTGTTCTGCATCAGCATCTTCTTAACCGAGGTGTAATTTCTAAAAAACAGGTTATTGAACCATCACTGGCTGATTTCACATCGCTTTGCAGCGTTCATACTCAGCGTTACGCATCAGCGGTCTGGAATGGAACACTTACCCGTAAAGAAGAACGACGAATGGGACTTCCATGGAGTAAAAGTCTTGCCATCAGGTCTAGATTAGCTGTTCAGGGAACTCTAAATGCAGGCTTGATGGCGTTACAGGACGGAATATCCGGGAATCTTGCAGGAGGTACTCATCATGCAATGCCGGATTTGGGTGAAGGCTTTTGTGTTTATAATGATGTAGCAGTTGCTATCAAAGTGCTTAAACAAGCCATGTGGGTTAAGAAAGTGCTCGTGATAGACTGTGACGTTCATCAGGGTAACGGAACGGCTGAGATTTTCAAAAATGATGACGATGTCTACACATTTTCAATTCACGGAGAAAAAAATTACCCGTTCAAAAAGCCGCCATCCACTAAAGATATTGGTCTTGTTGATAATACAGGTGATGCAGATTATATAAATATTCTTACAGATGCACTATCGGAGATCTTTACCGAGTTCGAACCAGATCTTATTTTTTATCTGGCCGGTATCGATCCGCTGGAAACCGATCATTTTGGTCGGTTATCACTCACAAAAAATGGCTTAAGAGAGCGGGATCATTTAGTCATTTCAACGGCTGCCGATAAAGATATTCCTATTGCGCTTCTGCTTTCAGGCGGATATTCGCCTTCAGTGCGGGAAACTGCCGAAAATCATGCAGTTCTTTATGAATCTGCTTCAGAAATCTATTCGTCCCGATTTAACTAGAAATTTTTCTATTTTGACGACCATAATGAAGCAAAAAAGTGACGGTTCCAATCATAAGCGCATCTCTATTCTGGGAGCTACCGGTTCAATCGGGACACAAGCTCTTGAAATTGTTGCCGGCAAGCGAGAATCCTACCACATTGTTGGTCTCACGGGCCATTCCAACTGGAAAAAACTTTCTGCTCTTGCGAATGAGTTTCAGCCCGAATGGCTCATTTTAACGGATGAATCCAATCGCAGCCAATTTGAAGATTCGCTTAGCTATTCACCGAAGCAGATAGATTACAGTGCAGATGCACTTCGTGAAATGTCGAAGGATTCAGAAACTGATCTTATCTTAAATGCTTTGGTTGGGTTTGCAGGGTTCAGTTCAACGTTTGAAGCGTTAAAAGCCGGAAACAAAGTAGCTTTGGCAAACAAAGAATCACTTGTTGTTGGTGGCGAACTGCTGACGTCTATTCCGGGATTCTATGAGCAGCTTATCCCGGTTGACTCTGAACATTCCGCAATGTGGCAATGTTTGGTTGGCGAAAATATGGGAAGTATCGAAAAAATTGTGATCACTGCCAGTGGCGGACCCTTCAGAGAATATAGCAAAGATAAGATGCGTTCTATTACGGTGGAAGATGCACTGAATCATCCTAATTGGGAGATGGGTAATAAAATTACTATTGATTCTTCTACGATGATGAACAAAGGGTTGGAAATCATTGAGGCCCATTGGCTTTTTAATATTGATATAGAATTAATTGAGCCTGTAATTCATCCGCAAAGTATTATTCATTCGATTATTGAGTTCAAAGATGGATCATCAAAAGCACAACTTGGCCCGCCTGACATGAAGGTGCCCATTATATACGCGTTAAGTTATCCAAACAGGCATACACTTAACGTTCCAAGGCTTGACTATCAAAAACGAATGAGCCTGACATTTGAACCAGTCGACTTTGATAAATTTCCGTGCGTTCAAATTGCTATCGATGCGGTGAAGGAGGGAGGCATCAAACCGGCGGTAATGAATGCGGCCAATGAAGTTGCTGTAGAACGCTTTTTAAACAAAGAAATTCGGTATATTGATATCCCTGTGCTTATTGAAAAAGCTATCAATAATTTCAACCAAACAGACATTACATCACCCGATGTCCTTTTCGAAATTGACAAGGAAACACGAATTTTTGCTAAAACACTACTTAAGTAAGTCATGGACTGGATTATAAGCATTTCATCAACGATTGCTATCTTTGTAGCAGCGATATTCATCTTGGTTACAATTCATGAACTGGGTCATTTTTTGGCTGCAAAGTATTTTAAAATGCGTGTAGATAAGTTTTCTATAGGCTTTCCACCTAAAATATTCAGTTTCAAAAAAGGCGAAACTCAATATGTACTCGGTGCTACACCTCTGGGTGGATATGTTAGCATTGCCGGAATGATTGATGAATCAATGGATGATGAGTTTCTTGAACAAGAACCAAAGGAAGACGAATTCAGAAGTAAACCTGTCTGGCAGCGTATGATAGTGATCACCGCAGGTGTGATCTTTAATGCTATTTTGGCTGTCATCATTTATACCGGCATAGCTCTTTCTTATGGCGAAGAAGTGATTCCAATTGAGTCAGTAGATAACCTTTACATTCCTGAAGAATCAGTAGCCCATGATATCGGTTTCAGGACCGGTGATCGAATTATCGGTATCAATGGTGAGCGCGTCGAATATTTTAACGACATATTTAATCCTGCAGCTATCACCGGACGCGACCTGTCATTCATGATTGTCCGTGATGGATCAGTACAGAATTTATCAACACCGCCAAATTTCCTTGATCAAATAGGTGAAGAAGGCTTTCTGAATCAAAATAATACGCTACCAAGCCGTATATCGATGGTTTTGGAGGGAAGCCCTGCAGAGGAAGCCGGGTTTCAGCCCGGAGATCAGGTAGTATCAATAAACGGTGAACCTATTGATTACTGGATACAGCTGGTTGATATAATTCAAAATGCAGATGGTGAACTGGAATTTACTGTTCAGCGAAACGGAACATTAAAAAATATGTCTGTAACACCCGATCCTGAAACAAATCAGATTGGTATTGCTCCACCCAATCCCAGGGAAATATATGAGGTACAGACATTAAATTTCAATCTTGCACAGGCTATAGGGCAGGGCTATCAAAAATCAGAAGACACATTTGTTGGAATTCTCCAGGGTATAGGAATGATGTTTTCCGGCGATATATCAGTGAGACAGAACCTGGGTGGGCCTGTTGCAATTGCCAGTGTAACTAAACAGGCAACAGATTCTCGTGGATTTTTGGGCTTTTGGGAGATTACTGCATTTCTAAGCATTACGCTTGCCATTATGAACATGCTGCCAATACCGGCTCTAGATGGCGGACACTTTATGTTCTTACTTTATGAAGGGATAACACGTCGCGAACCCAGTGCCAAAGTGCGAATGGGACTGCAACAAATTGGTTTTCTTTTCCTGATCGGGCTTATAATACTCGTCACATTTAATGATATTTTGAGGACATTCGGAAGTTAGTCTATGATTTCAAAAGAAGGTTTTGGTACTATAGCTGTAGTCATTGTTTTTTCTGGGGTTGTGGCGTTTGGTGCTTCATTCCTGCCTGATTTACTTGCATATTTTATCTATGCTGCTTTAGGTATACTTTGCTTTTTGACCATTTACTTTTTTCGTGACCCTGATAGGGAAACTCCGGATGACGATTCACTGATCATTTCACCAGCAGATGGAAAAGTAGTGCTTATTAAAAGCGTTGAGGAGTCTGAATACATGAATCAGCCTGCAACTCAGGTAAGTATATTTTTATCACCTCTTAATGTTCATGTGAACCGTGTGCCTTTTTCAGGCGACGTGGAATACGTGAAATATTCTCCCGGTCAGTATTTAATGGCCTGGGAAGACCACGCTTCTGAACTTAATGAACGGGCTCATTTTGGAGTAAAACACACATCAGGTACGAAAATGCTGTTTAAGCAAATTACCGGTTTTCTGGCACGACGTATTGTTTTTTACTTAGAAGAAGGTGACGAAGTGAAAGCGGGGGAGAGATTCGGCATTATGAAATTTGGTTCCCGAATGGATCTGATACTTCCTGAAAATGTAGATATTATGGTTAAAAAAGGTGATAAAACTGTAGCTGGTGAATCGATTATTGGTAAAATACGATAACCCACTATGAAATATCCGATTCAAAAATTAAGATTGAAGCGTAAACGTCAGAAACGTGAGCGTAAACCTATTCCGCGAATCGTAATACCCAGTTTTTTTACATTAATGAATCTTTTTTGTGGTTTTCTTTCGATCATAATGGTTGCTGAAGGAAACCTGATTTTTGGTGCATGGCTTATTGTAACTGCCGGACTCTTTGACGCTCTAGATGGATTTATGGCACGTCTGGCAAATGCTACGAGTGAATTTGGAATTGAGCTTGATTCGATAAGTGACGTTGTTTCTTTTGGCGTTGCACCGGGATTTTTACTTTATTCATTCGTTCTCAATGAAATTACTATCATTGGGATAATCCTCAGTGCATTACCGCCGCTATGCGGAGCTATTCGCTTGGCACGTTTTAATGTGGATTCTAAATATGCTACATTCGACTTTTACAAAGGCCTTCCTATCCCTGTTCAGGCTGCGATGGTCTCAGCTCTTTACCTTACGTTTAATAAACGAATGGACTGGTTTTCAGGGTTTGAACACGGGTTTCTGTCATTTATTATCCCAATCGTTATCATTCTCTCGTTTTTGATGGTAAGCACCATTCCATTTGATAAGATTCCCCGGTTTGACAAAGACTCGATCAAGAAATACAAAAACAGGATGATTCTCTTTTTCGTGTATATCGTGATCATAGCGGTTTTTCAGGACATTGGTTTAATGATCGTGTTTACATTCTTTATCGCTAAAGGCCTTGTTTTGGGAGCAATTGTATTCTGGAAACGAGCTTTTACAGACGATGCAGGCCCATTGGAAGTTCCTCTCTAATTTCCTGAACAGTTTAACTTATTATTTATAGATTCACTTTGTTTGCCTTTCTATAAACTTAACGATCTTTTCCGCATTCTCTTTGCTTAACGGTATCATACGCCCATGTAACTCATTGAGATAAAGCCAGCTGTTCATATTTTTCTTTTTAAGTCGAACCGATTTATCAACTTTATAAAAGTCATTGTATAGTGATCGGTTTGGCATCTCATCGACTTTCACATCAACTATTTCTTTTAAATCGACTGTTTCGGCATGAATGTTCTGATTTCGAACTGAATAAGTTATTTTCATTTCACTCTCATCATCATCATTTACCAGGTAATTTATAGTAATCTGTCCGTCTCTTAGTTTGAAATAGCTTAGAAATCCGATCACAAAAAAGGCAAAAGCTGCCAGTCTTAAATAACTCTCTACCAGTGTATCATTCGAGTAGATGTAGCCGATCAAAAAGAGAAGGGAAAGGATTAAACTGCCAATGGTTATAGCCGGCCAATATTCAGAATATTTTTCTGATACCTTGATAGATTCACTCATGATAGAACACGTTTCTCAATAGATTTATTGTTAAGTGTGATATACGAGTCGAAAAGATTGGCAGTGAGGCAGGAGTGAACCGGACAAATCCATAGTTCTTTCAGGGGATCCGTATTATAAGCCTTTTTAAGCGCTTGAAGGCCTGATACTATACCATGTTCCTGGGAAAGAGATTTGATGAATGTATCTCCGATTTTTGAAATTTTCCCTTCATCACTCACGAGTACAGGTTGACCAAAGGTTTCATTACCATCGACAATCAATCGTTCTTTTGAAAAATGAACAGCTCCGCCATGTATAATGCATTCATCAGAATAGACTTTCTCCTGAACAACCGGTACCCGTACAAGTAAACCGATATCATTAAACGAACAGCTGCCAATCTCGATTTGCATCAAATCATAAAAGATGAGATTACCAGGGGATATTTCAGTCGCAGGAGATAAATCATCAATCAATGAACAAGAGGGTGTGTCTCCAATACCATACGCAGCATCTGGATAATGTTTTCGAAGAAATTTGAATGCCTCTAAATCTCTTTGGATAATGCGTTGGACATCACTTTTACCTTTTACACTATATGTTCCACCATCATGTATGTAAAAGCCTTTAAAGCTGATGTTTGGCAAATTTTTAATCTCAGTTATCAGCTTATCGATAGTAACCAGATCCTGAAATGGCAGACCGCTTCTGTTATAACCTGCATCAATCTCAATCATCAGTCCAACCGGGTGCTCAAGATTTGAGCTTAAATATCGACATTTATTTACCTCATCAACAAAAAGTCGAATACTGCTATTGCGTGCAAGATTATTTATATCATGTATTTGTGTTTTATAAAATGGAAATGCTATCGATATATCACTCCATCCATATTGCGTAAAGTATGCTGCCATCTGAGGTGAGGATACTGTTATGGCAGAAATGCCTTCCTCTTTAAACCAATTACCTACAATATGTGACTGATGGGTTTTGAAGTGTGGCCGGCAGTCAGCATTATTGCTGCGGGCTTTAGCTTTCAGTTTTTTTATGTTATTGCGGCAATTCTGTTCAATAACGACAGCCTGAGGCCGGTTTAGGGTCTGCATATTTAACTGGGAGATAGATTTGTATATCTTAAAATCTGGTTTAATAAATTGTATCAAAATATGAAATGCAACCGAGCTTTAAATCCGTTATTTTTAAATTTTAATTGATTAACCTTAGCGTGAAGAAAATAATTGGCAGAATTGAAAAAATTGGATTTCCCAATTTATCTATTGAGGAGCTGGACGCAAAAGTCGATACGGGTGCTTACACATCGAGTCTGAATTGCCAGAATATAAAAATTGTTAAGAAAGAGAATGCAGAATTCGTACAATTCTCTCTTTTTGATCCCGAACACCCATCTTATAGCAATACTCTTTTTGAATCGAAATTAGAAAAAATCCGAAGCGTTAAAAGTTCAAACGGTTTAGTACAAGAACGTTACACGATAAAAGAAACTGCATATTTTGCTGGAAAAAAGCGTGTTATTGAGCTCACACTAAGCGACCGCAGCGCCATGAAATATGATCTGCTTCTAGGTAGAAAATTTCTTCAAAACTTTCTCGTGGATGTATCAAAGAAATATTTAATATCATAATCAAAACTTAATGCAGCACAACCCATTACACATAGTTGTACTTTCAAGAAATCGCTCTTTATACTCAACCCGACGGCTTATAGAATCGATAGAAAACAGAGGACATCAAGCCTCGGTCTTGGATCACCTGAAATGTGATATTGTAATCGAGCAGGATAATCCCTGTATCTACTATAAAGGGGAACTTATTGAAGGTGTTGATGCTGTCATACCCCGAATAGGTGCGTCTGTCACTTTTTACGGCGCATCTGTTGTCAGGCAATTTGAAATGATGGGTATCCAAACCGCTGTTGAATCACAATCATTAGTCCGTTCGCGTGATAAACTCAGAAGTCTTCAGGTGTTAGCCCGGTCTGATGTAGGTATGCCAAAAACAGTGTTTACAAATTATTCTAAAGAAGTAAAGAAAATTATAAACAGTGTGGGCGGTGCTCCGCTTATAGTAAAATTACTTGAAGGAACACAGGGCTACGGTGTTGTATTAGCTCCAACCAGAAAAGCAGCGGAATCAATTATTGAAGCCTTTCACAGTATGAAAGCACGCGTCATAGTTCAGGAATTTATCCAGGAAGCTAAGGGCGCTGATATCAGGGCGTTTGTCATTAACAATAAAGTAGTAGGAGCAATGAAACGTCAGGGAAAGGAGGGAGAATTTCGCTCAAATCTTCATCAGGGCGGATCAAGTCAGCTTATTAAATTGAGTAAAAGAGAAAGACAGGTTGCTTTAACAGCTGCTAAAGTTATGGGTTTATCAATTGCAGGTGTTGATCTTCTTCAGTCTGAGCGAGGACCACTCGTGCTTGAAGTAAATTCTTCACCCGGTCTGGAAGGAATCGAAAAAACAACAAACAAAGATATTGCATCAGAAATTATTACCTACGTAGAAAATCTGGTCGAAAAGAATAAAACTAAAAAGAAATCGTCCAGAAATAAAACGAGTAATGCCTAAACAAATTGAAATTAACGGGCAAATAATAAATCCCGGTGATGATAAACAGGTGCATATTGGCATTGCGCGCCTTCCGACTTATACAAGTATTGATCTGTCGATTCGAATCATCAGAGCTGAAAAAGACGGCCCGGTAGTTTTACTGACCGGCGGATTACACGGTGACGAAATAAACGGTATTGAAATTGTTCGACGCTTGATAACGAATAATAATCTTAATCTTACGTCAGGCACGATAATCGCAATACCGTTAATGAACGTGTATGGATTTATCCAGAATGTTAGGGGAGTGCCCGATGGAAAAGATATAAACCGCTCATTTCCAGGGACTAAAACTGGTTCTCTGGCAAAACTTGTTGCTTACACCATTGTAAAAGAGATAATTCCAAAGATCGATTTTGGAATTGATTTTCATACGGGAGGAGCTAGTCGCGCTAATTATCCCCAAATACGGTGTGTATTTGGTAATGAGAAAAATATTGAATTAGCTAATGCTTTTGCACCTCCAATAATTATCCATTCCGGATTGATCGACAAATCCTTTCGTAAAGCTGCCTATAAGAAAGGAAAACCTATTATTGTTTATGAGACTGGAGAATCTATGAGGTTTGATAATTTTGGAATTCAGACGGCAATTGATGGTACATACCGATTACTGAATTATTACGGCATGCGAGAAGGAACGATTCCGATCGATTATACTCCTGAGATGTTTAAGAAATCAACATGGATACGTTCTAAAGTAGCTGGAATTTTCAATCCTAAAATAAAGCTGGGTGACAAAGTTACCGCCAGACAAACAGTAGGAAAAATTACAGATCCTTATGGAAATGAGAGTTTCCGGGTGGTTAATAGTAAAGAAGGCAGGGTAATAGGCCTGAATTATAGCCCGGTTGTTCACAAAGGTGACGCCATTCTTCATATCGCAACATCGTAAATTTTAAACAGATTGAATAAACAGTCATGCAAGATGATTTAATATTTTATGTGGTATCCAGACGAAAATGGCCTGACCTCCATAAAAATGGTGCATTTGCACCCGAGGATTTCGATGAAAATGAAGGGATACGCTGTGTATTACCTCAAAAACTTGGTGAATACCTGGATTCTGAATTTAAAGGCCGTAAGAATCTGTTTTTGCTTGTTATAGATGTGACCAGGCTTGCCACCAATATGAAAAAAACAAAAGAGAATGGATTTATAACGGTATATCAACCTATAAATATCGATGCAATTCTCGATAAAATACGTATTGATGCCAATGAGAACGGCGAATTTGATGTAAGTGTGAAAAGTTTTACATGAAATGTCCTGGATTGAAAGTAAATAAGCTTTTACCGATCTGTTAATTATGCAAGCTGAATTGACCCAATTGAATTTTTCAGTTTTTGAACTGAAATAGGCTTCGCTATATAGTCATGAAACCCGTGTTTTTTAGCTAGGGATTTATGCATAAAATCAGAATTACCGGTGATATAAATAATTATTGGATCGTAGACCTGCTTAATTTTTTTCGCTACTTCAATTCCTGATACAGAATCATTTAGATTTACATCCAGAAGAATTATATCAGGTTTCCGTTCCAGGATCCTTTTAACGGCAAGTTGTCCGGAATCTTCAGTGCCAATATGTTTCAATCCCAAAACTTTTGTCATCTTTTCAAGGATAAGAGATTGAATTTTGTCGTCTTCAACAATAAATAATTTCATTCTGTGCAGTGAGAAAATTTATAAAGGGCCAAGTAATTTGTGAGAACAATTGTAAGTGTGATACAAGAATTTGTTCCGTTGGTTATGATAATTTAATCTTTAGGCTCTATGAGATGGACACAATACTATAGCATTGGATTAGCGGCGCCCACACACTTGTCGTATAATATATATTATGTAAAGTAGGATTGATCCAACCTGCTATTCACTTTTATAGAATTACTCACTCAAGATTCCGGCTCTCCCCTCTGTTTGATGTTATCCGATAAGATCTTAAAAAGTTACCTGTCATTTGAAATGAACTATAACTTCTAAGAGGCATTAAATTTTCTTAGCTCATATATCTAATTACTCACTGGTGTTTACAAATAAAAAAACCCGCTCCGATAAAAATCGGAACGGGTTTAAAATTCTCAAGACTTTTGTAAACCTTAGGAATAGAACAATAAGTAAAAAAATTACTTTTTCGTTACCAGCAATACGATCAATCCCAAAATTACTGCAAGGCTTATAAGAAACAGAATAAACATCAGGTTCGACTGTGGCTCAGCATTTGTTGCCCAATCACTGAGTTTAATATCAATTTCAGCTATTTGGGTTTGCGAAATAACATTGCCGCTTACAAGCAGTTCACCCCAGTCGCCTTTGATTCTGCTATTCCAAAATTCGCTAAAGTTTTGATATGATTCGAAATTTGCCTGTTCATTTTCAGCAAGAGCCGTTTCAATGGCACTATCAACATACTCATTCAGTGCTATAGAAAATTCATCGCTGTTTGAAAATGATTCAAGTTCAATCCCATTTTCGCTAAATACAGAACCCAGAGCGTCCCAGAGCTTATCATTAATACTTGATTCCCAAGCTGATAGTAAGTCAGTAACTTCCTGTTGTGCTTCGACGGGTGTTTCTGGTGCGTAAGTAGTTATCATCGGTTCACTGATATCTTCCCAAGCTTCAGAAAAATATGCATACTGTGCTTTCATACGTACAAAATCAGGAATCTCCAGATTAGAATCCATTTCTGCCTGGTTAATGTACTCTGACAAGATTGCTTGTATGATTGTAAGCGGATTTACTTCCATGTTCTCGCTAGCCTGAGCAATTTCTGACTGAGATTCTGCGTCTATTGCGCCATATCGGTTCAGCAGATCTTCAAGGAAGTCAGTGACAAAAGCATCTCTGGCTTCGATATTTTGTCGGTACTGGGTAACCAGGGCTGACAATCGCCTTTCGTTAGCAGCTGATCTTTCTATTCGCTGTCGTAAAGCCGAAGCCTCTTCATCCATTTGGGTTACCTGATTTCTAAGATCTCCCATTTCTGCCTGAAGCTGTTCAATTCGTAGGTTAAGTCCCTCTACAACATCAATGCTGTTTCCGGAACTTTCCAATAGATCTCGAAGATGGGTCATTTGCTCATTAAATGTAACGGGATAAAGAGCAGCGTTGAGCAATTCTCTATGATCCGAATAGTTAGCTTCAAGCTCATCAATCGAATCAGAAATACCACTAACATCTTCAGATGATGAGACATTTTCAATAGATTGAACAATTTCATTGTATTCCACCCTGAAATCTTGCTGGATCTGGTAATCCGACTGCTGTGCAAATGCGGTAGATCCAGCCAAAAGCATAACAAAGGCTGCCAATGTAGTATATGTTGGTTTCATTATTTTCTTCATATTTATCTCTATTGTATGAGTCCGTTTTGATCCAGGTTGAACGTATCCCCTGTTGACATATCAACTAGTTCAATCGTACCATTGCGCTGATTGAACGCCGGTTGTTGAAGGCCATTATCAGTAATGTTAATTTTTGATTCCAGTTCCAGCTCGTTTGCCTCAGGAGAAAACACATATACATTGTTAAAGCCCTGAGCAGTTAGAAAATAGTATCCGGCACTATTTCGAATAAGCCGTATCTGGTCTACTGTACTTACGCCTTCCTCTTGTAATACAGGTGATATATTAAATTTAACTGCATATCGTTGATCGTGTACATCTGCGTTGGAGTCCGGTGATAAAACGCTTTCAATTGGTTGAGCGTAATCAACTCCCTGAAGCACTAATGAGGGGCCGCAGGCTGAAGCGCCAAACAATAATGCGATACACATCAATAGTGTAGTTAGTTTTTGTATTGCCATAATTGTAGTTTTCTGTAATGTTTTGGTGATAGATTATATAGGGTATCCGGTCAAATTTGTTCCTTACACTGATAATAGTGAATGGCACGTATATGATTTAGCTTCAAGGAGTTCTATTCCTTCAAGTGATTTTATTTCCATTATAAAAGAAAAAGCGACAATATTTCCACCCAATTTTTCTACTAATCTGGCGCATGCTAAAGCTGTGCCACCTGTTGCAATCAGGTCATCGTGGATCACAACATTAGCTCCTTTTAGAAATGCATCTCTATGTATTTCAAGTTCGTCAGTACCGTACTCTAGTTCATAGTTCTCAGAAACAGTTTCGGAGGGTAGCTTTCCTGGTTTTCTTACGGGTACAAAGCCTGCTCCTAAATCTTGAGCAAGCCTTGGACCAAATAAAAATCCTCGAGATTCAAGACCGGCTACGATATCGATATTCTGTCCATCGAGCTGGTCCTTAAGATAATTGGAAGTTATTACCAGTGTTTCAGGGTTTGCCAGCAAAGGAGTAAAATCCTTGAATTGTATACCCTTTTTTGGAAAGTCGGGTATGGTTCTGATATTGTTATACAGTTTTTGAAGCTGTTCGTTTTTCATCATTTATATTCGGTATTTTTGGCATTTTGATAGAACTACAACATACTATTTTTTTGATCTATGTTTAACGGCGATCTGACATCGCATCACGATAAATATATGCGTGAAGCTCTTAAATTGGCTGAAACTGCTTTCTTCAAAGACGAAGTTCCTGTTGGAGCTGTCGTTGTTTATAATAACAGAATAATCGGAAGGGGGTACAATCAGGTCGAAATGCTTTGCGATCCGACTGCTCATGCCGAAATGCTGGCTCTGTCTGCTGCATGTACAACACTTCATGAAAAATATTTGAGCCACTGCACCCTTTATGTAACTCTTGAACCTTGTATGATGTGTACAGGTGCAATTGTATGGTCAAAACTAGAAAGAGTTGTATTTGGTGCCATGGATGTAAAGGCAGGTTCATGCGGAACAGTTTTCAACCTTGCTGCTAACAAAAAGCTAAATCATCAAACCGAGATTATTCAGGGCATTCTTGAGCAGGAATGCAGCGATATTCTAAAGCGATTCTTTAGATCGAAGCGGACATAAAGCATATTAAAAATTAGCAGCTTCTACCCTTTCCCTTCTTTACTCACCGAAAGCCCGTTGCTTGAGCCGAATAAAAAAGACGGCAAGTTCTTTTCGGCCTTTTCGGGTTGATAGTGGGACCAACAATTTGAACCCAATGTAAATAACAATGACAAGAATAAAGAAGATATGAACGGAGTATTCCTGATAGATCTGCAGGTAGGATAACATTTGCTGACCTACCAGGATTGAGATGCCTAAAACCAGCGGAGTCCATATCAGGATAGATGTGAAAAAATAGACAAAAAATGTCGGAAACGGAGTATGTAAAACACCGGCTGAAAAATATGTTGGAAAACGTGTACCGGGAAGAAACCGACTTCCCCACATTATTTTAAACCCGTTATTTTTAAATAGTACAGCAGTCCAGTCAATATCTTTTTTTGAAATAAGCCACTTAAATGGGGCTTTTTGAATAAGAGGTCGTCCAAATATCCGTCCCATCCAGTAAATAGCAACGTCGGCAATAAAAATTCCTAAGAATACAATTGTAAAGGCAGATAGAAAGGTAATTACATTTCCGGCAGCTAAAAGTCCTGCTCCGATACAGCCCAGATCTTCACTTACGAAGGTAACTATTGTAAGCAGCAGTATGACCATAAAAAATGCCCAGTCATCAACCGGTGGCACATCACCTATCTTAAAATCTTGATTTGCAAGCTCTATACGATTTTCGGGTACACTCTGTTGGGCAGGTGTGTCAGCATTTTCAATAGCTGTTAGAAATAAAGAATAACTTTCGGCCCATTCAGCGGCATTGTCATGAATAGCCGAATGATCCCCGGCTGTAATGGTTATTGAACTTTGCGGAATAATCCGATAGTGTTCTCTTGCCGTATGAACGGATATTTGACGATCTTCGGCAGAATGGATGATATGAACAGGAAGATTCAACCCAGACAGAATATCCCGATAAGGCCTCTGATCCATTTCATTCAGAAATCGGGCGCCAGCAAGGTCAATTGGAATATATCTGTTCCAGTATGCAATCGGGAGTGCATGATCCACCAACCAGCCGATAGGATATAGTACGGAGTAAATTGGCTGATTTAGTACGTGATAGCCCAAAAAATGAAACTCCTGTACTCCTATTGCAGACATCATTGTATAACTTCTTACATATGAGCCAGGAGCGGAATTGAGAAACCGGATTGCTACTGAATTTCCAAAACCATGGCCTGCTAAATCAAACTCACTGATCCCTGCTGACTGAAAAAATTTCATCAGCATATCAGCTCTTACAGCAGGTGAATTATTATTATTTTTATCTGAAGCAAATAGCGGAATGATTACTTTTCTGTCAGAAGAAATTTGAAGTGAGAATTGCACCAATTTCTCGGGGGGAAAAAAAGGATCAGGTATAATTACGACCGGTGGTTTTTCAACAGCTTCACCAAATTCTAAATAGTCAAACGTCAGACTATTTGATTCATATTGAAAAGTTAGCTCTGACTGGTATTTGTTTGGCTTTTCTTCAACGGGAAAGTACATTTGAATCAAAAAGGACAGACCGTACAAAAGAACTAAAATCAAAATTATTCGTGAATACGTGCGGCTCATCTCGTAATCATGATTTTAAAACTTGAGCGGTTCAAATTCAGTATCATCCGGACTACACATTGGTGTGAACACATCAGATACTTTTTTTTGCAGTTTTTGAGCCAATATTTTGCGGTCATCTTCTTTTACTACTGTGTCACCAAACGCAATTGTTGCTTTAATAGATTTTTCCTTAGCCAACCTTATTACGTGAGTAAGGAGTCCGGAATCACCCCACCAGCTTACAACTCTATATGCGTTATCTTCGCCGTTCTTGTTACCTGTTGAGTAAGATAATGCACAATAATGGGCTCCAATATCTGAACGCGCAGGGTAATCCAGAAGTCCCGCTCTGAAACGTAGAACTTTTGAACCGGGACTTGTCGTTCCTTCTGGAAACAAAGTTAATCCCCGTTTATCTGTCACAGAGTTTGTAATCTCTGCGTTTACGCGGGTTACATCAGATCGTCTGGCTCGGTCTATAAATACCACGCCTATTGTCCGGGCAATAAAACCAATGACAGGCCACTTTGCTACTTCAGATTTAGCAACAAAGGTCGTGTTCAGGCGACTGAATAAGACAATAATATCAACATAACTTAAATGATTGCTTACAAGGAAAAATGGTGGTTCAGGTGGTGTACCCTCGACATTTACGCTAATTGAAAGGCTTTTAGCCGCTAATTTACCCCAAGTACGTAAAGTATTATTTCGCCATCTATCTACAGGGCGATTAAAAATTCTTAACAGACTATAACCTGTTATAAATATTGTATAAACACCAAGTGTTACTGAGATAACAGATATTACCTTGAAGGTTGCAAAGATAAGTCTCATTTGTGATAGATAGTTCTGAGTTGAATGGCTTCAACTAATTTTTTCCAAACTTTGTGCTGTAATAGTTTAAGAAAAAAACGAAAGCAATTTTTTTGGAGGTAAACGATTGATTATTTTTGATTTTCGTTAAATCAAATGTGTATCCTTTTACGTCTGTTATCGAATATTAAAAAACAGCCTTTACTGCGCGTTGAAATATATCCTTTTTTTATCTGAACTAAACCTGAGATTTTTATTTTTACTGCGCTCATACTTAACAGACTAGTGCAACTTTCTTAATGCTATACTACAAGAAATTTGAAAAAAAAGAACCTTGCGACTGGGTAGTTTTTATCCATGGTGCCGGAGGTTCGTCTTCTATATGGTTTAAGCAGGTTAGAGCTTATCAAGAGCATTTTAACGTGTTGCTTGTTGATTTGCGTGGCCATGGCAAATCAAAAGAGATGAGCACTATGAAATCCTATTACAAGGAAAAATACACTTTTAAAACGGTAAGCAGAGATGTACTGGAAGTACTGAAACGCAATAATATAAATTCCGCACACTTCGTAGGTGTCTCTCTGGGGACAATCATTATTCGGTCCATTGCGGAAATTAAGCCTGAAGTCGTCAAATCAGCGGTCATGTGCGGAGCTATAACACGTCTCGATATACGTTCGAGGGTTTTGGTTTGGCTGGGTCACACCTTTAAGAAGCTAGTTCCTTTTATATGGCTTTATAAGCTTTTTGCGTGGGTAATTATGCCAAAAAGCAATCACCAGGAATCACGCAGCATGTTTATCAGCGATGCAAAAAATCTTGCGAAAAAAGAATTTTTGAAATGGTTTCGTCTAACCTATGATGTAAACCCGCTTCTGAAGTACTTCAAAGAAAAGGAGATGAAAAACCCTACGCTCTACGTGATGGGAAGTGAAGATCATATGTTCCTCCCTCCTGTTAAAAAAATGGTCGGGAATTTCGAACGCAGCAAGCTTCAGGTTATCGAAGGTTGCGGTCATGTCTGCAATATTGAGGAGCCTGAATTATTTAACAAAATATCCATCGAATATTTGCTCGAACATGGAGAAGGTGTCCCGACTGATTCCGTAGCAAACACTTAGTATAAATATTAAGTGTTATATTTTAATCATTGATTTTCAATCAGTTAACGCTTTCCATAAAAATATTGTTTAAAAAAAAGACCCGAATGGATTCCATTCGGGTCTTTGACATCACGGCTGTCTTACTCCAAAAGTTACTCTCCGTTTAACTCCAGCCTTCTCTCTTCTTTGATTAATCTCGAAAGCCATGCTTCTGGTTGCCTGCTTGACTGAATCTCTTTCACATAGCTTATAGAGTCATCTTTTGATTCAAATCCTTGATAGGCTACAAAGAAATATCCTGATACAGGATTGTAGAGCATATGTGCATCCAGCCCTTCATCTACGAAGCTATCATAAAGTCTGTCGGCATTACTTCTTACTTTAAATGATCCGCCAATCGCATAATATTCTTTGTTTCCATGACTGCTATTCACATTGTGCATTGGCATCTCTAAGTATATACCTTCATATCCTGACAGGTCACTTCTTTTGAGTGTCGTGTGCTGAATACCGGCGTACTCTGTGCCAGGTCTGATCTCATTAATATCAACATCATTCTTTTCAACTGCTTCAACGACCTGACGTTTATTGGAGTCATCAGATTCACTTTCGGATAAATTATCTGTCGCCATTGGTTGAGGCTCTGAATCTGTACTTTCATTAGATTGAGGTGGTACAGGTGATTTATCACTTATATACTCTAAGTCGTTTCTATGACGTTCCTTTTTCTCTGCCAAAAGTTCTGATTTGCTCTTAAATGACCGATTGAAGCGCTCTTCAAGCGGATCCTCCAGTTCGGCCTGAAGCAGTACAATGAGTTCTGATTCCTGGCGGTCGACTGAATTGTAGCCAAAAAGGTATTTTAAGCCGAAAAACCACCCGGGAAGATCTTTAAGAATCGGAATACCTCTTCTTACTTCGGATTCTTCAGTTCTATAAAGGCCGGCTATAACAGTACTTTCCCCGTCAAGCAGAAGAGCATGAGTATTTGCCTGTTGTTTATTGATAACTGTACTCACGGGATCTGGCTGTGCTGAAGACCGCTCTGCCTCAAGTTCAAGATAGATGAGCGTTGTATCCTCAACTTCGACAATTTGCGGACGAACAAGCAGGATGGTACCTGTGCTAAAGAACTGATCTGTCACATTTCCAGCAAAATCACGCTGTTTAATTGAAAAATCCTGTCCGACCTGAATACGGCCTTCCTGACCATCCATTACCTTGACGCTGGGTGTTGCCAGTATTTCACCAAGGTTATCGGCTTCAAAGGCACTGAAAAGAGCCTGTACCTCAATACCGCCGCCTACATCACCCAGATTTACAATTGAACTGAAAACACTCTGAGATACGTTTTGCGCACCCTTGGCATTTACTGACACAAATCTTCCATCAAATTCAGTACTCGGCAGCGTTTCAGATGATTCCTCACCGATAAAATCTGAAATGTTATCCGGAACACTGTTCGAAATAGTTGACCAATCGACACCGATCTCCCGAAGTGCTCTCTTATTCCCTTCAAAAAATGTTGCATTAATTCGTACTTCGCGAGTCCCGGTTGTGATTGAAATACCATCAATCTCTTCTCCTGAAATGCCTGAACTTTGGACAGATTTTTCTGAGGCTGTTAAAGCAGATGCTTCCTCTTCTGTGACAATTTCCAGGATATCTTCCGATTCAAGAACGACCAGTTTCTGTACGCGCATAATGTAATTTAAAGCATCTTTCCAATGCATCGCTGGCAGAGATACGCCAATAGGTCCTGTTTTTTGGCTTCGATCGATGATAAACTTGTTTTCATATTGCTGAGCATAATTCGTAAGAACTTCTATTGCATCAGGGAATGGAGTGCGTCGATCGAATGAGATCATCTCTTCAGGATTCGTAAACTCCCTTGGAGGCCGGTCTTCGGACTGCGAATACGCAATTTGTGTGAAACCGGTTATAAGAAATATAAGTAAAAAGGCTTTTTTGATCATTGTTTTTGGATTTTTCATCGTTCTACCTCCAGCGATACTGTTTCAATAAGTCCGCCTTTATTTAGACGAAATTTTGCGATACCCTGATTAATGTTAATATTCTCAAGGAGACCGAGGTAAACTCTGTCACCTTCACGTAAAGTTTTGAGTGAGCCGGTTTGATCCAGCAAATAAATGAGGCCGTTTCCAATTCCCACCAACTGACTCTGTTCTATATTAATCTGTTCTTCTGTATTTGGCTCAATATCTCTTATAAGTGGGAAGAATGGATTAAAAGAGGCAAAAGCGATCCGTTCAGATATCTCAGGGGTACCCGACACATCGAAGTAATTATTGCGATCATAATAACTCGATAAATTCAGCGTGAAATTCACGTAACTGTACTCTTCATACTGGTTGACCGGAGATATGACCAGATTCTCAATTTTCTGAACAGGCTCGCTGTTTTCAATTCTTGTCAAAAAGTTTAGTACTGCTGTATAACGGCCGGTACCGGAAAGTTGAGAATTAACGATACCATATTTATCACTACTGGTTGAATCAGTAAATACATAATCAAATTCAACAGGGTCAGTATCTCTTAAAAAAGATAAGTATCTGTAAATTCTGTCTGGGTTTTCAGTTCTGAAAAGTGTTTTATCGAAGTTCTCAATGAACGATTTCGATTCAATAAGTTCCAACTCCAGTTCAGGTAGCTGATCGGCAATTTCTTTTTTGCGATCATAGTCTGTCTGGAGTTCTGATACTTCTCCCTCCAATTGTTCAATTTTGGGCTGCTGATAATAGTGAATATACAGGAAGCCACTTGTCCCGATTATCAGGAGCACCACAAACAGTATAATTGTATTTCTTAATGCGTACGACATAATTTAAGGTGTTGAAGCGTCAGAGATTTCTGGAAGGTTATTTTGAGGTGTAAATAACGACGGATCGTCAACTACATCTCGAATCATCATGGTAAAGGAATAGATATCCCGTTCACGAACTTCCTGTTTTCTTACATTTAGCAGTGTTACAGTCTCAAACCGGGATGCAAGTTCCGGTATTCTCTGTCGAAAGAGTGATAGACCATCAATTAGAATCACATCATCGTTTTGTCGGAAAGATGTAACCCAGAGTGAGCCGGTGTTTTGAACAGCCCGGTTGAAACTATCGAGTGTTACCGTCCATTTTATATTGTTTTCATTCAGTTCCTGTAAGAGAGTTAGCTGATCCTGCAACGAACTGAGCTCTAATGAAACCTCATCTGAACGAGTTACAAGTGGTTCCACATTTGTAATCATCTGAGTGAGCTGAGACGATTCTGTCTCGAGAGACATAATCTGATCACGATTCTGCTGATAAAAATGATTCAGTAAAACCGGGAATAAGCCAATCAATACAAGAAGTAAAATACCATGCCACTGCAGACTAAAGATCTTCTGCTGATCAATAACATATGAAGGCAGAAATGAAAGATTTATTTTCTTGGTTATATCAGCTCTGGCAGCAACCTCAGCAAGCCCAATGGCAGTTGTGTAATTTGGAATTGTTGAGCTGAGATTGTTACCATAAAAGATTTTCTCGTCATCAAATTTAAACTGCTCAACTTTCAATTCACTAAAACTTTCCCGGAAAAAATCGAGCACAGCCATACCCTTTACATTATTGTAAATTATCAGCTGATCGAGTCCCGGAACTTCTCCTGTATCAATCTGGAAAAGAATTTTTGAAAAGATGGTATTAAGGTAATTTTTGTCGTCATAACCTTCGTTAATGACCGGAGAGACCTGGATAAGTTTCTTACCTCTTAAGAATAACAATCTGCTCTTAGTCTTACCTATCTGAAGAAGAGCTGTTGTTAATTCTGAGTTCATTTCGTAGTGCTCTCTGTAGAGCCCCATCATCACTGATTCATCAGGGATAACGTCATTAATCAGATAGTTTTCATTATTTTTAGTACCGGCACCATGCACGATAGATAATGTTGGTGACTCACTCTCAAGTGAACCAATAAGTAAAGCACCATCGTCCCTTACTTCAAAATCATAAAAATCTTCGTCAGGTTTTCTGTTATGAAGAGAATAAAGCTTGTCTTCAATAATTTCTTTAAGCTCTTTTTTCTTCATCTCTGAATAGTTCATGTCATTCAGAAACTGGAAAATAGTATCGCCTGAAGGGACGTTGACCGCGATATGCTTTTTGCTTGTCTTTAAAGTTGAAAGATAGTCGTACACCAGTTTTTCATTGGAGATAGTTTCGCCGGCTTCGGCTACAATATCTTTCTGGGGTGCATCGTCTAATTCCTCCTCATCAAGCTCATCCAGGTCAATTTCACCAAATATGTCTTCAGATTCTTTAACGGTTGTCGCGCTCGCCGACCCGTTATTTTCGGCCTTTTTGGGAGCCGGACTTTCAGTGTCATCATCCAGTCCAAATATAAGATCAGCATCCAATTCTTCTTCGAATGAGTCACCCTTTGATTCTGTAACCGGTTTTGCTTTCGCCGATTGTTTGATCGGGTCTACCAGCGTTAGCTGATCCACACGTACAACACGAAGCTTCTTTTTTTCCGATATAACCCGGGCAAATTTAAGGGTATCCCCTTCTAGACTTATCCCGACAAATTCTTTTGATTTTAACATAGCTTAGTAGTCTAATTCGTTAATGAGCTGGTAAAGTCTCTTTTTATTATTAGCGTTGTTAATGGCTTCTTCTTTTGAGATTTTGCCCTCATCAAACAGTCGTTTTAGATCCTGTTCCATGGTTGTCATGCCTTTTTCACTTCCTTCTGCAAGCATTTGGTAAATCTCGTTCACGTTGTCATTGCGAATCGCTGCACGGACAGAGGGTGTTACAAGGAGCACTTCCTTGGCTAGTACCCTCTTTCCATCAAGACTGGGTATCAGTTTCTGACTTATAACGCATGTCAACACATCCGCAAGTCGAGATCTCACCCTGTTTTGTTCTTCAGTTGGCACCTCTCCAAGAATACGTTCAATACTTTCCATTGCTGAAGAGGTATGAAGGGTTCCAAAAGTTTTATGGCCAGAATCTGTAATTTCTAATGTCGTCATAATGGTTTCCGGATCACGAAGCTCACCAATAACAATAATATCCGGATCCTGACGCAAAGCCTGGATTGCGCCATTTTTAAAAGAGGTTACATCACGTCCAACTTCCCTGTGACGTACCACAGATCGTATAGGCTTGTGAATCAATTCAACTGGTGAGGCAATTATGACGATATGGGAATCTACAGTTCGGTTATTTGCATCAATAATAGTATCGAGCGTACTTGATTTACCAGAACCTGTTATACCGGTGATAAGCGTCAAGCCGTATTTGTAGTATTTGAGGCTAAGTGCCTTAGCAACTCCCGGATGGACTTCAAGTGTTTTAAATGGTCGAATTTCTTCATCAATTTTTCGCATGTTTAATGCGAGATGCTCAATATCGAAATATACATTGGCACGAAAACGCTGAGCTTTCTCACCGTTCTGTGTCGGGAGTGAATAAGAAAAATCAAGGTTACGATTTTTCAACAGCTGCTGGCGCTGTTCATCGGTAATAATGCTATGAATTAGAATATCTGTTTCACGATATTCGAGAGTTTCTGAAATCTTGAGAGGAGTTTTATTACCAAAAATACGATACCATATCTTACCATCGCACCCTGCACCACCAATATCGATATCAGATGCTTCATTCTTTCGCATATAGAGTAGAAATGAATGCAGAGATGACATTAAGTGCTTTCGTTTGAGATCATCGAGCTGTTTAATCTGTTTTCCAAGCTCTACATGATAATCCAGACCTCTGTATGAGTCAGGCATGCCCTGAAGAATCTCTTTGGAAATCGACCGGATGGGTGCCATAGATACTGTCGATGTTTCTGACTCAACCATTAAGCAATTAATTAATTAAAATTTTCTAATATTTTTATAAATAAACCAACTCACACCCTGTTTGTTACAAAATTTTCGGTATGGTGTTGTTAGCTAAAGACGATTACCAGGACCCGGTTGAAGGCTTATTACGGGTGAGTAGGATCTTCTCTCTACTTCTTATCGTCAATATTAATTTTTTTTAAAGCTAAAAGTTGAGAATTCATATCAGATATTTTTTTCTGTTGAATCTCGATGATGTTTTTAGTGAAAATATTGAAGAGTTTCTCTGGTCTTTGTCTGAAATAATTCAGTGTCAGATATCTATCATATTTCAATAAAACACAATTCTCCTGGCATACTACCTTGGCAAGCTTGTTTTTTTTACTAAATAGAAAGGTTTCTCCTAGAAAGTTTCCTGCGTCAAAACTGTTAAGCTTAATACTCTCTTTCCACAGTGATACTTTTCCGGTTGCTATTAGATAAGCTGAACTTATAAACTCGTCTTCCTGAATGATTACATCTCCCTCAGTATAATGTATGGCTTCACCCAGTTTTAGAAATGCCATCGTATCTTCATCATGAAAATTTTTCAGCAAATGCGGTGGATTTTTTAATAAGTCCCGCAAATGCTTCTGCATGATATCGGATTCATTATGTATTTCCTCTTTCATACCCAAATGTACTAATCGTCGAGTGTGATTGCCATTATTTCCTCAACGGTTGTATCACCGTTTTTGATCCGTTCCCGTCCGGAAGCACGAAGTGTAAGCATACCATCTTTTATAGCTGCTTCCTTTATCAATTCTTCATCAATATCGCCACCAGACTGTAATATGATCCGTTTGATCTCTTTTGAAAAGTAGAGAGCTTCCATAATTGCTACCCTACCTTTGTAGCCGGTATTATAGCACTTTTCACAGCCGACTGCCCGATAAAATGTCGTTGTATTTATTTCATTTTCTTTAAACCCAATACCACGCAGAGTTTCATACTCAGGCTCATAGATTTCCTTACAGCTGCAGAGCCGGCGAACAAGTCGCTGAGCCATTACAAGATTTACAGCATTGGCAATTAAAAATGGTTCAATCCCCATTTTATACAGCCTTGAAACTGCGCTTGGAGCATCGTTTGTATGAAGAGTAGAGAATGTAAGGTGACCTGTGTTTGCCATTTTGATAGCAACCTCAGCCGTTTGAAGGTCCCGCATCTCACCCACTAAAACAATATCGGGGTCATGACGCAAAATTCCACGTATGGCCTGCTCGAATGACATATTATTACTGATCTTAAGCTGCCTTGCTCCTTTAATCAGATACTCAACAGGCTCTTCAATTGTAAGTACATTTTTTGTAGGATCAATCACATAATAGAGTGCAGCTACAAGAGTGGTTGATTTACCACTTCCTGTAGGCCCAGTGATAATGACGATACCGGATGGTTTTTCAATCGCTTTTACAAAGTCCTTTTTCGCCTGTTCCTGTAGACCCAATACATTAAGATCTGTAATCACTTCACGGTCATCTAATATTCGAATTACAATAGACTCAAACTTTCGTTCGAACTGTGTACCCACCATTGGCATGATAGATACCCTGTACCGAATGTTATAGTTATCTACAGCACGTTGAATAAACCCATCCTGTGAACTGTCTCTTTCAAATCGGTCGACATTTCTAGTCTTGTCCTTAATGACAGCGGTAATGGCTTCTGGTTTTACATTTTTTTGCTGATGCCAAAGCTGTAGTTTACCATCTGTTCGGAATCGGATATCAGTAGTCGTAGGCCCGCTGGGAATAATATGCATATCACTCACACCACGGCGAACTCCTTCAACAAGCATACCTTCCACCAGGGAGTTGAGCATACTTTGATTGATTTCAGCATCAATTTCATCTTCATCAACCTCCTCTTCCACTTCACTGATCTCACCATCTTCCATCTCGATGTCTTCAATCAGATCCAGAAACTCATTTTTCCTTTCATACGCTTTTGAGAGAATACTTTCAATGAGTTCATGCCGGCAATACCGGATGTCAACTTCTTTGAAGTTTAGTTTCGAGGTGATGGTTGAGAGTTCGGGATTAGACGGATCGGGCGTCGCAATAGTAATAGATGTACTGTTTGAAGAGATAGGAATTGCTTTTTGATGAACCAACTCATCAAGAATCTCTTTTGGTATCTCTTCTGAATTTGCTTTAATGGATTCAATTTTTTCATCCGGAAGTGAATCAACCCCGTAAAATATTTCATCAAATGCGTAAATACTGGCTATTTCACGCATGATTGAGTGACGGTCCAGGCTTAATTCCTGATGCAAAATCTGACCTAATCTTCGTTTAGAGCCGGATGGTTCTTCGCCTAGTATTCGTACAGCGGAATGCAATTCCTCTTCACTTATTACTCCCCTGCTTAACAGAAGATTACCAATATGTTGTTTAGTATTAACCTTTCCCATATAAACTGGAAGTCTTTGTATTTAAGCGATTTAAATTCTTAGCAAATTAAACCGTAATCACGTCCTCTGGCCCAATGAAATTTCAAAGCCGATTAATCCAAATCATTTTCATACAATATCAAAGATGAAATGAGGGAGATACACAGCGACCTATAATTTACTCCTATCCTTTTATCGGCTGAATTAGTACAAGTCTAAAGAATCGGTACAGTGATCTGATGAACGGGAAATTAACAGAACTAAAATGGAAGGCTGAATCTTTCTCCACACTGATAATTTTGTTTTTTTTTGATTTTGAAAACACAATGAGATAACCACTGATCTGGCCGATTTGAATTAGGCTTAATGTAACTTATTTATTGGAGTTTTTTTATCCATAAATAAGACCCGGTTTTTAAAATTATTGTTCAGTATACATTAATGAATTCAAGTACTGGCATAGTGATGTAAGACGTATAAAATTTCATTAACCAGGCACATGTTTAACTGAGTTAACAAGCTTGAAAGATGTGCTATTCTTTATGAAAATTACGCGGAGAGGGAGGGATTCTGCCATAGGCATCCCTTCGGGGGGAACCCTTCGGCCCCTTTTTTTGGGGTATAGTATTGAATAGAATGAATGGCACCGGAGATAATCTTATGCTGTTTTCTTAAACAGTAGTTTATTTAACCGAACAATAAAACTTCCAGGATGTGCCTTTGCTACAAAAGATGTGCGGAGAGGGAGGGATTCTGCCATAGGCATCCCTTCGGGGGAACCCTTCGGTCCCTCTTTCGGAGGTAACTATTGAATAGAATGAATGGCACCGGAGATAATCATATGCTGTTTTCTTAAACAGTAGTTTATTTAACCGAACAATAAAACTTCCAGGATGTGCCTTTGCTACAAAAGATGTGCGGAGAGGGAGGGATTCGAACCCTCGGTACCTCTTTCGAGGTACACACGCTTTCCAGGCGAGCCCATTCGACCACTCTGGCACCTCTCCGTATGAAGCTATCGGTAACCCGAAAACTTGCAAGCAAAGAATATAGGGGTTTGCCTGTCTACTATCAATAATATACTAAAGGACTTTCAGGAAAGCTTACTCATCCACGTCATCTACGAAATACATCGACAATGCGGCAATAATCATCACTATTCCACCAAGCACAAGTGCAAATACTGCTTCCCCCTCAAAATAGGTTCGGGTTACGTATCCAAGGATTGTTGCTGCAATGAGCTGCGGCAGTACGATAAAGAAATTAAATATCCCCATGTAAAGACCCATTTTCTGTGATGGAATTGATCCGGCCAGAATTGCATAAGGCATAGCAAGTATAGATGCCCAGGCAATACCCACACCAATCATTGAGTAAATTAAATGCATAGGGTCAGATATAAAGTAGATCATAATGAGTCCAATCCCACCCAGAATGAGAGATAAAGCGTGTACCCATTTACGGCTCAGAAGTTTTGCCATAGGTGCGAGCCCAAACGCAACAAGAGCAGCTACACCATTGTAAACGCCAAACATCACTCCTACCCAGTCGGCGCCTTCGTTATAGAGAGCAGATGCGGTCTCACTTGTGCCGTACACATGAGCCGTGACTCCGGCCGTTGTATAAATCCACATAGAAAACAGTGCAAACCAAGAGAAAAACTGCACGAGCGCCAACTGTTTCATTGTTTTGGGCATATGAATAAAATCATGCATGACAACTACAAGCCCCTGTTCAATTTTTCCGGATTTTTGAAACAAGCCAGCAATCATCATGATTAATCCAATTGCACCCAAACCAGCAGTTGCCACATAAACTTCTTTATCAAGGGCAAACTCATACGTTAGATACGTAAGTATTACACCAGCCACAGCAAAAATTGAGCCCAGAACAACCTTCCTCTGCCCTTCACCGGCTACAATCGGGACCTCTCTGACTACATTTTTGTCTTCAAGCTCATTCTTTTCGGCAGCCTCAAATGCTTCCATTTCTTCAGGAGTATATTCCTTTGTACGGTATACAGTCCAGAGAACAGCACTAAGAAAAGCAAATGCACCTAAGTAAAATGACCATTTAACTGAGGGAGGCACAAGTCCCGGACCCGCTGTATTGGCCACATCAAACCAATTGGTAAGAATCCAGGGAAGAGCTGATGCAACAACGGCACCTGTTCCGATAAAGAAACTCTGCATTGCGAATCCTTTTGTTCTCTGTTCGGAAGGGAGCATGTCTCCCACAAATGCACGAAATGGCTCCATGGAAATATTGATGGAGGCATCCATAATCCAAAGCATACCGGCAGCTACCCAAAGTGCCGGGGAGTTTGGCATGAAAATAAGAGCAATGGAAGCTGCAATGGCACCAAATAAAAAGTAGGGACGCCGCCTGCCAAGACGTGTCCACGTGCGATCGCTGAAATACCCGATAATAGGTTGAACCACAAGTCCGGTCAGCGGAGCAGCAATCCATAGAATCGGGATGTCATCTACGTTGGCACCCAGCGTTTCAAAGATCCGGCTTACATTAGCGTTTTGAAGGGCAAAACCGAATTGAATACCAAGAAAACCGAAACTCATGTTCCAGATCTCCCAAAAACTTAGCTTAGGTCGTTGTTTAGGCTCCATATATTGTCAGTCAGTTATTTTGATTTATTTCTTATGAAATTGGCAGCCCTATTTAAATCCTATCGGCTCAGAAGTTTAAAGCTATTCGGACTTATACTGTATTCTGCAGTTATCGAAACAGAGTCCTGGCTGAACTCATCAAACCACATCCCCTGCTCGCCAGAATCAAACGTAAAGCTAACAGGTTCATCAGCAAAATTCAGTATCACAAATACTCTATCATCTTCGCCAATGCGCTTATAGGCAAAGATTGATTCATCGCGATTGGTAGTGGATTTTATATAAGAACCACCTGCCTTTCCATTGTATAGCGCCTCGTTTTCTGATTTGAGCGTTAACAGAGTGGTATAGAAATCTTCAAGTGGATAGTTACCCCATTCGATAGAATCTTTTTCAAAAAACTCCAGCTGTTGATCAAGCCCGGATTCCTGACCGCTGTACACGAGCGGCATGCCCCAGACTGTAGCAGAAAGTACGGCAAAGTTTCTGAAATTGTCGCCATACATTTCAGTGTCACTTCCAGTCCATGAATTCTCATCGTGATTGGTAGTGAAAAACATCCGATAATCGTCACGATTGAAACGCTCGAAATTTCGGGCAAGTGCACTATCAAGCGAATCGAGACCATACTCGCCGGCACCAATATTCCGTATGGTAGCTGCATAATCCCAGGCGTACGTCATATCAAACGCCTTGTGAAGTTCAGGAACCTCCGCTTCAGCAAGCATAAATACCGGTTTGATTTGATCGAGTTGTTCCCGTGCTTCCACCCAGAATTCCGTGGGCAGCATGTAGGCTACATCTGCCCGATACCCGTCAATATCAAACTCTTCAACCCAGTACGCCATGGCATCGATCATAGCCTCCTGCATATTCGGATTATCTACATCTAGCTGTATGACGTCCGTCCAGTCTTCAACCGGCGGCATGAAGTTTCCTCTATCATCCGTGACATAAAACTCGGGGTGAGTTTCTGTCCAAACTGCGTCCCAGGCGGTATGATTGGCGACCCAATCAAGAAGTACCTTCATATCATGCTCGTGAGCAGTCTTTATCAGCTCTCTTAAATCCTCTTCAGTGCCAAAATTGGGGTTTACGGCTCTGTAATCAGCTACAGCATAATAACTTCCCAGCGGACCTTTGCGGTTTTCTTCACCAATGGGATGAATCGGCATCAGCCACAAAATCTCAACACCCATCTCTTTGAGCCTTGGTATGTGTTCAGTGAAACCGTCAAATGTACCTTCCGGTGAATACTGGCGAATATTCACCTCGTAAATAGATGCGTCGACTGACCATTCCGGTGGCTCAGGCGTATAAACTACTTCTGCTGAATTATCTGAGCCACAAGATGCCAATAGAAAACTGAGGGATAAAAGTGCTGCGAACAGAAACGAATTTATTTTCCATTTCATGATATTCACCTGTATTCAATTTTGAAAATGTTGAGTTTATTTAAACCTGCATCATTCTAAACTTTAGCTGAATTTTATTTGATTAACGACATTTTCTGAATTCTTGTGAGTCCATCACTTTCCAGCCGCGTGAAATAGATTCCGCTGCTGAGCTGTGATGCATCAAACGTGACAGTAAATGTACCGGCAGGGTGATTTTCACGCTTTACCAACGTTGCTACTTCCCGGCCCAATGCATCATAGACATTCAACTGAACGGAACTGCTTTGTGGAATATCATATGTTATATTCGTCGTTGGGTTGAATGGATTTGGATAATTTTGCCGCAGCCTGAAGTTTTCGGGTAGATCAACTCCTTCAAACGTATCATTGCTTACGAATACTCCCTGTTCTGATGCAGGAATCTCCGTGGAGGTATAAATTCGAACTTCACCCGGGGTCATCTCAAAAGATTGACTGGTTTGGCTGATGGCCAACTCATTTCCTGACACAAAATCGTACCAGGTACCCGTTTCCGGAAATGTAATTGAGGCAGTGTTATTAAAAACCCCAAAATTGCCAACTATTACAGCATCCATATCGCTATGCTGCAACTGAATCCATTTAACAAGTCCACTCAGTGATGAGCTAAATTGAGTATCGCCACTCGTAAAGACCGGGCTTGAGTTTCTTAACCTGATCAACTCGCTATAGGTGCGGTATAAGTTGTATCGCACCTCACTATCCGCATAGTCCCAGCGAATTGGTTTAGGGTCTACTCTCCCCGGATCTGAGGGAGAACAGTCTCCTGATCCTCCGCTACCTGGTTTCAAACATTCGCCCACTCCCCATCCGTAGCCAAGTTCCCCGAACTGCCAAAGCATTTTCGGGCCTGGTATTGTGAGGAAGAATGAGCCGGTTAATTTTTGCCGGTCGATGGCGGTAACCAGTTCAGTTACATCATGCTCGGGATTTGCATCATTGCCGAATTTTCGGTTTTTAAGCATTAACCACTGCTCGTCATGACTCTCCATATAACCAATAAGATGAGGATTGCTCCAGCCACGGTTTGCGAAGTGAACACCGGAAAAATTTGACTGGTCCGTATATCCCATCGACGCCTGACTATAGTTATGGTTGTGATTTCCCCAAAGCATCATACCATAATCTGAAAGCTCAACTTCTTCGGAATTGGCCGCGAAATGTTCCAATATCACATAAGCGCCCGGGTTAAATGCCCAGATTTCATCGGCCATTCGTTTTAGGTTAGCAATTCGCAGGTCATTTCGTCCGTCCAGCAGTGATTGATTATCTACATTAGATGCGAACCCTTTACTCAAATCAAACCTGTAACCGTCGATATTGTATTCTTCCAGCCAATATCGGTTCATTCGATCCAGCCAATACTTTATATAGCTGTTGTCGTGATTGAGATGGAAGAAAACGTTATACGCATGTCCAGGACCCAGCAGCGGATTCTCAGTCCTGTTCGTGCCAAACATTCGGACCAATGGCGATTTATCATGAGCATGATTATATACCACATCCAATATAACTGCCATACCGCGCTGATGCGCTTCATCTATAAATTCTTTGAACGCCTCACTGGGTCCATATGATTTTTCAAGTGCTCCATGATATGTTGGATTGTAGCCCCAGCTGATGTTGCCGTCAAACTGAGACACAGGCATCAGCTCTATCGCATTAACCCCAAGGTTCTCCAGATAGCTAAGCGTATCTTTGAGCGTCTGAAATGAACTTTCTTCAACAAAATCTCTCAGCAACAGTTCGTAAATTACCAGTTCTTCCTTTGCTGGACGCTGAAAGTCTGGTACCTGCCACTGATAGTCTGTCTGACCTGTTTCGATCACAGAAACTATATCTTGGGTTTGACCTGTCGGATACTGAGGCATATCCGGGTAAACTGATTCACTGATATATTGATCAAAATCAGGATCCAGTACCAATTCAGAATATAAGTCTGCAACTCTGAGCTCTCCATCCACAAGGTATTGAAAGGTGTGCTGTTCGCCAGGTTGAAGACCGTCAATTTCAATCCAGAAATGTGCGCTGTCGGCACTTGCTTCATCAAGATTCATATAGTATTGGTCCTGTACTTCCCAATTGGAAAAACTCCCAATGACATAAGCGAACTCTTTACCTGGTGCAAAGAATGAAAGCGTCACTTTATCGGTGTTTTCGTCATGATACGTAATACCGTCCTCAATACCGGCCGGCCTCGCTTGTCTGACTATGTCAGGTTTGATTATGATACTTACCGTATCGGATGTTTGAGTGCCCTGGATATCTTCCGCTATGGCATAAAACTCTGTGCTTCCTGACCCAGACACTGAATAGCTGGCTGAAAGCGAATTTGAATTAGAAACGCTGGCAATTTGGCTGGTTCCCTGTAAAAGAGTAATTGATGCGAGTGTGCCTAAATCGGAAGAACCCGCAACTTCAAACGTGATACTTTGCCCATCATCAGCAAAAAAGGGATTTAAGCCATCAGCCACCGGGCTTGTGAATCGAACCTGAAGCTCATCTTTGTATAGATCAACGAAAAGGTCTTCAGTTTGAAGCGATCCGTCACTATTTCTGAGAACAAATGCGAGCTGCAACACCTCATCTTCAGAATCAGGAATTTCATAATATTGCCTGATGTCATCAATTTGCAGTTCCCATTTATCATCTCCAAGCGAAGTGAGTTTTGCCCGTTGAATATTGACCGGCCAATCGGCAATGACGTAGGACCAGCTCCCGCTATTTTTGTCAGCTTCGTTAAGAATAACACCTGTATGGACATACACACTGCCGCTGAAGCCCTGAAGATCATTATTCTGGGTTTCTGACACATCAAAAACAAGGGTCACCGGTTTATCCTCGGCCGGAAAGGCAGGGTCGGTTTGTATCGCCTGGCCAAATAGGTTCAGCGGAATGAAAATTGCTATAAATAAAATGAGTAATGAGCGTAATTTATTGTATTCCATCGAATTAAGATTCTATACAGTTTTGCTATCTATCATAACTTCTGATGAGCTTCTGATAACAAGTTCTGGTTTATAAATTTTAGTTTTTGATTTCGTTTTAGCTTCATCAATACGACTGATAAGTCTTTCCGTCGCCATTTTTCCCATTTTATAGATGGGCTGATGAACAGTTGAAAGGCCGACATATTCAGCTATTGTAAGATTATCATAGCCGATCAGCGGCAGACTTATTCCCGCCTCCTTCATCGCCTTCATTGCCCCGATTGCCTTGATATCTGAAGCGCAGACACACGCTTGTGGGAGTTGCTCTAATTTCAATATTTTGTGCATGGCTTGATATCCACTGAGTTCTGTAAAACCATCACGCGACATATCATCTCCCCTTTTTACAAGTGCCGGATCAAAATCTATTCCAGATTCAGATAAGGCTTTTTTATAACCACTCAAGCGTTCTTTCACTGGTACAGAATCCGGCAGTGCTGACAGATTTGCTATACGCCTGAAACCTTTTTTGATGAAATAGTTAGTAGCCATATAGGATCCTTCTATGTTGTCAACATTAACACTGTCGAAAAATGAATTTGAGTCATCAATGACTGAGATAGGCACATTGAACTTTTGAAGGGTTTCCCATTTTGATGATTCAAAGTGAAGTGAAACGAACAGATAGCCATCTGCCCACTGACGTTTTATCTGATATTCAACCTGCTTGAAAGGATCTTCGTCGGACGTGATATGAACAATATTCAGTTCAAAATTTTTTTCTGAAAGTTTATCCTGAATAGCGCTCAAAACCTCCATAAAGAAATGATTTGATATGATGGGTACAAACATCATAATACTGTTCTTCTTTTTACGGGCAAGGCCCTGGGCAAAAACTTGTGGATGGTATCCCATTTTGTTGGCAACAGCCAATACCTTTTCCCGGGTCGACTCTTTTACTCTCCCTTTTTCATTGAATACCCTTGAAACGGTTGCAATACTAACATCAGCAGCTTTAGCAATATCGTAAATAGTATTTGGCAAGATAGTGATGGTAAAAGTTGAGGCTGATCATGTTCAAGCCAACCCAATTTGTCTTGTAGGCTTCTTACATTCTGATCGTGGCGACAGCATGTCAAATAAATGTAAGCGCTTACATAATATCTGAATAAATAACCTCAACTTCAACTATAGAAAAATCAGGGAATCGGCAGGCTAATAAGTATAAAACAATAAAAAACGCCACCGTAGTAAGCCAGGCACAGATCCGGCGCTTACAAAAGTTCGTGCAGCTAATAACTGCTTAACAACAGGAAATAGGCGTTATGACGCCGGCTCTGATTCTTTAGATTCTTCAGAATGTGTTTCACCATTACCGTAATTCTTAATGATATAATTATCAAGAATTTTTCTAAACTCTGCTCCTATACCTTCTCCTCTCAATGTCTTATAGTGTTCTCCATCAACATAAACTGGTGCTTTAGGTTCTTCAAATGTTCCGGGAAGTGATATACCGATGTTTGCATGACGTGATTCGCCGGGGCCATTTACAACACATCCCATAACCGCTACATCCATCTCCTCTACTCCGGGATACACTTCACGCCATACAGGCATAGATTCGACAATATAATTTTGTATTTCATCAGCGAGTTCCTGAAAGTATGTGCTTTTTGTTCTTCCACATCCGGGACAAGAGGTAACCTGTGGGATAAAGCTTCGAATACCAAGTGACTGTAGAATTTGCTGGCAAATTCTTACTTCCTCCGCACGATCGGCTCCCGGCATAGGCGTCAGTGACACCCGAATCGTATCACCGATTCCCTCCTGAAGCAAAATTCCCAAGGCAACAGAACTTGCCACTGTTCCCTTCATTCCCATCCCTGCTTCTGTAAGGCCAAGGTGTAGCGGGTATTTCAGATCTTTGGCAATTCGTCTGTAAACCGTGATGAGGTCCTGAACGCCAGACATTTTACAGCTTACAATGATTTTATCAGATGTAAGACCTACCTCTTCAGCAAGTGCTGTTGAACGGCGGGCACTTTCAACCATCGTATCGAGCATAACCTCTTTTGAGGATTTCGGGTTGAGACGGTTGTTATTTTCATCCATATACTGGGCAAGGAGCTGCTGATCGAGAGATCCCCAGTTCACCCCTATTCTAACCGATTTATCGTACTTGATCGCTTGTTCAACAATCGTGCAGAAGTTTTTATCCCTTGTTTTAGTACCGGTGTTACCGGGGTTGATACGAAAATTGGCAAGAGACTTTGCCATATCGGGATATGCAGGTAAAAGCTTGTGGCCATTATAGTGAAAGTCACCAATTATAGGTACCGTTACTCCACGATTTATGAGTTTCTCTTTGATGTAGGGAACCGCCTTGGCTGATTCGTCATTGTTTACAGTAATACGAACAAGTTCAGAACCTGCCTGGTGCAGATGATCTATTTGATCAACAGTTTCGTCAATATCCGCCGTATCTGTATTGGTCATAGACTGCACGACGATTGGGTGGTCTCCCCCAACAGGGATATCTCCAACCATTACTGTCGTCGATTTTCTGCGTTCAATAATATTCATGATTTAGTAAAATCTGTTTTTAAAAAAAATACATACATAGGCCTCATAACAATCATAAAAAGTTCCGAGTTCTTCAGCTTAGCACATGTGAATTTCCAACTATATTTCTATTCAAATACATGAATAGCCTGTTAATTTCGTTTACTCAATTCGAATAATTTCTGCTTTTCTTCTTTTGTAAGACCATCGTAGCCTTTCTTTGAGATCTTTTCAAGTATCTCATCGAGTTCATCGACATCTTCTTCTTCCATAATTTCAACATCGGAAACTGCGTACATGTCTTTATTTTTCTTTCGCTTACTTTTTTTCGATACAGTTCCTTTTCCTTTAAAAAGTCTTTCAATAGGGCGAATCAATGAACTTAAATCATATCCTTCATAGTGCATCTTGACCAGAAGAAATCCTGATGCTGCACCCCCAAGGTGAACGAGTCTTGCCACATTATCACCAGCACCAAGAAATAGCACATCGAGTGCTACCAGTCCGGCTACAAGAAAACGAGCCTCAATCGGCGGAAGAAATAATAACATGATTGGAGCTGTTGGAAACAGATAAGCAAATGCTACAAGTGTACCTAAAACAGCACCGGATGCACCTATTACGATGCTGGACCCGAATATGGATGCAAAAGCAACTTGGAGCAACGCCCCTCCAATACCTGCACCAAAATAAATAACTGAAAATGATCGGGGGCCGATTGTCTCCTCCACCATACGCCCCATCCACCAAAGCCATAACATGTTGAATATGAGATGGAATGGCCCGCCATGAAGGAACATATATGTTATGATGCGCCACGGCTGAGTGAGGGCAGTAAATGGATCAGGATTAAATCCGAAAATATTGACAATCGTTTGTCCTGCGAACACCATGAGAATAAACACAATCACGTTTATCGCAATAATTGAACGAATAACGGTTGGGATTCTCATGAACCCCCGTTTAAATGTATTCCAGAATGAATCGTATTGGTACGTTGACATATCTACTATGCTTCTTTTGAGCCTTTTAAGCCCCAGTATTTGATAAGTATGAATCCCACAATCATTCCGCCCAAGTGTGCAAAATGAGCTATACCGCTTCCAGGTCTGAAAACACCACTTAACAGCTCAATCCCTCCAAAAATAGCTACAAAATATTTGGCCTTAATGGGCATTGGCGGAATGAGTAACACGATGTATCGATTTGGAAACATCATTCCGAACGCAAGTAAGATTCCATATACTGCACCTGACGCTCCTACAGTTGGCGCACCGCCGCCGCCTATAAACATATGTATGATAGCGGCTCCTATACCCGTAAGAAAGTAGTAGATCGTAAATCTTTTAGTTCCCCAATAATTTTCAATAGTCTGACCAAATATCCACAGAGCAAACAGGTTGATAAAGATATGGCTTAGCCCTCCATGGAGGAACATATATGTAACTAACTGCCATGGTTCAAAAAGCGGATGCCCCAAAGGCCAAAGAGCCCCAAATCGAAACAAATAATCTCCGATTGTTGGCGTAGTAAGTGCCAAAAAACAAAGAGCATTAATAATGATCAGGTTCTTAACAGCCGGTGGAAATACTGAAAATTGCGAATTTGGTGAAAAACTGTCGTTTTGGAAGTTCAAAAAATCGTTATTGTTTTAAAAAGTTTTGTATTCTGTAATATACGTTGATTCCGCTTAAAGTTACGCCCGGAATTCCCTGGCCCGGAAACACCGTATCACCCACGAGGTAGAGTCCGTCAAACGGGGTTTCAGCTGGTGTCCAATCCAATAAAGACCGTTCCATTTGTTGCGGAATTCCCCCAACACGTCCTTTTTTTCGGTAGACCCAATTACTCCATGTAACCGGTGTCGATGAAAATACAGTCTCAATATCTTTCAGGTTAAATCCTTCAAGTTGATTTACCATGATGCTCAGTATCTGATCCTGCACCTGCTGCTTATGCAGTTCATAACTGCCGTTTAAATTAAACCACCAGTCAGGATTTGTATGGGTTGATACGTTTATCGTTCGATAGCCATCACGCGACCGTATTGTATCATCCGGGTGAGACAAAGATACGAAGATTGAATCGGAATTCAGGCCTTCTCTCTTATCTTCTTCCCGCAAATGAATTTGATGATGCAGAGGCATCTCTGGACCAAACTGATTTCTTAAGGCAATCCCCATCGTAAACGCCCCCCATGCCTCCTGATATTTCATAGACTCCTTTTTGAAGTAAGAGCCTAATGAGCCATGTGTGATATCTTTCATATTCCAAACCGGCAGATTACTTACAATGAGTCTTGTAAAATATTCATGCTTCTTTCCTGCTTTTTCTGAGATAACTTTATAATGCTTACCAGTCCGTTCGAGACTCACTACCTTCTCTTTATTTTTTACAATGCCGCCTTTCTTTTCAATAAATTCTTTAAGAGTCAGAACCATCTCAACCAAACCACCAGGCACAGAGTAGTTTGTAGCATTTGTGTAAGTACAGGCAGGCGCTCCAAATAAAAATGGAGTTTCATTTGATGTCGCCTGAGCTGATATCATGAGCTGCTCATCTAAAAAATTAAAAAACTCAGGGTTGGATATGCCCTTTTTAGAAGCAACATCCATAACAGATTGAAAAGCATACGGCAATACCCAAACGTCCCTTGGATCATTTTTTAACAAACGTATCCAATCGATTGCTTTTTGAGGTGGAAAAAAATGATTCTTTCCTGAAACTTTCCAGACAATATCAGCAACTTTAAAAGCAAGTTTCCAGAATGAACGCTGGGCTTCTCCTTCGCCAAAATGTCTGATCGATTCAGCAATCCACTTATTGCGGTCATTGTATCGCGTAATCGTTTTGCCATTCATATGAACCTGCATAGAGGGTTCTATCGGAACTTTAGGAATAGATATTCCTAAATCTTCTTCAAGAATGCGCAGTGGCTGATGCTCGTCAAATCCAATGAGGGTAGTAGCGCCAGATTCGAATACAAATCCCTTTCTTTTATAGGAGGAGCTACACCCTCCTAATGAATGCGCTGCCTCAAGTACCAGGGTTGAATAACCAGCATTGGAGAGGTATGACGCAGCGGTCATGCCCCCCATTCCGGAACCAATGATAATACAGTCGTGGATTTTATTTCTATCGCTCATGCCAACGCAACACTCATCATCGACCGGCGGGTTCCTGACGGCGGTATAAATTATTTGAGTCTTTCTAAAATAGGGCGTCATCCCGTACTTTCCCGACGGGATCCCTTGCGGGGGATACAGAATCTCGATTCGTTGATAAGGATAGGAGATGCCTGATCGGAGTCCGGCATGACAGAGCTGTTGATGAATGACCAGCTTGAACACCATTTTGGAACAGCCTCAACAGTGCTTCTCATAATTATGCAGGTACAGCATTCGCATCCATATCAGCGTTTGCCAATACAGGTTTTTCAACAAGGCGATCACTTTCAATAACACCATCGCGAAGCCGAATGATTCGGCGGGCGTGGTCGGCAATTTCCTGTTCGTGAGTCACAACGATTATTGTATTACCATTTCTGTAGAGGCCCTCAAACAGATGCATTATTTCTTCACCGGTTTTGGTATCAAGATTACCCGTGGGCTCATCTGCTAAAAGAATTGATGGATTATTGACAAGTGCCCTCGCAATTGCCACGCGCTGACGCTGACCGCCGGAGAGTTCATTGGGTTTATGATCCATTCGATCACCAAGCCCGACTTTGCGGAGTGTTTCAGAAGCACGTTCTTTTCGTTCCTGTGTTTTCACTCCGGCATAAATCAAGGGCAGTTCTACATTACTTAGACAATCAGTTCGAGGAAGCAGGTTAAACGTTTGAAAAACAAATCCAATTTCACGATTTCTTGCCTGGGCTAACTCTCCATCGTCCAGCTTGCTTACGTCATTTCCGTTGAGTATATATGTGCCTTCTGATGGTGTATCAAGACAACCAATCATATTCATGAGTGTCGATTTACCGGAACCGGACGGGCCCATAATCGCAATGTATTCATTTGGATGAATATCAAAAGAAACGCCATTTAAGGCATTAACTTTCATAGTACCCATGAGATAGGTTTTTTTTAAATCACGAATTTTGATTACTGGCTCGCTCATATTTTTATGGATTAGTTCTGAAATAAATTGTTAAAGAAGGATTTATAGTTAGTGTGTTCTTTCAGGCCTCTTCAGACTCAGAATTGTTATTCACTTTAATTTTGTCGCCTTTCTGAAGCTCCCGGGAAAGGATTCTGTAATTTCCGGTCACAATTTCATCACCTTCTCTCACTCCGCTCAGTATTTGAATATGTGTGTTGTCGCTAATGCCGGTTTCAACTTCAACTCGTTTAGCTACACCGTTGTCATTTAAGAATACAACCTTCCGGAAATCTTCTTCTTGCGAACTTCTGTTCGTACGCAGGGCTTCGGTAGTTTCGTCAGATTGAGATGTAGAATCTGAATCGGCTGTTTCAGTATCCGATTCGATATCTTCGTCTTCGGCAAAATTTCTTACCGTTACTGCCTGAATGGGTACAGATACAACATCCACAACCGTGTTTGTACGAATATCTACAGTACCTGACATACCGGGTTTAAAGTTTGGTGATTCAGTTCTTGTTGGTGTTTCAGGCTCATTAACCTGAACAATATAATCCTCCGGACCTGAATCAAGATTATGAGGAGTAGAAATGCGTATTTTTACTTTATAATTGGTAATCTGTTCAGCTGAACCGGTTCCTGATATATCTGCGGAATTAGCGATTTCTGTAACTTTACCTTCAAATATGCGATTGGGATAGGCGTCTACTTCTATGTCTACTTCATCATCAAGACTTACATTTACGATGTCATTTTCATTAACGTCTACTTCAACTTCCATCTGGTTAAGGCGTGCTATCCGCATCATTTCTGTACCAGCCGTTTG
>Ga0209943_1000210_pt1 | contig 40681 bp, 35 predicted proteins | sample SalPonR1_B_D2_MG_FD_185698 | JGI IMG/M metagenome (GOLD analysis project Ga0209943, IMG submission 185698) | Salt pond soil microbial communities from South San Francisco under conditions of wetland restoration - Salt Pond MetaG R1_B_D2_MG... ... | reverse complement strand
CTCTGTCAATAACTTTTTTGTTTCGGTTTTGTGTGAATTCCTGTAGCCTTTGTGTTTTCTTGCTCTTGCTCACAATTAAATATGATAATTCATTTATATTGGCGTGTCAAGATGAAAAGCCAAAAACCTTATGGGTTTATTGGCTTTTACGCATTGTTCCTATTTTTTTCAAACCATATCGATTTCGAAATTCGCACAACCGTAAAGTTTTTCTGACTCATCAAAGTCTACACCAATTCCTCTGGCTGCATCCGCAAGAATTTTATTGCCAAATCCGAAGCCAACTATTTTTTTCTTTCTAATCATTTTCATCAATTTTTTTTTGATTGTTTCGTAATCAGACAAATCAATTATCCCATTCGTCACAACTATGCAATCGCTTTTTAGCGAAAGCAAGAGTTCCGGATTGAAATTCTTGTTGAATACGTTTACGCTGTAATTTTTTCCGGCTATCTTGCTGACTGTGTCTTTCCCAAGACCCAGATCAATTATATTTACATTCTTTATGCTCGGCTCTATATGGACGTATCCTTCAGGATTGCAACTGAGAAATGAAGCTATATCCGCCTTGTCAATGCATTTTTGAGACAATACTGTTACCATAATATGCTCTCCTTTCATTTTATGATTTCTTTTATCGATTTAACTATGATGTCGATTCCTTTGTCCAGCTCTTCTTTGGATACCGTCAAAGGAGGTATTACCCTCAATACTGTATCCCCGGCTCCTATTATAAGAAGACCGTTCTTTATGCACTGGTTCACAAGCTCAGAGGGGCTCTTTCCTATGTCTATTCCAAGCAGGAGACCTTCACCTCTTATTTCGTATTCAAAATCAATTCCTTCTGTCTTTTGAGCAAATTTTCCCTTGAAGTATTCACCCTTTTCCTTTACACCTTCAAGGAAATTTTCTTTGGATACCTCCTGCATTACCGCATAGGATACCGCACAAGCCAAGGGATTGCCTCCGAATGTCGTACCATGGTCTCCCGGCTGAAACAGATTGGCTTTCTTGTTTGAAAGGAAAGCCCCAATAGGGAATCCTCCCCCCAAACCCTTGGCTATGCATACAATATCGGGTTTTACTCCGAAGAAATCGTATGCAAAGAGTTCTCCAATCCTTCCCATTCCACATTGGATCTCGTCGAATATGAGAAGTGCATCATATTTATCGCATAGGTCTCTGGCAGCTTTCAGGAATTCAGGGGTAGATGAAACGATCCCGCCCTCTCCTTGAATCGGTTCTATAACAAGTGCACATACTTTTTCGCTCATTGCCTCTTGCAATGCATCAATATCGTTTATAGGGCTATTTTTAGAACCCGGCAAAAGCGGCTTGAAAGATTTCCTGTATTTTTCTTTCCCTGTTATCGATGTGGATCCCACAGCCCTTCCGTGAAAAGCATTTACCATAGATACTATTTCATATTTATCCTTATTTTCCGAAACGGTATTCCCGTATTTCTTGGCGAGTTTGATGGCTCCTTCTATGGCTTCGCTACCACTGTTTCCAATAAATATTGAATCCATTCCGCTTTTTTCAACCAGGAAATTGGCCAATTTTGTTTGTATTGGATTCCATACAATATCCGATATGTGGAATATTTTTCTGCTTTGCTCTTCCAGCGCATTTATCATTATCTCATTGCAATGTCCCAAGGCATTGACTGCGTATCCTGCAGTGAAGTCCAAATATTCCCTTCCGTCTACATCATATACGTATGTCCCCTTACCTTTTTCAATTGTTATGTCGAATCGCTTTCCTGTGTACATTTGTTTGTCCTTGTTCATTTTACTTCTCCTCCATGAATCATTGTCCCTATCCCTTTATCTGTTAGCACTTCTATAAGCAATGAATGTTCCACCCTTCCATCGAGTATGTGAACATTTTTTGTCCCTTTTTCAACCGCAGCCACCGAACACGAAAGTTTCGGAAGCATGCCTCCTTCAATCGTTTTCGATTCTATAAGCTCATTTGCCTCGGCCGATGTCATAGCGGTTATGAAACCTTTTTTGCTTTTGAAATCCTTGTACAAACCTTCAACATCTGTCATCAAAACCAACTTTTCAGTCTTAAGCTCGCTGCTTACCGCCGATGCCACAAAGTCTGCATTTATATTGTAGGTTTCACCATCGTCGCCAAATCCTATGGGAGATATTATCGGGATATAGCCAAGGTCAATTAAATCTACCAGGATTTTCTTTTCTATCATCTCTACGTCGCCCACATAACCAAGATCTATCTCTTTTTCTTTTTTATATATGATTTTCTTTCTCGCCTTTATAAGATTGCCGTCTTTTCCTGAAAGCCCTACCGCCTTTCCGCCCATCCTGTTCACCAAGTGTGCAATTTCCTTGTTTATGCGTCCGGCAAGAACCATTTCAGCCACCTTTATGACTTCTCTGTCGGTTTTTCTGAGGCCGTCTATGAATTCTGTCTTTAAGCCTATTTTTTCAATCCTTTCAGTTATTTCGGGACCTCCACCATGAACAATTATTATTTTTATTCCTACTAGGTTCAGCAAAACTACATCTTCAATGAAAGCCTTTTTAGCCTCCAGGTTTTTCATTATGCTTCCACCAAATTTTATTACGAATGTTTTGTTGTAAAACTTTTGGATGTATGGCAAGGCTTCTGTCAATATTCTTGTTTTTTCTGTGGATTTTTTCAATTGTAATACCTCTTATCATTATATTTCTTATTATTATACATATATCTTTATATATATGCAACACTTTCGTTCATTTTTGTTGCAATTTTATTCATTTATTTGTATAATAATTAATAATCAATTTTAAATGAGGTGGATATGTTGAAAATAGGAATTTTAGGCGCAACCGGTTATGCCGGTCAAAACCTGGTTTGGCTTATTAAGAATCATCCAAATGTAGTGTTGTCCTTTGTTACTTCGCGTAGCCATAAGGGTAAAAAATACTCTGACATCTATCCCAACATGAGAGCTTTTGTTGATTTAGAGTGCCTTGACACTTCAAATATCGATGCTGCCATCATAAGGGACACGGATCTTGTTTTCCTAGCGCTACCCCACAAAAGCTCCATGGGAATGGTGAGGAATCTTTTAAGAATAAATCCCGGAATCAGAATAATCGACTTAAGTGCAGACTTCAGAATAAATAATCCTGAAGTCTATGAAAAATGGTACAATACGCCCCACGAGCTAATCAATCTGATAGACGAGTTTGTATTCGGGCTCCCGGAAATTTACGCAGAATCTATAAAAGAAGCTTCATATGTCGCAAATCCCGGATGCTACCCCACGGCATCAATACTTGCTCTCGCTCCTGCAATGAAAGCCGGATTGATAGAATTCGATGTAATCGTCGATGCAAAATCAGGAGTTTCCGGCGCAGGAAGAGGTGCTAAAACAGCAAATCTATATTGCGAGGTAAATGAAAGTGTGAAGGCATACGGTTTATTCAGCCACAGACACACTCCTGAAATCGCGCAAGAACTGAGCCTTCTTGGGGGAGGAAGCTCTAATGTTGTATTCACTCCTCATCTGATTCCAATGAACCGAGGAATACTGTCAACCTGCTATGCCCGCCTCAAGAAGAATGTAAACTCGTCAGAGATGCTTGCCCTTTATAAAGATTTTTACAATGAAAAACCCTTTGTAAGGGTTTTGAACAAAGGCTCATTGCCCGAAACAAGAAATGTACGTAAATCAAATTTCTGTGACATAGGCTTGGCTATAGATAAGACTTCATCTTCACTGATTGCCGTCTCTGCCATAGACAATCTGATGAAAGGCGCTGCAAGCCAGGCTGTGCAGAATATGAATTTGATGTTGGGCTACAATGAAGAAACCGGACTAGACTTCGCACCCATTGCGCCATAAGGAGGTTCATAAATGAAAAAATACAAAGAATTTATAGCGATTAAGGATTTTACTGCATCCGCAATTGCATGCGGAATCAAAAAAGGAAGCAATAAAAAAGACATGTGTTTGATTTACAGCGAAAAACCGGCCCACGCGGCAGGCGTATTCACCCGAAACACAGTAAAGGCGGCTCCTGTTAAATTAAGTATGAACAATATATCCTCCGGCCATATTCGAGCAATTCTTGCCAACAGTGGCAATGCAAATGCCTGCACCGGAGAACAGGGCATGGATGATGCGACCAGCATGATTTCGATTGTTTCGGAAGCCTTGGGCATAAGAAATACTGAAGTCCTTGCAGCATCCACAGGTGTAATCGGCGTCCCCCTACCCATAGACAGAATCATTTCTAAGATTAATCCAATGGTGGAAAACCTTGAAGCATGCAAGTTCAAAGATGCAGCCGAAGCCATAATGACTACAGATACTTTCAAAAAAGAGGTTTCGGTGGATTTCATGCTTGGGGGCAAAAAAGTCACAATTAGCGGAATGGCAAAGGGATCGGGAATGATTCATCCGGATATGGGCACCATGCTTTCTTTCATTCTCACCGATGCCGAAATAGAAAATGAATTGCTAAAAAAGGCTCTGATTGAATGCACCGATGTTTCCTTCAATATGATTTCTGTCGATGGGGACACAAGCACAAATGATACAGCAATTATTTTGGCAAATGGTGGCGCAAAAAATAAGCCGATTACCATAGAAGGACCAAATTACTACATTTTCAAGGAAGCCTTAAAAATTGTCTGCATTGAACTCGCCATGCTTATTGCAAAAGACGGTGAGGGAGCCAGCAAGCTTATTGAAGTTAATTTGACGGGAGGCTTCAGCCAGGATGCATCAAATAAATTGGCGAAAGCTATCATTTCATCAAACTTGGTCAAGGCGGCTTTTTTTGGAAACGACGCAAATTGGGGAAGAATAATCTGTGCAATGGGATACTCAGGAAAAAACTTCAATGCAGAAAAGATGGATTTGATTTTCGAAGGCGGAGGTAAAAAAATTTCATTGGTTGAAAATGGTAAAGGACTTTCTTTCGACGAAGCGGCTGCAGATGAAATATTAAAAAATGAAACCGTAACCATACATGTCCGCTTAAATGACGGAAGCTTCTCGGCCAAGGCATGGGGATGCGATTTGAGCTATGATTATGTTAGGATCAACGGAGACTATAGAAGCTAGTCAGCCTCACAAGCTGCTGACTAGCTTCAGTGGAAAGTGGAAAGCAGGAAGTAGAAAGAAAGATATTTAAAATCAATGAAACAACAATTAACTTAAATATCTCTATCATCAATCATTTCCATGGAAGAATTTTAGATTCTAAACAGATTTTTTATACTGCCATTTGTACCATAAAAAAGCTGCCTTTAAAATTTCAAGGCAGCTTTTCTTGTCTTTTGCTTTTTTTCTTTCCACTTTCCACTTGCTACTTTCCACACATTGCTTTTCTATATCTTCGTTATGTCGTAAACTTCAACGTCTTCCTCTTTGATGTCGCGTTCCCATATGTCCAAAACATAATTCAATGTGTCGAGTGATGTCATGCATGGGACTCTGTTTTCTATTGATGTCCTTCTTATGTTGAAACCTTCCGTCAAACTGTTTCTTCCCTTGCTTGGTATGTTTATTACAAGAGTAAGATCTTCGTTTCTTATAAGAGAAAGCACATTTGTATCCTCTTCCCCTATCTTTGCTACATGCTTGAAATCTATTCCAAGTTTGCCCAAGAATTCCCCTGTTCCTTTTGTTGCATAAAACTCAAATCCAAGTTTTTTCATCTTGGAGGCAATCGGCTCGAACTCTTTTTTGTAATTATCTGATATGCTTACCAACACCCTTCCTATGCTGCCAAGTTCCATCCTTGAACCCACAAATCCTTTATAGATTGCCTTGTATAAGCTTTTTTCAAGTCCAAGCGCTTCTCCTGTGGATTTCATTTCAGGACCAAGTGCAATTTCGGTCTGCGGAAGTTTTTCCATAGAAAATACAGGAACTTTGACAGCATAGTATCCACTGGTCTTATAAAGCCCCGTACCGAAACCCAAATCCTTTAATTTGGATCCCATCATGATTTCTGTTGCAAGCTTTATCATCGGTATTCCTGTCACCTTGCTTATATATGGTACGGTTCTGGACGCCCTGGGATTGACCTCTATCACATATACCTCGCTGTCATAAACTACATACTGTATGTTCACAAGCCCGCACACGTTCAATTCATCTGCCAGTTTTTTTGTGTTTTCAATTATTTTAGTCTTAATTTCATCACTCAAGCTAAAGGCCGGATATACTGATATGCTGTCTCCCGAGTGGACTCCGGCTCTTTCCAGATGTTCCATTATTCCCGGTATCAGTATGTCTGTACCGTCCCCTATGGCATCCACTTCAATTTCTTTTCCGTTCAAATATTTATCTATAAGAACCGGATTTTTCTCGTCTTTCTTGAATGCATTCTCAAGGTATTCCACGCATTCCAACTCATTATATGCGATTTCCATTCCCATTCCACCCAACACATAACTAGGACGAATCAAAACCGGGAAACCGCAAACCCTTGTAAAACCAAGACCTTCTTCAACATTCATTACTGCCTTTCCGGAAGGTCTGGCAATATTCAGTTTTTCTAATACGGACTCGAATTTTTCCCTGTCCTCGGACCTGTCTATCGAATCGTATCCACTTCCAAGAATGGTTACTCCCATCTTTTCCATATGTTCTGCAAGTTTGATTGCAGTTTGGCCTCCATACTGCAGAATAACTCCATCCGGTTTTTCTTTTACCACTATATTCATTACGTCCTCTTCAGTCAGAGGCTCGAAATAAAGCTTGTCAGACGTGTCAAAATCGGTGCTTACCGTTTCGGGATTGTTGTTTATTATGATTGACTCTATCCCCATCTTTTCTAGCGATATAACCCCGTGGACTGAGCAATAGTCGAACTCTATGCCTTGTCCAATCCTTATAGGGCCCGAACCTATAACTATTACCTTCTTTCGGTCGCTTACTACAACCTCGTCATATGGATCATATGTCGAATAATAGTATGGCGACTGTGCCTCAAACTCGCCTCCGCATGTGTCAACCATCTTGTAAACGGGCATTATGCCTTTGCTTTTTCTTTTTTCGAATACATCTATTTCATCGGATCCGGTGAATTTGGCTATCGCCACATCCGCAAAGCCCTTCTTCTTGAGCGAAAGGAGATCTTCCTTGTCTATTTGGGTAAGCGATTTTTTCTTAAGCTCTTCTTCCAGTTTTACTATGCCGCTTATTTTTTCAAGATAAAATCTGTCTATTTCGGTCAATTCCCATAAATATTCAGTCTTATAGCCTCTTCTTAAGAGCTCAGCAAGAAAAAAGAGTCTTTCGTCGTCGCTCTTCATTATCTTTTCTACAACTTCATCATCGCTGAAAGCTGACGCCTTTTTGATTTCTAAAGAATACACTCCTATTTCCAGCGATCTTATTCCTTTTAAAAGGGCGCTTTCAAAATTGTTTCCAATCGACATAACTTCGCCCGTAGCCATCATTTTGGTTCCCAAAGTGCGGTTTCCGGTTTCAAATTTGTCAAATGGCCATTTGGGTATTTTTATGACGCAGTAGTCAAGTGTTGGCTCAAAACATGCAAGAGTCTTTCCTGTAACGTCATTGGGAATTTCGTCTAGATTCAGACCTATAGCTATTTGTGCGGCAACCTTTGCTATAGGATATCCTGTCGCCTTTGATGCAAGAGCTGACGATCGGCTGACCCTGGGATTAACCTCTATTACTCTGTATTCAAAACTGTATGGATTCAAGGCAAGTTGAACATTGCATCCTCCCTTGATGTTAAGCGCCGTGACTATCTTTATGGAAGCATTTCTAAGCATCTGGTATTCCTTGTCGCTTAGCGTTTGGGAAGGAGCAATAACTATGCTGTCTCCTGTATGAATTCCGACAGGGTCGATGTTTTCCATGTTGCAGACAGTTATGCAATTGCCCTTGTTGTCGCGGATCATTTCATACTCTATTTCCTTCCAGCCCTTGACGCTTTTTTCAATAAGAACCTGCCCAACTGCGCTGTATGCAAGGCCAACAGGTACTATTTTCTCAAGTTCCTCCCTGTCCGCAGCTATTCCCCCACCGGTTCCTCCCAGTGTATATGCGGGACGCACCACTATTGGATAGCCTATTTCATCGGCCTGTTCAAAAGCCTCTTGCGCAGAAGATGCAATCATCCCCTCTATTACCGGTTCTCCTATGCTTTCCATCATTAGCTTGAATTTTTCGCGGTCTTCCGATTTTTCTATGGCATCGATATTGGTTCCCAAAAGCTTTGTATTATACTTGTCAAGAATCCCTGCCTGCCAAAGTTCGAGTGCAAGGTTCAAAGCAACTTGCCCTCCCATGCCCACCAGTACTCCGTCAGGCTTTTCTTTTTCAATTATTTTTTCAAGAAATTCAACCGTCAGTGGTTCTATATAAACACTGTCGGCCATTTCCTTGTCCGTCATTATTGTCGCCGGATTACTGTTTACAAGCACAACCTCAAGTCCATGTTCTCTCAAAACCTTGCAGGCTTGCGTGCCTGAATAATCAAATTCAGCTGCCTGTCCAATGATGATGGGCCCCGAACCAATCACCATTACCTTATCAAGCCCTTTATATATTGACATTTTTATTCTCCTTTTTAATCATATTCAAAAATTCGTCAAACAGATAGTCCGAATCGCTTGGACCGGGAGAAGCTTCCGGATGAAACTGCACGCTGAATATGGGGAGGGAAAGATGCTTCATTCCCTCCACTGTTTTGTCATTCATGTTCAAGTGTGTTATCTCCAACACATTTCTGTCGAGGCTTTCTTCCACCACTTGATAACCATGATTCTGAGATGTTATGAAAACCCTGTCTTTAGCAAGATCTTTTACAGGATGATTGCATCCCCTGTGGCCGTATTTCATCTTTTCCGTATTTCCTCCAAGCGCGTGCGCAAGCAGCTGATGTCCAAGGCATATGCCAAAAATCGGTTTCTTGCCTATAAGGAACTTTACTGTTTCAATTTCCTTTTTCAAAAAAGCCGGGTCCCCCGGGCCATTCGAAAGAAAAATACCGTCAGGATTGAAATCGAGTATCTTCTCCGGAGGGTCGAAACATGAAAAAACCCTGACATGGACATTCCTGTTCACCAAGGCACTAAGTATGTTTCTCTTTATTCCATAATCCACTACAGCGACCTTTGGTGTGATAGGCATCAGGTCATAGTTAAATTTTGGTGTCACTTGATGAACAGCATCAGAATTGTCAAAAGACTTTATTTCATCCATAACATCAACCCCATCATCATATGCGACTATCTTTCCTGTCATAGTTCCATTTTCCCTGATCAATTTGGTAAGAGCCCTTGTATCTACGCCCTCTAGTCCAACTATATCATTTTTATAAAGATACTCGTCAACGGATTCCCTTCCCCTCCAGTTAGAATAATTGGCTGAAGCTTCTCTGACAATAAAGCCCCTGACCTTTGGTTTCTCGGACTGATTATCTTCGAGCGTTATGCCATAATTCCCAACAAGAGGATATGTCAGTATAACAATTTGTCCATAATAAGAAGGATCCGTCAATGTTTCCTGATACCCCGTCATTCCCGTGTTAAAAACGACTTCCCCAACGGAATTGCGTTTTTTACCAAATATATTGCCTTCGAATTTTGTTCCGTCCTCCAGAATCAAGTAACCTTTCATTTCGCACCCTCCAACTTTTTGACAAAAAAATATATGTATGCATGCATGTATATGCATTTTTATACATAATTATTTCTTTTCATTATAACAGATTGAACACTCATTACAAGTCTTAATTCGAAAAAAAGGGCCGTTCTTTAGAACAGCCCTTCTCAGCTTTATCTTGTGCATTATTTTACCATTTCCATGCCTCTCTTAAATGCCAAAATATTTATGTCTATAAATCGTTCCTTTACAGTATTTCGTATTGCTTCTTCCCAATCTATTTCTGTTATTCCCATAGCCTTTACAAGCGCTCCGAGAAGTACTACATTCATGGTTTTTGGATTTCCTATCTCTTTTGCTATTCCCATTGCATCAAGTACGGTTGTTTTAGCTTTATTTTCAAGAGAGTCTATTATACCGTCAGGATAGTCAGCTTTTCCTATCTGTATTGGAACAGAGGGAATCTCGTAGTTGTTTACAACTATTACTCCATCAGGCTTCAGATGGTCAATCCATCTGCATGCTTCCATTTTTTCAAATGATGCCAGTATGTCTGCCTGTCCCAATCCAATAATTGGAGAATATACCTTTTCCCCGTATCTTACTTGTGTGGAAACACTTCCTCCCCTTTGAGCCATACCGTGGACTTCAGACATCTTTACATCGTATCCCGCATCTACAAGACCTCTTGAAAGAATTTTGCTGGCAAGTATCGTTCCTTGACCGCCAACACCGACAAGCAGAATGTTCTTGACTTCACTCATCTTATTCACCCACCTTTTCAATTGCTTTTACAGGACAAACTTGAAGGCAGACTTCGCATCCAACACATTGGTTCTTGTCTATTACCGCCTTCTTATTCTCTTTGTCAAAAGTAAGTGCCGGGCACCCTGTGTTTATGCACATCTTGCAACCTATGCACTTGTCTGTATCCACTTCGCACAGACTCTTGTAATCGCCGAACTCCTCTATATCCTGATCCGATTGCTTTTTTAAAACGCAAGGCCATCTGGTTATTATTACTGAAGGTCCGTCAATTGCCAAAGCCCAATCTATAGCCGCTTTCATTTCGTCTAATTTTATCGGATTCACGGTCTTTATATTTTCAATTCCCAAAGCCTTAACTATCGCCGGTATGTCTGCCTGTTTGGCTGGCATACCCTGGAGAGTGAAACCTGTTCCAGGATTTTCCTGATGGCCGGTCATCCCAGTGATTCTATTGTCAAGAATCACTGTAACTGTGTTGCTGTTGTTATAGGCTATATCCATAAGCCCTGTCATTCCAGAATGGAAGAATGTCGAATCGCCAATTACTGCAACAACCCTTTTGTCTACAGCATGCCTGTTAAAGGCCTTTTGCGCCCCATGACCCAAACTGATGCTCGCACCCATGCATATGCATGTTTCCATTGAATTCAATGGAGCTGCGGAACCCAGTGTATAGCATCCTATGTCTCCTGTGACCATTATGTTTTTCTTCTTGCTGAGCTCATAGAAAAATCCTCTGTGGGGGCAACCTGCACACATTGTCGGAGGTCTTCCTACAACTTTGTCGCTGATAGGCTCTATTGTTTCTCTTTCTTGGTCAAGAAGTGCTTTTGCTATTATATCTGGATTAAGTTCTCCTATGTTGGGTATCTTCTCTTTTCCTGTGCATTCAATCCCCGCCGCTTTCATTTGCTCTTCCATGAAAGGCTCTAGTTCCTCTATCACATAAAGAGTGTCAACCTCTTTTGCAAAGGCTTTAATTTTTTCCATAGGGAGCGGGAATGAAAATCCTATCTTGAGGTAGGAAGCCGTTTCTCCGAAAACGTCCTTTGCGTATTGATATGCGACGCCCGAGGATACAATGCCTATTTTCCTGTCATTCCACTCTATAAAATTCAAAGGCGTTTCATTTGAAAAGGCCTCAAGTTCCTTCAATTTATCTTCAAGCACAACATGAAGCTTTTTAGCATTTGCAGGTGCCGCTACATACTTTTGAATATTTTTTTCATAAGTTTTCGCGCCAAGTTCCTCACGCTCGCCAAATCCTACTATCCCTTTGCTGTGGCAAATTCTTGTAGTAAGTCTGTAAAGAACCATTGTGTCGAATTTTTCACTTATTTCGATTGCATCTTTAATCATGTCTTTTGCTTCCTGGCTGTCCGAAGGCTCAAGCATAGCAATTTTAGCGAATTTGGCATAATTTCTGTTGTCCTGCTCATTTTGTGATGAATGGAGTCCGGGGTCGTCGGCAGAAACCAAGACCAAAGCTCCGTTCACACCTGTATATCCGTATGTAAACAACGGATCAGCGGCAACATTTACACCAACATGCTTCATTGCAGCCAATGACCTCGCCCCGGCAATGGATGCGCCTATGGCCGATTCCAGTGCCACTTTTTCGTTTGGAGCCCATTCCGCTACAATTTCTTTTTTGTAGGGTGCAATATTTTCAAGAATTTCTGTGCTCGGTGTTCCCGGATAAGCAGATGCATAAGAAATTCCGGCTTCATACGCCCCTCTTGCGACCGCTTCGTTTCCGGTCAGTAATTCCTTCATCTTTTCACGCTCCTCTTTTTTTTTCTATTTGTTTGCAGCAATCACGCTTCCAAGCGCGATTGAATTAAGCTTGTTCTCATGAGTGTCAGCCCTTGAGACCAATACCACAGGAGCTCCTGCTCCCATTATAACTCCGGCTGACTTGGCCGATGCAAAATAACTCAAAGCTTTTCCTATTCCATTGCCCATTTCTATGTTGGGAACCATCAAAACATCAGCATCTCCGGCAACAGGACTTTCGTATTTTTTTATTTCCGCAGCCTCTTTTGAAATGGCCAAATCAAATGCCATAGGACCTTCAACCATTACGCCTTCGCCGAAAAATCCTTGGCTTCCCATTTGTTTCAATTCGCCCGCATCAACTGTAGCCGGCATCTTGGGATTGACTTTCTCTTTTGCTGCAAGACAAGCAACCTTCACATTTTCATTTCCCAACGCTTTTGCAGCCGATATGGCATTCTTGATTATTTTTGCCTTTGTCGGAACATCAGGGTACATGTTCATGCCTCCATCAGTAAGATACAAAAGCTTATGGTATCCCTTGACCTCATACATCATTACATGACTGAGCTGGCTTTCAGTTCTGAGCCCAATTTCCTTGTCCAAAACGGCTTTAAGAAGTATTGAAGTGTCTATCAGACCCTTCATTACGAAATCAGCCTGACCTCCACTTACGAGAGACACTGCCTTCCTTGCCGTTTCACCCAAATCCTCTTCGTCGATTATTCTGTATCCTTTCAAGTCCAGTCCATCTGCATCCGCAATTGCCCTGATCGCTTTTTCATCCCCAACCAATATGGGCTCAATTATGCCCATTTCAGAAGCCTCCACAACTGCAGCCAATACTTGACCATCCTGAGCGGCGGCAACCGAGAGTTTCATTTTCTCTTGTTTTTTTGCCTGTTCAATAAGATCATTCAATGTTTTAATCATGAGTCACCTCTCTCAAAATATTTGTTTCTTCCTGAATATAGTGCAAGTATCATGCCAAAGCGCTAGCGTCGTTTTTACAATATCTTTATTGCTTTCTCAACAAAAAAAGAATAATAAGTGTTTATATGGCGCAACCTCTGTAAACCATCGTTTACACCACACAACACTTATTATATCCCTTTTCTATTCAATTAACCCTTTTGTTAATTATTTTTAAATTTATTTAATTCATTCATGCAGGCAAGAGTAACCGGGTCATTCGGATCTAATTCAGAAGAACGATTCAAGTATGTTTCAGCAAGTTCAATGTTTCCCATTTCAATTTGGGCCATTGCATTGTTGCATAGTATTTCCGGATTGTCCCGATCCATGTTTAATGCTTTCTTGAAGTACCTGGCGGCCTCGCTCAAATTTCCCAAAGCAGAATGGCACAGTCCAAGTTCATTAAGAGATTCCGCCTGGTCAGGTTTGATTCTTATGACTTTTTCAAAATATTCAACGGCTTCATCAAGCTTGCCAAGATTCCTGTATGCCAGCGCTATGAAAAACAATAGGTTCCACCATGACGAATTGTTTTCTTCTATTGAAAGCAATTTTTCAAGCCCGGTTTCAAAAGCTCCTGCAAGAACCTGATTGTATCCTTCATCAAAAATTATTCTGTCGCTTATCTTGATCAGCATTTCCTGAACTTCCATTATCTTATTTTCGTCATCCGAATTCTCAATGAAGTGTTGCCATGCAAGCTGGGCTTTTTTATAGAGTCCGCTGTTTGAATAATGGAAGCCCAAGTGGTAATAAGGCATTTGAAAATCGTCAAAATCAACAGTTAGCTTCTCCAGGAGAGAAAATGCCTCCTTCTCCCACGCCTTTGAGAGTTCACCGTCTTGAGCCTCTCTCGAAAGGGCTTCACAAACCTTTGCCTTATTGTATGCTGCATCCAGGTTTGAAGGATTTAGAAGCGAGGCTGTCTGGAAAAATACAAAAGCATCCTCCAACCTATTGTTCTCAGCATAATCTATTGCACTTCCTGTTATCACTCTGTCCATATTTTCGTCAATGCCTTTCATTAGGCCTTTATAATATGGATTATGCTCAAAATCCGGGTCGGCCGCTACAAGCAGAACCATCCCCTCCATCATTTCCTTTACCGACAGATTTTCATAATCACCCTTACTCACTCGGTCGGATAATTTCTTGACCGGGATTGGCATTGGCACGTTTTTCCTCAGAACAGTTTTTTTGCCAGGGATTGTAATATCCTTTTTCAATTCTATGAAAACTATCTCATCAAGTTTTTCTTTAAGCCTTCTTTCTATAGCTTCTTCCATCAAAATCCTCCTTATTCTTCATGCCCCATTCTATACTGGTAAATTCTTTTTCTTCTTGTTGAACGGTCCAGGATTCTGAAAAGAAATCCCCTGTATATCATGAAGAAAGAAATAACCAGCGGAAGCATCATCATTGTAAAAATCATCATTAAAGAAGCCGCTCCATTTATGAAAATTCCCGAAACGGCTGCAAAGGGCTTCATGGCCAATCCAAACATCCAGTAAAGGACTATTGCAATCAAAACGTTTGGAACAAACCACTCCAGCCAATTTTCCTTTACGAATTCAAATGCTCCCGAAATCATGTCAAAACCCTGGTTGTACTTTTGATACATAACTTCAGGCAAGGGATTGAGTGCCATGAAGACAAAGATTTCAATAATAAACCAAATGCCGATTCCTCCAATTGATATCGCCATTAGCCTTCCAAAAAACAAGTTCAAACCGTAGCGAGCAAACCAAAAAAGTATCAAAACGCTGTAAGCTTTCCAAATATATACCTTGAAGCCTTCTTTGAAATCCCTCATTGTGAAATGCCCGTACTTTATTATTCTCTCCATTAAATACAAAAAATCTGAAATGACAGCGCTTTGAAAAACCGCTATTATCAATCCTGAAAGAATCCATGCCAAGGAGGCTATCCTCCATATGATCAAAGAGAATATAAAATAGGAAATACCCACCAAGAAAATCTTCCAGTTCACCCTTATTGCCTTTATGGTTTTTATTAATACTTGCCTGTTGGTGTAAAAAATATCATTCATTATGTCCATTATTTTTTCCTTTCCCATTCCCGGTCAATGAAACAAACCGATATGTCGATTCCCCCATCAGTCCTTTGCCACCTTCATAATCGAAAAGTATATTTGCCTTTTCTTTTTCAAGCGTGTCAACATTGTATTCAAACGGTTCGAATCGTACCTTGTTTATTATTTTCTTTGCCGGCAAACCCTCGTAAGCAGGCAGAATTTCCTTCACATTGTCTTGGTCCTTTAAAAATTGATGGCACATATTCTTGTATCCTTCAACTTCTCTCCTATTGAAGAAATTCAAAAGGGTCTGCGGCTTTTGAACAAGATAATCGAACTTTAAAATGTCAAGGAAAAGGGCAGTGTCCTTTTCAATCGCGATTTGTTCATGGTAATCGAAAAGATATCTGTAAAGCTTTCTCTTTTTATGCGCCCTTTCAAAAAATCCCCTTTTATCAAGATAATCAGAAAAATTTTCGTAAAAGGCAAAACCGTCCCCATTAAAAAGTCTTTTAAAATACTCCATCGCACGAATAAATCCGCCCGAATTCCCATAGCGTTCAAGCACGTCCTCAATCCTCTTTAGTCTGGAAAGTTCATCGTGGGTCATCACATGATTTTTCAAAACTTCGTATGGCGGTTCCGATTTGAATTCATATTCATAGTCTTTTGAATTTTTTCTTATTTGAGTTCCCGGAAGCAATTTAAGGAATCCAAGCTGCAAATGGTGCCCTCCTATTGAATCCACATCGTTGAAAGATTTTGTAAAGCTTTCATATCCTTCATATGGAAGTCCCGCTATCAAATCAAGGTGCACATGGCTTTTATCTGTTTCAATCAATCTTTCAACCCAATAGGACAATCTCTTGAAATCAGTTTTTCTGTTTACCTCATTAAGCGCTTTTGCATTGGTGGTCTGAACCCCTACCTCGAATTGGAAGAGTCCCTTTCTTGAAGATTTAACCGCATTGATAAATGCATCATTTATCAAATCCCCATTGATTTCGAAATGAAAATTAGTATGCCCATTATCATTATCCACAATGTGCTCCATTATTTCAACTGCCCTGGCTCGGTCTGAATTAAATGTCCTGTCAACAAATTTCACCTGCTTTACGCCATGTGCAAGAAAAATGCCAAGTTCCTTTTTAACTTTATCCAAGTTCTTGTATCGCGTCTTTTTAATAATGGATGAAAGACAATAACTGCACCTGTAGGGGCAGCCTCTGGATGATTCATAATAAAGTATCTTGTCTTTTGCATCAACCAGTTCTTCTTCTGTGTATGGAAAAGGCAAACTGTTCAAATCTTCTACTATCGATATGGAACCATCATTACCTTTGTTTTCCAAAAATGCCGAAAGCTTTTCCTCCCCCTCTCCTCTCAAAATAAAATCGGCTTCGGGTAATTCATAGCAGTCGCATTCATCCGCGTATGACACTTCAGGCCCTCCAAGCAGAATTTCCAAAGAAGGGTCAATTTTTTTTAGATTTCGGACAAGCCTCCTTATTGCTTCAATGTTCCATATATAGCACGAGAAACATATGAGGTCCGGTTTTTCACCTGTCAAATCCCTTAATATTTGATCCTCTTCCTGATTGATTGTATACTCCTTTATTGAAATGTCAAAACCCGTTTTCCCCATTACTGCAGCATGAAGAGAATGTATTGCAAGTGACGAATGTACGAATTGTGAATTCAAAGCTACCAATAGTACCTTCATGTATGCCTCCCGTCCAGTTTGTACATAAAATATTATATCACGAAACCCCATGCTGTTAATTAACGGCATGGGGCATTTTCTATAAAACTTCAAAGGATTTGCATAAGCTACATTTTTTCGGGGGCCTGTATGCCCAAAAGAGCCAAACCGTTTTTCAATGTCTGCTTTACGCAATAAGCAAGCGCCAACCTTGCATTCCTAACCTTCATGTCTTCGACAACTATTGAGTGCTCATGATAGAAACGATTAAACAATTGCGCCAAATCCACCACAAATCTGCTTATTACCGCCGGTTCGTACTTTCTTCCGGCTTCTGCAACAGTTTCTTTGAATTTGCCCAACTGCCTTACTATGTCCATTGAAATATCATCTGTAAGAATCGAAGCATCAAATTCGTCAACTTCCTGCCTGCCGCCTTTTCTCAACAGGCTCGAGCACCTGGCATGGGTGTATTGTACATAAGGTCCTGTCTCCCCTTCAAAACTGAGAGTTTTTTCCCATGAAAAAACGTAATCCTTGATTCTGCTATTGGAAAGTTCTTGAAACATAACGGCTCCAATACCGACTTGGCGAGCCACCTCATGCTTGTTTTCCAGGTTGGGGTTCTTGCCTTCTATTATTTCCTCGGTTCTTTCAACAGCTTTTTTCAGAACATCCTCGAGAAAAACGACCCTTCCCTTTCTTGTAGACATTGTTCCTTCTTCCAATGCAACCATTCCAAACGGAACATGAACGCAGTCGCCTGCCCACTGGCATCCCATCATTTCAAGGATTTTAATCAGCTGTTTGAAATGAAGTATTTGCTGCGATCCCACTACATATATGTTTTTGTAAAAATCATATGTCTCCTTCCTGTATTTTGCGGCGGCTATGTCTCGCGTAATGTAAAGTGTAGACCCGTCCCTTTTGGTTATAATCGCAGGCGGCATTCCATACTCTTCCAAATTAACTATTTCTGCTCCCTGTGACATTTCCAGAAGATTCTTTTCACGCATTTCATCAACTATTGCAGGCATTTTGTCAGAGTAAAAACTTTCTCCTGCATAAGAATCAAATTCAATGTCGAGCAGGCTGTAGACTCTTGAAAATTCCTTAAGACTCACATCACAGAACCATTGCCACATTTCTACAGCCTCAGGGTCTTTGTTCTCGAGTCTTTTGAACCAATCCCTTGCCTGGTCATCAAGCTCAGGTGCCTCTTCCGCCTCTTCGTGAAAACGAATATACAGTTTCAAAAGCTCCTTTATGGGTTCCTTTTCAACAGTTTTCTGTTCTCCCCATAATGAAAAAGCGACAATCAACTTGCCAAATTGGGTTCCGTAATCCCCTAAATGGTTTACCGAAACGGTATCATATCCCAAGAATTTGTATATCCTGTTTATTGAATTTCCTATAACTGTAGTCCTTATATGTCCTATATGGAAAGGCTTGGCAATGTTTGGCGATGAAAATTCCACAACAACCTTCTTGCCCATGCCTTCTCTTGAAGAGCCATAGCTGTCCTTTTCTCCAATCACATTTCCCATTACATGCGAAACATACGTTTCTTTGTCAATCTTAAAATTAACATATCCGCCAACGGATTCGACTGATTCAAGATAGTCTTCATCCTCAATTCTTCCGGCTATGTCCTCGGCAATAATATTTGGAGACTTGCGAAAAATTCTTGCCAGTTTAAAACATGGAAAAGCATAATCCCCCATGTTTGAATCGTCAGGCACTTCAATCATGCCTTCTATTTCTTTCGGTTCGACGGATTCAATCAATCCGCTCAAAGCAATTACAATTTTATTTTTGAAATCAATCATGATGAACTCCCCTTTTGGGCCAATCTTGCAAGGCCTGTGTTTCAAATTTTCTTTATGTATTCGACCTAATAAATTTATCACATACTCCAATTGTCTTCAAGTCTATTTATCCGGGAAAATTCCTTCTTCAAAAAATCCCAAAGGCGGCTGGAAGGAATATCCATTGAACTCTTTCACATGCTTTCCGTCCACCTTTATTGAAACAAATTTCGCTTCTTCCTGATTAAATAGCAATGTGTTAACTATGGCCGCAACTACAACCTTTGCATCTTCACTTGGCATAACCGCATCCATAAATTCACCGGAAAAATCCACTTCAATGTTTTCACCGCTTGCGAAAACCGATTTGAGCTTTACGCCCTCCGGAATCGGGCTTAAAAGCAATCCGCCCCCTTCATAAGCAATCAACTCGTCGAGGGCAACTTCCATAGGTGTCCTTAGTTCGTCTGCTTCAAGCGTCTTTTGAAATCTTTCTGCCGACAGAAAAGGCTTGTCTGCATATTTTAGATACAGAACATATGAGATTTTTCTTTCATCTGGAACCGCCGGAGTTTCCACTTCCGCTTCCTCCGATTCGCCAGGTTCTTCCACGGGCATTTCTTCCTCGCAAGAGCATCCGATTGCAAGAACGGACATAAGCGCTAAAACCAAAATCAATAGAATAAACTTACTATGCTTTTTCATTGATATCCATCTCCTTTATATTAAGGCAAGTGACTTCGTTATGTATCATTATACCCATTTTTTTAAACAAGGCAGCAACAACTCCATCCCCTTGTTTCAATTTCCCATCAAACTCTCCCGAGTATATTTCCCCCGAACCGCATGACGGGCTTCTCGATTTAAGAATCGCAATTGATATATCCTCTTCCTCCATGACTTCAAGCGCGTCCAAGGCTCCTTTTATAAAATATCCGGTCCTGTCTATTCCATCCTTGTCAACTACTGATGCATCCCCTGAAAGAACTTTGTCACCATCCCCGCCTTGGATTTCACAAGGCGTTCTCGGAGTCGCGAGCCCTCCCATCTGTTCAGGGCATATGGGGATAATGTCATAAATATCCAAAAACGGCGCAATGCTATCGCCAAACGCTTTTCCGTTGTATCTGCAAGCGACTCCCAAGAGGCATGCGCTCACCGCTATCTTCTTTTTATTTGATTTCAACAACAGTCACTCCAATCCCGCCTTCATTGAATTCACCGACTTTAAAGGATTTTACATGGGGATGCTTTCTAAAATGCACATGCAAGCCTTTTCGTAACTGCCCGGTGCCCTTTCCGTGGATTATTCTTACATTCTGTAGCCTTGCGAGGGCTGCGTCATCAAGATATTTGTCAACTATATATATAGCCTCTTCAACATTTGTTCCCCGAATGTCTATTTCGGGACTTATAGAAGAACTCTTTGCTTTTGAAAGATTTTGTATTCTCGAATCCATCTTGTTTTTCGTTTTACGCAGAAGCTTCAAGTTTTTGTAGTTGACATTAATTTTCATTATGCCCGCCTGTACTGTCAGTTCTCCGTTTCTATCCGGTTCAGTAACAACTGTTCCTTCCTGATTAAGAGTAAGAATAAGAACCGACATACCAACCTTTATGTCTGCAGGTTTGATTTCCGTGTTAAGCTGTGGCTCGTCCATGCCTTCGTATGTTTCCTCAAGTTTGCTTTTTAGCGTCTTCCTCGTACCATCGATAATACGGTTTGCTTCCTTTCCACCCTCTTTACCGGTTTTTCTCAGTTCCTTAATGAGGGATTCCGCTGAAACCTTCGCTTCTTTTATTATTTTTCTGGCTTCTTCCTTTGCCTTTTTAAGTTCCTTTTCCCTCTGCTCCTGAAGACGGCCGTATTTGTTGTTATAGTTCTTTTTCATCTTTTCCGCTTCAAGCTTGAGCCTGAGAGCCTCGTCGCGTTCTTCTTCGGCAGCTTGTCTGTCCAATTGGATCTTAGTCAAAATTTCTTCAAATTCAATGTTTTCCCTTTTTAAATATTTCTTCGCTTTTTCTATTATATCGTTTGAAAGTCCCAACTTGCTGGAAATATCAAATGCATTCGATTTCCCCGGTATTCCTATCAAAAGCCTGTATGTCGGGCTTAGGGTCTTGACATCGAATTCAACCGAAGCGTTTTGCACCCCTTCCTTTGTAAGAGCATAGTGCTTCAGTTCACTGTAATGGGTTGTTGCCATTGTAGTTACCGTTCTTGCATACAGATGCTCGATTATTGAAACAGCAAGCGCAGCTCCTTCTGTTGGATCTGTGCCTGCTCCAAGCTCATCAAGAAGCACAAGATCTCCCTCCCCGGCACTTGCAATTATCCCGATGAGGTTCTTCATGTGCGAAGAAAACGTGCTGAGGCTTTGCTCAATTGACTGCTCGTCTCCTATGTCCGCGTAAATTTCCCTGTAGGCATTTATTTTTGTTCCATGGCTTGCCGGTATATGAAAGCCCGCCTGTGCCATAAGCGTCAAAAGGCCAACTGTTTTAAGGGTAACGGTCTTGCCGCCGGTGTTTGGTCCTGTTATAAGCAAAGTTCTGAACTCCTTGCCTATCCATACATCCGTCGGTACAACTTCATTTCTTGGTATCAGTGGATGCCGGCCTTTTTTTATATGGGTGAAACCCTCGTTTGATATTATAGGTTCGACCCCGTCGATTTCCGACGCATGCCTGGCCTTTGCAAAAATAACATCCACTTCTGTCATCAGTGACTGGTTTTTTATTATAGAATCGGCAAATTCACCCACAAGAGCTGTAAGCTCATACAGTATTCGCTCAATTTCCGCATGCTCCTTTAGCTTCAATTCCTTCAACTCATTGTTTATGTTTACCACTGCCATAGGTTCAATAAAAAGTGTCGATCCGCTAGAGGACCTGTCGTGTATCATCCCCTTAACCTGATTTCTGTATTCCTGCTTGACTGGAATGCAAAATCGGTCGCCCCTTATTGTTATAAGGGCATCCTGAAGATACTTTTGTATTCCCGGGGATGATATTATGCCTTGCAATTTACTTCTTATCGATGCATTCTTGGCCTCGATTCCTCTTCTTATGTTTGCAAGTTTCGGGCTTGCGTGGTCTGAAATTTCGTCTTCCCCCTCAATGCACCTATCTATTTCATCCTCTATTTGACGCGACGCGACTATTCCCAATGCTATGCCGTCTAGTATTTCATGGACCCCTTCGAACTCATCCTCCTGTATGTATTTCTTTACCCTTCTCGATGTGCGAAGTGAATCCGCCACCTCTAGAAGCTGCTTTGGCACAAGGTATGAACCTATCTTGGCTGTTTGCATATGTTTTTCGACATTATAAAAAGCACCGAAGGGAACACGCCCGCGCCTAATAATCATAGAAAACGCTTCGCTTGTTTCCTTCTGCTTGTTTTCGATTGTTGCAGGGTCAGACCATGGCTCAATTTTTTCAATTTCTGCTCTTCCCATTTCCGAGAAGCAGTAAGTCTTGATATGATTCAGTATTTTATTGTATTCCAATGTGGCAAGAACGCGTTTGTTCACATTGCGCCTCCTCTGTGTTCCGTTTTTAATAAAGTGTCCTCTTGTGTATTACGACAGTTTCAATTTGTCCAGATATTTCCAGTCTTAAGCTGTAGCCTTTAAAAATGTGTCATCCCCAAGCTGTATCGAAGTTCTAATGTGGAAATTTTCACACAGGCGAAATTTAAGCCGGTTCTCTTTCAGAATAGCAAACAGCCCTTTTCTTGTCCATCCTGTGTGTAGCTTTTCTTCTTGTATGTCATACGTCCTGACCCGTTTTTCTTCAACTTAATCTGTTTCATGTTCCCTCAGTCGACAACAATTCGATTTTTTCAGTTTCCATTTTATCCTCAATTAATATACCCTTATATGGCTATTCTATTACATAAACAAATCCATTTAAACTAAAAAAAAGTAGCTTTAAGCCACTTTTTTTTAGTATTTCACATATGGTCTAATTATCAAAAGCCTCCATGAATTCCTGCAACTCGGTTCTCGTCTGAACAAGCTTTACTTCACTTTCGACGAGCTTGTTTTTCAATTCTTCTATTTTTTTCTCGAGAATGGTATTCTCTTCTTCTTTTTCCTCCAAGCTTGCTTCTCTTGCCGCTATGGCCTCCTTCAAGTACTCCTCGTTCTTTTTTGTTGCAGCTAAAGCTTTTTTGCCATCTTCCACGACTTTTTCAATTCGTTCAATTTCAAAAGCTCTTTCCTTCAGCAAGTCGTTCAATTCAGCAATCTCGCTTTCTTTTTCCTTCAAAGCTTCATCCGGAACCTGGTTCCTTTCGGCGAATTCATCGACCTTCTGTTTCTCGCCATAAAACTCTTCCGCCATATTAAGGGCAGTCAAGACCGCAACCATTGCAGTGCTGAGCTTTTTATTTTTTGCTGATATTTCCTTCATTTTGTCATCTACCAAGTTGGACACTTTCTGAATGTGTTCTCTGTCATTATCGCTTACTATAGCATATTCATGTCCATATATTTTCACTACCGCCTTGTTTTTTCCTTCCACTGTCAACAACCCCTTCCATAACATTCATGATTAAATATTCTATAAGTAAGGGGCATATCCTTTTTTTTAATTACAAAGGTCAGCTTTTACAAAAAAATCTATCCATTATTGCAGACTCGTTAACTCCTGAGTTCGCCGCCTAGAGATTTCTTGATACGCTTGATAATTGCATTTGCCTTACCGTCTATCTCTTTAGATGTCAATGTCTTTTGGCGTGAACCTATCACCAATCTGAAAGTAACAGACTTTTTGTTGGCCGGAATCTGCTTTCCCCTATACTCATCCACAAATGACACATCTTGAATCAAGTCATCCGCTCCAGCTTTCTTAACGATTGAATTCCTTATCTCTTCCCACTTGACCGAGGAATCAAATAACATTGAAACATCGTAGTCTACCATAGGATACTCTGGTAGATGGGCAAATTTATTACTTCTTGATGGAAGCGCTTTCAAGGAGTCCATGTTGAATTCGAAAAGCAAAACGGCAGAGTTGTCAATTCCGCAGTCTAGTGAAGCTTTCTTCGAAAGCAAGGCAAGGTCTCCCACTTTTTCTCCTTGATGCATGATGTTGAGCCAAACAACGCCATCAGCCCACACCGGCTTGTCCAGCTTGTCAAAAGTCAAGGGCTCTATGTGAACATAACCATTCATAGCCTCAATTATTCCCTTTGCTTTGCGGAAAAGCTGATTCACATCTGCCGAGCTGCCGACCAAGGCGCCGGCTGTGTTTGTACGCTCAAGGGGAAGGTATTCTTTTTCATCATATGGCGAGGAGAAGCTATGGTCATGCATCACTTGCGCAGTCTCGAATATTGTAAACTCATCGAAGTATCTGAGATTACTTGAAATCGCCTTGCATATATTTGGCAATAGCGTTGAACGTATATGGCTCTCATCAGGTGACGGAGGCGTCGAAAGAGAAAGCATGCCCTCTGTGCTCTGAATAACAGCATTGACATATTGATCGCTCATCCAGGGATAGGTAAAGACTTCCTGCATACCACATCTGAATGCCAAATATTCTTTGATTTTCCTGTCAAGATCCATCTTAATCTGATTTATCGCCCCATCAAATGATGTGGTTATAGGTTTAGCTTCAAACCTCTCATAACCATACATCCTTGCGATTTCCTCCATTATGTCATCTGGAATGGAAATATCTCCGGTTGAACGCCATGTCGGACTTGCGACATGCAGAGTGTCCTTTTCAAAACTCACATCAAAACCGAGTTGACCAAGCTTATCCTTTATATAATCATTTGGAATACGTATACCCAATCTCTTCTCCAACCAGCTGAGTGAAAGATCAATTTCAGTCCTCTTGAGAGGCTGAGGATAGATATCTTTAAAGCCAGTGACTACTATTTCCGGATACAATTCTGTGAAAAGCCCCATAGCCATTGACAAGGCCAAATCAACCCGCTCTGGATCGATGGCTTTTTCATAACGCGTCGCCGCTTCCGTTCGTGTCTCATACCTTGCAGCGGTGCGCCTGATATTTGTCGCTTCAAAATTGGCTATTTCCAGGATTACCTTGTTGGTTTCAGGAAGAACCGAGTCTTTCACTCCTCCCATTACCCCTGCCAAACCAACTGCACTCTTCTTGTCTGTTATTACAAGATCATCCGATGAAAGCGCCAGCTTTTGCCCGTTAAGCAAAAGGAGCTCCTCTGCTTCCGATGCCCGCCTGACCCTAATATGCCCCTCAATGTTGTCTGAGTCAAAAGCGTGAGTCGGTTGTCCTGTAGCCAACATAACATAATTGGTAATATCAACCAATGCGTTGATTGGCCTCATTCCGACCCGCCAAAGACGACTTTGCATCTCAAATGGAGATGGTTTGACAGAAAGACCTTCGATTCTGACCGCAAGATATCTGGGACATCTCTGAACATCTTCCACATTTACTGTGAAATCTGGTGTCTCTGGTGGAAGAAAGGCTTCATATTCCATAAGTGGAAGATTGTAAAGCGCTGCAAGCTCACGGGCAATTCCGTAATGCCCCCACAGGTCAGGACGGTTTGAGATTGATTTATTGTCTATTTCAAGAATAACATCATCAAGACCCAAGGCATCCGAAATCAAATCTCCAGCCTTGGCTTCAAAAGTTGACAAATCCAATATTTCCGCTTCATGACCGCTGGGGAACAATTCGTTAAGCCCTATTTCCGATGCGGCGCAAATCATTCCGTAACTCTCTACACCACGTAATTTTACATTGCCTATTTCAACAAGTTCTCCTTCTCCATGCCATCTGACCATTGCCCCAGGCCTGGCAACAGCCACTTTCATGCCCTTGGTCAAATTTATACCTCCGCACACGATATCACGCACTTCGCCGCTTCCAATATCAGTTTTGCATACCCTCAGCTTGTCGGCATTTGGATGGGGCTGAACCTCTTTAACCAGGCCGACAACCATATTTTCAAATTCACCGGCCAATTCAAGTACATCCTCTACTTCAACTGTGGACATGGTCAAATCGTAAGCGAGACGAGACAGGTCCATATCGTTTGGGATCTTTACATATTCCTTTATCCAATTCAATGATAATTTCATTTGTTTTCCTCCTATTTAAACTGACTTAGAAATCTAAGGTCCGCACTGTGAAAGAGCCTCACATCATCCACGCCGTAACGCATCATGACCAAACGATCCAAGCCGATGTTTACGTAAAAGCCCGTATATTTTTCAGGATCAATTCCCCCGGCACGAAGTACATTTGGATGCGGCGCTCCGCCGGGCATTATTTCTATCCACCCGACATTTTTGCAAACACTGCAACCCTTTCCGCCACACACCAAGCACCCCATATCAATCTCAAATCCAGGCTCAACGAAGGGAAAAAATCCCAAGCGCATCCTTACCGGCACATCACGTCCAAAAACTTTTGACAGAATGCTTTTTATCATGACTTTACCCGAAGAAAAAGTAAAATCTTCCTGCACAATCAATGCCTCATACTGGAAAAAAGCCCTCTCATGACGGGCATCAGTCGTCTCATTGCGGTACACTCTTCCCGGATACACAAAGCGGTAAGGTGGCTTATGAGTCTGCATGTAGCGAACACTGCCTCCGGTAAGATGCGGCCGCAAACAAAGTCTTTCGCCGCCCCGTCCTGTATCATGTCCGTCGATCCAATAGGTGTCCATGCTTTCTCTTGCCGGATGATTAGGAGGAAAGTTCAGTTTATCAAATGCATACAATTCACTTGTAACATCTTTCTCTTGGAATATTTCAAATCCCATTGAGCGGAAAGCATCATTCAAGTCGTAGCACATCTGAGTAATCGGATGCAAACCCCCACTATTTGGCAATATCCCGGGTACACTGCAATCAAAATCGGGTGAAATTTCCGAAGCCTTAAGCTTCAATTCTTCCCTGCGTGATTCTATTAAAGCGGTAAAACTTTTCTTCAATTTGTTTGCTTCTCTTCCTATCTCAGGACGGATTGACACATCAAGCTTTGGAATTTCTTTTAATATCTTTGTTAGTAATCCCTGTTTTCCTAGAATAGACGCCTTGACCTCTTGCAATTTCATTTCATCTTGCGCCATTGCAATCTTCTTCTCACCTTCGTGGAGCAAAGTTTTCAGTTTCTCTTTCATTAATTTACCTCCATTATCAGTATTATTCCATGTTTCCCATAATTAAGTCTCAATTACTCAAATTACACACTGTCAAAACGAAATAATAACCATCAACCATAAAATCATAATATCCATTATTCAAAATACAGTTTGTCTAAGTTTTCAGTATTTGCTGGATTTTCCCTTGTTTTTTTCTCCTTTCATTTTGCTTGCAAGTTCTTTTTTATAAATAAAAAAAACCTCATCCGACAAGGGACGAAATTTTTCGCGGTACCACCCTAATAACCGGCTTACCGGCCACTCGATATTTTTAACGCAATAACACGTCCGACTCTACTTGAAATTCAAATCGAAAGCTCCGGAACGAACTTCGGCGAACAATTTTCCCGCAAATGCTTACAGCCCATGGCATCTACTCTCTTTTTGGAATTAATCCACTTACTTTTTCCATCTAAGCCTATGTATTCAATATTATGAAAGCAAATCCTTGTAAATCAAGTATGCATTGATATTTCCAGTAATCAGAAAAACATTCCAAAAGAACCTTGGATTTCTCTTCATAACGGCTGCACCCCTTTGAATTACTGATTTTTATCAATTAGATTATATCACAGGGGCCATTTGTTTACAATAAAATAATGACAATTACCGGATGATTTTGAAATTTTCTAACAATTCTTCCTGGTCGCTATATCGTACATCAGAATTCCAGCGGCCACCCCGGCATTCAGGGACTCCGCACGACCTATAATAGGTATTTTAACGGATTCATGACAAATGTCAAGTATTTCGCTTCTTATTCCTGAACCCTCATTTCCAATAACAAGGCATATTTTTTTTCCGTAGCTCATTTCGCCAAAAGGTTTGGCTCCATTTATATCGGCTGCCAGTGTCCTGTAACCACGACTCTTCAAATCTTCTATGAATTTTTTGCCAGTAACTTTCTGAATTACAGGCATATGAAAAATCGATCCCGCCGCACTTCTGATTACTTTTCCATTGTAAGCGTCGACACTTCCAGAAGAAAGAGCTACCAGTCCGGCTCCAGCCGCATCAGCCGTTCTTATTATCGTACCCAAATTCCCCGGATCTTGCAGACAATCAAGGAAAATGATAAATTCAGGCAAACCATCCATTATTTCATCAGTCTCTTTTGAAGGCATTTCGGCAACAGCCAAAAGGCCTTGTGAAGCTACCGTTTCGGATATGTGATCAAACACTGCCAAATCCGTTTCAATCGCCTCTGTCCCCGACTCCAAAAGTATTTCCACAAGGGAATTTTTATTTCCGTCAATTGAACTTAAAAACAAAACTTTTTTAATTTTCAAGCCGTTTTCCCAGGCATCCTTTATAAGCCTATAGCCCTCCAGAATGATTTCAGCATGTTTTTCACGGAATTTTCTTTTTTGAAGTGATTTTATTCTTTTAATCGTTTCATTTTGTATGGAATTGATTTTTTTCATTTTTTACCTTTCCCCTAGACTTCCAATGTTTTCGTTTTAGCCAACTTCTTTCCCTTCCATTCTGAAAGCGCTTGTATTTAAAGAGGCTATAGATTGCGGCAATTCTAAATAATCAATTATGTTCGAAGAAACTGCATTACAGCAAGCACATCGCCTGAAATGCTTTTCAAGTTTCTCAAATTTCCATTCAGCTCGAATCAGGCATGAAAAGGCCGATTATAATCGAATTTTTTCCCCTCTCTTAATATAAGTTACCCTGACATTATATCATTTACTAAGCAAAAAGATAAAACCCCAATTCCAATGCCATCTCCCATTTTTGTAAAAATGAAAGCTTGTGCACTGAAATCGAGGCTGCATTCTCCGTCCGAACTTATTGAAGTTTTTCTTTTGCCACCTCTACAAGCTTGGCAAAGCCTTCTGCATCATTAATAGCCATCTCCGAAAGCATTTTTCGGTTTATGCTGATGTCTGCGAGCTTTAATCCATTCATAAAACGGCTGTAACTCATTCCGTTTTGTCTTGCTCCAGCATTAATTCTTGAAATCCACAATTTGCGGAAATCTCTCTTTCTCAATTTTCTGCCGGTGTATGCAGATCTGAGAGCTCTCATGACTGCCGGATTGGCTGCTCTGAAAGTCTTGCTCTTTGATCCATAATAACCCTTGGCGAGTTTCAATATCTTTTTATGCTTTTTCTTGGCGTTAATAGCCTTTTTTACTCTTGCCATTTTTCTCTACCTCCCTTGTTGCCAAATTCATTTTACAGATATGGCAATACTTTTAAGATTCTTTTGTAATCGGCACTAGTTAAAGTAGCCGCTTTTCTGAGTTTTCTTTTTCGCTTTTGTGTTTTTTTATTCAAGATATGACTTTTATAGGCTTTGAATCTCTTCAATTTGCCATTACCTGTTTTCTTGAATCTCTTTGCGGCGCCTCTATGCGTCTTCATTTTGGGCATTATGATTCCTCCTTCCAAAATCTTTATTTATCAACCGGTGCCATAAATGCCACCATGCTCCTGCCTTCCATTTTTGCTCTTTTATCAATAGTTCCGCTGTCAGAGACCATATCGACAAATTTATCGATTACTCCATATCCCAATTTGGTATTACCCAATTGCCTTCCCTTGAATCTCAAGGCAATCTTTACGCGATCCCCGTTTTCAAGAAATTTGCGGGCACGTTTGGCTTTTGTTTCCAGGTCATGCTGCTCGATATTAAGACTCAAGCGGATTTCCTTGACTGTTATTTGCTTCTGCTTCTTTTTTGCTTCTTTGAGTTTCTTCTGCTGTTCATACTTGAACTTACCATAATCCATGATTCTACATACAGGCGGTTTGGCATTTGGAGCCACTTTTACGAGGTCCATTTTCTTGTCCGCAGCCAAATCCAATGCTTTATTTATGGATACTACTCCCAACTGCTCACCGTCTTCTCCAACCAACCTTACTTCCCTGTCACGGATTGATTCGTTCAACTCAAAATTCTTAATGGTTGTCCACCTCCTGATAAATTTTATATACTTTTAAACAATATAAAAGCGGATGCCGAAGCATCCGCAAAAAAGACATGTGAATTTTAACATTCAATCTGTCCGTATTAGCCCCAACGAATCATTCCGCAAGGCGAGAAGCGGATAACTTCTACTTTGTTTTACTAAAGCATTCTACCATTTGCCAAAGCTTTTGTCAACTCTCGGGTAAAATCTTTCCTTCTACATTTTTAGTAAGCTCTTCTATAAAATCTTCAACATTTGCGCTCCCAAGATCCCCTTTGTCCCTTGAACGAACCGAAAGGGTCTCGGATTCAACTTCCTTGTCTCCGATTATAATCATGTATGGTACTTTTTCAAGTTGGGCTTCCCTTATTTTATATCCTATTTTTTCATTTCTATCATCCATCTCAACCCTTATGCCTTTTGCAGACATTAGTTTTACGATTGCTTCCGCATAATCTGCATGCTTGTCATTTATGGTCAATACCCTTACCTGCTCCGGAGAAATCCAAAGAGGGAACTTGCCTGCGAAATGCTCGATGATGATTCCTATAAATCTCTCTATACTTCCGAAAGCAACCCTATGAATTACGATTGGCCTGTGCTTTTCACCGTCTTTACCTATATACGTCAAATCAAATCGTTGAGGCAATTGGAAGTCAAGCTGTATTGTTCCACACTGCCAAGTCCTTCCCAGGCTGTCCTGCAGATGGAAGTCTATCTTGGGACCGTAAAAGGCTCCGTCTCCCTCATTAACCACATAAGGAAGTTCCATTTCCTTGAGCGCTCCTTCCAGAGCTGTTTCTGCCATGTTCCATTCTTCGTCCGAACCAAGGGCCTTTTCAGGCTTTGTCGAAAGCTCAACATAGTATTTCAAACCGAAAGTTGAATATACTTCATCAAAAAGAGCGGCCACGCCCTTTATTTCATCCTTAATTTGTTCTGGAAGCATGAATATGTGGGCATCGTCCTGGGTGAAAGCCCTTACTCTCATAAGTCCATGCAAAGCTCCTGAAAGTTCGTGCCTGTGCACCCTTCCTATTTCTCCGACTCGCATCGGGAAATCCCTGTACGAATGCGGCTCCATGTCATACACAAGCATTCCGCCGGGGCAGTTCATAGGCTTTATCGCATAGTCTTCATCGTCTATTTTAAGCGCATACATGTTCTCTTTATAATTTTCCCAATGGCCCGATGTCTCCCAAAGAGCCCTGTTGAGTATTATCGGCGTTTCGATTTCAACATAGTCCCATCTCTTGTGGACTTGCCTCCAATAATCAAGGAGCATATTCTTCAAAAGTGTTCCCTTTGGAAGAAAGAAAGGAAAACCCGGTCCTTCTTCCATCATGGCAAACAACTTGAGTTCCTTACCCAACTTTCTGTGGTCTCGCCTCTTTGCCTCTTCAATTCTTTCCAGGTATTCTTCAAGGAGTTTCTTCTTAGGAAAGGCCGTAGCGTAAATTCTTTGCAGCATCTTGTTCTTCTCATCGCCTCTCCAATAGGCTCCCGCAACACTCATTACCTTTACCGCTTTTACCTGCTTGGTGGATGACAGATGAGGTCCTGCGCAAAGGTCCAACCAGTCCGACATTCTATAGAATGAAATTTTCGCATCCTCAGGCAAATCGTTTATCAGCTCTACCTTGTATTTTTCCCCTCTTTCTTCCATTAATTTTATTGCTTCCGCCCTTGGCAGTTCGAACCGCTCAAGCTTTTGGTTCTCTTTAACTATTTTCATCATTTCAGCTTCAATTTTCTCAAAATCCTCTGCAACGAAAACATGGGCCGATTCAAAGTCGTAATAAAAACCATCTTTGATTGCCGGCCCTATTGCAAGCATTGTTCCAGGGTAAAGCCTTTGAACCGCTTGAGCCAGTATGTGCGACCCTGTGTGCCTGAAAACATTCTTTCCTTCAGGAGAATCAAATGTGAACAGCTCAAGTTCTCCGTCCTGGTCAAGTTCCCTGTTCATATCTATGGTCTTTCCGTTGAAATCGGCAGCAAGGGCTTCCTTTGCAAGCCTTCCGCTGATTTGTTTTGCAATTTCATAAGGAGATGTCCCTTTTTCCACCTTTATTTCTTTGCCGTCCTTTAACATGATGCTAATCTTTTCCATGAAATATCCTCCTTTTTTTTCAAAAAATAAAAAATTCGTCCCTGAAAGGGACGAGCATTTACCCGCGGTTCCACCCTGATTGTAAGAAACCTCTCAATCTTTTAACGCATCTCTGCGTCGGCCATTTCACAAAATGCTAATAAGGCCGATGCTCGGGGGCAGTAAGGCATGGATCGTTTCGAAACGGTCTCAGCTATCCCGTCCCTCTCTGTATGAATGTTTTCCATGTCAATTCCCCTTCATGGCATATGTTATTTAAATGTAATCACCTTTTATTATAAGTTTTTATACTCTTTTGTCAACAAAATAAAGACATTTGTCGTTTTTCTATGCAAAAACAAATATCAAGCCCTGGGCCAAACCTATCAATAATCCTATAAGCCCTCCCAGAAGTTCTATATGCTTTAGCTCTTTTTTTGCTATTATTAAAATTATTTCTTCGATTTTTTCGTAATCCGCCATGTTGATTTTTTCTTCTATCATTCCTGAGATGCTTACCTTTTCGATAGCCTTGTGAACGAGTATCTCTGTCAACTCATTTATAGCGCCCTCGCTCTCCTCATCGATTATTTTATTTATATGGTCCAGAATCATAACCTTGAAGGTGAATGGTATAAAAATCGGAAATCTTTGGTCAGCAACATTTTTAAGCTTGCTCTTTATCAAGGCATAAATCTGTTCCTTGTTGTCGTCGTTTATAAGCTCTTCAATGATTTCTTCAAGAGACACGAGTTCCTTCTCGACGGTTTCTGCAATGTTTTTCGCTATTTCGCCCCTTCTCTTGGGTATAAGTCCCTGAAGCTCAAAGCCCAAAAGAGGTATCTTCACAGGCTTTACAGGCCTAAAAATCATCTTTATTGCAGTTACATTGGTAGACCATCCTATAACGGCCCCCACAAAAGCCATAAAAATCAAACGGTAATATATATCCATAATTCTTATCCCCCATCAATGCTTACTGTTTAATCCAAAAACTATTTTACATAATCGATATGAAAGGTCAAGATGCCGTCGATTCGTCCATCAAGGCTTTAAGTCGCTCCTTTCCTATGATGTAATCTTTGTTGCAAAAATGACAACTGACTTCGGCTTTTCCGTCTTCTTCTATCATCTTGTATATTTCATTTTTACCCAAACTTATTATTGCTTCTTCCACTTTTTTTCTGCTGCAGTCGCAGACATATCCAACTTCCTGTATGTCTTGTATTTCAAACAAGAAGGGTTGGAGTATTATTTCCGCCATTTTTTCTACGTCTCCTCCGGATTCCTTGACTATGTCGGAAATAGAGTCGAGGCTTTTTATATGGTCCTCAAGTATGTCTATAAGGAAAGGGTTGCAACCCGGCATAGGCTGAATTATAAATCCACCGGCCGCTCCTATTGAGTAATCCCTTTCAACGAATACTCCCAGTGAAACTGCAGAAGGCTCCTGTTTTGAATACATAAAATACGCCGCTATGTCTTCCGCTATCTCGCCGGAAACCAATTCAGACTGGCCTACGTAGGGCTCCTTCATCCCCAGGTCCTGAATCACCAGCAATTGGCCTTCCCCTATCGATCCTCCCACATCAAGCTTGTCTTTCTCATTCATTTTCAGCGGCGCCTTGGAGCTGACAACATAGCCCTTGCTTTTTCCGTCCGAATCTGACACTGTAACAATGTGTGAAATGTCAGCAGACCCCTTTATTTGAAGAGTCAACTTGTCTTTTTTTCCTTTCATCATCCATCCCATCATTGATGATGCTGTTAAAAGTCGTCCAAGCGCCGCAGATGAAACCGGAGTGGTTTCGTGTATCTTTCTTGCTTTTTCAACCATTTTAGTTGTTTCCCCTATAAAAAATCTTAATTGGCCAGACTCTGCCGTACCTCTTATCAGCTTGCTTTCCATTCTTTTCTCCTTCCATTTACAATTCACAAACGAATGTTATCCTCTCGCTCTTATCCACTGGTTCTTTAAAAGTAAGTGTCTCATATATCTCAATTTTTCCGAATCCCGCTTCACGAAGCATTTTCTCCAATTCATCAGCGCCGTATGCCCTTTGCATATGCACTTCCTCGTGCTTTCTATACAGGTGCCCGTCTTTACCGAAAAAAGTGAGAAACATCTCTATCAATTTTTCCCTTCTGTCGTAAAAATTTTCCCATATATATGAAACTTCAGGCTTATTCTCGGCAAAAACATTATTCCCCAAGATAGTCGAAAGCTTGAATTCAGAACTTATTTCGAATATAAAAACTCCGTCCGGACCGATTATTTTCAACACTTTTTCAAAAAGATCTTGAGTTTCCTTCTTGTCTGTAATGTAGTTTATGCCGTCGCAAAGGCAAATAACCGCATCAGCTTTTTTGTTGTATTCGAGATTGCCCATGTCTTGAAGTATGAATGGAATAGACAAACCCTTAGCCGAAGCCTTTTCTCCTGCCAGCGTAAGCATAGATTCTGAAATGTCCAGTCCTGTACATGAGTATCCCCTCTCCGAAAGCCTGATTGCAATGTTTCCGGTTCCACAAGCCAATTCGAGAATGCTTTCAGTTCCTTTTTTTCTCCTCTCAAAAAGAGCCGTCATATAATCTGTCCAAAGATCATAGTCGGTTCTTTCCATCAGCAAATCATAATATTTTGCAAAATGCGTATATGAATCCATATTTACCTCCAAGAACTCAAAACTGCGATTTCAAGCAAAACATAAATCGCACCTGTCACTGCAAGCGGTATGAAAGCCCACCATTGTACCTGGTCTGCTTCTTCTATGCCTGGCTCAAATGCTCTTTCATCATTATGTTTCGACATAGACGGCTTAAGCCTTTCTGCCGAAATCATTTTAAGCCTTTTTATCAAGAAGAATGCAACAATCAAGCACAAGGATATGAAAACCGCAATTGTCAAATATTGAATGAAGGACCCGCTTTCCGATGCAGTATCCGCAATTTCCACACCCGGGCCTTCATTCCGAGACACTGAAGTTAAAAATCCTATCGTCACAGACAAGGCATTGTGGAAGGAATGAGCTAAAATAGCCGAAAAAATCGAATCTGTAATATAAACATAGTATCCGAATAATGCTCCAAGCATTATTGGGGCAATCAGATTTTGCATATTGAAGTGAAAAAAGCCAAACAATACAGCCGTTGCAATAATTGCTCTTTTCGGTCCGTAACGTTCGTAAGCCTTCATCATCACTCCTCTGAATAAAAGCTCTTCGCATATCCCCGCACTGACGGCAACAGCAAAGATAAGCAAGACATATTCCTTGGCATTTTCCGCCGTAGGAAAAGGTATCGGCCTGTACCAGCCTATGGCATCAAGCAAATTAACAACGATCAGATTTCCCATTATTGATACCGGATAAAAAAGTACAGCTATTGATACAATCAATATTCCTTCTCGGAATGGCAAGGGATTCAATCTAAATATTTTTTTCATTCCGTCCCGTGTCCAAATTGCAAAGAGCAGGGCAGGCAAAAGCACAAGCAAAAATTCCGTCGCTATCAATCCTAACTCTGAATTTATCGATTGTATAATATAACCTAGTGTTATAAGAAGCACGGCCATAAACAAATAAAGAAGATTGACGTTTGAAATTGTCATTCGTTTCATCAATTCATCTCCCTTGTCAATCTATTAAAGACGCATAAGCTTCGAGACCCTTTACCAGCACAGCTTCGTCAAAATTGAAATTTGGGCTGTGAAGCGGATTAGTAAAGCCTTTCTCTTCATTTTTGCTTCCCAAAAATACAAACAGCCCCGGAACTTTCTTCTGATAATACGAAAAATCCTCAGCAAGCATTTGTGGCTCTATATCTACTACTTCCCCTTCGTATGCCTTACCGAATCTTTCAACGAGCCTTTTATCGTTGATGACCGGGGGATACATGTCCCTGAAAACCGTTTCAATCCGGCAACCGTAAACAATCTCTATTCCATCTGCAATATCCCTTATGCGTTTCTTTATAGACATGTATACATCTTCACTGAATGTCCTTATTGTTCCTTCAAGAAACATTTCCCCGGAAACTATGTTTCGAGCCTCCCCGCCCCAAGTTTTTCCAAATGTTATTACCGCGGGTTCAAGCGGTTTAATGAACCTGCTTACAATTTTTTGCACCTCGGTTATGAAAGCTGCTGCCGCAACTATCGCATCTATTCCTTCCTGAGGCTGGGCTCCGTGCGAGCTGCGCCCTATAATGGAAACGTCAATCTCGCCGGATTGGGCCATCACAGGGCCGTCCTTAAGAGCTATCTTCCCTTCTTCCAAAAGCGGGAAAAGGTGCAAACCGAATATTTCATCAATGTTTAAGTCTTCAAAAAGCTTTGAACCTGCAACCTCCTCCGCGCCTCCCGGCCCTTCTTCAGCCGGTTGAAAAACAAGTACAACATTGTCCTTGATTTTTTCCCTGTTTTCAGACAGAAATTGTGCAAAAGCCAACAATATTGACATGTGTCCGTCATGGCCGCAAGCATGCATCATCCCTTGGTGGTCAGACCTATTTTCATGTTTTTCACATTCCTCTACCGGCAATCCGTCCATGTCGGATCTAAAGGCCAGAGTCCTTTTTCCTTCCAAACCCTTGAAAAATGCAATCCATCCCGTTCCGGCAACCTCTTGTATGCGGTCAGGAGAAAGTTTCCTCAAAAAACTTTCAATATATTTACTTGTCTTGAACTCTTTAAAACCGATTTCCGGAATTTTGTGAAGTTCTCTTCTTATGTCAAAAAGCAATTCCCCATATTCCTTTTCTATTTTCATTCTTCATTTTCTCCTTTGCTGATGTCTCCCCTATTATAGTATAATTATCACATAAATGAAATGCATACATCTCTATTGCCTTTCTTCAGTTGACAAATACTGTTTTAACATATAGAATGTCGAGTAACATCGATACAATTCAATAGCCATTCTTTAGGTTGTACTTTAGAGGAGCGGATTTCAATGAGTAGCATGGACTAGATTGGGGTATCTTAATCCATGAGAAAGGTGAATTCGCCGAAGATACAGTCCTCCCCGGGACAAATATCTGGTAACATGTTTAATAAACATGTTACTTTTGCTAAATAGGTGCCCACCCTTTTGGTAAAGAGCTAACTTACACAGGGCAAGAGATATTTTGATATGAATCAGTCAAAGTTCTTTTGCTTTGGCTGTTTTTTTGTACCTGTTTATATTATTATTAACATATAGGAGGATTTAATATGAAAAAAGTAAACATTGCAGTCGTCGGTGCAACCGGCATGGTAGGAAGATCGTTTCTAAAAGTTCTAGAGGACAGGGATTTTCCGTATGAAAACCTGTATCTCTTCGCATCGGCAAGGTCTGCCGGCAAAACTCTAACTTGCAAAGGCAAAACATACACAGTCGAAGAACTGAACGAAAGTTCTTTCGACAGGGACATAGACATAGCACTCTTCTCGGCCGGTGGAGAAACAAGCAAGAAATTCTCTCCAATAGCCGCATCAAAGGGAGTAACTGTTGTCGACAACAGCAGTGCATGGAGAATGGACCCTGATGTGCCACTCGTAGTGCCGGAAGTCAATCCCGAAGACATCGCCTGGAACAAGGGCATTATAGCCAATCCCAACTGCTCGACAATCCAAGCCGTTGTCGCATTGAAACCGCTCTATGAAAATTACGGAATCGAAAGAATTGTATATTCGACATATCAGGCCGTTTCAGGCTCGGGAGTAAAAGGCGTTTCGGATTTGGAGGAAGGCCTGAAAGGCAATAAGGCTTGCAAAGCCTACCCCCATCCTATAGCAGACAACTGCCTTCCACATATAGATGTTTTCCTCGAAAACGGCTATACAAAGGAAGAAATGAAAATGATAGACGAGACAAAGAAGATAATGGGAGACCAGGACCTCAATATTACCGCCACTGCAGTACGCGTTCCGGTATTTTACAGCCACAGCGAATCAATAAACGTCCAGCTTAAAAAGCCATTTGAGCTAGATGACATCAAATCTCTGATGGATCAAAGCGAAGGCATAGTGCTTATGGACAAGGTGTCCGAAAATGTATATCCTCTTGCTTCCATTGCCGCAGGAACTGACCCTGTCTATGTTGGAAGGATTAGAAAAGACTTCAGCATAGAAAACGGCCTGAATCTTTGGGTTGTTGCAGACAACATTAGAAAAGGAGCCGCTACAAATACCATACAGATAGCTGAAAAGTTGGTTGAAACTCTCTAAAGAAAACCATTGAAAGGAAAAGGTGATGTTATGTCATTATTTAAAGGATCAGGCGTTGCAATCGTCACTCCCTTCAACGCGGACGAAAGTGTGAATTATCAAAAACTCGGCGAGTTGATTGATTGGCAGATTGAAGAATCGACAGATGCTATTATCATCTGCGGAACTACAGGTGAAGCCGCAACCATGGACGAGAGCGAACATAAGGAAACCATCCGCTCCGCTGTAAAAAAAGTCGACGGACGAATACCGGTAATTGCGGGAACCGGAAGCAACAACACCGCGCACGCAATCGAGATGAGCAAGTTTGCGGAATCTGTTGGAGCAGACGGTCTTTTAGTTGTAACTCCATACTACAACAAGGGAACAAATAACGGTCTTTTGAAACACTATACGGCAATTGCGGATTCAGTAAGTATACCGATAATAGTTTACAATGTGCCTGGAAGGACCGGAGTCAACATACTCCCCGAAACAGTTGCGGAATTGGCCAAACACCCTAATATACAAGGCGTAAAGGAAGCAAGCGGAAACATATCGCAAGTGGTTGAAATTGCCAGATTGGTTCCAGATGATTTTTACATCTATTCGGGAAACGACGATATGGTTGTACCTCTGCTTTCTGTAAAAGGAGACGGCGTAATATCAGTTGTTGCAAACATTGCCCCCAAAGACACTCACGACATGGTTATGAAATTCCATGAAGGTGACCTTAAAGGCTCCTGTGAGCTTCAACTTAAAATGAAAGCTTTGATAGATGCGCTCTTCAAAGAAGTCAATCCAATACCTGTTAAGACAGCCCTAAATTTGATGGGGCGCGAGGTCGGCGGATTCAGACTTCCTTTGTGCGAAATGTCGGAAGGCCCGCTTGCCAATCTCAAAGAGCAAATGCGCCTTTTCGGATTGTTGTAGGTAATGGCCATGATTAAAATAATTTTGCATGGAGCAGGCGGTAAAATGGGCGGTGTGGTCGCCGAAATAGTGAAAGCCAGTAATAATATGGAAATAATCTGCGGTATCGACGCTTTCGCAGACCCATCCGATTTTGAGTTTCCATTATACGAAGACTTGAAATTTTCAACCGAAAAAGCTGATGTCCTTATAGATTTTTCTCATTTTTCAGCTGTTGGAGGCGTTTTAAAATACTGCATTGATACAAAAACACCAGCAGTAATATGTACTACGGGAATTGACGGCGAATTAGAAAAGGCCATAAACGATGCTTCAGAAAATGTAGCCATTTTCAGAAGCGGCAACATGTCACTTGGAATAAACCTCCTTATCGATCTGGCAAAACGCGCTACATCAGTGCTTGGAGACAATTTCGATATTGAAGTAATCGAAAAGCACCACCACCGAAAAGTGGACGCGCCAAGCGGAACAGCCTACATGATAGCCAAAGGAATTGAAAGTAAAAAAAGTTCAGAGGGGTCTTTCGTATATGGAAGGCATGGAAAAGATGCCAAACGCAAGCCCGATGAAATAGGAATTCACGCAGTGAGAGGCGGAACAATCGTGGGAGAGCACACCGTTATCTTCGCAGGAAACGACGAGATAATTGAAATACGCCACAGTGCAACGTCCAGAAATGTATTTGCTGAAGGGGCGGTAAAAGCCGCCGAATTCCTTTTCCAAAAAGGCCCCGGCCTTTACGACATGAATTCAATATTGAAAGGATGATGCAATATGAGCGAAAAATATGATATGACTGATCCCTACCAAATAGCAAAATTTATAAAAAACGCCAAGAAAAGCACCCCGGTGAAAGCATATATAAAGGGCAATCTTGAAGGACTCGAGTCTACAGACCAATTTAAAGTATTCGGTTCAAAAGACTTCTGGATTCTGATTGGCGAACATGATGCAATTTCAACATTCCTCGAAGGACATGATATGCTAATAGAAGAATACCACTTGGAAAACGACCGACGAAACTCGGCCATTCCCCTGCTTGATCTTAAGAACATAGAAGCCAGGATAGAGCCAGGCGCAGTAATAAGGGACAGGGTAAAGATTGGAAAGAATGCAGTCATAATGATGGGGGCCGTAATAAACATAGGCTCCGAAGTTGGCGAGGGAACAATGATAGACATGAACGCCGTTTTAGGCGCCAGGGCTACAATAGGAAAAAATGTTCATGTGGGAGCCGGTTCTGTAATAGCCGGAGTTCTCGAACCGCCAAGCGCAAGTCCCGTAATAGTGGAAGACGATGTCATGCTAGGCGCAAATGTGGTAGTTCTTGAAGGCGTTAGAATAGGAAAAGGCGCCGTAGTCGCAGCCGGAGCAGTAGTCACAAAAAACGTTCCAGCCGATTCAGTGGTTGCAGGAACGCCCGCGAGAGTAATCAAGGAAAAAGACGCGAAGACTATTGACAAGACTAAGCTGCTCGACGATCTTCGCGGCTAATTTGGACCATTAAAACTTCCCGTTTCTGCGTTGCCGCCCGAATTTTATTCGGTCACGTATATCAATGTACGTTCCCATCACAAAATCCGTGTGGCGCCTTGAACCGAAAAATTTTCTCTGGCCCAAATACAATAATTATATTATTTGATTAATAGCAAACCCGGCGATATTTTCTTACATCGTCGGGTTTTTTTCTGCGCCTTGAACTTATATGATT
>Ga0209943_1000207_pt1 | contig 40824 bp, 39 predicted proteins | sample SalPonR1_B_D2_MG_FD_185698 | JGI IMG/M metagenome (GOLD analysis project Ga0209943, IMG submission 185698) | Salt pond soil microbial communities from South San Francisco under conditions of wetland restoration - Salt Pond MetaG R1_B_D2_MG... ... | reverse complement strand
AAGCAATTACAATAAACCACGGAATAAACATAAGCGCATCATTAATCGTTATCATAAACTTCAGAATCCCCGACTTTATGCCGTCGAAAAAATAGTCATAGTTCTTAGTAAGCCACATTATGAAATCTTCTACATATTTCCCAAAATGGGTGTTGAACACCTCTGGAAAAACCATATTCTCACTCCTTCTTTTTATAATGACTATTGGCGCCAAGTAATCCCTTTGGAAACAATAAGCGCCAGTAGCATATGTTTCAATTCTTTTTCAATAAATTCAAAATATTTTACAAGGTATCAATTACCTTTTGCGCTATTTCTTCATCAAGCCACTCAGTCCATATCTCTTCATGGTCATTAAGGAACCATAAAGCGGCTTCATCTTCATTGACACCATTATTGTTCATATATGCCAAGGCTTCTGCAGTCTGAACACTGGTAAGATCGTATTTGCTTAAAAACTCGACAATATCAGGCGCCAGTTCCGGCAATTCCTTTTGGGCTGAAACCGTTATATAAACCGGTTTGAAATTACACATTTTAGTGGTTCCCCAAATTTCTTCCGAATGAGGTCCTTCATCGAGAAGAGTCAAATCATAAACTCCTGTAATCCATGCCGGCGCCCAATAATATCCGACCCAGGGCTGTCCTTTTTCGTAGCTGGAAACTATCGACGCAGCAAGAGATGCTCCTGAACCCGGACTGAAAAGGTTGTACATTTCGCCAAGTCCGTAGGATTCAAACTTTTTATCCATTATCTTTGACACTTCCCAACCAGGAGGAGAATTGTATATTCTTCCCATCTCGGGATCTTCCTCGTCTACAAAAATATCCTTGTATTTCTTGAGGTCTTCAACAGTCTTAAGATCCGGAGCCATTGGCTCTATGCCTCTTTCAGGGTCACCCTCTATTACGTATGTCGGTACATAAAACCCTTGAGTGTTATCGCTCATATTTGTTCCGATTTCTATTATTTCGCCTGATTCCACATCGCCTGCATAAGTGGGAATACTATCGGTCCAAGTTTCTATAAGTACATCAACATCGCCTTCCTTCATGCCAATAAATATTGCAGCAGTTGAACCCGGGATAACTTCCGTTTCCATTCCGAACCCGTTTTCAATTATATAGCCTGCAACAGAATTGTGGAATTTGTTGCTGTCCCATCCGCAGTCCGCCATCCTTATAGGTCCTTCATAAGCCTCTTCTGCAGTTTCAGTTTCAGTTTCGGTTTCTGTAGCACCCCCGCAAGCTGCAAACGACAATGCCATTATAAATATCAGTGCTAAAACCAATAGTCTTTTCAATAACTTTTCCCCCTTTTTTTATACAATCATTTTATAGATCACAAATAAATTTTTTCAAATCAAAACGCCTAGGGCAAAATGCCCAGGCGAAATCACTCAAATCATGAATTCTTTTGAAGCATAATTTCTCGCAACTTATAGATATTATACAGGTTGTTAGTTTTTTTGTCAAGTATACCCCTTGGGGGGATTTCAATAAAATGTGTCTGCTTGCTGTTTTTTCTGCCTGGGGGAAAATTTCTCAAACCACTTTTTTAAGCCTTTCATTCCTTAAATAATCAAACCTCAGTCCTTCTTTCAAAATCGGATATAAAGGATTTCAATCCCCCCGCTATCCATTTCGTAAAGCGACACGACATTCATCACATCCCCATTGTGACCTGTATCTTCAAAATTGAATGTGTCTACCATATTTATCGGCACTATGACCCTTGAATCAATATTCCTTTCCAAAAACCAGACCTTGAGTGTCATTGCAAACTGTTTTATGCATATATCAGTGCAAACTCCCACAAGCAGGTATGTCGAAATGCCTTTTCTGTTTTCTTCAAACCATTCCTTGAAGTCTTCGCATAAAAATCCATTGGTCGAATTCTTTTCCATAATAATCCCCGTCTTGGAGTATTGTTTCAGTTCTCTGACTATCTCAGCTTCCCCGCTGCCCTTTATGCAATGACTTGGATAATCCTCAAACTCGATGGAATCTTCTCCGTGAGAATCATTCATGAATACAATATTAGTGAGAGGCAAAGCTTCAAGCAATTCCGCTATAGGTTCTGCAAGCATTTCAATTCGCCGGTCAGAAAGGGACCCCTCTCTTGCAAAACCCTCCAACATATCAATTACAAAAACAGCCGTCTTTTCATTGTTCAAAGATGAAGCTTCAACTGCAGGTTTCACAAGAAGGCTGTTTTTCATTATTTCAAGAGCCTTCAATGTCTCTCCATCTTCCATGTTTCCCCTTAGCATATGCAATTCACTTCCTTAAATCCCAAGGTAAAATATTTTCAGAGATTGAGTCAAAACAAAACAGGCGGGAAAAAACCCGCCCGATTGTTGATGCGATTTTTTTCTACTCGTCAAAAGCCTCGCTTACTTTCCACTCTTTCCAGACATTTCCCACAAGCTCCGGATTCGGTTTCAAGACTTTTTTGCCCGGTTTCCAGCCTGAAGGCGTAGCTTCCGTACCTTTTGAAGCCCTGACCAATTGGAAAGCCTGAACTTGGCGAATGGTCTCGCTTACGTTTCTTCCTACTGGAGGTGTGAGCACCTCGAATCCCTGCACTATTCCATCGGGATCGATAAGGAACCTGCCTCTTGTTTCCACCCCGCCATCCTCGTCGTATATTCCATACAAATTTCCTATTTTGCCTCCGGCGTCAGACAACATCGGGAATGGTATGTCTTTTCCAACCATCTTGGACAATTCATTGTCATTCCACATTTTGTGTACAAATACGCTATCCACACTAACGGACAGGACCTCTACTCCGAGCTTTTGGAAGTCTTCAAATTTTTCGGCAACTGCCGAAACTTCGGTAGCTCAGACGAATGTAAAGTCTCCCGGGTAGAAACATAAGACAACCCACTTGCCCCTGTATTCGGATAAATCCACGGTAACGAATTTGCCTTGATAGTAAGCCGGCGCTGTAAAATCAGGTGCAGGTTTTCCAACTTTTATCATGCGCATCTCCTCCTCTTTATTTTGTGTTTCAACAGCTACAACTTCTTCTTTTGCTGCAGGCATCTTTAATTCGGGCCTCTGGCATCCCGCCTTGAATTCCTTGGGCATCTGTCCACCTCCTTTTCGTGGCAACTTCGATTTTCTATCCTAAATAGCCACTATGTCATAACTACCCTTTTTTTGTAAAACGAAAACATTTATATGGTGTCCTTTGCTTGCTCAGGCAAAAATTACTTCGATTGACATGTCTGCCACAAATGAAATGGTACTGTAAATGGAGCAATGTTTCGCAGCCAATTTAGCAGCCTTTTCCATTCCGGGCTTGTCCTTTTCATCAGCGCCAAGTATTGTCAGTTTGACCCTCACCCACTTGAGAGTAGTCGGAATCGCCGTCCTTTTTTCCCATTCAATATGGAACTGGGCTTTGTCAAAATGCCCTTTTTTCTTTTCGACGACATCTAGGAATGTGGAGTATAGGCAGCCTGCAAGAGCACCCATCAGCATGTCGTAAGGAGCAACCGTTCCCGGCTCAAGTCCAATTGCCAATTCACCTTCGGGAAAGACAAGCCTGCCTTCGAATTTATTTTCAAAATAAACATCCGTTTTATTCATGATTTCTTTCATCCTCCTCTCGTTATATGTTTTCGCCTTTCCAAAACTTCAGCCAATTGTTCCTCCGGTTTTCGGCTGGTTATGAGCATTCCCCGAACAACTTCGAAAGCTTGAGTTCGGCATAAAACCTGATTGAGCCTTCAATTGTGCCTTCATCTTTTCCTTCCTTTGATTCCATTTTGATTCCTCCATTAGCATATATACCAAAATGGCATGAATAAAAACATTCTCGCCAAATTTTAATAAAACAAAAGTCTAAAAAGAACATAACAGGGTATCCATATTATTAATATCGATAGGAGGCTCGTCATGAAATACATACCGAATGCATTGACAATATTCCGTATAGCCCTTGCCCCGGTCTTCATATATGTCTATTTTTCAAGAATCCCAAACAATCACCTAATGGCATTGTCGGTTTTCCTCCTTGCCTCGCTTACGGATGTCCTTGACGGCTATTTGGCAAGAAAATTCAATGTGGTCTCCAAGATTGGAATAGCCTTGGATCCCTTGGCCGACAAGCTTATGCTTGTCGCCGTTCTGGGCTCATTCCATTCGGACAATCTCATTCCGGCAATAATATTCTTTTTCATGCTCTCAATAGAGTCGACATTGATAGCGGCAGGCGCAATGATATATTTCAAGGAAGATTTATCAGTCATCCCGTCAAACCGCAGCGGAAAGAACGCAACCCTTTCCTTTACATTGGCAATAATTCTTGTTTTCTTTTTCCCGGATTCAATCATCAGCTTTTCCATGGTGGTATTTGCAACAATGCTCAAAACAATCGCCTTCATCGGCTATATGAAGGAAATACTCCGAAGCCAAAATGCCTGATTAGTCTTGATCTATCCTTAATATTCCAACCATGAGACCTGCAGCTTTTAGTCCCTTGGATAATTGCATCTGCCTTTGAAATGTCACTCTATTATTTTAGGATTAAAGTCGCGCATATAAAAAAGAAGCCGTTACGGCTTCTTTTTTATATGCGCAATTCTATATTTTCGCAACAACCCTGCACGGCAAGCCTGTCATCCCCGAGTATTTGACAGGATAAGTATTAGCAACGAATTCCCCGCATGGCCTCCCTTTCAGAATCGAATCGAGGTTACAAAGGTTCTCCACAATGAATATTCCCCTGTCGGCGCAGTACTGGTCTTTCGGCGTGTGTTCCTTGCCTCTCCGCACACCCGCAAAATCGATTCCAATTATAGAAATCCCTTTCTCAACGAGAGCCTCTATCAATGAATAGGACAATTGGGGATGCTCTGAAAAGTATTCCATCCCGCCATAGCCCAACTTGTCTACAAACCCGGTACAAAAGGCGACGAACATTCCATTTTCAACCATGCCCAAATCTATGTCGCTTTCACAAATTTCCCTATCCATAGCTTCTATCACATCGAAAACTATTCCATCGCGCTCCAAATAATCCAACGGAAACTCTTTGTCCATAACATCGAAATGTGTTCCAATATGCCCTGCCAATGCCTTATTTGAATTCCCTTGGGCTTTTTCAACCATCTCCGGAGTAACTTTCAGCGTCAGATCTATAAACATCGCCATCCACCAATCCTTTTCCATTCTGCTTGAATTTCTTCAATATTCCATTTTAAATCGGGACTTGCCTTATAAAAGCTTCAGTGCCATAAGAAGTCCCATAGTAATTATCAGTAATCCCGCCACCTTGTGCGATACATACACCTTATCCTTCCACATAATCCTCGAACGGGCGACCAAGAGCTGATATATTCGAAGCTCGCTTTTAAGCGTCGCGCAAATAAACAGAAAAAGCCCTATTGCAACCATTAACGCTCCCCAAAACAAATGCATGTCGATTCTCCTTTCAATTCCGGCAAACAGAAAAAAACAAACTGCCTCCCCGGGAAATCAATCAAATTATAGATTCGAATAGTATTCCAATATCTTTCCGTAAACAAGCTCGTGCCCGTCCCTGTTGGGATGAACGCCGTCAGGCAGAAACAGTTCGGACCTAATACGCCCGTTCCCGTCCCTGAAAAAATCCCTGAAGTCAATGAAGTCGGCTTGGTCATACTCAAGAAACATCTTGAGCTCATCGCAGTACTCGCCAATTCTTTTGCTGAAAGCGGGACCGTCGTCTACATAATCGAACCTTGTAAGTGTTGACAGCTTATAGTCAAAAGGTATGGGGATTCCTATGGTGTAGGGGATATCCATATGTCTCAATTGCCTCATCATTGCCTTTATGTTGGAGATTATATGGTTGGTGGAAAGTCCGAATTCCACATCGTTGGTCCCCCCCATTATGAATACATGCGTATAATCATCTCCCGAGAGAGCAAGCGGCAGCCTGGCAAGCATTCCGGCAGTCATGTCCCCGCTTATTCCGGCATTCTTAACATCCCAGCCTTCTCTTTTTTTTAAATGATTGACCCAGCAATCATTCGGGTCTATATCATAGCCCTCCGTCAAACTGTCACCCAGACACAGCAACTTGAATTGTTTCATTTCTTTATCCCTCCCAAGTGTTTCCCTTCATATTTACATGAATATTTCCGGCGCTTTGTCCGGCATTTTCGACAGCTTCATTGAAAACTTTTCTATCATGGGGTCAGACAGTTCTCTGGCATTTTCGGGACATGATTTGACACATGCGCAGCATTTTATGCACTTTTCCCCGTCGCAAACCAATTTTTCATCAATCGCTCCGACCGGGCATGCCTCTATGCATGTTCCGCAACCCGTGCATCTTTCACTTGCCACAGACTGCATGAATGGCATTTTCGGCGCCATAGTCGTGGGTTTTTCCCCGGGCAAGTCGAGCGACTTCAAGCCATCCTTCCATACATTGTCTCTGTTGATTCTATCAACAACCATTTTACCGAATTTCCGTGCCAATTCCAAGTCGTCACCATTAGGTCTGTCCATTGCTATTGGCCATTTGTCGTTTGCATAGGAATGCTCTCCAATGAATCCCGCACCGGCAACAGGCACAAATCCCGATTTCTCCGCAATGTCCGCGAGTTCAATAAGCGCGTCTCCAAACTTGTTGTTTCCGTAAACCGCCACGCAAACCACTGGCTGACCGCTCCCCTTTATCCCTTTAAGCCTCTCTGATGCCGCAGTTGGAATCCTGCCACTGTAAACAGGCCCGGCCATAACAATAATATCGCCTGGGTCAGCCTCAAAACCGCCTATGTCACCATTTGTCATATCAACTTCAACAACTTCTGCAATAGCCGTTCCTTCCGCAATTGCCCTTACAACCTTCTGCGTAGTATGCGTCGGCGAAAAATACGACAAAACAACTCTCTTCATCAGCTTGTCCTCCCATTTCCATTTCATCGTCTATTTAACACTTATTACATATGAACTATATTCGCTCAGCTTGTCGAGTCCGGGGTCTTCGATAAAAAACTCCGTCCGTCCTCTGCCAATTTCATAGTGGCTGAGAGCAATTCCCATGTCAACCATTTGAATATCATAGGCAAGCCTGCCTTTGCCGTAATCAGGAGTCCTTTCAATATAGAAATGAACCCTGCCCTGCTCTGTGACCACGACTCTCCATGGCTGCTTGTTTGAAGCGCTCGGCGCCAGCCTTACCGATTCCAGAACATTCCTCATAACGCCTTTGGGAACGCTGTTTTTGAAGTCCCTGTAAAAAAACAGTTGGTCAAAATCAAGCCTGTCGTCTGATTTGGCGAACTTCCTGAAAGTCCTGTCGATAAGAGTCTTCCTTTTGGATGAATAACCTACGGGCGATATTATCGGTATGAATTCGTCCTCCCCAACCGGAACCTGGATATCGCCGCCTTTGAATGTTCCTCCAAGCCAGCATGTGCTTAGACCGATTGTTTCAAGATATAAGACCAATTTCTCGAAGACATAACCGAGGTCAAGCATTGCATCAGCCTTGTTTTCACAAACCGCAACCACGAAGGCCGGAGCGTTCTTCACAACTCCATAGGTCCCTATTCTTCCCGAGCCATTTTCAAAATTTTTCACTAGATGTATCTTGATTTTGCTGCCCATTATGCCCGTCAGATTTTCATCTTCTTCTATATAAGCCATAAGCTTATTTTCATCTTCGGCCGTCAATGGCTTCCCGTCATAGCTTCTTTCAGACCTTCGTGTCGTTATTGCTTTTTTCATATTCATCCCCTCTTTTCACCGTCAAATACCGACGACTAATTATATCATGCCCAATCATTATTTTGAATTCACTATCCGGCCTTGTATTTCCATCGTTTTAGAATATGCCTATTGCAATTGCAGCTTTAGTGTTATATTTAACATAAATGATGTATTGGAGGTTTATTATGAACAGGCGCCTGCATCCGGAAGTGTTTCAAAAGAAATTCTACAACAAAAATTATTTTGAGGGATGGTATTACAAGCTGGTTTCCGCCGATAGCAAGGACTCTGTCAGCTTTATTCCAGGCGTCAGCTACAACAAAAAAACCTCCCACTCTTTCATACAGTGCATCCACCTTCACGAAAAGAAAAAAATCATCTCATACAACATAGACTACCCGATCGAGGCATTTTACTGCCAAGATGAGCCATTCTCCATAGCCATCGACAAAAGCTCCTTCTCCTTGTCAGAGATTGACTTGAACATTAAATCGGAAACTCTTTCGGCAAATGGAAAAATCCGTATCGGACAGATTTCTCCAATAAAAAAATCGGCTCTTTGTCCGAATATAATGGGTTTTTTCAGTTATGTGCCTTTCATGGAATGCAATCATGGGGTTATAAGCATGAATCATTCATTGGAGGGTTCTCTTGAAATAAACGGCGAAAAAATAGATTTCTCGGGCGGCAAGGGCTATATTGAAAAAGATTGGGGCCGCTCATTTCCCGAAAAATACCTATGGATACAATCAAACCATTTTGAGAATTCCGATTCAAGTTTGTTCTGCTCTGTTGCGAAAATACCCTTTATCGGGTTTTCATTCACCGGATACATTTGCAATCTACAGCTTTACGGAAAAGAATACCGGTTTGCAACATATACAGGCTCAAAACTGTCGATTCTTGAATCCACAAACAGCAAGGTTTCGCTTGAATTCAAAAGCAAAACCCACTCCTTGAATCTAAAAGGGGAAACGACAGTTTCGGAAGAACTGGCCGCTCCCAAGAACGGAGCGATGGACAAGAACATAAAAGAGGTCTTGTCCGGAAAAGTCTCTATCGAACTGACCGACAAGTCGGGCAAAGTGATATATTCTTCTTCAAGCAATCAGTGCGGAATGGAGATTGTAGAAAAACTGTAAATTCGAACATTGTTGTGCAAAAAAGCATGTATTCATTATTTACAGGTGCGAAAAAATCTCAGGATTTATTTCCTGATTTGACTTTCAAAAATCAAATGCCGATTCATTCAGTTACAACAAAGTCTTTCATCGATGTGATTTGGTTCTGCCCTTTTACAACAACCATCGCCAATTCGTCAATATTCTTTACTTCAAGCCATTTTCCGCTTGTTCTGCCCGGCTCAATTTGAATCTGTTTAAGTTCCGATTCATCATGAATGTAGACATATTGAAAACTTCCTTTTCTCACAACCGCCTGCATGGGAACCAAAACGGCTTCATAGCTCTCGATTACGAATTCGACTTCGGCATAGTCTCCAATAATGTATTCATCCTGCTCGGGTATCTCAAGCAGCACTTCAAAAAGCTTGGTGGCGGGATCAGGTATTTTTTTGATTTCAAAGATTTGCCCTTTCTGAAATTCTTCGGCTTTACCGTCGATTTTAAGCCTTACGCAATCGCCGATTGAAAGCGCCTTTTTCAAGTCTCCGGAAACAAATGTCCTTACAAAAATACGGCTGTCGTCAATTATAGTCAATGCAAGCTGGTTGTTAACCGGTTGTCCTTCTTTTGCATATACCGCCGCAACCATACCACTTATGGGACTGGAGATTATTCCTTCCTTCAATCCGTTTCGAAGTATGGTCAATTGATTCCTGTAGGCCACATCGGCGTTTGCATACTCGCGCTCAAGACTTGCTACCCGATCGCTTATCCTGTCGAATTCCGATTTTGAAACAGCGCCTTCCTCAAACAATATTTTCTGCTTTTCGTAATCATCTTCAAGCGACGCAAGCTGAGAACCAAGATTGTCCCTTGCGGTCCTGAGCTGGCTTTCAATCGAATTGTAATTTGCCATATCCACTTCACTGTTGTCCAATTCAATTAACAGCTTGTCTTTTTCCACACGGGCCCCTGTATTTGTATTTATTGTCTCAATATATCCGTCGCCCGAAACGTAAATGTCAACTTGCTTGTTTGGCACAACTTCTCCCACAGCCACATATGTGTGCTCAACCACATCCCTCTTCATCGACATCAGTTCGATTGGAGTTTTTTTTGCCTCTTCCTCAATTGTGTCGACATCCGCGGCGCATCCGCTTATCATCATTGCCGCAAGAGACAAACCCAAAAATATCATAATGTTTTTTTTCATGGCTTCAGGTCCTTTCTGTTGAACAATCCATAAATTGTCGGTATATAAACCAGCGTAAGCAAGGTTGTTACCATCAGTCCAAAAATCAAGGCAAAAGAGAACTGCGCATAATACGCTTCCTTGAAGGCAAGGGGAAGCACTCCGCTTATTGTAGTTAGAGTTGTTGCCAGCACCGGATTCAACCTGGTCCTGCCGGCTTCTTTGATGGCCTCTGCGACATCCTTGCCTTGTTTTCTCAAATAGTTTATATATTCAATCAGCACAATGGCGTCATTTACGGCAATTCCGATAAGAGCCACCAATCCCATAAATGCGTAAAACCCAAATTCATTGCCGGTCAATACAAGTCCCCATATGACCCCTATGAAGCCCATCGGCAATGTGGCCAGTATTATGAATGGCTGCCCGATCGACTTGAACTGCAGCGTCAATATTATGAACACCAGGAAAACGGCAAGAATCATGCTCTGCAAAAGGTTGCCGAAGTTCTGCTGAATGCCTTCCACGTCGCCGGCAAATTTGATTTCGATTCCTTGCGGCAGTGTGTTTTCAGGATAGATCGATTTGATTTGATTTACCACATCATTCACATTGTAGCCTTCGCGCAAATCCGCCGAAATGGTTATGACCCTCTCTCCCTCTTTCCTTGAAATGCCCGATATGCCGCTGACTTCCTCTATGTCGGCAAAGCTGCTGAGTGTGAACATGTTGCCAGTAGGTCCCGCAATAAAGAAATTCTCGACCTTTTCAACGGTGTCTACAACCGTCAAGTCCTTTCTTAAAACAATGTCGACCTCTTCATCCGCTCTTTTCAACGTAGCCGCTTTAATCCCGTTGAGTTCACCTCTGAGCTGGTTTGTCATTTGAATTGGAGTCAAGCCGTAAGTCAGCGCCTTCCCTTCGTCTATGTCTAAAACCAGCTGGGGAACACCTTGAGTTACGCTGGACTCGACATTATACACTCCATCTATTGAGTTTATTCTGCTGTAGACCTCCGAAGCAAATTCATTTGAAACGGCAAGGTCTTCTCCGTATATGCCTGTCTCAATGGGTTTTCCTACAGGAGGCCCCGAAGCAATCCCCTGAATGTTTATAACCGCGCCAGGCACATTTTCAAGTGCCGATTCTACAAGGTTCCGGTTTTCGAAACCGCTCAATGTTTCTGTGTCCAGTTCGATTGAAATGGTCGCAAAGTCTATCTCGTTTCCGCCTACCGTCGAATTGAACTGGGTTATGGTGTCTATTTCATACAGCTTGTCTTCAATGTCCCTGACCACCTCATCCGTTTCTTCAAGCGTCCTGCCCCCTGCTGTGTCTACGCTTAAGATCAGTGATGTCGGCTCGTTCACAGGGAAAAACGCTACCTTTAGCAGCCCTGCGGCAAACGTTCCAAAGCTTATTAAAAGAGCAGTAAAACCTATCGCCAGAACAAAAACTCCTCTGCGTTTTTTAATGGCAATCCACCATATGAAGCGGCTGTATTTTTCCGTCAAAAGAGTCTCTTCCAAACCCTTTTCCGAAACATACATCGTTCTGAGAAACATCATTATGGTAAATATAGAAACCATTGTTATTGTAATCCATATGCTTCCGACACCCCGGAAGGCTATATAACTCAAGAAAGCGACCGCAAGAGTCCCTCCGACGACAGTCACCTTTTTAGGCAATTGAACTTGCCTTCCCGCAAGTATCTTGGCTGAAAGACTAGGTGTGATGGCCAGGGAAACAAAAAGTGATACGGAAACCGTTATCATAATCGTGATTGCAATAGGCGACACAAAGTTGCCAAGAACACCCGGCAAAATGGCCAATGGGAAAAAGGCCGCCAAAGTCGTCATCGTTGCGGATGTAACCGGAAAAGCGACTTGGTTGGTTCCGTAGAATGCGGCTTCAAAAATTGAATACTCTTTCCTGTGAAGGCGATCGATATTTTCCATTACAATGATTGAATTGTCCACAAGAAGGCCAAGCGCCACTATGAGTCCCAGAACCACAAAAGTGTTGAACGTCAGATTGAAAAGGTTCAAAATCCCCAAAGTTCCAAGCAAGCTTAAAGGAATGCTTATGGATACAATAAGCGATTCCCTGAGTCCTATGAAAAGGAAAAGCACAACTATTACAACCAGCAGACCCGACCATGCGCTGCTTTCTATCTTGCCCAGGTCATTGTCCACATTGACCGCCAAGTCATTGGAAACATTGACCGTAACATCATCTGTATATAATGTGCCTTTGGATTCCTCCAGCAATTCCTTTACGGCCAGGCTTGTGCCAATAACATCGCTGTTGACTTCCCGGTTGACTGTAAGGAACAAGGACGGCAACGCCTGCTCGTTCAAGCCTCTGATGAATGTCCTGTTGTAGCTGTCTATAGGAGCCAGCCCTTCAACTACCTGTGCCACGTCTTTGATGTATACGCCCTCTTTTATGAAGGTATTCTCGATTTCCGAAAGACTTGAGTAGGACTCGTCAACCCTGAGATTATATCTTACGCCATTGAGGGGAAGTTCCCCCAAAGGTGCGTCGAAATTGTTGACTTGTATTGCTTGCCTTATCTGGTTGTAATCGATACCGTACTTCATCATCTTAAGTTCATCCAGGACTACTTCTATTTCCCGGGAAACTTCTCCATTTATAGTAACGCTGTCAATCCCCTTGACGCCTTCAATTTCATCTTTGATGTCGTTTGCTATGTTTGTCAGCTGCGGCAGATCATAGTCGCCGGCCACGCTTATGTTCATAAGCGGAAGAAAGTCAGCGGTAGAAAGAACGAATGATTCCGGATTGCCGACGCCATCTGTAAAACTTATCTCCCTGAGCGCATTGTCCAATTCGATTTTCTTGCGTTCGATGTCCACAGAATCGATGAATGTGGCATTTACAACAGATATGCCAAAGCCGGTTTCGGAATTAAGGGTATCGATATCCTCAAGATCTTTGACCTTGTTTTCAATCTTCTTGGTCACCAATGCCTCTACATCCTCCGGGCTTGCACCGGGAAATGTGGTCTGGATTATTATTTCGGGAAATTCAAACTCGGGCAGAGATTCCTTGGGCAAGTTGGAGAATCCAAGCAAGCCGACGCTTAAAATCAGCAAAATGACCAAAATGGACAGCTGAAACTGTTTGATGAAAAGCCTTGCCGCTTTGCCGAATATATTGATTTTGATTGATTTTTCATCATTGTTCATGGCTTTTCCCCTGTTTGTCTTTCTTGTTTTCAAATATTTCCAACGAGTGATATATGTCTAATAATTACCCTAATATTTTGTTTAGACTCACAATAATTTCATTCCAGTAAAAGATTTTATCTCCATTTTTCTATGACTGCTGCATAAGACAGGTATACGCAAATGTGGCTAACAAAACAGCAGTAACTATATTTAGGCGAAAAAAAACAATCGGCTCGCTTTATTGAGCGAGCCGATTGTTTTTTTCGCAGTTAAAATCAGTTGGTTTATTCCATAATTACTCTTTGAAAATATAAAATACGATTTCCTTGAGTCCAGGCATCAATAGGCAAGATATTGTCAGCTTCTATTTATAAGAACCAGACCAAGCATGCAAAAGGCAATGCCTGCCAACTGCTTCACGCTTATGTTCTCCTTGTACAAAAATAACCTATTGCAATCAGCGCAAGTCCGGGCAAAAGGTCGAATCAATAAAGCAAAATGCTTCTTAGTATGAAAATCAAAATAAGCCTTTCATCATGTCTTTTGGAAACGACAAGATGATGGCTTATTTGAAAATCCTAAAAAAGGCATTACTTTCAAAAAGAATGGATTTAACGAAAATCAAGCAAGTCTTTCATCTCGAAAGCGCCCTCAAAATTTTATGAAATGCAAGATTCCTGTCACCTTGCCTGCAATAAATCCGCATCATTGTAGAATAAAATTTCTGCTCTGCCTTTACCATTTGCCTTTGCCTTGTATAACTGCTCATCTGCAAATCTCAACAACTTGTCCAAGTCAAAATCAAAAGTTTTGCAATGAATGCATCCAATACTCGCCGAAAAAGGAACTGTGTTTTTCTGGTAAATTATTTCATCATTCAGCATATTACAGATTTCTTGGGATTTCTCAAAAACTTTCTCCTTTTGCATATCCATCAATACAAGTACAAATTCCTCGCCGCCATGTCGTGCGGCTATGTCGCTTTTCCGGGTAATGGATTGAATGCGCTTGCCTATTTCCACAAGAACCGCATCACCTGCAGAATGACCATAAGTGTCATTTGTTTCTTTAAAATCATCAAGATCCAGCAACATCAGGCAAAGCTCATTCTTTTTTAAGCTTTCATCCCGCAAAAATCGAGAAAATTCATCCTCAAAAGATTTTCTTGTGTATAGATTGGTCAAATAATCCCTTTTCAGATTTTCAATTGATCGCTGTTTGATTTCAAGAAACTTCAAATATATCCTTATAGCCGGATATATCACAAGCACGGAAGCGATAAAAAATGCTGACGTAGCAATCTGACATCCAATCTTCATATTCGGTATTCCGAAAAAATTCATTATTACATATGTAATAAAATTTGCAACGATTACACTGAAAACAACAAAGAACAGAGCAATATATTTCAAATCGTACTTAACATTTCTTTTAATCAAAATTAACACTTCTTTCCTTTCTCCATTTTAGCGTGGTCCATTATATCACTTAATATTCCATTTTAAATTATCGAACCCACAAAAAACCAATTGCCAATACATTTTATCGTTTATCTCTATATTTTTTATATTCTCGTTAATTTTATTGTTGACTTTCTATTTCCCAAGCTCTATTCTATGTGCAAATAATGTTTATATCAGCAATCTGCATTTTTTAATCAGATTTTTCTGATATACATGCATCTTTTTTACCGCTTTGGCCTTCATTGCCCCTTCCCCTGTAAAGCTGTCCAATATAAAATCCGGCAAAATCAAGACGATATGGTTTTCCGCACTGGATACCATATTTAATTGCCTTTACTGTCAGCCTAAAGACCTCGTGAAATATTATGAATCGACCACCTCCATGGATGGTTGATTCATAATATGCTTGTATAATAAGTCTGACACCACATACATGCCTGTGATCATAAATAATGAAAAAATATCTGTTTGATGGAACTTTTACCACCATTCCCCCGTCAAATTAGTGAATGTAAAAACAAACAAAAAAGGAGAAACAATAAATGAAAAAAACTGCAGCTTTAATTATTTTGTCCGTATTATGCATACTAAACATAGGGGTAGCCTTCGCAGGCAACGATTCCGAACCGATTCCAATGCCGGTTCCCTATGAAGAAAACGCAGCAATACCAACACTCTACACCGAAGAAGTTCCATTACCTGTTCTTTACGGAGAGGAAGCCCCGATTCCGGTTCTCATTTCCGAAAAGCCGGAGTTCAAGTGGAACAGTCAAGGAAAATCAGGAGTCATGGAAAGTTCCCCCATAATCAAAGATGGCACTATGTATTTCCCACTGAGGGAAATCGCAGAGTCAACGGACTTTACCATAACATGGAACGGGTCAGACCGCAGCGTAGAAATGGTCAAAGAAGATTTTTCTTCAAAAATGTACATCGACAATACAAATTACAAATCAGGCGAAACCTCCGGAAAATTCGATTCAAATCCCATGTTGATTGAGGGACGAACTTTCCTTTCCGAATCCGACATGGAAGCCATTCTTGGGCTATTCGTAACAACCCAGGATACCGACTTGTTTTTTAATCCCAATGACATAGAAATTATAGCCGGCAATGTCGAGTCAACCAAAGACTGGTTCCAGGATAAAAAAGAAATTCCCGGAACATATATTAAAACAGTCGATGGGTCTTCTTATGTATTGATTGTCGAGGAGGAAAGGAATACCGGCGGCTACACCTTCGATTTCAGCAACATTGAATTGACTGATGGAATTCTCAGGGTCGAATACGACTTGAATCCCCCTATCGATATGGCTACTCAAGCCCTGACAAAACCCTCTGCCCTTATTAAAGTGTCAAATGAAATATCGGAAGTAAAAGTTGACAATTACAATTATTCAGGTACAATTTCCGACCTCAAATTCGAGGAAAGCGGAGCTACTCTTTATCTTGAAGGCGGAAATCTCGAAGAAAGAACAGACGACCTGGTGGTCAGAGTCGGAATTGATACAATAATCGAAGACGGAATCTCCCAAGACTTTAAGATTGGAACTCTTTTAGATGTCCAATACTCCATCTCTACAAGAGGCATTCCCGCTCAAACCAATGCTGAAAAAATCAGAGTCATCGAAACTCCGGAGATTTTCTCGACATACGAGGGAAAAGTAAAAGAAATTACCGAGAGCGACAAGGGATACAGCATAAGGCTTTCCAAGGATGGCAACATTATCAATGACTTGATAATCCACATACAAAAGGGAAGTTACATGGAGTCGGAGATGTACGAGCTTGAGGGAAAAACTGTAACTGTAGAATACACAATAATGACAATGAGCATACCCGCCCAAACATCCCCAATCAAGATTCAAGTGGAAAGGTAATTTATTTTATTACAATCATATCCAACAAAACATTTGTGGCTCCAACCTGAAAAGGTTGAGGCCACAATCATTTTTCTAATCAATCGAAAGCATCCTATTCCACGCCTTCCGTCATCTTCATGGCAGTCACGCCCGATTTCATGACCAGGCGGCGAATCGTCTTGTTGTACATTGCAGGCGACTTAATGTGCTTGCCGGCGATGTTGACTGCTATCCTGCAGCATCTTCTTTTGTATCTTTTCTCTACATGGCCCAAGCCCCTCTGCAGTTCTTCCGCGAGAAACAGAGATGTCTTGAGGGCGTAGCTGAATCCCTCGGCCGACGTGGGACTCGTCGCCCCGGCAGCCTCGCCTATAAGGCACACCTTTTCACCGGACCATCTTAGTCCCCTGATGTCCATGGTCCTTTCTATGAAAGCGCCTTCTGTTTTCAGATAATTTTTCAGATCTATTCCCAAATATTCCGATGTCTTGGATCTCAACAGTTCAAATCCACTTGCCAAATCCTCCCCCAAAGGCACTGCAGTCCCCAGAATCATTGAATCGTTCTTTTGTATTGTCCATGAATAATAATCCGTCACCTCCGAATCGAATATGCCTGTATAGTAAGGCATTTCTTTTGATAGCGGATACCATTTTTGGAGGCTGATGTATTTCTTGGGTTTTATTTTTTCATGGAACAATTGCTTCCTCAAAATCGAATTCGCTCCATCGGCAACAACGAGGAATCGGCTCTCTATGATTTTTTCCCGTCCGTCGCGGCATATGATTTTCCAACCGGAACCGCTTCTTTCGGCTTTCTTTACGCTTGTCCCGCAAAAACGGTCAACCGGATTAGGGACCAATCCGAAAAGGTATCGGTCAAATTTTTCACGGTCCATGTTGTAATAATATCGCTGATAATGCCGGTCAAGTCCATTGTCGAAGTCTATGGTCCTGACACTGAAAAGCTGGGGGTCCTCCAGCACGCTTACCGGTATTGTTATTCCCAGCCTGGCAAGCATATGCTGAGCGTCGGGAGACAGGAGCCCTCCGCAGGCCTTGACGATTTTGTCTTTTCCCTCCAAATCCAGTCTTCGCTTGTCAATCAGTCCTATTTTCAAGTCAGTGGCTATTGAAAGCATGCGCGCCAAATTGCTTCCCGCCGGTCCCGCACCCGCTATTACTATGTCATACATAGGTTTCTCCCTGTTCATATTTATAATAACTTTCAAATATAATCATTGATTCTATCAAACAAATTTCATTTGTACAATCTTGTCCCATCAAAGCCTTGCCAATCAATATGCAAACCACTCGTATCTGCTTCTCGCCATGTCCATATATTCGCCAGTATCGACTATGTTCTCCGCATAAAGCCTGTGCCAATCCTCATGAACTGGCATTTCAAAGTAGAGCTTTTCCCTTTGAGCTTCCAGCATATGCCTTGGCAGCCCCATGTAATCGGCTGCACATATTACATTTCCTCCCGATTCTTCCGACAATCCCGAAAGCCATCCTATTCCCTCCATGCAGCGAAACAGATGATGGTCTATTACAAGCGTTTCCACTCTTGCCGCCAACCTGACTGCATTGCTCCAAGCCTTTTCCTTTTTTTCCTCCGTGAAACCCTGTATGTAAATTGGAGGGCCGCTTGCAAGCACCAGGTTCGGCTGATATTCCAGTATTTGGTCAATTGTCTCATCACTCAAAAACTGGATGTCGGAAGCATGGACAAATGTATAATTCCCGTCTGAAATCTTTGTCATTGTAACCTTGCCAAGATGCGAATTTTTCTCGCCATGCGGCACCGGTCCAGAAAAATGCAGAGATTCGTCCACTCGACCTTGAGCTTGATGAATGCTTCTGCCAAGCCCGAATATTAAGGCCTCTTCCCTTTGCTTGGTTTTGCCGTTTGAAGCATTGCTCTTGTTCGACCATATTTTGCATTCTGGCGGAACTTTTTTCAATTGGCTTATTGAAAGTTGGTATGGATTGGCATCTAAAAGGGGGATGTGGTCTCCGTGAAAATGACTTATTACTATATCGGTTGCATCAATCACTTCCTCTATTATTCTGCTTCGGATGATTCGTCCTACTCCAATTTGAACAGGGTGGGGCATTAATCCGTTTCTGATTAAACCCAGCGATATCCCCGGGTCTATGAATATTTTTCTGCTTCCGGTTTTGACGAGGCAGCTTAGCCCCCTAACCCCCAGCGATTCGCTTCCAAGAATTTTTATTTCCATAACGCCACCCCTCCTATATGTAAGCTATGATGTCGGTTCTAAATGGATTATTATTTCCATTTTATCAGATTTCATTCTATTTGTAGAATAAGCTATCCCGACATTCTCAAAAAATAAAAGGAAAGCCTGCGCCTAATTCCGTTATGACGGCTTAGATGCAGACTCCCCTCATGAATTTCCTCTGTTCTTTTCCCTATTTTGCCATGCTGAATCTATTTCTTTCCGCCTTTAGGATGGCCGCGCCCCTGAAAATATAGTCGGTGACATATCCGCCTGCTATTCCGCCAACTGCAGCGAAAGCAAGAGCAAGGAAAACATCCTGCGCCGAATTGAAGGCAAAAGGTGCTAGAAGGCCAGGAATTGTGGAAGCCGTGCCAGGCGCGTTGTTTATAATTCCCAGCTTCGCGGCGGCTATTCCCGAAAAGCCTCCCCCTATAAAGCTGGATAAATAAATTGGGAGTGGATTCTCGGCAACCAGATCTGCCTGGGTTAGCGGTTCAAGCATGACGGCAATGATGTTGGAAGAGTCCCCGAAGCCCATCCTTTTTAATATTATTCCATTTGTGAAAGCCCCACCGACACAGGCAATGGAGGCAATTCCCATGGCCAAGCCCTGAAGTCCCAGAATGGCTGTAAGGGCCATAGAACTGAGCGGTGAAGTGCACATTACCTTGATTATTCCTCCCAGAAGAAAGCCCATGACAAGGGGCGACTGGTCTGCCGCCATGACTATAGCATCCCCCACGCTAAGCAATGTCGAATCAACAAGCGGGGTGGAGAATGATGCTATAGCCCTCGCGACCGGAGCGATAATAAGCCCCCCAATATGAGGGTCGAGTCCGTCGGGTATCCATTTCTCGAGTTTGTGACCAATTAAACCTATGGCATAGCCCGCCAAGAATCCCGGAAGTATCCCTAGCCCTCCTACAGCCGCCCCTGCGACTGCGGCAAAAACCGGGTTGACTCCCATGTTTACACCGACAAGTATGGCGGCTATGCTTCCTCCCATGCCTCCGGCCACTGTTCCAACTTCACCCAGGAAGGCCATATGAAAAAAGTCTCCGCTGATGTAGCCGTGTACTGTCAATACAACATTTCACAAATACTTGATTATTCAATAAGCCCACATCGCACGAAAAATGTCGAATAACGTCGAAAACTTTTGTAAACATTGTGTTGGTATGTTATCATTTATTTGTAAATTATAATTTTATCAATTGTATAATCTCTGTAATATGGACGGAGAGTCTCTACAGGATAACCGTAAAATATCCTACTATGGCGAGAAAAGATAATGTTTTGTGATGATTAGTCTGTTCCTTTATAAGTCGCGAACTCAAGAATCACAAAAATGTTTTGTTCCTTTATTTTTGAGGAACAATAAGCTGACAATCTCCCTGAGGTTGTCAGCTTATTATATTGTTTACATCAATTTACTATCTATTATCAAAGAAAGGATTTTAAAAATGGAGTTTGGAAAAGATTTACTGGCGGCGTTGAGCGTTATTCTCAATGGACTGCCACAAGGATTGCTGGCATTGTCTTTTGGCTTTGCAACAGTACCTACGGCTTTGGCATTTATTGTGGGGGGTATTGGAAACACTTTGGTAGGATCGGTTGCACCGATATCTTTTCAGGCTGAAACAATTACCTTGGCGGGAACCATGGGCAAAAACATGAAAGAACGCCTGTCGATGATTTTCATTGGAGCATGCATAATGGCGACAATAGGCTTGTTTGGGTTTTTGGAGGGAATAGTAGAGTTTATCGGACCGATAATAACCAGCGGAATGATGGCTGGTGTTGGCATCATGCTTGCTAAAGTATCGATTGAAATGGTCAGAAATAGTCGAATAGTAGGCCTTGTTTCCATGGCAATCGGTTTTCTGGTATACATGCTGACAAAAGACCTTGTTTACACAATTGCGTCATCTGTAATTGTTTCAAGCATAGTGTTTGTGGCAATGAACAAGGACACAGGAGAACAAATTGTGGAGAGGGAAAGATTTGTTTTTCAAAAGATTATGGTGAATCCCTCAATCTTGAGAGGTGCAATGGCAATGGTGTGCCTGAACATAGGGGCAAACATCGCCTTCGGAAACATAACCGGATCAATAGCAAATACAGATGTGAACATAGATCACCTGGCTGTGATAAGCAGTTTTGCAGACATGGCATCATCTATTTTTGGAGGAGGACCTGTAGAGTCGATAATATCCGCCACGGGCAGTGCGCCGCATCCTGTAATGTCCGGTGTAGTCATGATGTTAATTATGGCGGCCATACTTCTTAGCGGACTTCTTCCCAAATTGGGCAAATACATACCCAGCGAGTCTATCGCAGGATTCTTGTTTGTTCTTGGAGCCATAGTCACGGTTCCGATTAATGCAGTAGCCGCCCTTTCTAGCGACGGTTCTCTAGTGGGCGGAGTTACGATGGCCGTTACGGCAATCACCGACCCGTTCTTCGGGATGCTAGCCGGGCTGGTTATGAAATTTATCGTTGGCGCGTAATAATTGACGGAAGGGATAAAAATGAAAACTTATGAGCTTGAAGTTGCAGGCGTTAAGAGAAAATTGCCTATAATCAAAATAAATGATGACCTGGCGATAGCCAGTTTTGTAATCCTGGGAGACACTGAACTTATATGCTCGGCAGCTTTGGAACTGGTAAAGCGTTTGCCGGAAATTGATGTAATAGTGACTGCTGAAGCGAAAGGCATTCCTTTAGTTTTTGAAATTTCCAGGCTGATTGGCATGAAGAAATATGTTGTAGCAAGAAAAAGCATAAAGGCTTACATGGACCAGCCTCTTGTCAACGAGGTTGAATCGATTACCACTCAGAAAAAGCAAATACTGTGCTTGGATAAAAATGATGCGAACTTGATAAAGGGAAAGAGCATTGCAATAATTGACGATGTAATAAGCACTGGAGAATCACTTAAAGCAATCGAAGAATTAGTAGAAAAGGCTGGGGGAACTATCGCAGCTAAGGTTGCCATTTTGGCAGAAGGCGATGCCAGCGAGAGAAAAGACATTATATTCTTGGAAAAACTACCTTTATTTTCATTGAAGAAATAGATTTTTATTTAAAGTTGATAAAAGACAGCAAGAGCTTGCAATATGCGAGAGCTTGCTGTCTTTTACTATGCGACTTGTAATTATCACTTCCATCAATCGAATAGCTTGTTATAAAGCTAATGGGTTTTAATCATACTTTTCCCTTCGTTAATGCCATTGCCCATTTCATCATAACTTTAAGGTCTAGGCTGTCAAAAGTATTGAAATCAAATTATATTAATGTTTATCGTTATTTTATTTATGGTTTTCGTTATATTATTATTGACTTTCTCTTTTTCCAACTATATACTGTGTTTTGTAAGATGGCTTTTATAAAAATCCAGAAGGAGGATTATACCATGAAATCAAAAGGCAACTGTCGAAACATCAAAAACCTGCATTCTTTAATCAGGTTTTTCTACTATGCAAGCATCGTTTTTACTTCTTTGGGTTTGATTGCACTTTCATTTATATTCAAAATCCCCGATTCTGCCATTTCCTTCGAAAGGGGGATCCGCGGATGGATTTATTCGGTAAGCATGCCTCTTGGCATAGGCACCGCTTTCTTCAGAATTTCGGGAGAAATTCCAAAATCCATACTGCATTTTATCCCGATTCATATGATCAATATCCGCGCCGCAATTGTTGTCGACTTCCTGATAAGCCACATAGTCCCCTTTATCATTGTAATAATAGGTCTCAGGGAAATCGGCAATTTGACAACCGACATGTTGAATAACAAGACTCCCTTTCAGGCAAAGCATATACACTCGTTGCGGAAAATTTCATACATTGTTTTGCTTTACTCCACCCTTGGCAACACTCTTATATGCATACTGATCAGCATATTTGCAGCAGATTATTTCAGCGTTACCGTGGTTTTTTCTTGGATTGGGGTTCTGATAGGTGTGCTCGGCTATATCTTTTCGGATATCACCGAATACGGATTGTTCCTGCAAGATGAATACGACACGACACTATAAGGAGACTGGACATGGCCATAATTATCAGATTGGACCGCATATTGGCGGACAGAAAAATGAAGCTCAACGAGCTTGCCAGGCTTATTGACCTTTCTCCGGTAAATTTGTCAAATATCAAGACAGGCAAAATAAAGGCAATACGGTTTTCGACGCTGGACGCAATATGCAAGACCCTGGAGTGCCAGCCGGGAGACATACTGGAATACGTTGAAGACTGAAAAAATCCAGGGTTATTCCTTATGCAACAGTCACCGCCTGAGTGATTCATGAATGTGCATGGTTGTATTATACCGGGCTCCATTGATGTAAAATGATAAATAAACGGGAGGGCAAACAGTTTGGAATTTATAATAAAAAGATTTGAAGAATTCAATTTGAAGGATTTCTATGAAATAATAAAAATCCGCGAGCAAGTGTTCATTGTCGAGCAGGATTGCGTCTACCAGGAATGCGACGGAAAAGACGAGAATGCCTTTCACCTCACATGTATGGAAGATGGAAAGTTAATGGCTTATCTCCGGATTTTGGAAAAAGGGGTTTCCTATGACGAGATAGCCATAGGGCGTGTACTCGTCAAGAAAGAATACCGAGGCCGCGGTCTGGGGAAAAAGCTGCTTGAAAAGGCAATTGAATTCATAGAAAATGAGCTGAAAGAAAACGAAATAAGAATTTCGGCGCAAAATCATCTGACCTCCTTTTATGGAAGTTTCGGCTTTGAAACCGTGTCAGACATGTATCTTGAAGACAAGATACCGCATGTCGAAATGTTTTATAAAAATAGTATTCAATAATCGAGTTTTAAAAAAACCACAGGTGAAAGTCTCCCGTGGCAAAACGGTCGCACTCAAGCATTACATTTGTGCCAAACCCGAGATTGAGACTGCGCTGTAAATAAGAATCAAACCCATTGCATAGTTGAAAGGTTTGTAGTGCCTGTTTAAGAACTTCTTACATGCGGATCCGAAAAGAGCCCATACTAGCCAGGACAGGATAAAAATCGTTGTTATAAGCAATGTGAACGGCAGATAATATGAACTATCAAAGTAAGGCACTATGAAATTTGATGTTGCGGTCACCGCAAATATCAAAAGCTTGGGGTTTAAAAACTGCATTATGAATCCGAAATGAAATCTGAGCGGGTCGCCCGATTCGCCGACCTCCGGCGGTTTCGACCTGATTATCCTAATGGCAAGATAGGTCATGTATGCCGCGCCTGCAATTCCCATGAACGGCTTTACCATGGGTAATGCATCAAAAAGCGCAGCATTGAAATATGTGCTGGCTGCAAAGATAATCATTACTCCAATCGCTCCGCCCATCATATAGTACAATGTTCTTTTGAAGCCGTATGTTCCCGCATTAGTCATGACGAGAATGTTGTTTGGTCCCGGTGTAAAAGTCACCGCAACCATGTATCCGATGAATGCTGCAAGGTTAAACATTATTTCCTCCTAGCGCGCAGATGCCTTTTCCCTCAAACAGCCATTCCACTAACAATTAAGCTTTTGCCAACAAGTATCAGCAAAATGTATATGGTGAAACTGTTTTTTTATATTTTTCGATTATACCACACTCGCTACGGCAAAGCATGCTTTAACCCGCAAAAATTATTGCCAGTAAATTCCACAAGGTTTCTTATGCAAACATTTGGAGATTCAGCCCGATTGCTTTATTATGGAGATATATTTAAAAGTCAAAGCCTGCAGGAGAGTATAATGGTTGAGTTGAATTTATATTTAAAGGTTGCGCTGTCACTATTGATGATTGCAATCACATTTTTCCTTTATTTTTTAAGCAAGAAGAATCTGTCCAGAAACATATTGGGCATTTTGGGATTGTTTCTGTCCTCCGTGTATATCTTTTGGAGAATTTTTTACACCTTGCCCGATATCAGGACCTTCGACTTCATTTTTGCTTTCATGCTTATCTTCTTTGAAACCATTGCATTGGGTCAGAATTTCGTTTTGCGAATGCTTTTTTCAAGACATGAATCTGTACTTGTAGAAAGAACGCATCCCTTTATTGAAAAACCCTTAGTCGATATAATCATCTCTACATATAATGAGCCAGAAGACATATTGAAGAGGACCATAGTCGGTTGCCTTAATATCGATTATCCCGAGGACAAGCTGAAAATCTACATGGGCGACGACGGCAATCGGGAATCTGTGAGGAATCTTTGCAGACAATATGGCATCAACTACATTGTAAGAGACAACAACGAACACGCAAAAGCCGGCAATATAAACAATGTATTGACGAAAGCATCGGGAGAATTAATTCTTTTGCTGGATGCCGACATGATCCCGAAAGAAAATATAGTAAATGCAATGCTTGATTACTTTGAAGACGAGTCTACGGGATTTGTCCAATCCCCGCAAGTATTCTACAACATGGATCCATTTCAGTATAATTTGGGAATGGGTTCAAACATTCCCAACGAGCAAGACTTCTTCATGAGAACAATGCAAGAAAAAAGGGCTCATTTCAATGCAGTACTTCATGTCGGCACGAATGCCCTTTTCAGAAGAGCCGCAATAGACAGGATTGGAGGCATTCCGACAGGTTCGATTACAGAAGACATGGCCACCGGAATGCTTATTCAAAACGAAGGTTATAAGAGCTTTTTTGTAAAAGAAACACTGGCGCTCGGGCTGACATCCGAAAATTTCCAGGATCTTATGAAGCAGAGGGACAGATGGTGCAGAGGCAACACTCAGGTCATTAAAAAATACAATCCCTTAACCATGAAGAATCTCACATTTGCCCAGAAGCTTATCTACCTGGACGGCTTTGTCTATTGGATGTTCGGACTTCAAAAGATGGTCTATATCGTTTCACCTTTGCTTTTCTTAATATTCAGGGTAACTATCTTCACCGCAAACGGATGGGACCTGATTTTGATTTTTCTTCCGCATTTCATAAGCACATCGCTTTATTTCAAGTCGATTGCAGGCAAGGAAAGAAATACCGTTTGGAGCCATATCTATGATGCCGCCATGGCCCCCAAGCTGGCCCTTTCATTCGCAGGCGAGTTTTTATTGAACAGGCAGTTGAAGTTCAACGTAACCCCAAAGGGAACTCTGAAGGAAAAAGATGAATTCAATTTTAGTCTTGCGTCTGTCCATATTTTTCTATTTGCCGCAAGTGTTCTGGCATTGGCAGTCAACATGAACATTCTTTTCAGATGGTCTGCCGGAACCTTTCTCAGCGGAATCATTATAAACATGGTCTGGTGTATTTACAACATGGCCGCCATTTTTATTTCAATATTCCTGTCGCTTGAAAAGAAACGTTTAAGAAAAACCGAGCGAATTCCTACAAGCCTCAGTTTCAAGTCATTGATAACTTCCTGCGCGCATCATGAAAATTGCGGCCACTGCGGCACAGTAACCGATTTTTCCGAAAAAGGCATGCTGGTCACACTAAAGGAATATTGTCCGAATTTCGACTTCACTATGAACAAGACAGTCGAACTGAGCATCGAATCCGTCGGAACAGTAAGCGGTCAAATAGTGAGATATGCTAAAGACGGCTCCAAGTATGAAGTTGGAGTTTCGTTCAACGGCGACGATTACAATTTGATAAGCAAAGCCAATAAATTCAGATTCAACATGAACAATGCCTATATAAAAAATCCAGTCATACAAAACGAAAATCAATCAATTCATAACATTTTACTTAAAGTGATAGGCAATGCAAAAATCCAAAAAAAATAAAAACAAGCGATTATAAATCATCGATGATTTATAATCGCTTGTTTGCGTAACGGAATAACACGGTCGCCCTAAAACAAGTCCCATTCAGAATCCATATCAAGCAGTCCCCTATGTTTATCTGCCCAAATTCAACCCCGTCCACTTGCCTTTCTATTGCCCATTCCCGATATGGCCGAATTGATATCAATTGAATTCCCATCGCCTTGTTGATCGTTCTCCGATTCAATCCAATCGCTATAGCGGCGTTTCTTCTTTCCGTACATGTCTTGATCCACTTCATGGAAAAATTGACTGAAATTCTTTCTTTCATCCATATTGCATTTCTCATAAAAGCCATAGCCTACAGCTAAACTGAAAAGATATTCTTGTTGCTCGTTTTCTCTATCCACTTCCCGGTTCAAGGCATTTACAGCCTCTCTCAAAACCTCTTCATCTGTCTCCTTAACAATGCATGCAAACTCATCTCCACTCAGCCTATAGCATTTGCCCATATTTCCAAAAGCCTTGCATAGCAGTTGATAGCATCTTATAATCGCATAATCTCCTCTTGCATGACCGTATATGTCATTGATTTGTTTTAACCGATTTATGTCTGCCAAAACTAGTCCAAATATTTTGTAATTGGGCGAATCCAAAATCAACCTCAGATCCCTTTCGTATGCAGCCCGGTTGTTTCCCTCGACAAGAATATCCTTGTATGCCATTTCTTCTAAAAATTTTGTTTTATGGTTAAGTGTAAGAATACTATTAAAATAGCTAATTGACTCCCAAAGCATGCAAAACAGGAAGAGCCCGAACCCCAATTTGCTGTATTGAGACATATGCTCAAAATCCTTTGTGAAAAACACAATTATTTCCATCAAACCCGAAGCTACCAATACTCCCATGTATATTCCATATTTAACAGCCCTTTTATTCTTTAGCCAAACAGCTTCATAAAGAATAACTCCCACAAGCCAAAAGATTATAAGAATCAATAAGATATTTACATAGGCCACCCCACTTATGAATGGCAATATTCCAAACATCTGTAAAGCAAGCAATAATACTATGCAAACTGCCAAAAGAAGCGAAATCATATCCACTACTTTTGAATACTTCTCCAAAACAGCAATCCCAAAGTAGCGAAGAAGTGAAAGAGCCATAAGAGGAACCATCAGATAGCTGATTCCTCCCAATATGAACCTGTTTCCTGTTACAAATTGTAGGATTCGCAGTTCCGCAAACATCCATATGCTCGCCGCAACTGAGTAAATTCCAATATAAAACAATCTTCTATCGTCTAATTTCCTCAATGCAAACGAAACAATTATGGAGATGATTCCGGCGAGGAGCATAATTATTCCTACAATCAGGCCTGTATAATTCCTGGATATCAAATCCCATAACAATGCTCCTTCTCCTCCATAACAAATGGGATTTACAAGCCCTTTGAACGCCTCAATCCGAGTAGAAAATTCTATGGTCAATTCTTCATTTTCCATGTTTCTCGGAATTTTGACCAAATGCCACATGCTCACTTCCGGAAATGTCAGAGCACCTTCGTTGCTTCTTTTACTTTCGTATATAACCTCCCCTTTTGCAATCACTGCAATATCCTGCATGGAGGCCCGTATTCTCAAAAACATTCCGTCTTCAAAGTCTTCTTCCATTTTTCTTGTAATGGAAAACTCATTGCCATTTTGACCGTTTTCTATTCTATACGGCAATGAAACGTCCTTGAAACTTTCCGAGCCGTCCGAAACCTCCCAGTGATCATTCAGTGGGAAAATCCTATCTCTTGCAAGCCCAAGATCTTTCTCCGGAGAAACAAATGAAAGCAGCACAATAATAGCAATAAGCCCTATGTAATAAATGCTTGCCTTCATGACTCTCGGTTCCAATATTCTGTTTAAAGTCGCAACTTTCGATTTTATCATATGTATGTCTTACCTCATTTTTCTCCACTAAAGTCTATGGCTTTATACCTGCGTCATACCTATTATAATACTTCATTTTCCAACACCTTACAACGCGTGATTTTGTGCGTAGCGCAAAACAAATTCAACCTTTTCTGCTTACTGCATTCATAAAGCTATTTGCTTTAAGATTGGATCTTTCCGTTTAAAAAAAAACAGATAGCCATTAATGAACCCGTCTTTTTTCACAATTAAATATTAGCAATATTCAAGGCATTGCTTTTGATCTTTGTGATAAACTAAAAGATAATGTCGGCAAAAATTAAAGTCCAGGTAGAAACAGGGAGGTTTTATGGCACACTTAACGGGAAGAACGGGTTATAAGGAACTGATAGACCGCTACAACAGATTTCCACAAGGCGCACCGGAAGCAGAATCCCTGTACGAAATTCTAAAGCTTATGTTTACCCACGAAGAAGCATCCCTTGTATCTCTTTTGCCAATAAAACCTTTTAGCGTCAAGGACGCATCCAGGATTTGGGGCAAGTCGGAGGGGGATGCGTTTGATATCTTGAATGGATTGGCCGAAAAGGCTCTGCTACTTGATATGAATGATGCCAAAGAGCAGAAATATGTTGTTCCGCCCCCTATGATAGGTTTCTTCGAATTTGCCCTTATGAGAACAGGCGGGCATTTTGACCAAAAACTGCTTAGCGAATTATTCCATCAGTATCTGGAGACCGAAGAGGATTTCATGAGGAAGCTTTTGTCCCTGAAAACTCCGGTTGGCCGAATCTTGGTAAACGAAAAAGCGGTGAAAAAAAACGATGAAGTTTATGTGTTGGATTATGAAAGGGCTACAAAAATAATACAAAACGCCGAAAGCATTGGCGTCAGCAGATGCTATTGCCGACACAAGGCGGAACATCTGGGCGAGCATTGCGATGCCCCGCAAGAAGTCTGCCTGTCGCTAAACAACTTATCGCAGTCTTTGTCAAAGCACGGCTACGCAAAGCTTATTTCAAACGAAAGAGCGCTTGAGGTACTGGAATTGTCCTACGAGCACAATCTCATACAATTTGCAGAGAACGTCAAAGATGACGTCGGCTTCATATGCAATTGCTGCTCATGCTGCTGCATGGCGCTTAAAGGCGCAAGAAAAATGGGCATTCCGCAAACAATAAGCTCATCAAACTTCATTGCCACCTTGAACGACCGATGTGTCGGATGCAGAAAATGTATTGATGTTTGTCCCCTGGGATGCTTCAAGCTGGATGGCGAAGGAAAAGTGGCATTGGACTCGACCCTGTGCATAGGGTGCGGAGTGTGTGAAAGAGTCTGCAAGGTTAAAGCTGTCGAAATGGTTCCGAGAGAGAAAAGGGTCTTTACACCGGTCAACACAGTTCATAAACTCATACTCGAGGCAATAGAGACAGATACCCTGCACAACTTGATTTTCGACAATCAAGCAATGTACAGCCACAGATTCATGGCCGCATTCACAGGCGCATTTCTGAGATTGCCGCCAGTCAAGCAAATATTGGTCAGTGAAAAATTCCAGTCTAAATATTTAATGAAATTGATTGAATCCGCAGATATGAAATAGGTCAACCGTCCCCGCTTATCCTTAATGACTCAATCATCCACAAAAAAAGAGAGCTAATAAGCTCTCTTTTTTGACCATCATTTCTATTATTGCAGTCTCCCGGCCAATTATCAACAAACACCCGCCTAAATCGACTTAATCAACTTCTCAAGCTCCTCGGAAAGCAATCTTGCGTACTCAAAATTACTATCTTTCAAAGCCAATGCTATTTCCTTTTCTAATGTTCTTTTCTTTTGCTCTGTTTGCAGATAGTCTTTATCAAAATGATTGGAATAAATCATCTTCCTGAATTTTTTCATACCCATCTTTCTGATATGCTTGTCTTCAATAATCAGAACGTAGTCCATGCAATTGGCAATAGAATAATAATCGTGGGAAATCATTATGACGGCTCCCTTGTACTCCTCCATTGCATTTTCAAGAGTCATTTGTGTGTATGTGTCCAGATGGCTTGTCGGTTCGTCGAGAAGCAGCATGTTTGCTTTGCTGTGTGAAAGCTTGGCCAATTGAAGCAAATTCTTTTCCCCGCCTGACAGAGACCCAATTTTTTGATTTATGTCTTCATCAAATCCATAACCGGAAAGGTAGGACTTTATCTCGCTTACAGTCGTGAATCCCGCGTCAAAGAACTCGTCAATGATTGTATTTGTTTCATCCAGTATTTCCCCTTGCAACTGGGACAGATAGGCAATCTCTACATCTTCATTTATTTTGATTGAATCGCTTTGGTTTTTAAATATATCCCTCACCAGGGTTGTTTTACCGGATCCGTTCGGGCCTATAAGGGCCACCTTGTCATTAGCCTTGATCTCGAAATTGACATCTTCCAGAAGAGTCTCATCGAATGCTGCGCTGTAATTGTCAACTTTTAAGACAACGGATTCTTGAATTTCATTATCAACATCCAAGCTTATTTGGGCTTGCTTGAAATCTACAAATGGCGCATTGGTTCTATTCTTTTCCAGCCTCTTTTGTATTTTAATCCTGGCTCTAAGAGATTTTCCTTTTGAGGCGTCGGAATTATAAGTTGCTATGTCTCTCAGCTTGTCAATCATAATTTCATTGCGAAGCATTTCTTGGTCGTCGGCAAAGGCAAGTTCCTGCATTTCGATTTTGTTTTGCAGAAGCGAGAAGTTGTAATCAATATACCTTCCGTCAAACTCTTGCATCTGCATGTTTTCTAGATGTATGATTTTGTTGAAACAGTGATTCAACAGATATCTGTTATGGGTAATGATCAGCATGGTACCCTTATGCGAATTGATTAATTTTTCCAGTGAAATAAGGTTTTCAAAATCCAAGAATGCATCCGGTTCATCCATGATTATCAAATCCTGGCCGGTAAGCATTTCCTTTATGACCTGGACAAGCTTGAACTCGCCGCCGCTTAGCTCAGCTGCTTTTAGGTCCTTGTGGTTGATTAGGCTTGCCAAGTTCAATTTGCTGTTAATATCGCTTTCATAATCATTCCCGCCAATCGCATCGAAAGCATCCAGGGCATTTTGATACTTTTCAAGTAAAATATCAAAATCCGGGGATTCTTCCATTTGGGCGCAAATAGATGCCATTTCATTTTCAAGCTTAATATATTCTTCCCCTATATATTCGAAGACTGTAGTTTCTTTTGTCTTGTCCAAGTCAGAGAACTGGCTCACATAACCAATTCTGCAATTCGGTTCCATATGCAGTTTGCCATCGAACATGTGCTTTTCCGGATTCATGATAATATCCATGAGTGTGCTTTTGCCGCTTCCGCTTCTTCCTATAAAAGCGCAGCGTTGACCGTCTTTCAGTTCAAATGAAACCTTGTCGTACAGCTCCTTTTGCGGATATGAATAAGACAAGCTATCAACTTTTATCATAATATTACCTTCCTTTACATTCAAAAAGAGCTTATAAAAATAAGCTCTTCAATATACGATATTTCCATCGCAACTATGCAATAGGTTTTATTCAGTTTAACATTCATTTCGGTATACCGTGATATACTAACACTTTTCATTGATTTTTACAATCATTTGATAACAAGTAACAACAAGAATTTGCCTCAACTTTCATAAAACCCATTAAAGCATCAAACCCATCTCCGCCCATTCCCTATAATTCAAAGAATCCCTTCTTTTGCGCATATTCGATCGCCTTGTTTACATCCACATTTATGGGCCCAGTCCTTGAAATTCTAAATTTCATATGATCCCCTTCTTTAAATGTTATTTCTCTTTCTCCGTCAACTGCAATGACCCCCCTGAATGGAGCCTGCCACTCAATAACTCTATCCAATTCAATCAGCTCAATTCCCGATGAAAGGCCGGCAGCCATTACACCTGCAGATATCGGCGCAATAAATTTATAGTCTCCTGTATTCAAAGATATTTTACCGCCAAAGTCGTCGCATCCCCTGATTGTTTTATGGACACCGGCCACAGCCGAAAAGCCTATCGAAGCAGGATGACATTTTGATACGATAATCTCTTTTATATGGTCCATATCCCATATTGCTCTGGCACCAATGAAAACTTCATCCGATATGACAAGGTCCATCAATGCCATATCAATCCATTCACCATTCTTGCCTATCTCGATAATCTTGTCTCTTGGGAATTCTTTCTTGCAATCGATTTTATCAGCCGCTACTGCTGCGGCAGCCATCCCGACAATTGTGCCTTCAATCATTTTGGGATAGGCATTGTTGGTACCCGTTGAAACACCGATCATTGGAACTTCCTTCAATTGTTTTGCCGCAATGCGATTGGTCCCGTCTCCTCCAAGAACAATTACGCAGCCTACTGCCCTCTCTTCCATCAGCTTGGCGGCAGTTTCTGTATCTTTTGGGGACTTGGTCAAGTCAAAATCCAGAACTTCAATATCTGCAGTCAATTTTTTTGACGAGGTCAAATTATCCGCCACTTTATGGCCTATCCAAAAGGAATCGGGCATAATATAAATTTTAGTTACCCCTAACTTTTGGGCTCCCAATACTATTCTTTCAACAATATTCACTTTTTCATTATTGCTGATAACAGTTGCATGAGAAACCAACCTTCTTATATCCTTCCCTGAAGCAGGGTTTGCAATAATTCCAATTACAGACATATGATTCCTCCCATTTATAGTGTCGAGCCTTATATCGATTGATTGCTTAATTAAAATATTCCTATTACAACTTTAACAACATCATTTGTGCTTGGCAACATATAATCTCCCAGTCCAGGCAAAAATTGAATTGGCGCATATTGACCGAAGAAGTATTTTTCTGCTGTCATACGACAATTTCTTCAATATATTTAACCGTCCCCATCCATTTATGACCGCTCATTGAATATTCTCTTGCCCATTTTTCTGTTTACGCCATAGACCACAAAGGCCACCAAGAGGGTTTCAACTGGAAACTTGCTTAGCCTGATTGGAAAATAAAAAGCATAAGACCTGCCGAAAAGCTGGGTCAGCCAAAGAGGCGCCAGGAGAACCGAGTTGATGAACTTGTAAACAAAACTGATGAATAAAACTTTGTCGAAGCTGATAATCTCCGCTTCTTCAGCTGGTGTTTTTTTGTGGATGGCAAAGACCATGGCCAAATTCATGAATATGACCAAAACCATAATTGTCGCTTTTATGCCTGGGCTATAGGCTGCTTTCCAGGCGTATACCATTACACCCATGCTGACTAGTCCCATGAGCAGAACTGAATGCTTGCTGAAGTTGTCTGTGATTTTCTGCTTCCTTATCCAATAAAAATAAAGACCCGGAATAAAACCGGCCAAAAAGGCATTGAGGCTGAAACCAATGTGAAATGGTCCGGTTGCCGAATCAAAAAGGACAAATGCCAATAGATTTGACAAAAGACCTATTAGGCCTCCCTTCCACGGACCAAACCAAAGTCCGCCGAGAAAGACGACAAATGAAAAGCCGAACCGGCTTGAGGATCCCAACATGGGATTGTCGATGTTGAGCCGGCTTGCAACGACCGCTATGGCGACCAATAAAGAAAGTTGAGTCAATTCTCTGGTTTTCATACTTGCGACCTCGGCATTTCCACATGGCTTTCAAACCGCTTGAATTTATTGCGTTCTCTGGGCAGCCTTATTTTTTCTTGAACAATAGTGATTTGGGGCTTGAAAATCCCAAAGCGCCCAAACTCACTTGTAAGCTTTGCCTTTAGACGATTCTCCATCCCGGTATCAGAATCCATCAAATCCACTTTCACGGTGATGCTGTTGATGTGGTCTTGTATGACTTTGAACTCCCTGATAGCGTCGCTTGTAACTATAATCCATCTGACAAAAAGGTCCGGGAAAACATATTGGATTTCCCTGCCCTCCCCTTTGTAGAAGTAGAGAATATCATCATGCCGGCCCAGCACCTGTTTAATACGCCTGAAATTCGACCCGCACGGGCATTTGTCGTCCAATACAATCAAGTCGTTCATCTCATACCTGATTAGGGGTTGAGCATAGTTGACCAAGTTGGTTATGATCATCTTATGACCCACTTTGCCTGGCTGAGTGACTGATTTTCCCTCTTCGTCATAGAGTTCAACAAATACCAGGTCTTCATTAATGTGCAGGTGGCCATGCTTGCAAGCAGAGGCCATCTGACCTTCCGAAGCCTGATAGATCTCAATGACTTGACTTGCAAAGGCTTGTTTGAATTTCACCTTCTCCTCTTGGCTCAAGACTTCCGCATAGGTGACAACCAGCTTAATATCCGCCGTTATCTCATTTACCCGCGGCAAGATTCTGTTGACCATGCTTGGCGGCGCCATGAGGATGTTGATCTTGAGGGTGTTAATCCTGTCTATGACCTGATCGAGCGGCTCCATGGTCGACAGATAGGATAGGCTGATAAAGGGTGAATTGATGTCATCAAAGCCCTGGGAAAAAACCCGGAGCATAAAAAGAATCTTGAAGGGCAGGAGCCTAAGTGATATACCCGACCTTGCCAGGAAGACAAAAGGCAGACGCTCCGTCAACTGCCTGTCTGTGATATAGATACCCTTGTTGCCACTTGTTCCACTTGATAAACCAACGACATATCGATTTCTGTAGTAGTGAAGATGGTCTCTTTCAGCTTCTCTCATAACGGCATAGTCAGATACATCTTCCTTGATTATTCCGCAGGTATTGAGGTCGGTGAAGTTGTCCATCATGATTTGCTTATTGATGGTAGGCAATTTATAGAAATCATCCAGGGTCTCCAAGGTCATGTCCTCATAGAGATCCCTATAAAACGGACTCTTGTCCTTGGCATAGCTGACAATATCTTTTAAGGCCTTCAACTGGTAGCGCTCTATGTTTTTAGCTGAATACTTGTATTGGCGTTTGAGCCTGAAATAATCTAATATGCCGCGAAGTGTCTTCATGTTTTCAGGCCGCCTTCATCTTGTCTGTCTTAGCGGACTTGATGCCCCTGAAAAGACGCGTGTAGAAATAATCCACACTGTACCTGTAGCCTGATTTTTCCCATAAGGCAAGTAGAAGGCCATAGGTCACTGCTGTCATCAGCGCATAAGCCAGTGAAGCGTTCATGGAGAACTCGAACCCCGGCTTTATGGTCTTGATGGCTTTAATGACAATGGAATTCACCATCGGCTCAAACAGATAGAAGGTAAAACCAGCAATGCCAAAGCGTGTGATAAAGCGCTTTAATCCGCGATCAACGCTTTTGATGGACGCAGCCCCCAGAATCATAAGCATGAAGAGGCCGATCTGCGCCCCCATGATGGCAAACCATTTTGTGTCTATGGCACGCTCTAACATAGTATCCGGCAAGGTTGCATAGAGGTAGCCCCCGATCAAGAGGAAAGCCAGTCCATTGACGAGGACAAACAGGCTCCCATTTTTCACCTTGTAGTGTTTCAAGGCTGCAATCCAGGCTCCAAAAAGAGCAAAGGCGAAATACGGGAGCACGGGGTTGTTCTTGTTGACGAACAGGTTCAGCAGCAGCACCAGCCCATAATTGCCCTGGTCCATGGCCCTAATGTAAGTATCGTATAGGGGAATCCTCGCGAATGAAATGAAAAAGTAGACAATGGCCAGTATATACAGGGTCAAACTGATGTTGATCTTGTTTTTGAAAACATAAATAACCTTGAAGACGATTCCCAAGAGAAAGACATTAAGCCCCATCATGGTCAAACTGTTGATATAGAGTATGCGGTTTAAGTCCGGCAGATTCAAGGTGCCTGTCTTAATCATTTCCACAAGGATGGTATTGTCAAAACTTCGGGTTTCAAAATTGATATGACCTGATCCAAAGACAGTCTTCTGCAGAAAACCGATCACAAGCAAGTAAAGGGCCACTATGGCGAGATGCTTCAGAATGGCTCCCATGTCCTTTCCGCTCTCTATCCGTGACAGAATCTGTGTTGTATGGGCAAAGCCGCTGACCATGGCGAAAATGCCCGCAAACATGAGCAAGAGGCCTATGATGGTTATCATAAGGGGCGGGTTTGAAAAATCCACGTCAAAAATGCCGTCAAATGAATAAAACGCCGTGTGCAGGATCAGAACAACAAAGATTCCGATCCCTCTCAAAAAGTCAATCCCTACAAATCTTTTACTGTCCATATATGATTTCCCCCAATACTAGCTTCCTATGTTATAGTCAAGCAAAATAACCTTCCCCGTTTATTTTATATGAATGCAAACAAAATTCCTCTCTGTTCACAATTCAACAATACCAAGTGATTCAATTACTTATTGTATCTCACAATATCAAACAGCCTTTTGTTTTGATAAATCCTTTCTTTTCCGATTTTTTCTGATACCAAAATCCCCTCTTTTTCGAGCGTATTCAAGTATGAGGCTGCGGTTTTTCTTGTTACGGACAAACCTTCCTGTATAAACCTTGTTTTTGTATAAAACTCAAAAAACAATAAATCGATCAACTCCTTCGAGTATAGCTTGGGAAGCTTTTCCTTGATCTCATTTGTCATCAATTGAACTTCATGATTTATTCTTCTTGCCATTTCCAATGTTTCTATTGACGTCTCCTCGACACCTTTTAAAACATATATTATCCAGTCTTCCCAATTTTCTTCCGTCCTTACCTCTTGAAGCAAATTATAATATTCCAACTTGTTATTGATAAAGTACTTGCTCAAATACAATATTGGACTCTCAATAAGATTTTTCAGAACCAAATAAAGCATATTTATTATTCTGCCCGTTCTGCCATTGCCGTCATAAAAGGGATGGATGCTCTCAAATTGATAATGTATTACCGCCAGTTTTATAAGCGGGTCAATCTGCATGTCGTCTTCATTTATATAATTTTCAAGATTGCCGAGCAGTCTTCTGATTTCAACTTCACTTGAAGGTGGCGTATATACAACTTCACCTGTTTTATCATTTCTGAGGACTGTGCCAGGCAACCTTCTGATTCCCGCGCTGTTTCCCTCAACAATTGATTGAATCTCGACAATCATATTTGTTGTGATGGACTTGTTCTTTAATATCAAATTGTACCCGTGCCAAAGTGCCGCTCGATATGAAACAACCTCTTTTGCGGCAGAGTCGCCAAAGGAATCCAGGCTCATGGCTCTATAAATTTCATCATGGGTAGTTACAATGTTCTCGATTTCAGAACTGTCCTTGGCTTCATTTATCAAGATAGCATTGATCAGTATATTCTTGTTTGGAATCGTATCCGAAAATCCTTTAAGCTCTGCAAGAGAGCGATTTGTCTTTGCCAATTGCTTAAGAATTTTTTTTGTTTCGATATCTGCTTTTGGAGGCAATGCTTTCAACATGTTCTTATCCATTCAACCCCCTCCTTTATGGGTAGATTATCATTATTATTTACCCATGTCAATTTTTTAAGGGTAAAAAACAGTGATAGTTTACCTACGTTTTAGCCTTGTGGGTAAATTATCACCATTTAGTATATTGATTACGTTATGTTTTTATGTAAATCAGCTCTCATCCCTCAAGCAAATTGCCATTCATATTATCGCTATATATAATCAAAAATACCGTCCCCAGTTATTCTACTATCACTTTTGGGGTTCAGACCAAACCGTCCCCAGTGATTCCATAGTAGTTACTAGTAATTACATGAAGGTCAAAATTTATCGTATTCTTTTACAATTTTTTCAAGTTCATATAACATGGGTTTAAAATTAGAAAAATTAATCTTTTTATAATTGCTTGAAACATGTCTTGAGAAATCAGATTTTCCATAGTATTTATTTATATCAAACTTATTTTCTTTGGAAAAACTCTTTCCATCTATTTTATTAGAAAGCACACTATCCTCAAATAGGTCTTCAATCTCGCATTCACTCTTTCCTTTGACCAAAGGATTCGTTAACAAATACAAATTCTTTTCGATATTCAAATGCAATTTGCCATTTAATGACTCGTTCTTTTTTAACTTTATATATCCCAAAAATTCTCGTAAAGGCCTTTTGGATTTCTGTTCATTGTCAAAAACTAAAACTACCGGATTTTTAGGCATGGAATTACTTTTATCCATAAAATACTTTAAGTAATTAGGAAACTGATTTTTCCCAATAAAAAAATTATAAATATTTTTCATGGTATCTGCACCATCTAAAGAAATATTAAGGAAATATCTCAGTCGGCTTGTCCTTCTTAAAAAGGAAATTTTATACGTATACTTATCTCCATTTTTCTCAATTAATGAAGGATAATCTTCATAATTATTTTTTAGTGCAGCTCTAAGATAGACTATATCCGTTTTGCCCTCTGTTACAACAAGTGGTTTCGAATTAGCAAAAAAGTATTTATAAAAAAGAAACTTCCGATATTGTTTTTCTCTAGAATTTAAATTCCAAAAATTATGGTTTTTATCATCCAATTTATTATTATAATGATCAAGCTGATCTATATAAGTGAACCTTCCTTCCAATTGTTTAATAGTTCCTTCAACGCCATCTATCTTAAACTCACCATACTTGTACAAATAATCAGCCATTGTTCTTGTGTATTTACAATACTCTCGTTTAACACTAAGCTTCTTATTAACTATTAATCCAGTAACTTCTTGTCTTGAATCTTTATAACTCAATCTAGTTTTTTTATCATTTATAGCTAATCCGAAGCCTTCAACCTCTTTCTTAATTTCTTTATAGAATCCCACTTGATTCTCTATAAAATATTTGTCATTGGTTGAAAATGTCAAATCATCTGCATATCTAGTATAATCAACTTTAAATTTTTTCGCAATTTTCACTAAACGTATATCTAGTATATTACAAATCAAATTTGTGACTATTGGCGAGCTAGGTGCCCCTTGCGGAAGCTTTCCATTATAACAAGTTAATTGTGCGATAATAGTAGCTACTTCAATGGGAAGTTGAAAATTGCGATTTTTTACAAAATATCCTCTTACTCGTCCAAAATGAAAGCTATCAAAAAAATCTTCAAAATCTAAGTTTAATACAAATCGTTTATTTCTATGTATTTTCGCATTTGTTATGATTCCTTTTTTCTTTTCAAATCCATGCGAAATATTCGCACATTTTTTTTCATTTTTCATAAATTCTTTTTGTGCTACCCATAAAGCATCTGTGAGTTTTCTTTGAAGCTCTTTCAGATCCCCTTTTGGCGCATTTATAAGTCTGACATCTCCATTCTTTTTTGGTATTTCGAATGAATCATAATAGTAGTCAATTTTTTTGACATACAACATATATGTCAATTTCTTAATAGGTATTTTTAAAAATTTAGCTAAATCATTTCTTGATTTTATTTCATTGAATTTATCCATTATTTCCACCTTATGCGTGTGGCTACTCATTACGAACAGAGACCCTTAAGACTAAGAAGAATACAAGTGATACTATCAAGTATTCCTAACATTTCTATCAAAACTTGCGAAACACAAGTCAAAAATCTAGCCACACGCTATAATCATTCTATCGCTTAAACTAAGGTATTACAACTGATTTTATCTCACTGATAACTACCACAAAAAAATTATCTTTAAAATTTAGCACCATTATCCATTCTTTATCACATACGTACCAATACATACAAATCTAGATAGAAAACACTTGTTAATCCTAAGCAGTTTTATTTTCGTTATCCAAGCTAACTCATACACTAAATACTCTTTTATTTTCATGGGTCTAGGTGTCAATACGTTGGACACGAAAAGCGGGAAATTTACACTGTTAATGCTTCAAATTCGTTAGATGTCATATAGAAAATACTTCCATGGATTCTTCGGTTGTTATACCAGCCTTCGATGTATTTAAAAAGTGATTTCCTGGCTTAATCAAAATTCATGTAGGCTTTCCGATATACTTCTTCTTTTTTCAGAATTGCATGGAAGGATTCAATCACAGCATTGTCATATGGATTGCCTTTTGCACTGTATGATCGAGGGCACTGGTAGGCATCCGTTTTTACAATGTATTCCGTGCTAAGGTACTGCGAACCTCTATCGGTATGTAGGATGACATTTGCAGGGTTCTCCTGGCGAAGCATTGCCTTATCCAAAGTACTAATAACTAAAGATTTATCCATCTTTTCCCCAAAGCTGTAGCCAACAACCTTATGGGTATAAATATCCAAAATCGAAGCCAAGCAACACCAACCATCCCTTAAAGTGTAGATGTAAGCGATATCAGCAACCCATTTTTCATTCGGCTTTACAACACGAATCGCTGGGGACGGTTTGGTCTGAACCCCAAAAGTGCAAGGGTATGGGGACGGTTAAATCTATCGAATTTTTATGTCCCTAACGCTGAAGCATATATGATGAAGGGGACATTCCACCAAGTTTTCTTTGAGGAC